>ERZ650309.154-NODE-154-length-34278-cov-4.596412_pt1 | contig 34278 bp, 19 predicted proteins | sample MGYA00376245_ERZ650309 | MGnify/ENA primary metagenome ERZ650309 (study PRJEB26733, sample SAMN07839294) | wastewater metagenome | biome: urban; feature: wastewater treatment plant; material: waste water | place: USA: North Carolina | collected 2016-04-26 ... | reverse complement strand
CGCCAGCCCGTCAATGCCATCAATCAGGTTAAAGGCGTTGGTGACTGCAACAATCCATACCACCGTCACCACAAAACTGATGACACCTGGCAACCGGACCGCGCCCGCGAACGACAGCGACAAAATTTCGATTCGCCCGCCAAGCGCGAAAAAGAGCGACGCCGCCAAGCCTTGCGCGGCAAATTTCACGCGCGGACTGATGCCGTTCAGGTCGTCGTATATGCCGACCAAAAACACCAGCACTCCCGGCGCAAGCGCGATGAACATCTTCGACCGCTCAGCCCAAATTCCCCAGGTAACCTGGTTATCCACGAACTGCAACGTGCCGAGCGCCGCCAGAATGGAGATGACAACAGCTACACCGCCAAGCCGCGGTGTGGCTTTGCGATGGACGCGACGCTGATCACGCGGCACGTCCAGCCATCCCTGACGTTCGCATATACGACGCACTACAGGCGTAAGGGCCAGCGAAAATAAGAGCGACAAACTGAATAGGAGGATGTATGTGTTCACGGTTGTGTTTTTTACAGTCTATTTTCTGCGGCGCTTTTGCTTCCTGGCCAAAACGGGAGGAAAAGTTTCATTGCTTTTCACTTCCGCTTCAGACTTGTCGGCAGATGGCGTCGGCAGATCAATGGTTGGGGAATAAATCGAATCCGTCGCATCCTCTGCAGAGGAGGCCGGAACGAATTTATGAGAATTTTTGGTTTGCTCTCCTAGCGCTTGCTGGTAATAGCCCTGGTAATACCCGGATTCTCGCATTTCGACTTGATTCAAAACCGCGCCAATGATGTTCGCGCCTCCGCTCGCCAGTAGTTGCTTGGAGCGAGTCAGGGCTTCGCGCGGCGTTTTGCCGCAACGAATCACCATCAGAACGCCGTCCACCATCGAAGAAATCAGCACACCGTCTGTAAATGAAGCGACGGGGGCCGAATCAATCAGGATGTATTTGAAATGCGGTTCCACGGTTTTAATCAATTTGCGCATCTGCTCCGATCCCAGCAGTTCCGCCGGGTTGGGCGGCACAGGCCCGGATGTAAGCACGTGCAAATTGCTGCCGTCGTATTGCTGGATCATTCCCATCAATTCCTCTTCGGGCATGTTTCTGGAAAGATAAGTGCTAAGCCCCTGGTTGCCATTGAGCCTGAAAACCGTGCGCAAGCGCGGGCGGCGCAAATCGGCGTCAATCAACAACACCTTGGCGTTCGTTTGCGCCAAACTGATTGCCAGATTGATGGAAGAGGTCGTCTTGCCTTCAGCGGGCACGCACGAACTTACCAATAAGGTTTTCGGCGCACGTCCGGGAGTTGATAACAGCACGGCGGTTCGCAACTGTCTGTAGGCTTCTGCCACCAGATAGTTCGGCTCGCTGCCAATCAGCAATTCCGGGCGCGCATTGGCAAAGCGCGAGCTTTTGGCAATAGGAATTGTGGCCAGTGCAGACAGATGCAATTTCTTTTCGACGTCTTCGATCGAACGAACCGTGTCGTTAAAATGCTCCAGCAACAACGCCAGGCCAATGCCGGTGGGAAGCGATAGAATCAGCGCCAACGCCACCCCTTGCAGCCGTTTGGGACCAGTTGGCTTATCGGGCGCCACGGCGTAATCAATGATGTGAACGTTGTTGTACACCCCGGCCAAAACCACGGCATTTTCCCTGTAGCTTTGTAACAGTCCGTTCAACAAGTTTTTGTTGGTTTCGATTTCCTGTTGAATGATGCGGTAATTGACGGCGGCTTCGTTTTGCGCCAGCGTTTCGCCGCGCTGTTTATTGAAATCTGCTCGCAACGCCTGTTCGCGCGCCAGCGTCTGGCGATACCGCGTTCCCAGATTGGTCAGCAATACGTTGGTCGAACGATCTCGCGACTGTTCAATCTCTTTTTCCAGACTCGTAATTTGCTGTGTGGTTTCTTTGACTTCGGGCCACTCTTCCGTGTTTTCAACCAACAGTTGCGCGCGTTTTTGCCACAATTCCGCCAATCTGGTTTTCAAGTCTATGATCTGTTTCGAGGTATTTTCTTCGGCCAAGGCGCTGGCAGCGCCCGGTGATAACGCCGCCTGATAAGCTGTCTCGGCCAGCTTGCGGTCATTTTCCGCCTCCAACAATTGTTTATTGAGTCCGATCAGCCGTTCGACCACAGTGTTTTGGCTGGCATCGAGCGAAAGGATTTCCTTGCTCTTGGCGTACTGGATCAGATGTTCATCACCGCTGCGAATTTGCGCCTGCAACTCTGCGATGCGTTTCTGCAAAAAGCTTCCTGTTGAAACATTCTTTTCGGCTTTTCTTTCCAGGTTCGACTGTGCCAACACATCCGAGACAGCATTGACCACTTTTGCTGCAAACCGTGGATCATAGTGTTTGTAACGAATCTCAATCAGTCGCGTGGTGTCACGTCCAAACCCCATTCGTTTTTCAATCACTGGTTCGACTTGCAAGTCTTCCTGCAAATCTTTGACATAAGTTTGGTAGCGCTCGGCCTCTTCCAGGTCGGTGTTGGACGTGGCTGGCGCAACTTCACTGGTTAACGGCAGTTTGTTTTCTTCCGGTGCCTTCGATTTGCTTTTGCCTCCCAACCCAAACATACGCATCAAGTTCTGCCAGGTTGAGCTTTGACTGGCAGCTTTTGACTCGTTGAAAGAATCGCTGTGTTCATCAGGATCAAGCGTTTTGACGACACGTCGCAATAACCCCGGACTGGTTAAAATGCGCAATTGCGTGTTGAAGTAAGCTGGATCGTTGGCCTGGCTGTTAACGACAACAGAACTATTTTTTGTGGCTCCGCTGAGCGCCGGATTCAGATCTTCCTGATCTATTTGCACCAGCGCCTGCGCCTGATAAATATCCGGCTTTCGTGCCATGTAAATCGTCACGACCATGGTGACCAGGGCGGCAATTCCAAGAATCATCCAAAGGCGCTTGCGAACAGAACGCCAGTAATCCTGAAGCCGAACCTTGTCACCTCCCTCCACTTCTACAGTCGCCCCCAGTAAGGCTTTTGGTGTTAGGGCTAAATCAGTTCGTTCTTTTACAGCCAAAGTCTCTACAATTTTCGATGTTGTATTTACTTCCATGGATAAACCTAAAGTTCCTTGAATGAGAACCCTTCCAGGTTGGCACCAGTTGAGTTAGTGAGCATCTACAGGGACGGGAAGTGCTTACCGAAAGACATAGAGTGGAAGACTGCTCAGGGCTGGGCCGGCTCCCCCCAGAAGATTCCGCATAAACCGTTTGCCGCTGAGAGTCATCACCTCCACGATGTCACCAGGTTGCAGCAGCGGATCTTCGGCCTGCCGTTGGCTGATGGCATTCAAGCTAACAAACAATTCTGTTTTCCTCCGCCGTTGAGGGTCCTGCCGGATAATGCGGATTTTATTGAGGTTACTGTCCGGCAAAGTGCCTCCTGCCGTAGCGATGGCTTGCGAAACCGTGATCTGCACTTTTAGCAGAACCGGCGAAGGCTTATACACATTGCCAATCACAAACGCCTGATCCGCTTCCGGAACGGTGATGACATCCCCCGGCTGAACATAGGGATTTGATTTGTAATCTCCCTGCAAGGTTTCTGCCAATCCATACACTTCAAAATCTCCCAACCCTTCTTCATTCGTCGTCATCTTGCCAGTTGGGTCGCAAGTCAATCCGCTCCCCATGTGCGCAACTTGTATTCGTGTTCCCGCCTTATCTGTTGGGCCGCCAACCAGAGAAATCAATTCCAGTAACCGCACGCGACGCTGTAACTGAAAACGCCCCGGCTTATCTACAGCCCCGATAACGGCGACAGGCTGTGAATTGTATTCTTTGATAAAAACGAAAACCTGAGGATTCCTCTGATACTTTTTGTAGCGAATGGCAATTTCACGGGACAAATCGCTTTCGGTTCGGCAGACAGCCTGCAAATCTTCCTCAATCAACGGCATTCGTATCATTCCACGAGCATCCACACGCGCCGCATCAAGAGAAAGTTGCGGACGGTTAAACACCCGGATTTCCAGCAGGTCTCCTGGCCCGATCCTATACCGATCATCTAACTTGGACTCTAAATTTGCATTTGTTTGAGGAGCCGCCTCAAAAGAAACGGCTCCTGCCGGAGTGGTTGTGCCTACTGAAGTTGCCTGGGCGGTTCCCACAACCGTCCACGCAGTCATAAGCACTACCAACACCAAAGTTTGTTCTATTGTTATCCCGTAACTAAAATTCCAGGATTTCATTACTTCCCCCTACTTTCCTGACAAAGCCGCTCTTCGCACAGCCAATACTTCTCGGAGATGATTTGGACATGCCAAATTGAGTATTGTGTTGCTCAACTTGACCGCCAACTCTTCATGGTCACGAAGAAAAACACCCGTTAATGGGTAATCTTGAGATTTTGTAATAACTCCATCTCTGATCCATTGCCAAAATTGAGCTTGTGTCGTCCAGAACCTGCTTCCATTTCGACAAATAACCAAGGCGTTACGTTTTTTCTTTTTATCTTTCTTGTTCAATTGAATTACCTCTTTGTTACAGGATAAACACACGCCGACCTGGACATGCGTATTTTCGCTTGTGACGAACGCATGACAAGCCCCAATGGGGAAGCCTCTAACGCGAGACAGCGATTAAGTTTGATTCGGTCTCCGACCACTATCTAATGGCTGTTTTGAAACCAAGGCGTTGCGACATAATGCTGGCGCTCTGCAAAGATTACCGGTGCATCATCGGTTTCCGCTCACGACCTGCTCCTTGGCAGATCAGCATCCCCTAGCGAAACTTTAGATCTCTGCGCAATCAGGCAGAGCGCCAGTCCCTGCATTACTCGTTTGATCCTTCATTAGGCGGTTGCTGTTTTATTTGAGAGAGTAACTGTGAAATCAACTCCGTTCGACGTCTTACGCCATATTTGACAAAAATATGCCGCAAGTGAAATTTCACAGTCTGCTCGCTGATATAAAGCTTTCTGCCAATTTCCACATTGGTTAAACCTTCGACACAACATAAGGCGACTTCAGCCTCCCGCCGGCTTAAATCTTTTCGTTCTGCGATACGGCCAATGGCTTGCCCAACTGCACTGCCTCCGGCAGTAACGACATCATCCCCAAACAATGAGTGAGTCCCTTCAGCGGCACTCCGCTCCAGAATTTCTTCTGGAGTAAAAACAAAATATACAGTCACTTGTTGCCGCAAACTGCCGTCACTAACAACTTTGTAGCGCTCAATACTATGCTTGTTAATCAATCCATTTAGACCTCTCCGAATCGCGCTATAATTAGGCAATTTGGTCAGAACCATCAACTGCCGTAAGCTAAATGCACAGACTTTGGTTTTCGCCGCAGTTACTTCTGCAAGCATAACCTCATAGAGCTGGTGCTCAACCTGGGTATGGTTGAGCCAGAGCTTTGACACAGCCTGCTCATTTGCCGTTACCTGATTACTTTCACGAAGGGGGCTTTTTTGATTTGACGCCATATTCGAAGTCAAGGGATAAGCAATTTCGTTAATTTTCACCTTCATTGTTAACACCATTGATAACTCCAATCTTGCTATAGGCGCGCACCTTGTACTATGCAATGTAAGTGCCACAAGAGTAAGTTCTTGTAACTACCTATATGACTAGGGATAGCAAAACCGCTACCCTGCTAAAAATGCATAACTAGGGCCATTTTGCCCTAAACACAGCCATTGTATTCTTTGATTGCCTGTGATTGCACCACTTAGCAAGTGGGGCATTTTTGCCCTATCGGCACTAATAATTCCTGATTTAATTTCAGCTATAAACTCGCCTCCCTCTACTACATCATAATAGGACATAATCCGACAAAGAGCAGTTCTACACACCACTTCCAAAACACTAGCTGTTACAGTTATAAATTCGAAGCTACGACCAGCATCGCTAATTAGGCGCCAGTTATTTGAATTGATTGTTTTATTTAGGAGAATTTTGAATTCAATTATTGTGGCGATATGAAGGCTTGAAAAGGACGCAGGTCGTGAATGGATCAACGCAGCAAAGAGCAAAGCGAGACAGAAACACAATAACGGCTGAGTAACGGAAAGACGCTTAAGGAGAGACTTGATACTTCGTTAGGCAAGCGTAGTCATTAAACAGATCAAAGAGGTAGACACAAGAAATGTAACAACTAACAAGCCTGTGGCTTAAAGCTGGAATATAACGAACTGTTTAGCTGTAGCAGCCCGTGCTTTTTTAGTAATCCAAAAAAAGTCCGACGATCTTTTTTTGCGAAGCGAGCAGCTTGGCTAATATTTCCGCCGCTGGCTGATAAAACTTGTTGTAGATAGCTTTTTTCAAACGATTCTATGACTCTGGCTTTTGCTTGGTTGAATGATTCTTCAGATGAGTTGACCGAATTTTGAGACTCAGATTGTAACTTCAAATCACGCGCGCTGATCTCTGCTCCATCTGCCAAAACAACAGCTTGTCGAACGGTATTTTCTAATTCGCGCACATTTCCGGGCCAGGCATAGTGAGTAAGTTTTTTTACTGCATCAGCTGTAAAACGCAACTTGGGCATACCATACTCTTGCGTCGCAGCAGTCAAAAAGTGAGTGGCAAGAGATTGAATGTCCACCGTTCGTTCCCGTAGTGGCGGCAACGAAACCGAGACAATTTTGATTCGAAAGTATAGATCTTCCCTAAAGCTTCCCTCTCGAACCTTGCTCTTCAGATCCTGGTTAGTAGCCGCTAGCAACCTGACATTCGCTTGTTTGTAACTTGATGCTCCCAGCGGTTTATATTGCCTATCCTGTAGAAAACGAAGCAACTTAACTTGCGCTAACGGATGAAGACTGTCCACCTCATCTAAAAACAAAGTGCCGCCTTCCGCTTCAGCAATTAACCCTCGCTTCTTTTGCCTTGCGTCTGTATAGGCTCCAGATTCATGGCCGAATAACTCGTTCTCAAATAATTCTGTTGGTATTGCGCTGCAGTTTACAGGAACAAACGGTGCTTTTGCCCGAGAACTCAATTGATGAATTGCTTGCGCACACATTTCTTTACCTGTTCCAGTCTCCCCTGTAATCAAAATTGTAACATCGCAAGCTGCCAATCGAGTAAGCTGCCTCTTAACAAATGTAAATGCCTCAGATTGCCCAATTACTTTCTGCAAAGCGTCAGGCTCTACCTGCCCATGCAAGCTTGCGTTTTTTATTTTATCCAAGATCGTTTGATCTTTTTCGCCATGTCTAACTTCGCGCTTTTGCAAAAGACGCCGCAATCGCAGTATTACGTCATTTGCATTGATTGGCGCATATGAGAAATCATCTACCGCCAAACTCAGCGCATCCTCGCAATTGAAGGATGCATCATCAATAAGGCACAGCAAAATGGGAATCGAATCGCCATTCTGATTGCAATCTTGCAAGTGTCCACTTAGCCCCACCGCATTGTCGTGGGTTGCGCCAATCAAAATTGCGTTGCAGGGTGCTTTTACGAGAGCCTCTTTGATGGAATAAAGCTCTTTGATTATCACCCAATTGTAATTATCGTTATGTAAGCGATTCAGCAATAACTGCAAACAGTCAGCACGAAATCCCATATCTACAATTAAAATTGAGTTCTTCATCTACTACCTCCTATACAAGAAAACCGTAGATTGTACTTAGCTCAAAGACACTTATCCCGAGCAGTTACAATACAAACGAAGTTCATAACTTACTTAACCGACTCTTTGACGATTATTTAGACTTTATTGTATTAAGTGATTCCGCGCTGATAAAAAATGGAGAGGTGGCAACCCTGTTTTGAGTTATTCTATCTGGCAATGTGGAAATTTGAGTATTTCCCTTACTTCCGTCCTCGACGTGGTGGAGAGGTTATTTTAATTCACCCCTCCTTCTCCCGCGTTGTCTGTATTCGGAATTTTACGACAACGTTATTCTCGCTTGTCTGTTCACCTGCCTATCAAGCAGCAATTGATGGCCGCTATATTTAGACAGTGAAGAGGGGAAGGGGAACAAGAATGGTGATCGTCTATGCATATCTGCCACTCCTGCTTTCTATAAAAAATCCATTCAATCTAACGGGTTTACTCTCTATTCCAACCTCACCAACTATGTAATCAGATGTCCGCCATTCTCTACGGTGGTTCTGTTGCAGTATTTCTGCGAATAGCCTCACACCCATTTCACAATTCTATTCCCGTTTTCAAATTAGGCATATGCTACGACTTGGAAAATGGCTCCTTTCATTAATGACAAATCGCCAAAGTGAAACTTCCCCCAGATGAAATTTCACCTTGTCGTTGAAGTTACGGCAACTGGCTCACTAGAAGACCAGTTGAAGATGGTGAAGCCTGACACCCACATGACACGACCTCGCCTTTCAAAGTCATTTGTCAAAAACTACAGTAATTGGACTTCTGTAGAACTGAATCAGCGTTAACATCAGCTTGAACTACGCAAGGCTAACTACCTTAGAGCGAATTTTCCAAGTCGCGAGTGTCATAATAAGCAAATGACTTGAGCAATTCTTAAACGATAGATGAGAAGATCGGACATCAAAATGGGAGAGCGAGATGCTCCGAAAACTACTTCTTGAGAAAACCTTAAAACACTGAATGGAAAGAAGTTAAATGCAGAATCCCTCAAACACTTTCCTACAGGCTCAAGAATTCCTCAAGGGGGTATGACTACCCTATCCTTGAAAATAAAATTATTAAATTGTTCACCAGACGAAAAGTTTTTTGGAGATTTGGTGAATTTTCTAGGCACCAATATTCAATTTTTCCATTAGCGGTATTAGATAAGTGAAACGCTAGTATGAAATTAAATACCGGCAAGATGTCCATTCCAAGAGAACTTCCTCTTCTTTCCCGGCAGCGACTGATTGATGCCTTATGGGAAAGCAGCAGTTCTGGTTGTGCCACGATCATTAGTGGTCGAACGGGCACAGGAAAAACATCGCTTGCAACAGACTTCGCCAGAAACTGCAATCGGCCTGTAGCTTGGTACAAGGTTGATGCACCCGATACGAACTTGCCTATCTTCTTGGAATATTTGGTGGCGAGTATTGCTGTTGAACGCGAGGGATTTGGCGTCAAAACATTAAGACAATTGCCGGAGATCGTTACCGAGGCTGCTCTTACCAAGTTGGTTGAGTCATTTGTCTACGATTTGGAAAATGAGGCGGAATCACTGCTTTTAGTAATTGATGATCTGCATTTGATTTATGACGCTGGCTGGCTATCGTCTTTTTTTCATCGTCTGCTTCCTTTATTGCCTACCGAAGTGCATATGTTGATTTTAGGACGCGGATTGCCACCGGCACCTTTATGGAGATTGCGTTCTAAACAACGACTGTTCGTTTTGGATGAATCAATGCTGGCTTTTACGGAAGCGGAAGCAGCAGAACTATTTGCTTTCTATGGGTTGAGCGTACACCAAGCTCGCCTTTCTCACGAAATTACCGGCGGGCGGGCATCCGAATTGTGCAGCGCAGCACTTCGAGCCAGGTCGTCTCTAGCAGGAGCAGTTCTAATCTAAAAAAACAAGATCATATTCAAACTAAGACCCATTTTTTGACTTGGCTTAGCCCGAACGATACTGTAACTTTGGCAAAAATTCACACAAGCGCGTAATCAGATGGCGCTTAACAATTAACGGAAAACATTGATTTTAATGACATTATATAATTTGTAGCTCTTTCAATTTAGAATATTGAGTAATCCCACACACTCATCTGAATTGTGAAAGGCAAAGGCCAATGATCAATACTATGCATCACCCAGAGGTGCCGAGGCCTGCGCTGACTCTATCTCCCGTCGAGTTGGCAGTGCCCCAACCCGCGTTCTTCCTGCGAACGAAATTGCTGCCGCCGCGCCCGGCACCGGCTTTATTGCCCAGACCCCGCCTTATTGAGCGCCTCTCCGCAAATCTTACGCGTTCGGTCACTTTGGTAACGGCCAATGCCGGCGCTGGCAAAACCACGCTTGTAGCGGATTTTGTCCGCGCTCATTCACGACAATTTGTTTGGTATCAATTAGATCACACCGACGCTGATCCAGCGATTTTCCTAAGTTACATCATTCACGGAATCCGGCAGTTAATTCCGGATTTTGGCCAAACCATGCTTTCTTATCTGCGGCAGTCAGCGGCCGAAGTCGCTCAACAGCCGGAACGCGCCGTGGATATGCTGCTTAACGAAGTCCTGGATCGCGTGGACCAACAGTTAATCATCGTCCTGGATGATTATCACCACCTGGGTGCGGCAGATGCAGTGCATGCGGCTGTAGATAGGCTTCTGGCGTACCAACCCGATGTGCTGCATTCCATTTTAATTTCGCGTGATGCCCCTCCGCTGCAATTGTCGAAACTGCGTTCAAAAGGCGCGCTCGTAACCATTGACCGCGAGGATTTGCTTTTTACAGAAGAAGAAGTTCAGGCATTGTTCCGTCAGGTCTTCGGACTGGAATTGACCGCGGACCAACTGATTGAGTTTCGACAGCGGACTCAAGGGTGGGTTATGGCATTGCAACTTATCTGGCAAGTCACTCAACGCCACCCCTCAGCCAGCACTGACACGCCGTTGTTGCCGCTCAATCTGAGCGAAGTGCTTCGCCAATCGGAGCGCGATTTGTTTGATTACTTTGCCGAAGAGGTGTTTGAGTTTGAATTGGAGACTGTGCGCTGGCTTCTTCTGCGAATTTCGCTGCTGGAGCGCATTGAGTTCGAGACTTGTGCCAAACTTTATCCAGAATCGGGCTGTTCGGTGATCTTGCCTTCCTTGGTGCGCCGAAATGTGTTTACGACTGTTGTTGGCGATGGCAATTGCGAAGAATACAGGCTCCATCCACTTTTTCAGAACTTTTTGCGCCGCAGATTGCGGTCGGAACTTGGCAAGGCGGGAGTGGCGTCGGAGCATCATCGTATCGCCGATTATTTCCTGGCGCAGGAAAATTGGGAACAGGCGGCTCGGCATTTCCTGGCCGCTGAGGAATTTACAAAAGCTGGCAAGCTGATTGCCGAAAGAGGTTCCTCCTGGATCACCTCCGGCGCCCTGACTTCGTTGATTGCGTTGACTGACGCCTTGCCGAACGAAGTAATTGAGCGCTTTCCGCGGGCGCTGACAAACCGGGCTGAAGTGGCGCGGTTACGCGGCGAATATGATTCCGCACAATCCTTGTTGCGCCGTTCGACAGTTCTGCTGCGCGAACAAGGCGACCGGGAAGGCGAAGCTGAAGCTCTGCAATCGCTTGCCACAATAGCCCGCCGCCGAGTCAATTTCGATGAAGCATTTGCCCATCTGGATCGCGCCATGGAACTGGCGGGAGAACAATCGGCAGTTCGCGTGAAATGTGGCAATACACGAGGCTTATGCCTGGTTTCGCTGGGAAAATGGACTGAAGCCGAGCAGGAATTTCGTACCGCACTGCAATTGGCGGAAGAACAGAACGACGAACATTACGCGCGCCTGATTGTCCACAATTTGGGGTTGCCGCCCATGATGCGCGGTGATTTCGGAGATGCGTTGCGCTGGCTGCGCCGTCTGCTGCGCGATGACCACGGCTCTCTGCGGTTACCGCAGGAAGCCACAGCGCATTTGAACATGGCGCGCTGTCATTTTTATCGTGGCGAATTCGAAGCTTGCGAACATCGTTTGGATTTGGCGCTGGAGCTATGCCAACTCTTCAACCTAATTTCATCCAGAGCTGAAACATTTGAAGCTTACGGTAATTTGTATCGGGAGCTGGGGGATACCGATCGTGCATCGCAATTTTATGAACGCGCAGAACACGATTATGACAAGGCGGGGATTGAACCTGCACGGCGCGAATTGTTGGACGAACAGGCATTGCTGAAGTTACAGACGGGCGAACCTGCGGTTGCACGCAAGCTCATTGACCAACTGGTAAATTCACGTCTTCCTCTTAACGATAAAACCCGTTTACACACATCCACTCTCACACGCGGTCGCGTATTGATTGCGCAAGGGGAATATGATCTGGCGCGCGCCGATTTGGAACCCGCGCTGGATTATTTCCGGCAAAACAATTTTTACTATTACGAAACCCAGGCTTGCATTGAACTTGCCCAAGTCGAGGCCGCTGCCGGGCGTGATGTGGCGATGCTGGAACGAGTGCGGCGGGCTTTGGATTTGGCTTCCCGATACGATTACGAATACTGGCTGAAACGGAAAGTCGCTTCGACTCCAAATTTGTTTACCTTGCCGGAAGTCATCGAACTCTTACCATCGGATTTGGCGGGACAGACTTCTGCAACAGCCACGCGGGGGATTACCGAATCGGCAAAACCTGCGTCATTTCGTCCAATGGCCGATTTGACGGTCAATCTATTCGGTCCAGTGGAAATCTTTCGCGATTCCAGGCGGCCGTTTGCTGCCGATGCCTGGACAACCCGGCGGGCGCACGACATTTTGTGTTTTATCGCTTCACGGCGTCACCGCCGCGCATCCAAAGACACGATCATCGAAACGTTCTGGGGAGACACCGATCCTGATTTCGTGCTCAGGAATTTTCATCCGACGGTTTCGCACATTCGCAAAGCGCTCAACAGCAACCAACCGCTGAAATTGAATTTTTTGCTGTACCGCGACAGCGCGTACCTGCTGAATCCCGAACTGACGTATTTAATTGATATTGAAGAATTCGACCGGTTGCTTGCCCAGGGCGAAGCCGCACGCAGAGCCAAACAAATGGATCTTTGCGCTTCTCATTTCGAAGCGGCGATCAAACTGTATCGCGGCGAATTTATGCAAGGCTGTTATGACGATTGGGCTGAAGAGCAACGGTCTTATTACCTGGAACAATATCTATACATGCTTGATGCCCTGGTCGCGGAGGCTCAGAAGGCCGAAGAATGGTCTCGCTCAGTCCATTTAGCCCAACAGATTTTGCGCGTAGATGCGTTTCGCGAAGATGTTCATTGTCTGGTGATGCGCGCGCATGCTGCTCAAGGAAACATCGTTGCGGTCAGGGAACATTACGAAAAGCTACGTTCACTTCTGCGAAAAGAGTTGGATATAGAACCTTCCACTCAATCGCAGAAAACCTATAGACAACTTATCGGATAACAAACACTGTTTTAACGGTCATCAGCGGTCGTTTGCAGTAACTTGGACATTCATTGACCCCGGAGGAGGTGCTCCATGTTTTATCGTACCAATTTCAGTGAAAAGGCCAGACGATCAATGGCGTTGCTGCTGATTGTCTCGCTCGTCGCCGTCTCAGCAAATGCTGGAAATTTCAGCAGTGCTAAAGCGGCATCGCTCGCCGCAGCAACCACCATCGCCCACGCAGATGGCATCACGGCAACCGGCGCGGACAGCATTGGCATGGTCAGAGCAGACAGCCTGACGGCCACCAGTTTTTCAGGGCTGACAATTCTGACTTCCAGCGGCAGAACTTACCGGGCCAACTCAGTCTTTTTCACTCAACCGAACGGCATTGTCGCCACGGGAGCCGATGGCATTGTCGCCACGGGCGCTGATGGCATTGTCGCCACCGGCGCAGACGCGCTTTCCATCGCAGACTTGAATGGAATTGTGGCGACGGGTGCTGATGGGATTTCCATTTCTGGCGCAACCGGCATTGTGGCAACAGGCGCTGACGGCGCAACGTTTTCCATCGCATCCGGTCTGATCCGCATCACGGGAGCGAACGGCATTGTCGCGACCGGCGCTGATGGCGTTACCCTGTTAGGGCTGACAGGGCTAAGCCTGAGTGGAGTTCTCAATACTCTTCAGTCCGGGTTGAAGAGCCTTGATTCCGATTTATCCAGCCTGCTCAGCAGACTGACGGATGACAGCAATGTAAATGCGGTCATCATTTACCACCGTATGCCGACGGAAAGCGATTTTTCCAGTCTTCGCCAGATTGGAATTTTGGGCGGTGTGCGCTACAGAGCATTGCCCGCAGTTTCCCTGACGGCAACCAAAGCGCAGATTAACAAGATTGCCAAGCTCCCAGCGGTTCGTTCGATCTATGGCAATCGCACGCTGAAATTCACCGCTGAGCCGGGCAACGGCCTGACGGGAACAGCGCAAGTAAAAACTGATGCTTATCTGAGTTCGCAAAATAACGGACGAGCGATTACCGGACGCGGCGTTACAGTCGCCGTTCTGGATACGGGCTTGGACGGGTTGCATGGCGATATTTCCGGGCGTGTTACCAAAAACGTAAAACTGCTGGGCACTCTTGGGCTTGGAATCGGCTTTATTTACCCGCCCAGCATCGAGGGGCTCCCCAACACCGATTTGATTTACGGACACGGCACATTCGTCGGCGGCGTGATCGCAGGCAATGGAGCAAGATCAAACGGCAGATACACAGGAGTCGCCCCCGGCGCAAAACTCGTAGGGCTGGGCGCAGGCGACATTACGCTTCTGTTTGTCCTGGAAGGGCTGGATTATTTGCTATGGAAAGGACCGGAACTAGGAGTCCGCGCGGTGAATTGCAGCTTTTCAGGCAATTCCGCCTACGACCCCAATGACCCGGTTAACGTCGCAACGAAACTGCTGACGGAGCGCAATATCAGTGTCGTATTTTCGGCAGGAAATACAGGGCCTGGACCGGACACGCTCAATCCATATGCACTGGCCCCGTGGGTAATCAGCGTTGGAGCGACAGATCAATACGGCGAATTGGCGGATTTCTCGTCGCGTGGTTCGGCCAGCCGTGGAACCGGCCCGACGCTGGTTGCACCGGGCGTTAATGTCGTTAGCTTGCGAGCTTCAGGAGTTAATTTGAGTGGTTTGCTGAATCTGGGCTTAGGCGGCGACCTTTCCACGCTTTCGCTGTGGGACATACTTTCTTACACGGTGGGAACCGGCACCAGTTTTTCAGCGCCGCAAGTGACCGGTAGCATCGCGTTGATGCTGGAAGCCAATCCGTTATTGACGCCTGCGCAGATTCGCAACATTCTGAAGCAAACTGCGACGCCGATGCCCAACCAGCAATTCGAGGTCGGAGCGGGAATGCTCAACGCCTATTCAGCAGTTCAACAAGCAATCTCTGCCCGATAAGCGTCCAAGATTGTTCGTTCGCCTTGCCTTTAAGGCTGGCGAACGAACAATTCCTCTGCATTCCACAGCGAGTAAGGCAACAGAACACTGGGCCGGAAATTCCGGACACGCTGGTTGGCGGCTGACGCCAAATGACGTGCGACAATCGGAATCACAGGCAATTGTTCCGCAACAATCCGCTGGATTTCATTGAAGGCTTCGCGGCGGCGCAATGGATTGGATTCAGCCGTCTGGGCCGTCAGCAACTCATCAATTTTTGCCTCCCAGGCTGTCGCAGGTTTCGTTTGCTTCGGATGCCACTGATGCGTAGGGCTGCTGCTGCGGAGGAAATTGCTGTACGCGGAAGGATCAGGTTCGCTGACTGAGGTCCCCAACAACGCGGCATCGTATTCAAAACTTTGGGTGGTGCGGCGCTGAAATTCTCCAAACTCAAGCGGAGCCACCTGAAGCTTGATGCCAAGACGTCCTAAATCTTCCTGAACTACGGTTGCCATCTGAATGCGCGCCTGGCTTTCCGATGGCACGATCAACGTAAATTCAACGCGGTTCCCTTTTGCATCATAAAGCTCCGGCTGATTCTGATTGTCTCTGGTGGTGAACCCCGCTTCGCGCAACAGCGCGCGCGCTTTTTCCAAATCGTAAGCGTCGCGTGGCAAATCCGTCGCTACCCAGGATCGGTTGCCGGGCGAAACAAAGCCGTAAAGCGGACTGGCCAATCCTTGCAACGTGACTGAAGCGAGCGTTTCACGATCTATTGCCCGGGACATCGCTCGCCGGAACTGAAGATCATTGAACCATGAGCGTTTCGCAGCACTTGGCGCCGCCCTCCCTCCTGCACCAACGTCATTCAGGTTGAACCACAGATGGTCTGTGCTCAGCCCTGGCCCCAAATCAAACGCGCCCACTGAGCCGGATGCCGAACGCAATGCGGCATAATCTGCCGCGCGAACGCGATCAAACACATCCAGCGCTCCTTGTTTCAGTTGTGTAATTGCATTGTTGCCATCGCTGGCGACTTCAATCACCACTTGATCCAGGTAAGGCAAGGAAGTTCCTGCCGCGTCTTTTTTCCAGTAATGCGGATTGCGCTTGAGCGTTACACGCTGGCCGGGCGTGGCCGATTCGGCGGCAAATGCTCCGGAGCTGACAACAGTTTGCGTATCGGCAGCCAGACTGTAAGCGTCGCGCAATCCTTTCTGATCAAATTCGCCGGCCAAAAGGTGACTGGGCAGCACGGCCAGATTCGACAAATAGTTTTCGGGCGTGGCGACAACTTCGGGAAAGGTCAGGCGCAACCGGCGCGCATCCAATACGGCAGCTTCAATCGGATGGCCGCCAACCATCATCGCATCACGAAAAATCGGCGAAGCAGTGCGCTCGTCATAAATGGCACGCAACGTAAAACTGACATCTTCGGCTGAGATGGGATGACCGTCCGAAAATTTGATTCCATCGCGCAATGTCAGTTCGATGCTTTTTCCATCGCCGGAACGGACCCAGGATTCGGCCAATGCCGGAGCATACGTTTGCGAGTCGTGATTGAATTCAACAAGCCTTCCTCCCATCAGGTAGAACGACACAAGCAAAGAAGGCTCGTCCGAAGCTTTCAGGTAATTGAAAGTTTGCGGCGGAGATGCCACACGATATGTAATTTTTCCGCCGCGCTGTCCAACAATTTGTTCCCTTTCCCCTGATTGTCGTGGAGAAACAGGGGGCTGGTTGGAACGACACGCGGTTGCAGTCCAGATCGCCAAAAGCGAAACAAGTAGAACAAACCCTGACAGTAATTTCTTCTTCATTGGTCATTCGCAGAAAGGTATCCACGCAAACTCAAAGATCATTCATCAAGCTGGGGTGAACGCCTGGAATATAGGCACTGATAGACATCACAGCAGCGACGACATTGCTTGTCGCAATCCGGTGGGAGATGCTATTAGCGACCAAGTCTTATTGAATTGGGTAATGTGATGCCTTAATTACCCGTTGCCGAATCTACAAACACGGCGCAGGTGTGCGCGATGTCAATCGGAGCTTAACATTACTAATCAATCATGTTGAAGCTGATTTTTTACAGATTCTTGCAGGGCTGCGGAATCCTGCTAATCATCTCGGTGCTGGTATTTGCCTTGTTGGCATCGTCCGGCGGCGATGCTGTCAGCGCGCTACAAAACAATCAGCAAATTTCAGAACAAACAATCACATCATTGCGGCAGGTTTACGGACTGGATCGCCCCTTGCTGGTTCGGTATGCAAGCTGGTTGCAAGAATTGGCGCGCGGAAGTTTGGGACAATCCATTTATTTTCAAGCGCCAGTATGGACGATCATCCGTCCTCGGTTGCTCAGCACAATGATGCTGGCGGCAGTCGCAATGCTGATTGCCTTGGCAATTTCCTTCGCGCTAGGGATTGCCGCTGCGCGAAAAAAAGATTCGCCCGCAGATCGTTTGTGCGACGCAATCCTCTTGCTTGCCTCTTCAACGCCGAGACTGATTCTGGCGATTCTTGCGCTGGCCTTCCTTGCGCGCGTGCCGTTCAGCCTCGGAACAAATGCTTCAGGTTCAATCTTCGGTTGGGGGGGTTGGCTGGCCCGCATTCTGCCTGCGGCATTGATTTTGTCCGTGCCGCTGATTGCCATATTTCTGGCGCAAACTCGCGCCGCAATCACGGCAACTCTCGAAACAGAATATGTGCGCGCCGCGCGAGCCAAAGGCCTGCCGGAAAGCATTGTCTTGTTGCGCCATGCTCTGCGACCGGCGCTGAATCCCTTAATTACGACGTTCGGCTATTCAATCGGCGGCTTGATGAGCGGATCAGTTGTGGTAGAGCAGGTATTGAACTGGCCCGGTCTTGGCCAATTGAGCGTGATCGCCACGCAAAGCCGCGATGTTGCGCTGTTAATGGGAATCGTTTTGGTGGCTTCGGCAGCCGTCTTGGCGGGAAACTTATTGGCAGACATTTTATTGCGGCTGAATGATCCGCGACTTCGCGAAAAAACCTCGTTTTGATGAAATGGCCTACACGACAAATTGCGACGAATCGGCGATGGTTGATGGTTGGAATCATCAGCGTCTCAGTCTTTTATCTTATCGCCATTTTTGCCGATTTTCTGGCGACGGATGACTACAGGTTGCTTTCTCGGCGCGAACCAATGGCTCCGCCCTCCACACTGCACTTTTGCGACAGTCAGGGTCAATGGCATCTGCGCCCTTTCGTTTATTCCCAAAAGCTGGTTGACCCTCTGGAGCGTCGCTACGAAAAGGATTCGCAGCAAGCGTATCCGCTGGGACTTTTCGTGCGAGGTTACGCTTACAAACTGTTTGGCCTGTTTTCCACCGACTTGCACTTGGCGGGTGTTCAAAATGGGAACGATGCTGATGGGCCACGCCTTCATTTGCTGGGCACAGATAGTCTGGGGCGGGATCGTTTTTCACGCCTGCTGATCGCTTCCCGGTTTTCCTTGCTCGTTGGCCCGCTTGGAACGTTGTTGGCCGGCGCGCTCGGCATTTTGATTGGTCTGATCGCGGGCTATGCCGGTTCATGGATTGACGCAGTGCTGATGCGCGCCGCGGATGTGATGATGGCCTTGCCGACGTTGGTGTTGATTTTGGCGATGCGCGCAGCCTTTCCGTTGGAACTTCCCCCCACGCGTGCCGCGATCTTGCTGATTACGATTTTCGTTGTTTTGGGCTGGGCAGAAATGGCTCGCCTGGCACGTGGGCTGACGCTGGAATTACGCCAAAAAGAATTCGTGCAAGCAGCCGTGAGTTTGGGATGTTCGCCAGCGCGCGTGCTCTTTCGTCACATTTTGCCGAACGCGGCAGGGCCGTTGGTAACGCAGATGTTTTTGATGCTTCCGGCTTTTCTTCTGGCGGAAACTTCGCTTTCATTTCTGGGTGTAGGCTTGCAGGAACCCGAACCAAGCTGGGGGAATTTACTGACTGAAGCGGCCAATATCACGTTACTGGAACGAAGCGATTTCTGGCCGCTGCTTACTCCGGCCTTGACCATTATGGCTTTTGTGTTGGGCATTCGCTTGCTTGGAAAAGGCCTGGAAAATGTTGGCGAAGCTGTTGGCGATACGGAGCCGTGAACGAAGCCAACGTTATTACTTTCGCCTCAAATGCTTTTGCCCACCTGGCAAACCAGAATGCGTAAGACTTGAGTACGCCTCGCATCAGGCCGATACATTTCTCTGTATCAACCTTTGCGGAGTTGGTGGCTGAATCAGCCTGAAGTACGTGACCAGCTTTTGAACTCGCTCCGGCATATTCCAGCAACTGAGTTTTCAATTCCTGCTCTCGCACTTCTGCATTTCGCAACAGTTGTTGTTTGATGTCCAATTCTCTGGCTGCGGTAAGCAGCTTCGATTCCAAATTATGTTTTCCGGTTTTTAGCTCTGAAATCCAGGCCATTGCGGAAGCCAGTTGGATTTCAACCGGATCATCGGCAGGAATAGCAAAGTCGGGCAATTCCAGTTGCTGTGTTTGATAACGCAGAGAAGCTTGCATGAGAGTCTTCCTTTTCCGGGGCACGGTGGTCGTACAATCCGCATTGGGCACTTCTGCCGCCCAGCGACAAGGTAAGGACAAAGCCAGAAGCGCGTTCACATTTCAGCAAGCGTTATGCCGAAGAAGAATCCTCTTTCAAAACGGTTGATCATCAGGCCGGCGCGGTATAACGCCGTTCAATTGCTTCTTTGATTCGGGCGCGGCTTTCTTTCGGTTCCAAGGTTTCATCGGATTCAATGCGCTCTGCTTCATTTGCCAGGCTGTCATCTTTGATGTGCTTGCGGAACCAGGACGAATATTCTTTGCGCCCCAAATGATATAGCCAGGTTTCGTCGTCCACGCCTTCGGCAAGTTGCATGAAAATCAGCAGATTTTGAGCGCGCAAATTGAGTTTGCCTTCAGGTCCACGGAAATAGAAACTCCATTCGGGGTCCAATTCCCCCTCGGCATATTTGCGACTGTGGCGGCGGCGCGTTCCGCGCGGTGGTTCGCTACGAATCAAAAATGGATCATTGCCGTCGCGGCGCGACCAAACCAGCGCGTCCCCTCGTTCCAGGGTGGTGGGCGTCAGACTTGGCGGCGCCTCGCCGGTCGCTCCGCAAAAGAGCTTGATGGTTTCATCAGCCGCTTCGCCAATTGCGATAATCAAATCAATTGGCGATAAAGCCCCAGCGGCGATGTGGTCGGGTTGCAGAGTGATCATCAGCAGACCATAAGCATCTTGCGGCAGGGTTAGCGGTGCGGCATCCCACGAAGTTGGCAACAAGTGATGCGCTTCATCAATGACGATCCAGTGTGGGCGACCTGTTCGCGTGCGTAATTCTTGTAGCCGCGGAAATAGTTTGGCGAAAAAAGAAGGCCGATGCTCCAGCGCAACGCCCAGAAGATTGACTACTGCGTTTTGCTCCGGCTTGGCCAATAACTCAACCACTTCGTCCACGCTAGGCACACGGTTGCTATCGCCCAGCGTCACAGCGTGTTCCAATTCCGAATAGTCGCCTTCCGGATCGAGTATGCACAATTGATAACGTTGTTGCGCCAGACGTTCGATAATGCCTGAAGCCAGGGTGGTTTTCCCTCCCTGCGAAGACCCGGCCAGCAATACATTGTGACCGTAAGCTTTCAGGTGCGCTTCCTGTCCTCCCTCGCGCATCCCAAGCAAAATGTCATAACGAGACCGATGCGGTTCCAGATCTTGTAGGTCTGAACTCAAAATTTGCTCGATCAATTCAATGACGCCGCTTCCGTGGTCGGTCTGAGTTACCCAATCAGCGCGCTCTTTAAGCATGGGCAAAGCGTTGGATACCGCCACGGAAAATTCGCAGAGGTCCAAAAACGCGTGGTCATTTTCCGCATCCCCAATACCGACTGTGTTATGTGGAGATAAGCTGAGTTCGCTTAGGGCGGCAGCCAAGCCTGAAGCTTTATTCACGCCGGAAGGCAAGACCATCACAGCGCCTTTATTGAAGATCACTTGCAGTTCCAGGCCCAGATCACGGATGGCTTCGAGAACCGCATTTTCATGCGGTTCCCAAGTCGCCACGATTACACGGCCAACCGAAATTGGCCCGACGTTTCGATCTTTCAGCAAAGACACAAATTCGTCAGGTGGCCGCGTACATAACACCTTCTCTTCACGAGTCGCCGGTGTATAAAGCAATGCACCGTTTTCAAGCACCGCCCGATCGAATAAATCCAGACGAGAAAACGTAAGTTGCAAATCCTCTAGTTCCCGGCCACTGACGAGAATCAGTTTCCGGCCTGAATTCCGAACACGTTCAAGCGCCTCCAGAGTTTTGTCAGCGACAATCCCATTGTGCGCAAGCGTGCCATCGTAATCACAGGCTAACGCCATATATCGCATATTTTATTTTGAACTGGCTCTGCGATTATCACCGCCCACCGTCAGTTCGTTTTTGACCGAAAAGACGCCGGAAATTCCATTGGCTCGAACGTTGGCAAGATTCCGATCCGATTCGTTATCCACTATGCCTTTAAGCGTTACATTGCCGTTTTTCACAATAATGTGAATCGAAGGCACAGCGCCCATTCCATAGCGGAAAATCGGAGAATTGAAATTAAACAGATTGTTGAAAAGAGCGCGCCGAATTCGATCATCGTTTGAAGACAGTGGAAGCACTTCAATTTGGTTATTGACCTTGCTTACACCTTCAATGTCTTTCACAACGTTTCCGGCATCGGATTTCAGCGTAGGCCGTGTTACTTGTCCTTGCAGCGTAACAGTTCCATCCCCCTCAACTTCAAATTGCAACCAATCGAAAACGCTGTAGTAAGGAAGTGTCACCAATTCATGTCGCACTTCTTTGATTAAATACGCCCGCTCACGGCTTTCCGCGTTTGATCTGCGTTCTTGTTGCTGCGCCGAAGCCACGATAGGCGTCATCATTACAGTCAAAGAAAGCGCCAGAAAAACCCAAGCTTGCATTTGCATGTTTATTCGTTTCATTTTCAGTTTCCTCCGACCATGCTCAAAGCAAGTAACAAGCCAAAAGCAAAATCTTTGCTGATAGGCATATAGAAAAGGCACAACCAACCATTTCGTGCTTTATCAGATAAATGACTGAACAGATGATTGAGGGGAAGATTTATTTTTGAGAAGGCTGAAGAAAGATCGCAAAGCTTTGTTTGTAGGCGAGACTGATCTGTACTGATAACGAAGTTACTGTTCTGCCAGCATACTATCGAACTGTCCGCCTGTTCGCGTTCGGACTTCCCTGTTGAGGGTTGTACGGCGGAGTCGGCTGTTGCGGTCCCGGCTGGTTTGGCATCGGGCTTTCTGGCTTGGGCACTGGATAATCCGGCAAATCGCTTGGTTTGGGCACGGGGTAATCCGGCAGATCGCTTGGTTTGGGCACGGGGTAATCCGGCAGATCGCTTGGTTTCGGAACAGGCACGTCCGGAGGATAAGTAATCGCCTTTGTGATAAGTACAAAATTTGTATTTCTATTTTTCATTCCTGTAATTCCAGTGTTTCTACTCGATGCGAACACACATCAAAGGATTGAGGTCATAAATCGCGCGCAAGCTGAGACTGACCTCTTTTAATCATCTGCTATTTACAGCAAACCATAGTCGCTTGGACGTAGGCGCGGCTCAGCTTGGCGCATGGATAAAATTGTTTCTGTTCAAATCAGGATGTTGAACGATACTTCTGTTACGGTCTTGACCCGCTGCCCTGTGACTGCCCCATGCTGCGCTGCTGCTGTTGGTTACCAGCATATTGCTGCGGTTGAGCATCAAATTTACGTTTGCAGTCTTCAGAGCAGAAGTAATAGTCCTTTCCCTGATATTGTGACTTCGAATTGGCTTTCTGGTCGTCTACCTGCATTCCACATACAGGATCAGTTTGCATTGCCATTGCAGGCCTCCTAGTTGATGATTAGTGAGCGGTTCCGAATGACTTATAAAGCTGCCGACGTTTAACCTTGGTTTATTTCGCTCTTTGGCGAAATCAGAAAACTTCAGCCGTAACAATAGGCAGACTTGTGTTCCTGATACTGCACAGGATTCGCCATCGTATTTTCACCACTCTAGCCGCTAAGTCTCGCTGCAATGGCGATGCCAGACTCGATTACTGCCCTGACTGGATTCGGAAAGAAGCCTGTTCGCGACGGATACGGCAGCCAATTTTTTGTATTGATCTGCCGCATCTGTCAAAGTAATCGCGAGAGTTCTTTCGGCGGATAAGAACAATAGAGTTAAGCCTTGGCCGCTTTTGTTCGGTCGCGCCAGCCACGCACTGTGTCGTGCGCATGAACAATGTCCTGATACTGACGATTGATCAGGCTGCGAACATCTATCGGTAAATCTTCTTCCAGTGCTTCCTGATAATTCTTCTTGGCAGAATCTTCGCCGCGTTCGCATTCCGCCAGGATGTTTTGTTCGTCCTTGCCGGTGATGGCGGATTTGAGATTGATCCAGCCGCGATGCAACGAACCAGCAACACTGCCTTCCGTTTCCGGCGTTCCTCCCAACTCACTTACCTGATTTTGCAGTTCGTTAACGAATTGACCGCGTTGCGCAGCATATTGAGTGAACGCTGTTTTCAGAGAAGAACTGGCAACGCCTTCGGCAGCGGTTTGAAATCCATTTTGTCCATCGCGGCAAGTTTCAATCAGATTATTAAGCGTAGAAATCACTTCTTCCGGCGTCATCGTTGTCGTTTTCATGTTTGACTCCTTATCTAAAGATATTTGTTGAGTTTTCTGACTCGCGCCCTTGTTGCGCAACCTGTGCAGAGCAAACCCTGCGCCAAGCTAAGCCAGAGGCACTCAATCCAGGCTTCATCGTTTCCGTGCCTTGCTCGGCATTGTCTTTGCTTATGATTCTGCCACTGGAGATTTCCCTGTATTGCGAATCTGAAAATCGAACACTCGACCTGACGACAGACAGTAATTGTCTGCCGGAGCTACACCAACGAACGAAAGGCGTCGGGGTGATCAGAGAAGCAAGCAGAAAGAAATATCTCCGGTTGATTGTCGTTTTGCTGCGATTTTCAGTTCGGTACAGATTCATCAACGAGCACAAGTTGGACCAGCGATTCGCGAGCCGGTCTTGGCTTGTCCTTAAATCCATAAAGTGAGGTTGTATATGGCAAATCATCTCTATGATCGTGAACGTCACGGCAGAGACTATGAAGAAGATCAACGCTACGGACGTGGAGAAGAGCAAAGGCGGCGTGGAACGGATTACGGGCGTTCCAACCAAGGAAATTCAAACCAGGGATCAAACTGGGACTTTCCCAATCGTGGCTCCAACTGGACTGAGGATTCCTATTACGCTTCCAACAGTTCGTACAACGAACCCTATCGCAGTTACGGCAATTCTGGCGGCTACGATTACGGTCGAATCGAAACCGGCAATCGGCGCGACGAAGCGTATGGACGTGGGTACGAAAATCGTGGATACGAAAATCGTGGCAGCGATCCGTATTATCGCAATCGCCAGTACAGAGGGTTCAATCGTGGCTGGGAAGACCAGGGCGAAGAGCGTGGCATGTGGGAGCGCGCCGGAGACGAAATTCGTTCGTGGTTTGGCGATGAGGAAGCGGAACGGCGGCGGCGTCAGGACCAAATCCGTTCGGAACACGCTGGTCGCGGCCCCAAAGGCTACAAACGATCGGATGAACGCATTCGCGAAGACGTTAATGACCGACTGACAGGCGATTATTACCTGGACGCGCATGACATTGATGTCAGCGTCAGTGACGGCACAGTAACGCTGAGCGGACGTGTGGATACTCGAAATGACAAGCGCCGCGCTGAGGATTTAGCTGAATCTGTCAGAGGCGTGACGGACGTAACGAATCAATTGCGTGTCGGCCAGGACCTGAGTATGTCAACGACTACCGGAACTGACTTGACCGGCAGCACGGCTCGCACAAGAGCCGCCAGAACATAAAACGACCTACTGAAGTTTTAACGATCGGCCCAGGAGTGGAGCGCAGGCGTCCGGTTTTCTCAACGCCGTGCTGCATTCAAGGGCCGACTTTCATTGCCAGTACGTGCGATCCAGAGTGCGATATTGCACGGCTTCAGAAATATGTTTTTCGGCGATCTGTTCCAGTCCTTCCAGATCCGCAATAGTTCGGCTGACTTTCAAAATGCGATCATACGCGCGCGCAGATAAGCCCAGCTTCATCATTGCGCGTTCGAGCATCTGCTGAGAAGTCGTTTCGAGTTGGCAGTATTTGCGGATCAAGCGCGGCGGCATCTGGGCGTTGCAAAAGACGTGTTCTCCGTTGAAGCGTTGGTGCTGTAACTTCCTGACTTTCACCACACGCTCACGAATTTGCGCGGAATTGTCACCGCTGTCTTGCGCCGCAAGCTCGCTGACTTTCACGGCTGGAACATTGATGTGAATGTCTATGCGGTCAAGCAGCGGGCCGGAGATTTTCGAGATATACCGCTGAACTTGCGGAGGCGTGCAGCGACATTCACGGGTGGGATCGCCATAAAACCCGCAATTGCAGGGGTTCATGGCGGCGACGAGCATGAAGCCCGCTGGAAACGTCAATGACATCGAAGCGCGGCTGATTGTGACACGTTGGTCTTCCAGGGGCTGGCGCAATACTTCCAGCACATTGCGCTCAAACTCAGGCAATTCATCCAGGAACAAAACTCCGTTGTGCGCCAGGCTCACTTCGCCGGGTCTGGGAATCACTCCGCCACCAATCAACCCTGCATCGCTGATGGTGTGATGCGGCGAGCGAAATGGCCGCGTGGTCAGCAATCCGCGCGCATCTGTAAAGCCTGCCACGCTGTGAATCTTGGTCGTTTCCAGCGCTTCTTCAAATGTAATTGGCGGCAGAATCGAAGGGATTCGTTTCGACAGCATGGACTTGCCCGAACCGGGCGGGCCAACTAAAAGAATATTGTGCCCTCCGGCGGTGGCAATTTCGAGAGCGCGTTTGGCATGCATCTGGCCGCGCACTTCGCGGAAGTCCACAGAGTATTGGTCGGCTTCGTTCAGTAACTCCTCGACATCCAGCTTCATCGGTTCTGGCAATTCCGCCAGATTCAGCAGCGTGATGACCTCCCGCAAATCTTTAACCGGATACACTTCCAGTCCCGCGACGACTGCCGCTTCGCAAGCATTTTCCACCGGCAGCAACAATCGCTTCATTCCCTTTTTCTTTGCGGCGACGGCAATCGGCAACGCACCGCGAACAGGTCGTACGCGGCCATCCAGCGCCAGTTCGCCAATCAACAACGTGTCGCTTAAATCTTCGCGCTGCAATTCGCCATTCGCGCCCAAGATGCCGACCGCGATGGGCAGATCGAACGCCGAACCTTCCTTCTTCACATCTGCCGGAGCCAGATTGATCGTGATTTTGTACACCGGAAAGAAAAAACCGCTGTTGTTGATGGCTGAACGAATGCGTTCACGGCTTTCGCGGACGGCCAGGTCGGGCAAACCGACGACGATTACGGCGGGCTGTTCATTCATTGAATCACCTGGACGCGGTGTCAGGTCAACTTCCACTTCCACCAATTCGGCGTCAATTCCATACACGGCTGCGCTGAGCGTTTTGAAAAGCAAGGCTGACCTCCTGAGGCAAAAACAGCTTCGAGATGATTGCAGGGTGGCAGCGGCATCATACCGACAAAGCAAAGGAACAGCCAAACAGCTTTCTCAATTACATGAAAATTTCTCCCGGAGTTGACGGGAAATGTGGGAATTTTCCTTCGGATTACGGTTTAGTAAGTGGGCATGCTGATCACCAACAGCATCCGATTCCAAACTAATCAACAGCATCCGATTTCAAATCTAAGCAATGACCTCTTTCAGAAGCCGATGGCGATAACAAATCGTTCGGCCCGGAATCTGTTGATTTTCCAAAGTTGACTGGCTGGAATAGAAACCGGAGAGACCAATGAAAACATCACAAGGAACGTCCGCGACGACTGGAAATAATTTTACGCCTGCCACGCCGCTGCAATTGACCTGGACCAGCGTGATGAGCCAGGACTTGATTACAACCGCCACGATCCCGGTTGATGCAACCAGTCCACGACCCGTTGCAGTGTTCACGAATCCGGCCAGCACTTTGGCGGATCAGGCGCGTACCGAGGCGTTGGTCGTAACCAATCCCAGCCAAGGCGGCGGGACGGGTTCACAACTTTGCCATGTTGCCCGCAACTCAAATACAGACGCTGGCTGGAGCCTGGTACCGCTTTTCGGAGGGCGCACAGCCAAAGAAGTCGCGGCTGGCACTTCCTATCCGGGCAGCGAGTTCTCTTCGGTTTATGGCCACTTTACCGATGAAAACGGTGTGTACTTCACTCAACTGGGAAGCGATGGCGCGACGTGGTCGGAGCCACAGCAAACCTCTCAGGAATCGGTGGTCAATCTGCGAGTTGCATATTCCCCCAACGGCCTTTTGGTACTTTATGGCAACACGGCGGCGGGCGATTTATTTACGGCATATCAGTCGCAGATCGGTGGAGCATTTGCGGGCACAGTCACGGGAATGGGCGGGAATCTGTCCCAGGGAGATTTCCACCTTGCAATGAACGACGAGAGCGACTGGCAGTTGGCAGCCAACGTAAGCGGAACCCCCGTTCTGTATACGGGGCAACTTGGCGCGACGGAAGCGAGTTCCGGTCCCGCTCCGATGACGCAGTTTGAAGGGACGCTCAAGCAGATCGTTATGAGTTATTGGAGCACTAGCCAGCAAACGCTGCTGTATTTATTGGTCAACGACCAGGATTCGCTTCACGTTTGGGCCACCAACTCCGCAAACTCGGCCACGGTGTTGCAGCAAATTCCCAACAGCAACGTCGCCGGTGCCGCCGGCCACGTCAGCACGGATGGTTCGCTACACGTTTACAGCACGGACAATAATCAAGGACTTTGGGTGCTGCACCAGGATCCGAACAATCCGTGGAATGATGACGGCACGCCGAATTGGTCGCCTTATCTTCCGCTTGATCAAAACATTGCCGACGTGGCCAGCGATATAAATCCGGCATCCACACCCACTTTGTTTGCGCTCAACAGTGCGGATTATTCGCTCAGGCTGCACGCCCAGGACGAGCAAACTCAACTGTGGCGCAGCGGACAGGTGTTGCAAGATTCCGAAGAGGCGTTCGAAACGGTGCGCTTTCGCACGGAAATTACTCTTACCGATGCGAATGGCATTTCCCTGCCAGCCTGCCCAGTCACTGTAAGGGTCGCGGATGGGTATTCGGCGGCGGAGCTTTGGGCGGCAGGAAAAATCTATCCTGTGAATAGCCAAAACGATGTTGCGCTGACCACCGATGCAACCGGAAAACTAACCATTGCCATTTTGACCACGGCGGGAATGGTGGCTCCGAATCTGGTGCTGAATGCACAAGGGCTGGGAGCACCCGTCACCATTCAACCTGCTGGATCGGTTCATAATTATCTTGCCGGAAACGGAACGCTTAATCCGACCAACCCGGGTGGACCGTTGCCGGTCTTCGATGCAACAGGCACGACGCTGACGGCAGCAACGGTGCAGGGCAAACCGCTCGCTCCCGCGGTGCGGAACAATACGCAGCTTGCCGGTGTTGCGGCCTCGGCGATTCAACACGCCGCAACCATCGGCCTGGGGCAAACAACTTCCGAACTGGCGGGGTTTCATCTCAGCCTCGCGGCGTCAGGACAGGCCAGCTTCACAGCCCTGAAAACCAAAGGCGAAGTGGATTTGCACGTCACGCGATTGCGCGGAGCGGCAGCACTTTCGCTGGGCAGTGCCTGGGACGACATCGAACAATGGCCGGGCGACGTGTGGGAAGGGATTCGCCATGGAGTCCTGTCAATCACTGAAGTTGTTGTGGATGTAGCCAAAAAGGTCGCAACGCTGGCGGTCAAAATCGGCGACAGAATCATTCAAGGTGTTCAACTCGCCATTCAAGGGCTGGAACAGGCGGCGCATTTCATTTCCGGCGTCTTCAAGATGATCGAGGCCGACATTGAATTAGTCATTCAGTGGTTGATGGCTTTGTTTGATTTCGCCGCCATCTGGCGAACGAAGATGGCGTTTCAACAGGCGTTGCAAACCGTTCCGGATTACATCAAACAATTGACGAGTCTGGGCCAGAAAGCTGCCGATGGATGGTTCAGCAAACAGAAAGACACAGTGAATAATGCCTTGGATACGTTGGCGCAGCAGTATGCGGGCAAGACTTTTGGAAGCCAGCCGAACTGGCAACAACCAGGCAGCCCGCCAAACAACACGACCAAGATTGCCGGGAACGCCACGGCTGCCGACTTTACCAACAACGTTCACCATAACTGGCTTTTGAACAAAGTGGCGTCTTATTCGCCCAGCGATTCCGATCTGAAGCCCGACACCACGCCTGATGATCCCTGGCAGGCATTGGTAAAGAATGTGACAGCCGCTGCCACCGACTTCATCAGCGCGCTCGGCGAATTCAAAACGGCAACGCTAAGCCTGATTCAAAATCCGAAAAGCTTCAGCAGTCGTGCGGTACCTGATTTCATTAACATGTTTAAAAAGTTGGTGGATTCACTGCTCAGCCTGGCCGACGCGATTCTGGACAGCTTCCTGGCCGTGGTGGACGGCGCGATGGACGGAATCAATGCCTTGCTCAATCGCGAACTGGATTTGGGCTTTTTGAACACACTTTGGAGTTGGATTGCCAAACTGGCAGGTTATCCGGATGATGACAAACTGACAGTGGCGGCGCTTCTGTCATTGCTGGCCGCTTTCCCCTGCACGATCATCTATAAGCTCATTGAAGGCGTGAGCAATGAACCGTTCCCAAATGGCACGCTTGCGGCAAGCAGAGAGATGAAACTTTTTGCGGCAAGCTCTGGTGCCAAAACCTTTGGATTCCAGCCGACCAGAGGAACCAATCTCGCCGCTGCAATTCTGCAAGTGGTGTACTTCATCCCAGCCGTCGCCAGCAACATATTGGGCACAGAGGCTCCAATGTGGATATCGCTGGTATCGCTCGGCCTTTCGCTCATAATGCTTGTGCTCACCAGTGGCTTGCCAGACTTGACCACGCTGGAATGGGGAATCGCCAGTTCGGTGGTTGCTTTCTTGGCAATGGTCGTAGTGCCCGCAGTTGGTGGGATTATCTACTCTCTTTACTCCGAAAAGATTGACCAAATCCTTGCCAATCCGATCCTCGGCGACACGATCTTACTTTTGACTTCTCATTACGGCGGGCTGAAATTGGTTGTGGGCGTTGTACAAGATGTTTTGGAGGCATTAGACAAGAAAGTGGACCCCTTGTTGATCGAATCGCGCTTCCTGATTCCGCTTCCCAGCCTCTTCGCCTGGTTACAGCTATCGGATTTCCGCGACGATCCCGAAATCGCTCCCTTTGTCATCGCGGCGGGAGTTGACCTTGATTTAATTGGCTACGTTGGAGGAGGCGCTGCCGAAATCACTGAGGCTGCCTTGTCGTAATAAAATGCCTCAGTGCGACGCGCAAACGAAGGGGTCAATATGAACTTGAATGATCTGGTGGCGAAGCTGACCGGGCAAAGCATTACAAACGGATGGGATGCGGTCTTGGCGCTGAACGCAGCGCAACTGAACGCCCTATTTTTCCAACATTATGTCAGCAAGGGACCCACTGACCTGGCGACTCATTTCCAAGCCATTGTTCCGGACAAAACGGAGTATTGGGTTGTGGACATCAAGGTAGGACCGCCAGAAATCAGCTTCGCCGCCGATCTCAAGCAACAGCTTCAAGTAAAAATGTTCTTGCTGTCAGGAACGCTGGCAAAATTCGACGCCAGCACACAGAGAATCCTCAACGTCATTCAGGTGCATCCCAACGAATCCTGGTTGACGGGCACTGCCGACCTGGCAAAAGTTTCAGGCACGAACAATCAACTGGGAGAGGTGGTGCTGGAACTTGGAAGCGGTGCGTATCAACCTCAGATCAAAGGCATTGACCCGGATTCGACTTTGATTGCCGACCTTGGCGTGGCCTTCAAAACTTTTTTTGCACAAAACCAAACGCGGTATCCGCTCGGTACGATCCTGCAAAGCCAAGTTCCCGCCTGTCTGCAACCCACTGATTTCAGCTTCTTCACTCAAGCAGCGCCGGGTAGTAGCGGCGATGGCGCGGTGCTGGTATTTATCAAAACCAATGGCAGCGGTGGAACTGTAGGCCCCCTGAGCACTTATCCGATTCCCGATGGGTGGACGGCAGCGTTGCTGGTTTCGAATCAAGTAGTCTTTAATCAATTGCTCCCGCCGTACCTGACACAGCAATTCCAAAATATACAAACCAATAACAAACCTATCGGCACTTCGTTCAGCGGACAGCGTTCAGGCGCGCTCTGGCAAGCAGTAGGGCAAGGCGGGAACATAGACATCGGCACTCTGCGAACCGATAACGGTGATTCCACAAACGAAGATGGAAACGATCGGGATGTTGTCGTCCACCTGGACAATTTCGTCGTGGGGAAAGGGGGGGCGAATCTTTCAGTTTCCTGGGATTATTCCTGGGACCAATACTGGACTTACATTGCCGGTGGGGGAAGGTTTGCAACACCGGAAACGGATAAGGTTACGTTTCATACGTCTTACACGCTGACCGGTATTCCCAGCGTTGATCCGGTAACAGACATCGTGCGTTTTGCCGGCAACGGCACGCTTTCGGTTTGGTCGTCCGGTGGCCCTGACTGGTTTGCACGTGAAGTGATGGGCCAGCCAGAGATTCCTTCGCTCTTCAAGTCTGCCATTCAGAATGTGCTGCAATCCGTCTTTTCGCTCCTGCAATTGCCCAGCGTGAACACCTTTGCCATCGCCAATCTGTTGTTTCCTTCCCAGCATTCGCTCAGCTTGCAGCAAGCCGCGCTCCCCGGCGACCTTCTGCTGGTGGGTCAGGTGCAAGCTCCGCAAAGGGTGACTCCGCTCCAGGTAAATCTACAACCCGGAGAAACGCAACAATTCAACGCTACGATTTATGGCAACTCACTGGAAATTGTCGTTGACTCTGCTTACACCTCATTTATGCAGCCCCAACAGTTCACTGCAAAATTTTCAGGCCAGCCTGTACCGGTAACTTGGGATTTAACCTGGTTTGGCGGAAGCGCGGGGTCAATTGACGAGAACGGTTTTTACACCCCGCATCCGGCGCTGCCCGAAGCCGTAGGGTCAGTTAAGGTGAGCGGTCCTGTTATTGTCGGGCCAGTACATACGAACTATGCGGCTCAAGGCTTGTTAACGGCGGTAAGTAAGGCAAATTCGGCGCTGATTGGACGTGTTCAAATCCTCGTCACGCCTTACTTGACCACCACTGTGATTCCTGTCGTCACCGATTCAAATACATTCTTTGACTTACCCGCCGACGTAGCCTGGGAAATCAACCCGCCGACTGTCGGTTCAATTACTACTACAGGCATTTACACCGCACCGTCTCAGGTCAGCCGCGCCGAAACAGTGGCCGTGACCGCGATTAACAAAAGCGACACCAATCAAACAGCCAGCGCTCTGATGTTGGTGTATAAACCACCTGCTGCAAATGAGCTGATCATCAGCCCGGCCACGCTGACGCTGAATGCCGGACAATCTTTTGAATTCGTCATTGCCGACGCAACAGGACAGCCAGTGGAAGCAACCGTAACGCTGAATCCCAACAAGGGAACGATCAGCCCTGGAACTGCAAGCGGTCATTACATCTACACTGCACCGGCGAATCTTGACGCAACGCAACACATCACCGTAACTGCCAGCCGCACGAATCCAGCCCAAATCGGCAGGTCAATCATTAAGCTAGAGCCTGCGGCACAGGTCTCCATCACAGCCCAAACTCAACAAGTGGTTTATCGTGGCCAGGATGGTCGTTTGTACGAACTTTGGTTCGATATAACCTCAAACAACAGCACCACCGTCAGCCCCCAGGGCAGCGTGCAACTAGCGGCGTCGGGGCTGACTGACACCGCTTGGGTGATCTATCCCAGCGATGCCGGAAGCATTGTATCCAGCGATGAAAACTCTATGCAGGCGGTATACACAGCGCCTGCCGAAGTAGGTTCGTCTACAGGCGCTATGGTCGCGGCCTTCGACATAAACGAGATGGGTATCCGTTCCACGACCATCAACTTTTCTGCCACGCGACAACTTGGCCTGTGGAAATGGCGCTCTGTCATGCAACAGACAACCGACGGAATACAATCCGATACTCCATTAGCGGCGGGACGCCCCAGCAGGTATTTGTGGCAATTCGCTGCGCAAGTCGTATATCGCGGCCAGGACGATCACATTTATCAACTGAGCAGGTCGAATGACGCTTGGACGTTGGGCGATTTGACCGAACAAGCGAGTTCCAAGGTGCTTGCAGCAGGCGATCCGATTGGATACTGCTGGGACAACGATCCGAACAGCGCAAGCCAACACGTAATTTACCTGGGGCAAGACGGGCAGATTCATGAGTTGTGGTTCTCGATCAATACCGGGACCTGGGCTGACACAACCGTCACGGCAAATTCGCCAGCGGATCAACTGCCTGTCGGCCAACCTGCTGCGGTTGTGTGGAGCAATGACTTGAAAGGCCCTACCCAGCATATTTTCTTCAGGGCCCAAAATAGTCATATTTACGAATATTTTTCGTTTGGCGGAGGAAACGCTTGGCTATCAAACGACCTGACTCTTGCCACAAATGATCACGCGACTCCAGCCAGCGATCCTTCGGCGTTTGTGTGGGATCCTGGCTCACAGAATGGCTCTGCCCTGCACGTCGGCTATCGAGACAATACAAACTCCATTCACGACCTTTATCGCTTCGCCAATGAATGGCAACCGGCGACCGATCCGTCCTGGCTGGCTGATCGTAGCCTGTCTCCTAAAGTGCTTGCCGTAGGCAATCCTGTCGGCTTGGCCTATAACTCCGATCCCAATTTTTTAGCCCCTACCATTCATTGGTTCTACCGCACCGCGGATGGTCACATTGGGGAATTATGGTCGGGTGAAAAGGATGTTTGGGGCGTCAATGATTTATTCTCCGAGGCCTCTAAACAAGGACAGCCAATGGTTGCAGCCACGGACATTTTGTTGGCTTACGTGTGGGATGGAGACGTGAATCAGCATTCTTCGGAAAGTGTGATTTATCGTGGCGTAGATAATCACCTTTATGCGCTCTCTTATGGCGCAATTGACCATTTCTGGACTCTCACGGATTTAACCAAAGAAACCGGCGCGCCCTTAGCAGCAGACAAATAACCGCACGAAAATCACAATTCGGAAATAACACTACAAGGCAGGCTCCTCTCATGGCCTGAGATCGGAAGAGCACACGTCTGAACTCCAGTCACTTAGG
>ERZ650309.153-NODE-153-length-34340-cov-5.851189_pt1 | contig 34340 bp, 32 predicted proteins | sample MGYA00376245_ERZ650309 | MGnify/ENA primary metagenome ERZ650309 (study PRJEB26733, sample SAMN07839294) | wastewater metagenome | biome: urban; feature: wastewater treatment plant; material: waste water | place: USA: North Carolina | collected 2016-04-26 ... | reverse complement strand
TGCACCGGCACTCGCCCGTGTCGGGGCGATGATCGCCGGCGCCGACGTCCGCTACCCGATGCCCGGCTCCCAGCCGCAGTCCCTGGCAGGCACGTTCGCGGCGGGCCTGCCCGACGATGCCGCGGCAGCCCTGCGGGCGGCGCGGCCGGTCTTCCTCGGGCCGTCCGAGTTGCGCGACGTCGCGGCGCCATGGGCAGATCGCATCGCCATCCTGAATCACCCTGCCGACGGCATGTTGATCCGCCCGGACGCGCACATCGCGTGGGTCGGCACCACTGATACGGGACTGCGTCAAGCGCTCACCTACTGGTTCGGCGATCCGCTTCCACGGTGACTCAGAGGCGACGGCGCGCGGCCCGAACCGCGTCGGCCAGTTCGCCGTCGCCGTCGAACTCCAGCCGAACCTGGTCGCGGCCGGACATGAACAGCAGCAGCTCCGGCACTGCGCCGGTCACCGTCAGTGCGGGTCCCCGGCCGACCGTGGCCAGCGCCCGGCCACCCGGCTCAAGCAGTGTTATCCGCGCGGGGGCCCTGCCGAGGTGGAACCGCGCCCACACCGGCAGTCCACGACTCAGCGCCGTCACGGTCGCGTCGTCAACCTCGCGCGGTTCCCAACCGATCCGGGCGCGCCGCACATCCTCGTGATGGATGAACAGCTCACCCATGCCGGCAACCGCGTCGAGCGGCTTGAACGGCGAATACCACGGCGGGCCCGCGGCAACCCTGTCGAGCAGATCAGTCCACTCGGACCGGGCAGTCCGGCGACGCAGCGTCTCGGTGTGGCCGGCCAGGAACTGCAGCACGATGCCGATGCTCGCGTCCACCCTGCCTTCGCGGATCACCAGGTGGGCGGCGAGGTCGCGCGTCGTCCAGTCTCCGCACAGGGTCGGCGCATCCGGCCCGACGGCCCGCATGGTCTCAACGAGGGCGGCGCGTTCGCGCTGAGCGGCGGTCATCGGAAGCCTTCCTCGAGGTGTACTTAGGAACTAGCGACGGGAGTTACGCGGGTTGCGATGACTATTTGCGCCCGCTCAGGTCTATCCATGGAAAGCCGCAATCTCCAGGAGGCAACATGACCGAACCGACCGCCCTGCCGCCCGTCGTCGACCACGCCGCCTGGCGTGCCGCCCTCGACGACCTACGTAAACGGGAAAAGGCCGCGACCCGCGAACTCGACGCGATCGCCGCTCAGCGCCGCCGTTTGCCGATGGTCGAGTTGCCCGACTACACACTGATCGGCGCCGACGGTCCGGTCCGCCTCGCGGACATCTTCGACGGCAGATCCCAGCTGATCGTCTACAACCACATGTGGAACGACGGCGCCGAGTGGCAGTGCCCCGGATGCACGGGCTACACGTCGCAGTTCACCCGGCTTGATTTCCTGGACAACTACGACGCCCGTTTCGTGATCGTCACCAATGGGCCCATCGCCGACGCGCTCGCCTACCGCGAGAAGGTGGGCAACCGGATGCGCTGGTACTCATCCTCGGAGAGTTCGTTCAGCGCCGACGTCGATGCGCCCCCCGGGTCAGGCAACGGCTTCGCCGTGAATGTCTTTCTGCGCCATGGCGATACCGTCTACCGCACATGGCACACCAACGGCCGAGGCACCGAACAGCTGAGCCACACCTTCCCCCTGATCGACGTTTTGCCCTACGGCCGCCAGGAGCAGTGGCAGGATTCGCCCGAAGGCTGGCCGAAATCGCCGACGTACTCGAAGTGGGTCAGCTCCCAGGATGTTGCCCGCCTGTACGGACCGAACGGAGAGAACAAATGACCGACGAGCGTTACGCCGTCACCCGCACCGTCGCCGCCACTCCAGCCACCGTGTTCGCCCTCCTGGCTGACCCCACCCGGCACAAGGAGACCGAGCCCGGCGAGTGGGTGCGTGACGCCGTCGACAGCGCGCCACTCACGGGCGTGGGTCAGGTCTTTGCGATGAACATGTTTCTGGAGCAGGCCGGCGGTGACTACGTCACCTACAACAAGGTCACCGTATTCGAGCCTGACCAGGCTGTCGGCTGGGCGACGGGCATGCTGTCCGAAACCGGCGAACACAACCCAGGCGGCTGGTGGTGGCGTTATGACCTGGCGCCCAACGGGCCGGACACCGATGTCACTCTGACCTACGACTGGTCCGGTATGCCGCAGGAGTTCCGCGACCGGATCGGGGGTATGCCGCCGTTCCCCGAGGAGTTCATCGCAGAGTCGTTGGCCGCGTTGGATCGAGCTGTCACCGCCTAATTTGGTCGCATCCCGTATGCTTGGCACATCGGCGGTACTTCGTCGCGTGACTGGTCAAAGTCACGCCGTCGCCGATTCGAAGAAGTTTGGCCGATTCGCGGTCAAGGTAGGAGCGTCGCAATGACGCCGCAGTACAACCCCACGTCCCTGACATCCCGCGCGGGACCAAAACACACTCCACGGTTGCGGTTGAAGCCCAAGGCTCCCCACATCGGATATGTGGACGGGGCGTGGTGGCCACACAGCCATGACCTGGGCACCGAGCTACCGGACCTGCTGGCAGTACTGTCGGTGCGCCTCGGTCAGATCGATCGCGTGCTCTACAACGTCAGTGAATGGTCAAACACCCCAAGCAATCTCGCCGCCGGCGGCCGCCGGGTGCGCCTCGACGGATACCAACGCCAGCCGGTGAACACGCTCGAAGTGGTCGGCCACGACCGCGGCCGGATCGTGCTTCTGACCGTGCCCGCCAACACCGATCCCGCAGAAGCGCATTACGCGCTCATGAACGCCGCACGAGCCGACGATCAATCGTCGGTCATGGACATCCTGACGGCCGCCCAGCACGCCGATTAGGCGTCGCCCCAACAGATTTGGATGCGTCGATCGCATTCATCAGAAAGAAAGTAGTAACAGCATGACCGAAGGTACCGTGAAGTGGTTCAACAACGAGAAGGGCTTTGGCTTCATCGCCCCGGACGGCGGCGCGCCCGACGTGTTCGTTCACCACACTGAGATCCAGGGCAGCGGATTCCGCTCGCTGGAGGAGAACCAGCGGGTGAAGTTCGACATCACGCAGGGCGCCAAAGGCCCGCAGGCCGTCGGCGTCACCGCTCTCTGAGAACCACTGAGCTTCTGCACTGACGCGGAGTCAACTCCGCGTCAGTCCAGGAGCTTTCCCAGAACCCGCTGGCGGCGTGCAGCCCTCAAGATGTCTTCGGCTGTCGTGAGCATCGCTTCTTCGCCGCGACGCGGGTAGACCTCCTGACTGGCGGCACGTCGCAGCACCATGCCGGCCAGGGTGCCGTTGGTTGTGCAGGGCACGATCAGCAGATTGGCAACGGCGTCACGCCCCCCGACCGTCATGATGTGTTGGGGTTTGGTGCGCCAGTCCCGCCAGTTGAGGTTCGGCGGGCTGTGCAGCGGCGACCAATTGATGTCGACGTCCACAACTTTCCCCAACAGACCATCCAGGACCGCAACCAAGCCGGCAAGTTCGTCGGCAAGGGTCGCCGAATACGGCCACCAGGCACCATCGATCTGACCGCCGAGGTCGCAGGCCACACACAGCCGGACAGGTTTGTCTGGTCGTATCCGCTGCGTGACATACGCCATCAGGCCATCACAGAGTATCTGAGCCGGCTGGTGCGCCAATCCATGTAGATCCTTACGGTCGATGCCGCGACCATTCACCGGCAGAACGGCGACAAGATTATTGCGCTGCCACTAGATTCGAGCCGCCGAGCGACAATGACACGGCTCTGCCATCGACGCTACGCCGGTTTGCCGCCGGCCACATCTGCAACGTGAATAGATGCTGCTCAGTATGCCGATGCGACATTGGCCGTCGCCCAGGATTTTTCAGCGTCCGACCCACCCGGTGGCGGTACCAGGCCATTGATCAACCAGAGCTCCTCACTGGTCTCATCCACATGGACTTCCCAGTGCAGGCCGTCGATGTTCTCCAGTGCCGGCGTCACAATTCCGTTGATCCACTGAGTAATTCGTCGTCGCCCGACCGCATCGTCAGCGTGCCGCGCGATGTGATCGATGACGATGCGGACGCCGACCGGCGTGGGTTCGCCACCGACGTAGAGGTTGGTCGGGCTGATCTCGGCGAAGACCACGACGACGTAGAACCGAGGTAGGCCCGCCGCCTCGTAGTGATCCGTTATCCGCGAAGCCAATTCGCGTTTATCGGCGTCGCTGAAGATCCCCGGCGTGTGATTGATCGTCCACAGTGGCATGTCGACCTACTTCGCCATCGAGAACGCGAGGTTCTCCACGGGCCCACTCAGCGCGCCCTTCACCGCGACGGTGACGTCGTCGGCAAGCACCTCGATGTCTCCGGCCTCCAGTCCGTCGATGATGCGGCGTGCAATGTCTGCCGAGGATGTCTTGTCGCCCGGAAGCTCCGCGGCCATGTCCGTGTCGATCAAGCCGGCGTGCACACCGACGACCTGCGTGTTCTGCGACGCCAATTCACCGCGCAGCGAGTTGGTCACCGACCAGATCGCGGCCTTGGAGGCACCGTAGGCGCCGGCACCGGCCAACCACGACAGCACCGACGCCATGTTGACCACGGCGCCGCCACCGTTCGCCGCCAGGATGGGCGCGAAGGCTCGGGTAACCCGCAACGGCCCAAAGACGTTGATGTCGAACGTCTCTTTCACACCGTCCAAGTTCCCCGTCGACAACAAGTCCGGAATCAGCACACCGGCGTTGTTGAACACGATCTCCACGTCTCCGGCGGCCGCAGCCAACTGCGCGACCGACTCGTCGGACTGGACCTCCAATACATAGGGCACCACCTGTGGCCGCTCATCGGTGAACGCCGACCGCGCCGTGGAATACACCTTGCGGGCCCCGCGCGCGATCAACTCGTCGACCAGTGCCGCCCCCAGCCCACGCCGGCCTCCGGTCACCACCGCCACCTTGCCTGCAACTGCAACCATGTCCTTCTCCCATCTGGATAACGTTGACGTTAGTGAGATATAATCACAGCACGCTGAGTAATGCAAGCGTTAGTTATCGAGGAGTTGGTCATGGAGTTCGAGAAGGTGTTGCGCAACCGCGAGAAATGGTCGACCGGTGAAGCCTGCTCCGTGGCCAAGACCCTGGACCTACTGAGCACCAAGACGGTCTTCCTGGTCATTCGCGAATGTTTCTACGGCACCACACGATTCGAGGACTTCATCGAACGGATCGGGACATCGGCGCCGGCGGTCTCGCGGGCGCTCAAGCAACTCGAATCGGCCGGGATCGTGACGCGGGTGCCCTACCAGGAACCCGGCAAGCGCGCACGAGACGCTTATCACCTGACGCAGGCGGGTGAGGATCTGCTTCCGGTGTTGATGGCCCTCACCCAGTGGGGAGACAAATACCTACAGGAGGAGTCCGGTCCGCTGCAGTTCGTCGACGCCAAGTCGGGTCGGCCGTTGCATGTTCAGGTCACCGACGACCCTGATGTCACCTCGGCACGTTCAGCGGACATCGAAATCCAACTCAGCCCCCGCCTGCGGAAGCGCTGAACTCACCGCAGCGGCCCGCTCAGCAGGCCGGCGATGTCGGCGTCTACCTGCTCGAGGGCCACCAGGATCGACAAGTGCGCATCGCGATGGATCTGCGACCGCACGGTGCGGGTGCGCCCCCGCCGCTCAGGCGGACGCAATTGGTCGATGCGCGTTTCGAGCGCGTCGACCAACGACTCGAATTCGATGACGAATCCGGCCAGGACCAACACCTCCGGATCCAGCACCCCTTCGATGAGTACGGCGGTGTGCGCGACCCGGTCGATGACCTCACCAATGACGTTCTGCGACTGAGGGTTCCGTGAAGTATCGGCTGCGATCGCATCGACATCGATGTCGTCGTAGGCCACCCCCACCGTCTGCGGTGCGACGCGCTGCATCGCAAGCAGCGACATGCATGCATCGACACATCCGACCCGCCCACATACGCAGTCCGCCGTACTGCCGAACACCGGCAGATGTCCGATGGCACCCGCGACGCCCGTCCCGCCGGCGTACGGCCGCCCATCGATGATCAGGCCGATGCCGACGCGCGAACTGTAGTCGAGCACGACCGCCGAGCGCGCCTGCCGTGCCTGCCCCGCAATGGCTTCGGCAACCGTGATGGCCTGAGTGGTGTCCTGCACCTTGACCGGAATCCCGAGCGCCCGCGAAATCAACCGGCCCAATTCAACTTTCGACCACCCGAGCGCATTCGATTCGATGACCACACCGGTTGGACTGTCGACGAAACCCGGAATACACACGCCGGCAGCGGTCACCGGCCCACCGGGCGCGGCATCGATGAGCTTCTTGGCGATCCGATTGATCGAGCGGATGACCACCGCAGCACTGCGGCCGGCCGTGGGGGTTGCTTCTTCGCTGACCACCGTGCCGGTGGCGTCTGCGATCACAATGCGCGCGCGGCGCTCATCGATCCCGATCCCGACCACGCGGCGCGCACCAGGATTGGGGCCGAGCAGTACCCGGGGCCGCCCCCGCGTTCCGGGTTCTTCGACGCGCGACGTCAGTTCGATCAGCGTTCCGTCGTCGATCAGCTCACCGGTGATCGCCGTGATCGACGAGCGGGCCAGTCCGAGTTTGGCGGCCAGATCAGCCCTGGCCAGCGGCCCCTCGGTGAGCAACAAGTGCACGACCCGCTGCCGGTTCAGCAGGCGCAAGACCTGCGTGCCCTGCTGAGCCGATTCTGCGCGTTTCAGTGCGACCTCCTTGACGACAGTGTAGAACCACTGTTATTAAATTCGTCACATGAATTAAATCGACATCGAACCCCTAGGCAACGGAGCCACTCATGGTCGGTCAGCATCGCCCCCTCAACCCCCTGCTCGCGTCCGCCGTCGCGGCCTGGCTCGCCACCTCGGCAGCCACCGGCTGCCCAGCCGCGTCCGCCGATGCCACCGGAACCGCCAGCTCGTCAAGCTCGGCGAGTTCGTCCTCGAAAACCGCTGGCGCGCATACAGCCAAGGCACCGAAGCACAAGCCCTCGACCAAGAAGGCCTCCCCCACGGCGGCCACCGCCGACAAATCGACCGCCAATCACGCCGCCAAGACCGCCACACCCAAACTCACACCGGCCGCTACAGCCGCCCCGCAGACCACGGCACAGGTCACAACGAAGACCAAGACCACCACCGCCACCAAAGTCGCTGCGGCAGTTGCCGTCTCACCCACCGCGGCCGCCTCGACAACTGCGGCGTCCACGCCGGCGACAACAGCGGTCACCACAGCGGTCCACACCACCACTGACACCGGTATCTTCGGGTTCCTCAACCATGTCGTAGCCAACCTGCTCGATCCATTCGTCAAACCCGCACCCGCCAATTCGGGTCCGCTCACCCCGGTGGTGTGGGCAGTGTTCGGTTGGGTCCGGCGCAACCTGTTCAACCAGTCGCCCACCGTCACCTACAACCCGATGACCACGACTCAGACCGGCCAGAGCGTCACCGGCAACATCGGAGCCACCGACCCCGAAGGCGACAAACTGACCTACAAGGTCACCCAGAAGCCGCAGAACGGCACGGTCACCATCGACCAGACAACCGGCACTTTCACCTACACACCCAACGACATCAATTACGATGCCACACAATCAGATACGTTCACCGTGTCAGTCAGCGACGGCAAGTTCAACCTGCTGAACATGTTCGGATCACGCAGCGCCAAGGCCGCCATCGATCTGACGGTACTGAGCCCCACGGTGCAGCGGGTGATCCTCACCATGCCCGACGGCATCACCAACCCGGTCATCCCGCGCTTCACCCCGGACGGCACGGCCATCGACTTCGCCGCCACCCCGTCCGCAGGCGGCCGCCAGGAGATCTACCAGATCAACGTCGACGGCACCGGCGCTCAATGTCTGACCTGTGGCGTGACGACGAGCATCACCAACAACTTGAGCAAACCGGTCCCATTCAGCGATGGTTCCGGCCGGGTGCTGATGCAATCGGTCACCGCATCGGGCAAGTACACCTACGTCGTCCTGGAAAGCGGAGTCAGTGGGCGCGCCCTCGTCCCCGTCATCACGCCGCCGGCCGCGGCCGGGATCTACGTCATCGATCCGCAGCGCGAAATGCGCATCTCTCCCGACGGCACCAAGGTGTTGTTCAGCCAGATCCAGATGAACACCACGACGGGATTCGTGGGGATCGTGCCCGTCGTCGGCACCCTCAACCGAACTGCCGCCGGATACGAAATCGACGACGCACGAGTGGTTTATCCCACCGGCGAAGACAAGCAGTGGACGCCCGACGGCAAGGGCGTGATCATCCTCGGCGGTACCTACGAGCAGGGCAACGGCGACGATATCGAGGTCGACCTGCAGACCGGCAAGATCACCCGGATCACCGCCAACCCCGACTACGACGAAGACATCGACATGTCGCCCAACGAGCAGTGGATCGCGGTCGGCAGTCTCCGGGGAACGGGCGCATCGACGGCCGTGACACGGATCGACCGGCCGTCGTTCCTGCCGGCTTACTTCAGCGCGGTGGTGTACGGCTCGTACTCCAAGCCGATCAACGTGTCGAACCAGGACTGGGCGATTGCGCTGAAAGACGAGCTCACCGGCGAAGTCAACGGACTCCCGCTGTTCGTCGACGGCGACGGATACACCTCGCGCAGCATGCCCAGCTGGAACTCGACCGGAACGGCAGTCACGTTCTGGGAGTCGAGTGCGACCGGCTCACGCATCGTCGTGGCAAATCTGAAGTACACCACCAGCGTTGGCACGGTAGCCACCGATCGCACCACGCCCAGCCCGTCGTGGGCCCCGACGCTGGCGTCCTACCACCTCGGCGCGGCACCACTGCCGGCGGTGGGTTCGTACGCCGGAGTGGGAGGCGGCACCGCGGTGATCAGCGAGGCCGTCGATCCGACCGACGCCACCAAGACCGTCCGCACCGTGAGGTACACGAACTACGTCAACAAGGACGGCCTGATCCTCAACGGAACCGAGTCGACCGACACCACCGCGACTCAGGTCGTCGTGCATTACCTGGCCGACATCACCATCACCGGAACGCAGACCGGCTACCTCAAAGGTGACGCGACGCTGAATTCCTTCCAGCAGGCGATGACCGGATACGTCACCTCAAGCCTCGACGGCGACGTCCAGAATCTGCTGGATCCGGCCACCATCGCTGCCGCACAGCAGGGCGTCTAGGACACGTACTCGGCGGTGCCGTCTTCCAGGACCAACCGAGAGTTACCGTCCGCATCGGTGGCGGATGTCTGGAAGACGGCATGCCCCGGCTCTGTACGCCACACCGCCGTCGTCAACGTCTCACCCGGGAACACCGGCGAGGTGAACCGAGCTCCGATGGCCTTGATCTTCGAAGCATCCCCGCCGCCGAGCTCAGCCACCAGCACCCGACCGGCCACGCCGTACGTGCACAGCCCGTGCAGGATCGGCTTCGGGAAACCGGCCAACGTCTGCGCGAACCAGGGGTCACTGTGCAACGGGTTCCGGTCACCGGAGAGCCGATAGACGAGTGGCTGGTCTTCGGTGGTCGCCAGCGCTACCGAAGCATCAGGGTCGCGAGCCGGAATCACCGGAGCCGCAGCACGCTCCCCTGGCTGCCCACCGAATCCGCCTTCGCCGCGGATCACCGCGGTCGACCAGGTCTCGGCGATGAGGGTCCCGCTGTCGTCGGTCGCAGAGCCTTTGAAGGTCAGGATGGCGTTCTTGCCCTCGCCCTTGTCCTGGATGTCCACGACCTCGGAGGTCACGTTCAGCTTGCCCGACGGCGGCAGCGGCGAATGCACACGAATCTGCTGACTGCCGTGCAGCAGCATGCCGAAGTTGAAGCTGCCGACCTCACCGACCGCGCCCCACGCGGGGCAGCAGATCACCGCGTAGGTGGGTAGCACCTGTTGCGCGATGTCGTGACTGTTCTCCGTGGTGAACGCCAAATCCTTGGTGCCACAACCAACTCCGAGCGCGTAGAGCAGGGTGTCACGTTCGGTCCACTCGAACGGTTGTGCTGCGGTCTTGGCTCCGACGGCATTGGGGTTGATCGGCATGATGCCCTTTCTCGAAAGCGAGGGGTGTGACCTAGACGGACCCTACGCGCTGTTGACCTTTGTCCGGGACAGGTTCACGATGTCTCACATGCGCTATGTCGTTACCGGCGGTACCGGGTTTATTGGCCGCCGCGTCGTCACCCAGATTCTGGCCCGTGACGGCGAAGCCGAAGTATGGATTCTGGTTCGCCGTGGCTCGCTGTCCCGGTTCGAACAACTCGCCACCGCGTGGGGTGAGCGAGCCAAACCACTGGTCGGAGATCTCACCGCGGCAGACCTGGGCCTGACCGACCTGACCGAGCCGGGCACCGTCGATCACCTCGTGCACTGCGCGGCCATCTATGACATGACGGCCGACGCCGCGTCGCAGCGCGCCGCCAACGTCGAGGGCACCCGGGCGGTGATCGAGTTGGCCCGCCGTCTGGATGCCACCCTGCACCACGTGTCGTCGATCGCGGTGGCCGGCAATTACCGTGGCGTGTTCACCGAAGAGGACTTCGACGTCTCGCAGGAACTGCCGACGCCGTACCACCAGACCAAGTTCGAAGCCGAACAGTTGGTGCGCGCCGCCGGCATCCGGCACCGCATCTACCGCCCGGCGGTTGTGGTCGGGGATTCGCAGACCGGCGAAATGGACAAGATCGACGGTCCGTACTACTTCTTCGGGACGCTGGCGAAACTGGCTGCGCTCCCCAGATTCACCCCGATGATGGTGCCCGACACCGGCCGCACCAACATCGTTCCGGTGGACTACGTGGTGGACGCCTTGGTGGCACTGATGCACGCCGAGGGCCGCGACGGCCAGACATTCCATCTGACGTCACCGAAAGCCGTTGGCCTCAAAGACATCTACCGCGGCGTCGCCCGAGAGGCCGGGCTGCCACCACTGCGCGGCACACTGCCGAAAGCCACCGCGGCGCCGGTGCTCAAAGCCACCGGTCGGGCCAAGGTGCTGCGGAACATGGCAGCCACCCAACTGGGCATTCCCGCCGAAGTGCTCGACGTCGTCGATCTGGTTCCGACGTTCGCCTCCGAACAGACCGTCGAAGCGCTGGCCGGCACCGGCGTCGCCCTCCCCGAATTCTCTTCCTACGCACCGAAACTCTGGCGCTACTGGGCCGAGCACCTCGACCCCGACCGCGCGCGCCGCGACGATCCGCGTGGCCCGCTGGTCGGCCGCAACGTCATCATCACCGGCGCGTCGAGCGGCATCGGGCGGGCGTCGGCGATCGCTGTCGCCGAGCGCGGCGGCCGTGTGTTCGCCTTGGCCCGCAGCGCCGATGCACTTGATCAACTGGTCGCCGAGATCCGTGAATCAGGCGGTGAGGCATACGCTTTCACCTGTGACGTAGCCGATGAGGCTTCGGTGGAGCACACGGTCAAGGACATCCTCGGGCAATTCGGCCACGTGGACTATCTGGTCAACAACGCCGGCCGTTCCATCCGCCGGTCAGTGGTCAACTCGACCGACCGCTTCCACGACTACGAGCGCGTGATGGCCGTCAACTACTTCGGCGCGGTCCGTATGGTGTTGGCGCTGCTGCCCCATTGGCAGGCCCGCAAGTTCGGCCATGTGGTCAACGTGTCGAGCGCCGGACTGCAGGCCAACAGCCCGAAATACAGCGCGTATCTGGCCAGCAAAGCGGCGTTGAACGCATTCGCGGATGTGGTCGGCACCGAGACGTTGTCCGACCACATCACGTTCACCAACATCCACATGCCGTTGGTCCAGACGCCGATGATCGCGCCGTCCAAGCAGCTGAACCCGATGCCGCCGATCAGCCCAGAGCATGCTGCCGCCATGGTCGTCCGAGGGCTGGTCGACAAGCCCGCCCGCATCGATACGCCGCTGGGGACGCTGGGCGACATCGGAAATTACCTGACGCCCAAGCTTTCTCGCCGGGTCCTGCACCAGTTGTATCTGGGCTACCCGGATTCGGCGGCTGCCCGCGGCATCACGGAAACGGTGCCCGCGGCGCAGAGCCCACGGACGCCCCGCCGCCCCAAGCGACCACTCGCAGTCCGCCGCATCCGGGTGCCCGGGGCAGTCAAGAACGCGGTCCGTCTGGTCCCCGGGGTGCACTGGTAAGTGCAACCGCAAACCTGGCCCGATGCAACGGCATTCGGGCCAGGTTCACAGGTGTCCGGTCAGAGCAGTTCGTACGCCGGGTCCCGGTGCAGGGTCGAGTCGATGCCCTCTTCCTCGGCTTCGGCGGAGATCCGCAGCCCGATCGTCTTCTTGATCACGAGTGCGATCACGAAGGCGATCGCGAACGAGTAGACCAGGACCGCCCCAGCCGCGACCGCCTGCTTGACCAGAAGGTCCGCGCCGCCGCCGTACAGAAGTCCGTCGACGCCGTTGGGCATTCCCGAGCTCGCGAACAGTCCGATGAGCAACGTGCCGACGATGCCGCCGACGAGGTGCACGCCGACGACGTCGGTCGAATCGTCATAGCCGAACTTGTGCTTCAGGCCGATGGCGAACGGGCAGATCACCGCCGGGATGAATCCGACGAAGATGGCACCCACCGGGGTCACCGCCCCGCAGGCCGGGGTGATGGCAACCAATCCCGTGATGGCACCCGACGCCGCGCCGATGCCGGTGACGTGGCCGTCCTTGAACTTTTCCACCAGTAGCCAGCCCAGTGTCGCGGCACAGGTGGCCACGAACGAGGTGACCATGACGATCGCGGCGGGCTTGCCGGCCGCCAGGGCCGATCCGCCGTTGAACGCATACCAACCGGCCCACAGCAGACCGGCGCCGAGCAGGGTGAGCGGCACGTTGTGCGGCTTACGTGAGGTCCAGGTGGCCGATCTCCCCAGCACCAGTGCGACCGCCAGCGCTGCCGCGCCCGCGTTGATGTGCACCGCGGTGCCACCGGCGAAGTCGATCGCGTGCAGTTTGTTGGCGATCCAGCCGCCCTTCGCGTCGCTGGTTACCACGCCGTCGACCGCGAAAACCCAATGGGCGACCGGGAAATAGACAAGGATCGCCCATGCGGTCGCGAATGTCATCCACGCGGCGAACTTCATCCGGTCTGCCGCAGCACCCGAGACGATGGCCACGGTGAGCGCCGCAAAGAGCGCCTGGAACAGGGCGAAGAGGCTGACCGGCAGTCCGTTGATCGTGGTCATCGGGTCCAGGAGATTCTTCATGCCGGCGAACTCGGTGAAGCTTCCGACGAACCCTCCGTAGGAGGTACCGAAGGTCATCGAGAAGCCGAACAGCACCCACAGGACACCCACTACCGCCACGGCGCCGTACGTCATCATCATCATGTTCGTCGAACTCTTGACGCTGACCATGCCGCCATAGAACAACGCCAGTCCCGGGATCATGATCGTGAGCCCGATGATGCAACACAGCATGAATGCTGTTGTTCCTGTATCCATCCCGCCTCCTTCGAAAGTTCAGGCACCTCTCGCGCCCGTCTCTCAACAGTAGACATTGTTTTCTTTCCAGAGACACTTCGAGGCGTGTAACAAACTCGTGAACGGGGACGTAACACCGAAGTTACCTGCCAACAGTTGCAATCCCGCTCGCCCCACTGTCTACTATTGAGAAACATTGATTCCTATCAGTAGTCAGGAGCGGCATGACGAACCGAAACGAGCTGGCGGTTCTGGCCGAGCAGTCAGGCACGAAATTCATCCTGGCGCTCTTCGTCGACCTCAACGGCAAGCCGTGCGCCAAGCTGGTGCCGGTAGAAGCGGTCGACGAACTCGCCACCGACGGGGTCGGCTTCGCCGGCTACGCCGTCGGTGCGATCGGCCAGGAACCCAAGGATCCCGATCTGATCGCGATCCCCGATCCGGCTTCCTTCACCCCCATCCCCTTCGTCAAAGAGGGTCTGGCCCTTGTCCATTGCGATCCGCATGTCAACGGGGCGCCATGGCCATTCGCGCCACGCAACATCCTCAAGGCCCTGATCGCGCAAGCTGCCGACGCCGGATTCGAGCCGTGGATCGGCGCCGAGGTCGAATACTTCCTGCTCAAGCGGACCGCCGCCGGACAGCTCGTGCCCGCGGATGACGACGACACCGCCGCGCAGCCGTGTTACGACGCACGCAGCGTGACGCGCATGTACGACCACCTGGCCTCGATCAGCACTGCCATCAACGGCCTCGGCTGGGGCAACTACGCCAACGACCACGAAGACGGATCCGGCCAGTTCGAGCAGAACTTCAACTACGCAGAGGCGCTGACCACCTGCGACCGCGTCATCACCCTGCGTTACCTGCTCAACGTGATGGCCGCCGAGCGCGGCATGATCGCCACCTTCATGCCAAAGCCGTTCGCGGACAAGACCGGTTCGGGTCTGCATATGCACATCTCGCTCACCAGCGGCGGCACTCCGGTGTTTCCCACCGACCCCACCGAGGACGAACGCGGCCTGGCCATGTCCCCCACCGCCTACGCATTCATCGCGGGCATCCTCGACCACGCGTGCGCGATGCAGGCAGTGATCGCGCCAACGGTCAACTCCTACAAGCGAACCGGTGCCATCTCCACAGCATCCGGCGCCTCCTGGGCACCACGCTTCCCCACCTACGGCGGCAACGACCGCACCCATTACATCCGCGTGCCCGACAACAGCCGCATCGAACTGCGTGGCGGCGACGGTTCCGCCAATCCCTACCTGGCCGCTGCCGTTGCACTGGCGGCCGGATTGGACGGCATCAAACGCACCGCCGACCCCGGCGTGCTGGGCACCGGTCCGAAACACGAACGGCTGCCGGCCACCCTGCTGCATGCCATCGAGCGGTTGGAGACCGATGACGTGATGACCGGAGCCCTGGATGCAGCCATCCCACCCGGCGCCGCAATCCCCAGTGTCGCAGAGTATTTCGCCCGACTGAAGAAGACCGAATTCTGGGACTGGCACTCCGCGGTCGGCACGTGGGAACACGACCGCTACCTGACCGCCTTCTAGACACTCACCAAGAGAGGAACCGAACAAGCATGTGCGGAATCGTCGGGTTGCATCTGCGCAACCCAGAGCTCTACCCCAGGCTCGGTGAGCTGCTCACCGGAATGTTGACCGCGATGGAAGCACGCGGCGCCGACTCGGCAGGTATCGCCGTCTACGGGGACCCACACTGGTCGCCGGCCGGGCAGAGCACCGTCTCCCTGATCGAGGCCGACGTGCCGCCCGAGCAGGTCGCCGACACCCTCAGCATCAGCCTGGGCACGCCCGTCACCGTCATCGCCCGCGATGTCACCTACCTGGTGTCCGCAGACACCACTGCCGAGGCGCTGCTGTCGGCCGCCAAGGAGACCTACCCCGACGTCCTCATCGGCGGATTCGGCAACGACGTGGCCGTGCTCAAAGGTGTTGGCACACCTACGTTGCTGGCCCGGAACTGGGCGCTCTCCGAGGCCGAGGGCTGGCAAGGCGTCGGACATACCCGGATGGCCACCGAATCGGCCGTCACCCCCAGCGGTGCGCACCCGTACGCGGTCGGCCCCGATCAGTGTCTGGTACACAACGGTTCGTTCGCCAACCATGCCGGCATCCGCCGCGATCTACGGGCCGCCGGCGTGGTCTTCGACTCCGAGAACGACACCGAGGTCGGGGCACGCTTCGTCGCCCACGAACTGGCGTCAGGGTCCGACGTCGAGCAGGCATTGACCGATCTGACAACAACTTTCGACGGCTTCTACACCCTGCTGGTATCCAACAGCGACAGCTTCGCGATCGTCCGCGACGCCATCGCGTGCAAGCCGGCAGTGATCGCGGAGACCGACGACTGGGTGGCCATGGCGTCGGAGTTCCGCGCACTGGCACACCTGCCCGGTATCGACACCGCCCGGATCTGGGAGCCCGAACCCGAAGTGGTCTACGCCTGGAGCCGAGAGGCGGTGTCGGCATGAACGACACGACAAGCACTTTCGACCTGTCTGTCGTTGCCCTGCGGGACATCAACAGTGCGTTGCATGCCGAAGGTATCGACGGCCAGTACGTCATCACAAACCCTCAAGGCGCCCACAACGTCGCCGTCGGGGTCGACGCTCCGGTCGAGATCACCATCAACGGTCATGTCGGATACTACGCCGCCGGCATGAATCAGAAGGCCGAGATAACGGTGAAAGGCAATGCCGGACAAGGCCTTGCGGAGAACATGATGAGCGGCGTCGTGCACGTGACCGGCGACGCATCGCAGTCCGCGGGTGCCACCGGCCGCGGTGGCCTGTTGGTCATCGACGGCAATGCCGCTGCCCGGTGCGGTATCTCACTCAAGGGCCTGGACATCGTGGTCGGCGGATCGGTCGGGCACATGAGTGCCTTCATGGCTCAACGCGGCCGCATCGTCATCCGCGGCGACGCCGGTGAAGCCCTCGGCGACTCCATCTACGAAGCCCGACTCTATGTCCGAGGCGAGGTGAAATCCCTTGGCGCGGACTGCATCGAGAAGCCCATGGAAGCCGAGCACCGCGAAGAACTCGCCGGGCTGCTCAAGGCCGCCGGCTACGACGACGACCCGGCCACGTATCGACGATACGGCTCGGCTCGCAACCTCTATCACTTCCAAGTCCACAACTCCTACTGATCGGGATCAGCACATGACCTTCTCAGCAGACGACCGCTCCCAACGCGGTCTGCGCGAGTCCGCGACCTTCGACCGGGCTACCATCGCCGCCATCCACCGAGCGGCGGAAACCGGCATCTACGACATCCGTGGATGGGGTGCCAAGCGGGCCCTCCCCCACTTCGACGACCTCCTGTTCCTGGGGGCATCGATGTCCCGGTACCCGTTGGAGGGCTACCGCGAAAAGTGCGGTACCGACGTGGTCCTGGGCGCCCGCAATGCCAAATACCCACTGCACCTGGATATCCCGGTCACCATCGCGGGCATGTCCTTCGGTGCGCTGTCCGGTCGCGCCAAAGAGGCCCTCGGACGCGGTGCGTCCGAGGTCGGCTCATCCACCACGACCGGCGACGGCGGGATGACGCCCGAAGAGCGCGGCCACTCCAAACACCTGGTCTATCAGTACCTCCCGAACCGATACGGGATGAACCCCGACGACCTTCGCCGGGCCGACGCCATCGAGGTCGTCCTGGGCCAGGGCGCCAAGCCCGGCGGCGGCGGAATGCTGTTGGGGCAGAAAGTCTCCGAACGAGTCGCCGGTATGCGCGACCTGCCCCAGGGCATCGATCAGCGCTCCGCATCCCGGCACCCCGACTGGACCGGCCCCGACGACCTGACCATCAAGATCAACGAACTCCGTGAGATCACCGACTGGGAGAAGCCGATCTACGTCAAAGTCGGTGCGTCCCGTACCTACTACGACGTCAAACTCGCCGTACATGCCGGCGCTGACGTGGTGGTGGTCGACGGCATGCAGGGCGGCACCGCCGCGACGCAGGAAGTCTTCATCGAACACGTCGGTATCCCCACTCTCGCGGCGGTCCCACAGGCGGTGCAAGCCCTGCAGGAACTGGGTGTACATCGCAAACCCGATGGCGTGCAGTTGATCGTGTCCGGCGGTATCCGCAGCGGGGCCGACGTGGCCAAAGCACTCGCGCTCGGCGCAGACGCCGTCGCCATCGGCACAGCCGCGCTGATCGCGCTCGGCGACAACCACCCCAGGTACGAAGCCGAATACGCCAAACTCGGTTCGGCGGCAGGCTTTTTCGACGACTTCCAGGACGGGATGGATCCGGCCGGGATCACCACCCAGGATCCCGTGCTGCAACAAGCACTCGACCCGGTCGACGGCGGCCGTCGTGTGGCCAACTACCTGCGGGTGCTCACCATGGAAGCCCAGACGATCGCGCGGGCCTGCGGCAAGGCCCACGTGACCCATCTGGAACCCGAGGACATGGTTGCGGTGTCGATCGAGGCCGCGGCCATGGCGCGCGTACCGCTGGCCGGCACGTCGTGGGTTCCCGGGACAGGCGCGTTCTGATGGCAGCCAAAGCAGTGATCGTCGGTGGCGGACTCATCGGATTGTCGATCGCACACTCTCTCACCGCCCGCGGCCTGTCCGATGTCGTTGTGCTGGAACGGTATCAGCTGGCCAGTGGCGGCACCGGCAAGTCGTCGGGCATCGTCCGGGCCCACTACGGAGTGCCGTCGATCGCCGCGATGGCGTGGCGCAGCCTGCCCGTGATCGAACAGTTCGGAGACGCGGTCGGATTCCGGCAGGTCGGTTACACCGTGCTCGTCGGCGAGGAGAACGTCGACGCCCTGACTGCAAACACCGTCATGCACCAGGGACTCGGCGTCGACGTCGAGCTGATCGACACCGAGCAGTTGCAGAAACTGTGGCCGATGCTGGAGACCTCCGACGTGGCGCTGGCCTCCTACGAGCCGCGCGGCGGGTTCGCCGACGCCACCCAACTGGCGCTGCATTTCGGGCAGGCTGCCCGGGCCGCCGGAGCGAAGGTCCGGCAGAACACGCCCGTCGCACGGGTGCTGACCGCCGGCGACAAGGTCACCGGTGTCATGCTCGAGAACGGTGATGTCATCGATGCCGACCTGGTCATCGTGGCCAACGGCTGGTGGTCGTCGAAGTTGTTGGCGGACATCGGAATCGACTTCCCGATCGAGGCCTACCGGTCGGAACTGCTGATCGTCGATGCCGGCCGGCCACTGCCGGATCTGCCGGTGATCTCCGACCTGATCAGCCTGCAGTACTGCCGGGTAGAGGGTTCAGGGCAGTTTCTGGTCGGCAACAGTGACCACGCGGACTTCCAGAAGAAGTTCGTCGACCCGGACAGTTATTCGAATGTCGCGACCGAAGCATCCGTCATGGCCTACGGAGAGAAGGTGATGCACCGCTTCCCGGGCTTCCCGGAACCGGCCGTGACGCACACCTACGCCGGCGTGTATGACGTTCCGCCGGACTGGAATCCGGTGATCGCCCCCGTTGGCGGGATCGACGGGTTGATCCTGGCCGCTGGTTTCGCCGGCCACGGGTTCAAGATCAGCCCCGCGGTCGGAGAACTGGTCGCCGACCTGGTCTTCGAAGGCGACAGCACCGACCCCGACGTTCCCGCCTCGGATTTCCGCTTGGAGCGCTTCGCCGAAGGCAAACCGCTGAACAGCCTGCACCCGTACGTCGGCGCCGGCGAGATGCGCTGACCCTTCCCCGTCGCTCCGCTCGCACCGAATCGCTTATCAAAGAAGGATTTTCATGCCAGACACCGTCTGCTCGCTGCTTGCCGAGATCGCCGACATCGGCTCGGACACCCAGCGCGGCGGCTATACCCGCCCGGTCTATTCCACCGCCGAACTCGACCTGCGCTCATGGTTCCTGGCCCACGCCGCCAGACGTGGACTCGATGTCGAAACCGACCGCAACGGCATCATCTGGGCGTGGTCAGGTGGAGTCGGCGACGGAGCGATCGTGACGGGCAGCCACCTGGATTCGGTGCCCGGCGGCGGGGCCTATGACGGGCCACTCGGGGTGGCGTCGGCCTTGGTCGCCTTCGATCTGCTGGCGGCCCGCGGCGTCGGCGGCAGGCGCGCCATCGCGGTGTTCCCCGAGGAGGAAGGCTCCCGGTTCGGCGTCGCGTGCCTCGGCTCGCGCCTGCTGACCGGGGCCATCAGTGCCGACCGGGTCCGCGCCCTGACCGACAGCGACGGCACCACCTTCGCCGAGGCAAGTCGTTGTGCCGGAATCGATCCGGAGCATCTGGGGGCCGATCCCGAGAGGCTTGCGCGGATCGGTACGTTCGTCGAACTCCATGTCGAGCAGGGACGTGCCCTGGTGGACCTCGACCGTCCGGTGGCCGTTGCCTCATCGATCCTGGGACACGGACGCTGGCGGCTGTCCTTCAGCGGTGAAGGCAACCACGCCGGAACCACGCTCATGGCCGACCGCGCAGACCCCATGGTCGCCGCCGCGCATCTGGTCGTGGCGGTGCAGCGATCGGCCCGGTCCGTCAGTGGCGCCCGCGCGACGGTCGGGCGCATCGTGCCTGTTCCCGGCGGCACCAACGTCATCGCGTCTCGCGTCGACCTCTGGCTCGACGTACGTCACCCCGACGATGCGGTGACCAAGCTCCTGGTGGGGCAGATCGCCGAAGCAGCCAATACCGCCGCCCTCAGTGAGGGGTGCGGCGTCACCATGACAGAGGAATCATTCAGCGCCACGGTTGATTTCGACTCGCGGCTGCGGGATCGGCTCAGCAGTGCACTCGACGACGCGCCGATACTGGGGACCGGCGCCGGACACGACGCCGGGGTCCTCAAGGATCACGTCGACACGGCAATGTTGTTCGTACGCAACCCCACTGGCATTTCCCATGCCCCCTCCGAGGCCGTCGAGAATGCCGATGCCGAGGCCGGCGCGGTCGCACTGGCTGACAGCCTGCAGCACCTGATCGAGTCGGAATCCTCCGAGAGTTGTCCACTGACAGTGGACGTAGATGCGTTACAGTTAACAAGTGGAGACCGACGAAACGTTACTTCGCAATGCGGGCACCACGCGTGACCGCCGACCTGAAGACAAGGTCGAAGAGCTCGAACTCGAGGTGGCCATTGCGCGCAATGTCCGTCAGCTGCGCCATAATTCGGGACTATCCGTCGGAGACATGGCGACACGCGTCGGCATCTCCAAAGCCATGCTCTCCAAGATCGAGAATGCCCAGACCTCATGCTCCCTAAGCACGCTGGCGCTGCTGGCCAAGGGGTTCGAGGTGCCCGTCACCTACCTGTTCCGCGGCGCAGACACCGAACGTCCCGCGTCGTTCGTGAAGGCCGGCAAGGGCACCCCGATCGTGCGCAACGGCTCGCAGGTCGGCCATGAGTACCACCTGCTGGGCGGACTCCGCGGCGAGCACAAGCGACTGGAGTGCCTGATGGTCACGCTCACCGAGGACAGCGAGGTCTACCCCCTGTTCCAGCACCCGGGAACCGAGTTCATCTACATGCTCGACGGCGTCATGGACTACAGCCATGGCCGCTCGCAGTACCGTCTGGAGCCTGGCGATTCCCTGCAGTTCGACGGCGAAGGCGTCCACGGACCCACCCGGCTGATCCGGCTGCCGATCCGCTTCGTGTCCGTCATCGCCTTCCCCGAGGGAGCGCTCTGACGCAGGCGCCTCGCCGGGGAGTCCTCAATCGAAGTGCCTGTTTGCCGATGGCCCCTTATCGTTGGCGGCGTGACCGTGGCAGTAGTTCCGAATGCGCAGCCGATATTTGCTGACGTCGACACCGGAGTCGATGACGCGATGGCCCTGGCCTATCTGTTGGCAAGCCCCGACGCCCACGTGATCGGGGTCGCTTCGACCGCGGGCAACGTGCCGACCGATCAGGTGTGCACGAACAACCTAGGGTTTCTGACATTGTGTGGGGCCGAAGAGATCCCGGTATCGCGCGGCGCCGACGGCCCGCTCACCGCACCACTGCGTACTGCCGAGGACACCCATGGCCCCCACGGGCTCGGTTACGCCGAATTACCAAGCAGCTCTGCGACACTCACCGAATACGATGCCGCCTACGCCTGGATCCAGGCGGCCCGCGAGTACCCGGGTGAACTGATCGGTCTTGTCACCGGGCCGTTGACCAATTTCGCCCTGGCGCTGCGACTGGAGCCTACGCTGCCGCGGTTGCTGCGCCGACTGGTGATCATGGGCGGAGCCTTCGACTACCGGGGCAACACCACGCCAGTGGCCGAATGGAACATCAGCGTCGACCCGGAGGCCGCCGCGGAAGTATTCGCCGTGTGGAGTGCAGCCTGGGGTCTGGAGCCGGCGACCCACCTGCCCATTGTGTTGGGGCTGAACCTGACCGAGAACATCGCGATGACGCCGTCGATCCTCGGGCGGCTGGCTGCGGCAGCCGACTCGCCGACATCCTCGATGAGCGTGCTCGACAATCGCGGCGCCCGGTCCGCGGCCGGCAATCCGTTGATCCGGGTACTCGAAGACGCGATGCGGTTCTACTTCGAATTCCATTTCGACCAGGGCGAGGGATACCTGGCACATCTGCATGATCCGCTCGCTGCGGCGGTGGCGCTCGACCCTGACCTGGTCCGCTACCAGCCGGCAACGGTGGATGTGGAGTTGACCGGGCGGTTGACGCGCGGCATGACCGTGGCCGACTGGCGCGGGCACTGGGGCAAGGGGCCCAATGCCCGCATCGGCGTCGACGTCGACCCGGCGGCGTTCTTCGACCGCTTCATCGCCAGGGTCGGCGCCTTCGCTGCCGGCCTCTAGCCGCCGAATGGCCACTTTTGACACGGAAATTCGCGAAAAGCGTGTCATAAGTGGCCACTCGGCGTGGGTTTGTCAGTCGTCGGTGACGGTGATCAACACGTCGATGTTGCCGCGGGTGGCGTTCGAGTACGGGCAGACCAGGTGGGCCTTGTCAGCCAGCGCCTGAGCGGTGTCATGGTCGAGGTTGGGCAGGGTGATCTCGAGTTCGACAGCCAGTCCGAAGCCACCGTTGTCCAGATTGCCGAGCGAAACCCGTGCTCCCACAGTCGAATCGTTGACATCGAGCTTGTCCTGACGGCCGACCAACCGCAGCGCGGAGTGGTAGCACGCGGCGTAGCCGATGGCGAACAACTGCTCGGGGTTGGTGCCGTTGCCGCTGCCGCCCATCTCCTTCGGGATGGCCAGGTCCAGATCCAGCCGGCCATCAGAGGTACGGCCATGGCCGTCGCGACCTTCGCCGGTGGCCAGAGCTTCTGCGGTGTAGAGGACGTTCATGTCGTGACTCCTGTCATTGTGCTGCGCTGAGCGCATCGGTGAGTTGACGGATTGCGTCGCGCAGATCCGCGGCCTGCTGTTCGGTTATTCCGGTCTGCGCACCCAACTTCTCGGGGATGCACTGAGCCTTGAGTTCGAGCTTGCGTCCGGCGGCGGTAAGGGTCACCACCACGTGGCGTTCGTCCTCCGATGAGCGTTCACGGCGGACAAATCCGTTGGCCTCCAACCTCTTCAACAGCGGCGAGAGGGTTCCCGAGTCGAGTTGCAAGCGCTCCCCGAGTCGTCGGACGGTCACACTTTCCTCCTCCCACAGCACCAGGAGTACCAGGTACTGGGGGTAGGTCAGGTTGAACTCAGTCAGGATCGGCCGATAGGCCGCCGTCATTGCCCGCGACGCCGAGTACAGGGCGAAACAGAGCTGGCGGTCGAGACTGAGCGCTTCCATGCCATAACGATAGACCACAATTCAATTGTGCACAACTAATATTTGGAATCCCTCTCCTGAACTACTCGTAAACACCCTCCAGGTACCACCGCCGTTGCCGGTAACACAGCAGCAGCGCCCACCCCACCCCGTGAGCGCCATCGCCATCCAGCAGCACCTGCACCCTGGCCGTCCGGCCTCGCGCCCGCTCCGGATCCCACCACCGTTCGTCGACCAACCAGGGCCCCGCCCACCAACTCAACACTCCACGATAACCCGCACCGGACAACCGCGCCGGATCTGCAGAAAACATCCCCCTTTCCGTCACTCGAATCGAATTTCCTTGCAGATCAACCAGTTCCACCGGATCGTCGAGCAACACCGCAGGAGCCGGATCCGGCAGTTGCCCCGGCCAGGGCTGCGTGGGATCAGCCCGCAGCACCGGCTCGTCCCCCAACGGGGTCAGCGTGATGCGTTCAGCCGGACCACGCCCACCGCTGAGCGCAGGGATCTGCACCGCATCCGGACCCAACAACCCCTGAACCCGCACCAATGCCCGCCGGGCCCGCAACCGATCTTCGTCACCCGAGGATCCCCACAGCGGCAACTGCAATGCCGCCGCCGAGACCACCTCCACCGGATGCAGCCGCAATACCGAGATCGGTCCGGTCGGCCTGTCCACCCGCCGAGTCAGCCACCCGTCGAGCTGCCACCGCACCCGATCAGCCGTCGCATCCTCCGTCAGCGGCTCGGCGCAACGCCAAATACGTTGCAGTTCTTCACCATTTGCCGTTATCGCGTGAATGGCCAGCCGGGTGCACCCGATCCCCGCAGATTCCAGACTGCGGTGCAACTGCGCAGCCAACGACCGTCCCGCGAACGCCGCGGCATCAACCCGGTCGATCGGCGGGTCACAATCCATCACCGCATCGAGATCGGCCGGCGGTTCCGGCCCCGACGGACGACGAGCAGCCTCCCCGCAGGCGAACCGGTGCGCGATCACCGCATCGCTCCCGAATCGCGACGCAACATCACTGCGCGCCACATCAGCGAACTGACCGATAGTACGAATACCCATGCGCCACAACAAATCAGCCAGATCAGCTCGGCCATATCCGGACAAACTCGGCTCAGTGGCCAACTGCCTGATGGACAGCCCGGAAAGGAACTGCGCGTCCTGCCCTGTCGCAACGATCCGCCCCGCCCGGGCCGCGAACACCGCAGTCGGCAATTGATCGGCGATACCCACCTGACATTCGACCCCTGCCGCCCCTACCGCGTCGACCAGACGTTCAGCGGCGGCCTGTTCGGAGCCGAAAAACCGCGCCGCCCCGCGGACCGCCAGCACCAACAGCCCCGGACGCAACACCTCGGCGCGCGGCACCACGTCGTCGACCGCAGCCGTCACCCCTTCGAAGTGCCTGGCATCGCGCGTCGGGTCCGCGGCAGCGATGTACAGGTACGGGCTGCGGGCCTGAGCTTCCCTGCGGCGCAACCCCCTTCGCACCCCAGCCGCCCTCGCCGGCGCCGAACAGGCCACCACCCGATTGGCCAGAGTGACCGCAACCGGGGTCGTCATCGGCAACCCGGCAGCCTCCGCCGCAGCCACCGCCGGCCAATCCATGCACCAGATGGCCAGCACCCGACCCCCACCGGACGCCTCATCCACCAACTGCTCGCATCGGACGCGCCAACCTCCCGCGGACCCTGGTGTCCAACTGCACCCGCCCGATCCGACCACTCCCGGGTGCCGCCCCGACCAGCTCATAGCCACAGACCCGGGCCTCCAACCGGGCCGCAGCGCCAGGCCAGTCGCCGCCGGTGACCAACAAGGTGCACTCACGCTGACGGGCCCGGGCCGTCACTGCGCGAGCCCGGCCCGCCGACACCGTGCGCCCGCCCAACCCGAGCGCCACCAGGTCCAGACCGTCCATCAGAACAGCAGCCACCTCCACCGGGTCGGGCCCCGGATCCGGAATGACTGCCAGCCGGTCCAGGTCCGCCCCCATCTGAGCCGCCGCCAACAACCCCACCTCAGGCTGGCCGACGATGGCGGCATGCCCGCCGGCAGCCGTCACCTCCGCAACCAGACGCAGCGTCAGCGACCGAGCCCCGGACAACACCGCGACAGTGCCCCGCGGCAAGCTCCCAGACAGCTGGCCAGACTGCGAATCCACCTCCTCCAGCAAACTTTTCATGGGTGGCGACGGCGGCGCGACAGGCGTCACCACCTGACGCGCAGGCACCACCCCACCAGACATCTCGGCAATCCTGCGACGAAGGTGTTCTACCTGCTCAGCGCGGTCGCCGCGGACATCACCCAGACTTGCCACCACCGCCACGACTACACCTCCAACACCACTAACCCCAGTAGTTATTCGAAAATTTGTTCGATTCCACTAGTAAACACCCGGCCACCGACACGGTCAAGGCGCTACCGTTGTCCTATGCCGATGCTCCCTCGCGCACTGCCACCCAAGCGGCTGCTGGCGTTGATCCTGACCTCGGCATCAGCACTGGCACTCGTGCTGGTCCTCAACCGGCCCGGTACCCCGAACCCCGACCGGCAGTCCGAGGTCATCGTCGGTCCTTACGCGTCACTACTCGCAGCCTCGACCGACCTTGGCCCCGCACACCGCGACCGGGTCCAGGTCACCGCGGCACTGGAGGACCGCAGCCGACCGACCGCACTGATCGATTGGGCTGCTTCCCAACACCTTTCAGTGGATTGGCGGCCAGGAGACAACTGGGCGGTCGTCACCGGCGATCCCGACCGGATGGACAACGCATTCAGGGTCGACGTACACGACTACCGCAGCCAGCGTGGCCAGGAGTTCTACGCTGCCCCACAACAACCCCGGCTGCCTGACGAATTACACGGCACCGTAACCGAATTGGGCCGGATCCTCAGCTACACCGCGCAACACAACGCGACGCCGCCGGAACCGCTGGAGATACCGAAACGCGGCCTCACCCCGAACGCCCTGCGTACGGCCTACGGCGCCGACCGGCTGTTCGAAGAAGGCAACACCGGCAAAGGCATCACCATCGTCGTCTTCGCCTTCGACGGATTCCAACAGTCCGATCTCGATCTGTTCGCCAGCACCTTCGCGCTACCCCAGTTCACCCCGATCGTCGTCGGCGGCCAACCCAAAGAGATCCACGGCGAAACCACCATGGATCTCCAAGTGGCACATGCCATTGCCCCCGACGCACGCCTGGTCGTCGTCAACGCCCTCCCCACGGTCACCGGCGACGGGGCGTACGTGAAGATCGGCAAGATGTTCGAGCAGACCGACCACGACTACCCCGGCGCGATCTGGAGCTTGTCGATCGGCTGGAGCTGCGACAAGCTGCCCACCGCCGCCGACCTGGCTCCGGTGCGCTCAGCACTGATTGCTGCACAAGCCCACGGCACCAGCGCATTCGACGCCAGCGGCGACCTGGCCGGCCTCGAATGCAAAGGCGGCGAAGACTGGGATACCCCACCCGGCCCGAACGACGTCGGACTGGATTCGATCGCCTCGATTCCCGAGATGACCAGTGTCGGCGGAACCACCTTGTCCACCAACGCCACCGGGACCTGGCTCGCCGAACAGGCCTGGTTCGACGTCCCACTGTCCCAGGGCACCGCCGGCGGCCTGTCCAACCTGTACGACCTACCCCGATGGCAGTCCGATGCGGCGACCAACGTCGACCCGAGCCGTCGGACCGGAAAGCGTATGACACCCGACATCTCGGCGGTGGCCGATCCCCACACCGGCGTGAAGATCGTCCTCCACCAACAGATCGTCACCGGTGGTGGCACCTCACAGTCCGCCCCCGTCTGGGCCGGCCTGGCAGCCATCGTGAATCAGTACCTGCTCGCTCACGGCGGCCACGAGATCGGGTCGATCAATCCGCTGCTGTACCGCACCGCCGCAGGTGCCCCCCACCCGGCATTCCGGGACATCGTCTTGGGCGCCAACGCCGTCGACCGGGCTGGGCCCGGCTACGACCTGGTGAGCGGCCTCGGCACACCCGACATCGACAACCTCGCCAAGGATCTGCTGCTCATCCAGCGGGTGTCCCAATGAGCGCCCCCACCGCCCCGAGCCGTCCGATGATGGAGTGCGAAGTCTGCCAGTTGGACGTCCCAGCCGGCGAGTACTGCGGGCTGTGCGGCGCCCCGCTGTCCGCACACCGCGCAGACGGCCCACATTGGTTGCGGGCCCGCTCGTTCAGCGCTGCACCCGGCCAGCATCTGCTCCGCCCGTCGATGACCAGTTCACTGTTCCCACACCTGTCCCCACGCACCCGGACCGCATTTCTGGGCGCACTGATCGCGCTGGCGCTGGCATTGGTCGCCACCTCGATGCTCCGCATACCCGGTGCGACGGTGGCGGTGGCGGTACTCGGCCTACCGGCGATCTTCGGCGCCTACGTACACACCTCCGAGGTCCACCGGGACACCCCACGCGGCACCCTGCTGCTGACCGCAGTCCTCGGCATAACGCTCGGTATCACCTGGGCGGTGCTCACCGGTGCGGTGGCCGCCAGGACATACGGCATTCCGCTGGGTGCCGGCATCGCCGCCGCCCGGGTGCTCCGCGACGGTCTGGGTGTGACGTTCGGCGGCATATTGCTGATGCAGGTGCCGGCTCTGGTCGTCCGACTGGCCCGCCCCGGACCGCGAGAAGCGCTGCACGGCTACGCCGTCGGCGCATACGGCGCCATCATCTTCACCGCGGCGGCCACCCTCGCCCGACTGACACCCAGGTTCGTCTCTGGCGAGGCCGTCACCGAGCGCCCCATGCGAGACCTGTTGGTGGAAGCCGGAATCCGCGGCTTCGCGATGCCGATCACCTCTGCGGCAGTAGGAGGTCTGATCGGTGCCGCTCTGTGGTTCTCCCGGCCGCCGACCAAAGCACACACACACCGGGGTTACGTCCGGCTCACCCTGGCCGGGATCGCCGTGATCGTGGCCGTGATCTTCACGTCACTGGGTCTTGTTGGTAACTCGCAGATTTCGCACCTGATGCAACTGGCCCTGTACCTGGCCCTGGCAATGGTGGCCTTGCTGGCGCTGCGAATCGGTCTGCACCTGGCCCTGCTGCACGAAGCGCACGACGACATCGACATGGACCAGCCGTTGCTGTGTGGCCAGTGCGGCCACGTCGTCCCCGACGCTCCGTTCTGCGCGCACTGCGGTGCATCCACCCGCGCGTCGTCCCGAACCGCCCGCCACACCCAGCGCACCGACCGCCCGGTCCCGGTGGACCAGTCCGAAATACCCACCGTCGGAATACTTCCCGGCTATTCGTTGCAGGCCACGACGTACGCAGCGGCGCCCACGCGCGTCACCAAGCAGAAGACCCTGGCACTGACGTTCGTCACCATCATCGTCATGGTGTCCGCACTACTGGTCGGGCTTTCCAGCCTGCTGCGAAAGCCCGCTGCACGCTACGTCTGCCCTCCCGAATGTGGCCACCCGCCGATGGGCGAACCGGTGATGTTCAACCCGCAGTTCACCGCACCCGACGGCTCGTTCAGCGTGAGCTACCCGTCCCCGGACTCCGCCTACAAGATCAGCACCGAAGCGCACGGGATCATGGCCCGACTCGATGCCGGGGACGGCGGTACCTTGCGTCTGTTCAGCCGTCCCGCGGGCGGCAGACAACCGAAAGACATTGCCGCCGAACTGATCAAGATGGCCTACCCCGACGCGAAGACGGCGTACGAGATCCCCAACGCCATGGTCGGGTACCAACCGGGCTACGGCATCGTCGCCGACTGGTACCCACAGAATGCGATGGCCAACGACACCCGGATGCGGCTGCTGGTGCTGGTCTCGGTCAAGAATGACCTGGCACTGATTGCCGCGGCCGCCGGTCCGTACCACGCCTTCGGCCCGCAATTCGGCTCGGGCAAGCCGTCCGCTGTCGGCCTTCAGCTGGCGTTGGACATGGGCCAGTACGTCAACAGTTTCCGTTGGCGCGGCGATCCGCCCCGCTGACGCTCACTCCCACTCGATGGTGCCCGGCGGCTTGCTGGTGATGTCCAGCACCACTCGGTTCACCTCAGGCACCTCATTGGTGATGCGGGTCGAAATACGTTCCAGCACTTCGTAAGGCACGCGCGTCCAGTCCGCGGTCATGGCGTCCTCGCTGGACACCGGACGCAGCACGATCGGGTGGCCGTAGGTCCGTCCATCACCCTGCACACCGACGGAACGGACGTCGCCGAGCAGCACCACCGGGCACTGCCAGATGTGCTGATCCTGACCGGCCGCCGTCAGTTCCTCACGGGCGATCGCGTCGGCCCGACGCAGCATGTCCAGCCGTGGGCCGGTGACCTCACCGACGATCCGGATCCCCAGTCCGGGTCCCGGGAACGGTTGGCGCGCAACGATTTCCTCGGGCAGGCCGAGCTCGCGGCCCACCGCGCGAACCTCGTCTTTGAACAGCAGCCGCAGCGGCTCGACGAGTTTGAACTTCAGGTCGTCGGGCAGACCGCCCACATTGTGGTGGCTCTTGATGTTCGCGGTGCCGGCACCGCCGCCGGATTCCACCACGTCCGGATAGAGCGTGCCCTGCACGAGAAATTCGACGTCCGATTCACTGAGTGCGTCGCGCACGGCTGATTCGAACGCGCGGATGAACTCCCGGCCGATGATCTTGCGCTTGCCCTCGGGGTTGGTGACGCCGGAGAGCGCATCCAGGAACCGATCGGCTTCGTCGACCGTGACCAGCTTGGCGCCGGTGGCCGCCACGAAGTCGCGCTGCACCTGCTCGCGCTCGCCCGCCCGCAGAAGTCCGTGATCGACGAACACACACGTCAGCCGATCACCAATGGCCCGCTGCACCAGCGCGGCCGCCACTGCGGAGTCGACGCCGCCGGACAATCCGCAGATGGCCTCGCCGTCACCGATCTGCTCACGAACCTGCTCGACCAGCTGGTCGGCGATGTTGGCGGCCGTCCAGGTGGCGCCGATGCCGGCGAAGTCGTGCAGGAACCGGCTCAACACCTGCTGGCCGTGGGGCGAATGCAGCACCTCGGGGTGGTACTGGACGCCCGCGAGCTTGCGGGCACGGTCTTCGAATGCGGCGACGGGCGCGCCGGTGCTGCTGGCGACGACCTCGAATCCGGCTGGAGCTGCGGTCACTGCGTCACCGTGACTCATCCACACCGGCTGCGTGTCCGGGAGCCCTGAATGCAGTTCTCCGCCCGCGACTTTCAACTCGGTGCGGCCGTATTCGCTGGTTCCCGTGTGTGCCACGGTGCCGCCGAGCGCCTGCGCCATGGCCTGGAAGCCGTAGCAGATACCGAACACCGGGATGTCCAGGTCGAAGATCTTCGGGTCCAGTTGAGGCGCGCCTTCGTCGTAGACGCTGGACGGACCACCGGACAACACGATGGCCAGCGGGTCTTTGGCCTTGATGTCATCGATCGTCGCCGAATGCGGGATCACCTCTGAGTACACCCGCGCCTCGCGGACCCTGCGCGCGATCAATTGCGCGTACTGCGCGCCGAAGTCGACTACCAATACCGGCCGGGACGGAGTTGCTGCCACCGGGTCAGTCTAGTGGCGAGGCTTCGTCGGCTCAGTCAACAGCCCCGCAGCAGCAGCGATGGATTGGCGAAGTCGCTCCTCCGGCAGCTCACCCAGGTCGAGGGCGGAACGCAGGAAAGTGTCCAACAGACGCCAACCCAGTTGCAGCGCAATCACATTGGCAACCGCCAGCCGCGCCTCGGTGTCGTCGTCATAGCGCGGGCGAACCACATCGAGCGCCCGGACCACGTTGGGGAACCCGCTCTGCAGTTCGCCGGCCGGGTAACCGTCGAGCAGCGCCCGGGCCACCACCCGCGCCTGCCGATCCATCGCTGCCTCGAGCTGGTCGGCCGGGGCTCCGGTATCGAGCAATTCGGTGAGCTGTTGCCCCAACCGGTCGAGTACCGCGCCCACCAGCTGCTCTTTCGACCCGATATGACGGAACACCAAGCCGTGGTTGACGTTCGACCGGGCCGCGATATCCCGAATCGAGGTGGCCGCCGGACCGCGTGCGGCAAACAGGTCCGCAGCGGCCTCAAGGACTGCGGCGACCACTTGATCACGCCCCACTGGCACGTCTGTAGTCATGCGTCTACGCTAGCTTCCATCACCTGTAGTCAATTGACTACAGGTCCGGTTTCCCAAAGGAATGCCATGCTCACCGTCACCAAACTCACCAGCAAGATCGGCGCCATCGTCGAGGGTGTCCGTCTCGGCGGCGAACTCTCACCTGACACCGTCGGAGAGATTCGCACCGCACTCCTGCAGCACAAGGTCATCTTCTTCCGCGGCCAGGAGCATCTCGACGACACCGCCCAGCAGGCCTTCGGCGAGCTGATGGGCACCCTGGTCGGCCACCACGCGATGCAGCGTGAAGGAGCGCCGAACATCACACCGATCGACTCGGAATACGGCAAGGCAAACCGCTGGCACACCGACGTCACCTTCGCCCCGGACTATCCGTCGGCGTCGATCCTGCGCGCCGTCACGCTGCCGACCTACGGCGGCTCCACGCTGTGGGCGTCCACCGTGGCGGCCTACGAAGGCCTGCCGGCACCGCTCAAAGCGCTCACCGAACAGCTTCGCGCCGTGCACTCCAATCGGTTCGACTACATCAAGGACATCACCGTCGACGCGCCGTCACGCAGCGACGCACAGCGCGGGTATCAGGACATCTTCGAGAAGCCGGACTTCCGCACCGAGCACCCCGTCGTCCGGGTACACCCCGAAACCGGTGAGCGCGCATTGGTGGCAGGCAATTTCGTCCGCGGCTTCGTAGGTATGGACAGCTATGAGTCAGCTGCCCTGCTGGAACTGCTTCAGCGCCGAATCACCCTGCCCGAGAACACCGTTCGCTGGGACTGGCAACTCGGTGACGTCGCGATGTGGGACAACCGGGCAACTCAGCACCGCGCCATCGACGACTACGACGGCCAGCGCCGTGTCATGCATCGCGTCACGCTGACCGGCGACATCCCGGTCGACATCCACGGACGGCCGAGCCGCATCATCAGCGCGGCGTAGCCATCGGGCCGTTAGCATGACAGCCGATGAAAAAGCTGCTGACCGGCGCCGCGGTCGTGATCGGCACGGTGGCGCTCTCCGTCGCGGCCCTGGTCGGCCGCCGATACCTGACCTTGCGCGATGCCATCGCCACTGTGCCGCCTCAGTTCCGCAGCTCGCTGGTATGGCTTTCGGCCGAGAACCACGAGCGCACCCTCTGGTTCAACCGCATCGTCAACGGCCGAATCCCGATCCCGCCGGGGCCCGGCGTCACCGCGACCACCCGTGAGGTCGGCGAGCCGTCGGTTCCGGTCCTGATCGTCACCCCGGACGGCACCCGCCGACGTCCCGGTGTGCTCTATCTCCACGGGGGCGGCGCCGTCTTCGGCTCGGCGAAGGCCGAGGGCATCGTGGCCGGCCGGTGGGCCCGCGACCTCGACGCCGTCGTCTTCTCGCCCGACTACCGGCTGGCACCCGAGAACCCTTTCCCGGCCGCGATCGACGACTGCTTGACAGTCCTGCACTGGATGCACGACAACGCCGATGAACTCGGCATCGACCCGCAGCGACTGGCGGTCACCGGCACCAGCGCCGGTGCCGGGTTGTCGGCGGTCGTCGCCCAGCGCGCCTATGACGAAGGCATCACGCTGCGTGCCCAGGTACTGGTCGGGCCGTGGCTCGACGACCTGGCCACCCTCGGCGACTACGGCGTGCGCAACTACCCGACCCGCGGCCGCCTGATGCTGACCCCACGCTCGAACATGTTCGCCTGGAAGTCATACCTGGGTCACGAACCGCGACCGGACGACGACCGCAAGTACATCGCCGCAGCCCGCCGCGAAGACCTCGCCGGACTGGCCCCCGCGTGGCTCGGGGTCGGAGACTTCGACCTGCTCCACGATGAGTCGGTCGCCTATGCCCAGCGCCTGCAGGCAGCCGGGGTGGCCTGCGAACTGTTCACCGTTCCCGGCATGTACCACAGCGCAGAGGCACTGGCCCCGCACACTCCCGAGATGAAGGCGTTCAACGGGTCGGCGGTCAACTTCCTGCGCGCGTACCTCGACACCTAGACCGGGGTGATCGGGATCCGCCGCAGCGCTCCGGGTGCATCCGCCGGCACGACCGGGTTGCGCGGTGCCACCGGGTCCAGTCGACGGTAGGGCTCGCCCTGTGCGGGACGGGTGTCTTCCTCGCCCTTGTTCGGCCACAGCGATGCGGCACGTTCAGCCTGCGCAGCGATCGAAAGTGACGGATTCACACCGAGATTCGCCGAAATCGCGGCGCCGTCGGTGACGAGCAGCGTCGGGTAGTTGTACACGCGGTGGTACGGGTCGATCACCCCCGTCGCCGGGCTCTCACCGATCGCCGCGCCACCCAGGAAGTGCGCGGTCAGCGGGATGTTGAACAGCTCGCCCCAGGTGCCGCCGGCGATGCCGTTGACCTTCTCGGCCATCCGCCGGGTGGCCTCATTGCCGACCGGGATCCACGTCGGGTTGGGCTCGCCGTGGCCCTGCTTGGACGACATGATGCGCACGCCGCCGGGCCCCTTCTTGGTGAAGGTGGTGATCGAGTTGTCCAGGTGCTGCATCACCAGCGCGATCATGGTGCGCTCGCTCCATTGCTTCGGGTTGAGCATCCGCAGCATGTTCTTCGGATCCGCACCGGCCTCGTCCAACAGCTGACGCCAGCGCGGCTTGTCGGTGCCCAGCGGTCCGTCGCCGTCGGTCATCAGCGTCTGCAACAGACCCATCGCGTTGGAACCCTTGCCGTAACGCACCGGTTCGACGTGGGTGTCGGGCGTCGGATGAATGGACGACGTGATGGCCACGCCGTGCGTCAGGTCCAGATCCGAACCGACCTCGAGGCGGCCGGCGCCGACGATCGATTCCGAGTTGGTGCGGGTCAGCACGCCCAGCTTGTCGGACAGTCGCGGCAGCTGTCCGCCGTCGCGCATCTTGAACAACAGCTTCTGGGTGTTGAACGTGCCCGCAGCCAGTACGACGTGTGTCGCGGTGAAGGTCCGGCGGCCACGGCGCAACTTGCGACCGGTACGTGCGGTCCGCACCTCCCAGAGCCCGTCGGCGCGTTGCGCGAACCCGGTCACCGTGGTCATCGGAAGAACTCGAGCCCCAGCGGATTCCGCAAGACCGAGATAGTTCTTGACCAACGTGTTCTTGGCGCCGTGCCGACAGCCCGTCATG
>ERZ650309.152-NODE-152-length-34557-cov-6.552229_pt1 | contig 34557 bp, 29 predicted proteins | sample MGYA00376245_ERZ650309 | MGnify/ENA primary metagenome ERZ650309 (study PRJEB26733, sample SAMN07839294) | wastewater metagenome | biome: urban; feature: wastewater treatment plant; material: waste water | place: USA: North Carolina | collected 2016-04-26 ... | reverse complement strand
ATGATGTAAGAATGGTAGCTAATTGCTGGAACAGAAGTGGTAATACCAATAGTAGTAGCATTTGATAGCCTTAGGCTATTAACGCTTCAAACTCAACCCAGTCCTAAGTTAAAAACATTAAAATTTAACTGCTTTGCAGTGGGAAGTTGGGTAGAAAACAAGGTGCTAAAACTGAGTGTTCCGCTCAAAAGAAGGCAATGCTATGATAGCCTTTTCTCATTTATTGAAAATACAAAACTGCCAGTAAGTCTTACTGGATAACTCTAATACAAAATCTGGGTTAAAGAGACGACGAGTTGTTCCCGTTTTGCGGAATACACCAAAGCGAAGAAATGTCCTTATTATTCTTGTGAAAACTTCAACCGAAGGCCCCGGCCAAAAGCACGGCAAAAAAGCAATCAAATACTTTATCCTACATTTTAAAAGTAACTCAATAATGTACCCAATAATTAAATAATACCATTCGACAATTCATTATTAACCCTGCGCCAAATCTTTAATGGATTTTCATTTTTCAATTCATCAGGCAATAATTCATTGGCCCAATTTTGATAACATATAGGTCTTGCAAAACGCTTTATGGCATCTGCCCCTACTGCTGTAAATCTGGCATCCGTACTTGCAGGAAATGGCCCTCCATGATGCATACTCACACATACTTCTACTCCTGTGGGCACACTATTTAAAATAAACCTTCCACAAATATTTTTTATGGTTTCTATCAAAATTTCATGCTGCAGGATATCATTTTTTGTGGCCAGCACAGTTGATGTCAATTGACCTTCTAAACGAGTTGCCACTGCTGTCATTTCAGCATCATTACCACAGCGGATCACCAATGAATAAGGCCCAAATACTTCTTGGTGTAGTACATTATTTTCTAAAAATGCCGCTGCGGTTGTAGTGGCTATTACGGGTAGTCCTTCATTTTCTTTTACAGTGGATTGGCTACTTGCTACCACATGCACATCTTTTTGCGCCAATGCCAATTCCCTTTTTTGATTGTATGCTTTTACGATACCATCATGCAGCATGGGTGCAGGATTAATATGATGTATAGCAGTTCCTAATGCACGTATAAAAGTTTGCAAGTCATCGCCTTCCACGCCTATGATCAATCCGGGATTGGTACAAAACTGGCCAACGCTCAATGTGATGGAGGCAGCATACATGTTAGCAATATCTACCGCCGATGCAGCTAATTTTTCAGGCAATAAGAATACCGGGTTAATGCTACCCATTTCTGAAAAAACAGGTATGGGCTCTTTGCGTTGATTGGCCCAATCATACAACTGCTTGCCACCGATATAAGAACCTGTAAAACCCACAGCTTTGGTATATTGATGCATCACCAAGGCGTTGCCTACTTCAAAATTTGCGGCGTGTACATGTGCAAAAATGCCATTTGGCATATTGCAAATTTTGGCTGCTTTAAAAATGGCAGCTGCCACCATTTCAGAAGTTTGTGGATGTGCAGGATGCGCTTTTACAACCACCGGACAGCCTGCGGCAAATGCAGATGCAGTATCGCCACCTGCGGTGGAATAAGCAAAAGGAAAATTACTGGCACCATACACCACCACAGGACCCAAAGGAATCATTGTTTTTCTGATATCTGGTTTTTGTGGAGTTTTATCGGGGATGGCCGTATCTATGCTAATATCCATCCATGTTGCTTTTTCGCAAGCATCAGCATATTGATTCAATTGTACAATAGTTCTGCCCCGCTCCCCACGCAGTCTTGCTTCGGGCAAATTTGTTTCAGCCATAGCAGTCTGTATCAAAGCATCTCCACAGTTTTCTATTTCAAGTACTATGGCTCTCATAAAATTGGCACGGGCCCTCAGGGGAAGTTTTCTGTATGCGTGAAAAGCCTGCCATGATGCTTGCATGATTCTATCTACATCAGCTATTAAAATATCTTTGTACATAGTATGTTTAATCTGTAATTATTGTATGGTGTCGACAAAAATTTGGAGTAAATAAATTATAATTGTGGCCTGCTTGCAATGCCATCTGTTATGACCTTCAATACATGTGCTCTCTCCTCTCCAATAAGTGTAAGCCGTGGAGGACGCACATGCTCACTACCCAAGCCTACAGTGGCTTCTGCCAGTTTTATATACTGTACTAATTTTGGATGAATGTCTAACTCCAGCAAGGGCATAAACCAACGATAAATGGCAGCAGCTTTTTCAATCTCACCCTGCTTAACGAGGTTATAAATAGCCACCGTTTCATGAGGAAAAGCACAAACCAATCCTGCTACCCAACCATCAGCACCCATTACCAATTCTTCCATTGCCAATGTATCTACTCCACAGAGAATTTTAATTGTATCACCAAAAAGATTTTTCATTCTGGTTACGTTAGAAATATCTCTAGTACTTTCTTTTACAGCCTGAATATTTGCACAAGCTACCAATTCTTCAAACATACCAAGCGTTACTTCAATCTTATAATCAACCGGATTGTTATAAATCATCATCGGCAAGTCAGTATTATTGGCCACAGCTTTAAAATAGGCTACTGTTTCTCTATGGTCAGATTTGTATCGCATGGGTGGCAATATCATCAAACCTTTTGCACCCCATAGTTGTGCTAATTCTGCTTGGTGTATGGCTTCTTTTGTGCTGCCTTCGGCAATGTTTAAAATAACGGGTACTCGGTTATTTGTTTTTTCTACCGCAAATTTTACCAATGTTTCTTTTTCATGTACAGTCAATACACTGGCTTCGCCCAATGTGCCACCGAGTATAATACCGGATACGCCGGCAGATAATTGTGCTTGTAAATTTTTTTCAAATAAAGCCAAATCCAATGCATCATTGGTGTCAAACTTTGTAGTAAGTGCAGGCATTACCCCTTGCCATTTCATCATAAAAAAATTTGGTCAAACCTAAGGATATTTAATCCACTTATATTGTCTTAAAATAAATTATTATGAAATGCTATGTTCTAATTTTGCGTAGCAATAAAATGAAAATATGATCAGTTTATCCCTTCAATCCCTACCACAACCACAACGTCATAACTGGATGCTGCATGCTGTGGCACCACGCCCTGTTTGCTTTGCCTCTACAATAGATAAAGAAGGAAATGTAAACCTGAGCCCATTTAGTTTTTTCAATATTTTTTCATCAAATCCACCGGTAGCCATCTTTTCACCAGCACGCCGTGGCAGAGATAATACCACAAAGCATACTTTGCAAAATGTATTGGAAGTGCCCGAAGTAGTCATTAATATTTGTGATTATGATATGGTACAACAAATGAGCCTGGCAAGCTGCGAATATCCAAAAGGAGTAGATGAGTTTATAAAAGCTGGCTTTACAAAGCAGGCAGCCCACATGATACAACCACCAATGATTAAAGAAGCGAAAGTAAAATTTGAATGTAAGGTAACTGAAATAAAAAGCTTAGGAGAAAATGGTGGTGCAGGTCAATTGGTTTTTGCAGAAATGTTGTATATGCATGTGGATGAATCTATCTTAAACAATGAAGGCACAATGATAGATCAGCGCAAATTTCACCAAATAGCAAGACTGGGTGGAGATTGGTACAGTGTTGTGACTGAGAGCAGTTTATTTTTGGTTGAAAAACCAAATACCAACCTGGGCATTGGCATAGATGCATTGCCGGAGGCTATACGCAACAGCACCTTATTGACTGGCAATCATTTGGGTCAGTTGGGCAATGTTCATGAAATGCCAATGGTCAATCCTGCATTTGAAGATAATCGATTAAAAAATATTATCGCATATTTTAATCTTAATCCTGAAGAAATGGAAAAAGAGTTACATCTTTATGCAGCCACATTACTTGATAAACAAGAAGTGCAGCAGGCATGGCAGGTTTTATTAGCAGGCAATGTTTAATTATTTTGTAAATCAATTGGAGATATTTTTAGCACAATGAAACTTTTTTTGGTTGCTGTTTTTTTATTGGCTGCAAGCCAAGTAGATGCACAAAGTTGGCGTTGTCATGTGGCAGATGCCACCACGGGAAAATCACTGCCTTATGCTATTGTAAGTCTCTTGCCCTTGCAGACCGTTCTGTATTCAGATTCTGTAGGAAATTTTAATCTTGACTTTAATTTTATACCAGCTACAGACAGTATTAAGATTGAATATATTGGATTTGAAACCCTCACACTCAGCATAAAAAATGTAGAGGATGCATTTAATTTTCTTCTAACTCCTAAGGGGTCTGTATTACCAGAAGTAACCGTAAGTACTTGTACAAAATTTAAAGAAATAACGGTCAATAAAAATGCCGGGAAAGTGATAGAATACATTGGCCCGGGGGCCGAAACAAAAATTATCATTCTGGCACACTATGCATCAAAATTTAGTTTTGAAGGCTGGCTTACTCAGATTGATATGTATGCCGGAGATTTTGGCAAACCATATAACGTACCAGTTAGATTGCACTGGTATGCATGGGATACCACCAAACAATTTATTGGCGAAGAACTTACCTCCAACAACATTATCATTTATCCAAGAAATAGAGGATGGAGTCATTTTGCACTGCCATCACATGCTATCTATTTTCCTCCGGAAGGATTGGTGATTGGGCTTGAATATATTTATCCGGTAGAATATGAAAAAGCATTTGCAGCACTTACGGATGAAACCGAAAAAGCAAACTGGCTCAGAGATAAATCTCGTCGCTGGAGCTTAGGTATGCAACTCACAGATGATGAAAATGACAGAGCTTGGTTTATTTATAACAATAAAGCCATACATCCTTATCCAGCTTATTCAGATAAAATGTTTTTAAAACCCGCCATACGAATTTCCATGTCCGCATGTATTAGAAAATAATAGATGCACTACGTATGCCTAATTGGTATCATATTGTAGATGATACTTGTATGGCTTAAAAAAATTATTTTGTGGGTATTCCTTTAATATCAATAGTTTTATCATCTAAAAAATCATTATGTACCTTATAAAAAAATATGTACAAATTGTAATATTATTTTGTGCTGTAGTATCAACTGTATCAGCTCAAGTTAGCTTTTCCAGTATGCCAAAAGAAAACCAATTTTTTCCAAGAAATACAGTTACCAACCAAGCAGTTGTAACCATAAGTGGCACTGTAAATAATGCAGATGTAAACTATACATTTATCAGGGTTAAAGCATATAGGAATGGTCAATTGGCTCTATCATCTCAGCAGCAGCTTGTGTACAATAATGGTAAAGCTACTTTTAATTTCAGTAGTTTTATGAAAGCAGAATTAGCCACATATAAAGTAGAAGTATATGGTGTGGCAGGTTCACTGGAAACACTGGTGTCCTCAGCATCAAATTTAGTAGCAGGCGATGCCTATTTAATACAAGGTCAGTCCAATGCAGAGGCAAGCATGTATAATGGAAATACGGTGAGTCTCCAAAGTAATTTTATTAGAAGCTATGGCACCGGCAATGAAAATGGCACTACCAGTGAATGGTATATAGCCAGCGGAGATAAAGATAGAAAAACCGGGGGCCATGTAGGGCAATGGGGTCTTAAAATGGCAAGACTAATTGTGGATACTTACAAAATTCCGGTATGCATTATTAATGGTGCCCATGGCGGCATGGCCATTTCTTTTTTTCTGCGCAATGACAGCAAGCCATTAATGCAGAACACAAACTATGGCCGCACTTTAAAAAGAGTAAGAGAAGCTGGACTTACAAATTATATTAGGGCAGCATTTTGGTATCAGGGTGAAACGGATGTTTTATTTCAAACTGATACAGCATCTTATAAAAATGATTTTCGTGATTTATACCACGACTGGAATGAAGATATGCCGGGCCTACAAACTTGTTATATTTTTCAAATAAGAAAAAGTTGTTCTAATAACAATGAACGTAGTGGTAAGATAATGGAATCTCAACGGGAGCTGGCTTTGGAACTACCAAACACATACATTATGGCAAGCAATGGAGCCAGTCATTTTGTAGATGGCTGTCATTTTCCCTATACCAATGGATATGAATTTCATGCAAATAATATTTTCAGATTAGTACAAAGAGATATGTATCAGGTGTCTAATGCTTTGAATATTGAGCCACCACAAATTATATCTGCCAAGATTGTGGGTGCACAGCAAATTGAACTTACACTCAAGAATGCATCTGATACTTATGTATGGGAAGCAGGTAGTGAGAAAGATTTTGGTATTAATGGTGCAAATGTTTCTGTAGTATCTGGATTGATTAGTGGAAATAAAGTTATACTAACACTTTCTGGTATAGCAACCGGTGCATACAGCATTGATTATTTTGGCCATGAGGGTTCAAGAATCCCATTTGTAAAAAATTTAAATGGTATTGGTATGGTATCTGTGTGGGAGTTTCCATTACAAACAGTAACTTCAAAACCCACCTATCTAAGTCATATATCAGTACTTGCTGAGCAATGATGAAATCATGGTCGCTTATTTATCCTGCGAAGCAGCATTATTTTTAATAGGACATTTAAAGTCATTTAATGTATGTTGAAATTCATTTAGACAATTACTAAACTAAGCACTTTTCAATTTCATTAAATGCATCTTCAGGGCTTTTGCCCTCCCACAATACCTGGTATATTAAGTCTGCTATGGGTATATTAGCCTGAATGCTATCGTTTGTTTTATGAATACATTTTGCTGCATTGTAGCCTTCGGCTACCATGCCCATTTCAAGTAAAGCAGCTTTTACACTATATCCTTTGCCCAGCATATTGCCCAACATTCTGTTTCTGCTATACAAACTGTAGCAGGTTACCAATAAATCTCCAAGATAAACACTGGCAGCATAGTTAATATTTGTACTTAATGCTTCATGTTTTACTTCTCTTAAAAACCGCACCATCTCATTAGCACTATTTGCAATATATACACTTTGAAAATTATCACCATACTTTAATCCATGAGCAATACCGGCGCCCAAGGCATAAATATTTTTAAGTATTGCTGCATATTGTACACCCATTACATCAGGGTTTACAATTGTTTTCACATACTCATTTTGAAAGCAAGCTGCAAGATGAGCAGACTGTATTTCATTCGCACCACTTATGGTCAAATAGCTGAGTTTTTCGGCAGCTACTTCTTCTGCATGACAGGGCCCCAATAAGGTAAAATAATCCGTTAAAGAAAACCCAAACCTCTCCTGTAAATATTCATGTAATAGTTGATTCTTTTCAGGTAAAATTCCTTTGATAGCAGATATGATTTTTTTTCCTTCAAACACATCTGTATTTAATGTATTTAGCGTACTATGTGCATAAGAACTTGGTACAGCAAGAATGAGTACATCTGATTCATGAATGATATAGTTTAAATTAGCACTCGGCGTTATTTTATTAATATCAAAATATGCATGACTCAAGTATTTTGGATTATGTCTGCGTTGTTTTAAGAATGCCACAGATTCATCACTACGTATCCACCAATTGATGGAATGACCTGCATCTGTAAGAATTTTTGCTATGGCCGTGGCCCATGACCCGCTTCCAATTACTCCAAATTTATATGTGTGCATTTAAGACGCAATTAACTGCAATGATAAGAGTTTGGGGTTAATTTGCTTTATTGAAAATAGTATTCAGATGCTCCAATTAAAATAATCTATAACAGGCTTACTGTAAATGCTTTCATCCGTTCATAAAAAACCCCAACATAAAGTTGGGGCTTTGCGGGTAAAAGGTTTACGCTATTTGTTCACCACTATTTGCTGTGTTTGTATGCCACTATTACTTTGTATGGTTACCATGTAAACACCATTGGCCATTGTGTTTGTAGGTATCACTTGCTCCTCACCTACAAGTAGTGTAGCATGTTGCTGTCTCAATATTAATTTACCATTCATATCAGTAATGCTTACACTTACGTTGCTAAGTGTTTCTTTCAATCGAATATGAATATTGTTTACAATAGGATTTGGATATATAGTCCACGAAATAGTATTGCCGTCAAAAAGTACTTGTACTGTTTTACTATAGCTTGATGCACCATCTTTATCTACTTGTTTGATGCGATAATAATTGATGCCCTTCTGCGGTTGTAAATCATTGTACTGATAGTTGTTTTTGTTGCTACCATTCAAAGCAACTACCTTGCCTATCGGTAAAAAATTTACACCATTCGTACTGCGTTCTACTATAAAATAATCATTATTGATTTCATTTGAAGTTGCCCATTTTATAAGTGCCGCACCGGGTGCTGATTGCTGTGCAGTTATGCTTACCCAGTTCAATGGAAGTAATTGTTCTCTCACATTTTTGCTGGTATATACAAAGTACTGACCAGGTGCAAGGTTTACAGTAATATTAAGCGTGGGTACATTAATATTTGCATTGGTAAACAGGCTATACCATATACCTGTAGCTGGATAAGTGATGGTTGCAAACTGATTCGTCAATCCAAAATTACCATACACCATTACTTTTAAATTTGGATCATCAATTGTTTCCCATTTCACAAGGCCATTTAAACTCCATGTAGCATTGCCGGTAGTAAATGTACTTTGATATTCTGGAAGGTTTCTAAGCTTTAATAGCATACTATACACATCAAATAATGCTTTACGCTCCGGCACTTGTAAATAATCCCATCTTACGGGTTTGTTTGCCGTACGACAGTTTGTGTTGATGGAGCCATCGGTACAAGTGTTAATACTATAATCATAGCCCAATTCGCCAAACTGCCACATCAATCTTGCGCCGGGTTGCATAGCCCAGAATGCAGCACACATGCCACTTCTGGCAAGTCCTGTGGATAAGGTTTTTACATTATAACTACCCGATGAAAGACCATTCGTTTTTGCGTCATACATCAGTCGTTCTTCATCATGACTTTCCTGATAGGATACAAGATGATTCACAGACCAGCCACGTGCCTCCGCTATGCCTCCAGATATGTCTGTATTGGATGATTGTCCTTTTATAGCTTCTCTAAAATTGTAGTTTACATTACCCCAAAGTTGCATGCCATAATTGGCCAGTTCTATTTCTTCACTATTGTCTGCAAAATGCTCCAGAATGCAATAAGCACCGGGAGATGCCAACTGAATATCGTTATAAATTTCTTTCCAAATGGCTATTCGGCTTGCATCATACGCAGACCATGCAGCGGTATTGCAATTCTCTCCATTATTATCACAAGTTTGCTTTTGAGTAAATCCTTTTGACAAGTCAAATCTGTATCCATCAATCTTATATTCCTTAAGCCAAAAAGCTACTACTTTATTTACAAAAGCTTTTGTATCGGGGCTTTCATGGTTAAAATCATATCCCACATTAAATCCATGCTTTGCTACAGGATTATGCCAGAGGTTGCTTGGATCGGGTCTGTTGTTTACTCCATCAAAATACAATTGTACCAATGGACTTTGACCATAACTATGATTGAGTACCATATCCATTATTACAGCTATTCCGTTTTGATGACAGGCATCAACAAATTCTTTTACGGCTGTTTCGGTGCCATAATATTTATCCGGCGCAAAGTAAAAACTTGGATTATAACCCCAGCTTTCATTTCCTTCAAATTCATTGAATGGCATTACATGTATAGCATTAATACCGAGTTTTACAAGGTAGGGCAATGAATCTTTTATCGTTTTCCAGTTTTTGGCAGCAGAAAAATCACGTATCAATGCTTCATAAATGAGTAGGTTCCTTTTATCGGGTCTTTTGAAGTTAGTAACCTGCCAATCAAAGCTGGGTTTATTGGTTTGAAACACACTTACAATACCTGTAGTTTTCCCTTCGGGATATGTTTTTAAGCCCGGGTATGTAGATGCAGGAATAAACTTATCATTCCAAGGATCCAATACTTTTTCACAATAAGGATCAGCTATTTTTAATGCTCCGTCCACTATATACTGATAACCATATTCCTGACCGGGGTTAAGGCCACTCACTCTTATCCAATAACGCTTACCATCTGGCGTGCGGTTCATTTGATAATCCGGACTTGTAGTCCAATTATTAAATTCACCTGTAAGGAATGCATAAGACTTATTTGGCGCATACAATACCAATACAGCACTGGTGCCGCCTGCTTCATAATTAATACCATCATTTGACCCTTCGGGCAATTCTGCTACTAAATTTCTAAGTGGCGTAAACCTTACGGTGTCTCTATCAATAGTGCTTCCATTGTCTAATTCGGCAATGATGATTTGCTCCTGGTCATTTGGTATGGTTGTATTTGCACTTACTGATCCACTTGTGCTGGTAGCAATAGGATTTACAAGATCATTATAAAATAACTTCAAAGTACCAGTAACACTGCCTTTTGCAGAAATATTGATTGCATCACCCACTACTTTGCTCAGTGGTTGTAGTGCAGATACAAAGGTAGGCTGTGTGTATGGCTCATCTATGCGTGCATATACACCATTATCATATACAGGTATATACATATCACTTTGATCCAAGTTTCTTAAAACCTTTGTTCCATTTCCATTTCTAAAAAGGATAGATATTTTTAATATTTTTTCATTGGGGTCAGATATGCCATAAAAGGAACGAAGATTTCCTGTAATGGTAAAACTCCATTGATTATTTCCCAATGAACTGCACAAGGCAGCTGCATTTGGTGAATTGAATGATGGAAACTTTACATATTTCCAATCGCTAGATGATGAACTTTTCGTGGTAATGGCACCTATATGTACATAAACATCAGATACCGGAGTGTATCCAAACAATCCTTTATTGCCATAAGCGGCATTGCAGGTAATTGTTGTAGATGTACTTGATTCTTGAATAAAATCCGGAGTCCAGCTTAGAAGTTGTGCGTGTACAGCATTTGCTGCAAGCAGAAAAATGTAAAGTAAAAGCTTCTTCATATCAAATGAATGTTATATATAAAATAAATAGAAAAACAATATCAATTATAACTCAGAAAAACGGCAACACGCTTTGTTACAATATTCGCAAAAACAATCGTACATCTCAAACAATGCAAAAATGTGTACAATTTACACATTAACCAAAAAAATTTAATTCTGTTTACTCTTTCTTGTGATAATTCATATAAACGGGTGTTCGGAATAAAATAAACCCGTAGGGATGATATATAAAAAGTTTTTTGTTATCCCATCCCATCGGGATGCTGAAATAGGCCAATGACCTGCCATAATCATATCATCCCCTAGGTATTTTTCTTATCGATTTATCCCTTTTCGAAGTAAATTAAGCATTAGCCCTACGGGCAATGCCCACACACGGCCCGTCATTGCAAGTGAAACGAAGCAAATCAGGTTTTCTAGTCTCCCTACAAATCTATAATAATATTGATGGTTAAAGCTGTTCTACTTTCTCTCTCCCAATAGTATTTCAATATCATCAATCATTCGAATGCCTTCAATTGCCAATGTGCCGTTATAGATACCTCTAATATGTGCATCTTGATCTACCAATATCATGTTTTCAGTGTGTAGGAAAGCGGTGCTGTCTTTTGAAAGGCCCATTTCTTGTTCTGCAAAATAGCTTTGTCTTGCTATAGTATAAATGTCAGATTTATTGCCGGTAAGAAAATTCCATTGATTAGAACTAACGTCCATTTTTTTTGAATATTCAAATAATCTTGACACACTATCAGTCTCTGGCATAACACTATGCGATAAAAATAAAACATCTTTATTCTCTTTGAAATGCTGATATACCGTATATAGGGTTTTATTCATCCGTGGACACACGGATGGGCAAGCAGTAAAGAAAAATGAAGCGATAAAAATTCTATTCTTTACTGTTTCATTATTTACAATTTCTCCATATTGATTCATAAAACTAAAAGAACCAATTTGGTGCATCTCTTTTTTTTGTGTGGATTTAATTTTCCAGATTGGCGTAAAATCCGGACTGTTATAATATGGTACTTTTATTTCCTTTTCCTTACAAGAGTTGAAAATAAAAAGCAGCATTATACAGAGTGTATATTTCATGAATACGGAGCTGTTAAAGATTGAAAAAATTGCAGTATTTAATTTTTGGAATTGACTGTATCAAAGATATCATAGTACAATGTGGCTTAGTTGCTTTTACAATGTTTTACACCAATGATGCCATAGTTTCTTCCATTTCGGGCTTCATAGTTTGCCAGTAATAATCCTGTGCTATCCCAACACTGCTGCATACCATTTTCATATCCATTCAAAAAATTTTTTCGACTATAGCATTTGCCATTTTGAAACCATTCCTCCTGTACCCCTTCATATAGATCATTGTAGTAATGGTAGGTGAATTTTAATTGCCCTGCGGGCCAATAACTATGAGCCGTTCCAGATTTTTTGCCTGCTGAAAAATATCTTTCTTCACGCAGACTTCCATTCGGATAGTAAAGCATAGAGCGGCCCTCCTTTAAACCGTTTTGATAACAAATAGAAAATAAGGTATCGAAAGAGTTATTCAATTTAAAAAGGATTCCTGTAAATACTTTTCCATGCACGAATCCTATCCCATTCACTGCTTTTATCGTAGTTGTATCAGCACCATAATAGTTGTAATTATGTACAGGCTTGTTTTCATTGCATGCAATGCAAATCATCCAAAAAATGATTATCATGCAGCATAACTTTTTAATGGGATACTGTGCCAGGTGTTCCATAAAAACCATTACCATTTATATAAGGATCTGCATCTGTAATATGATAGTGATAAATACCTCGTGGATAGTCTTCTGTTATGCCCACATGTCCATGATACTCGTCTAAATCATCATTGGTAATAGTTATTCCATTTTCTACAGGACCATATACCGGGAAGCCATCCAATAAAAACCCGAGCAGTGCATTACTGCCTTTAGTTGCTGTGAGATATGTGGGTTCTGCATGGTAATGGTAGTCGTGTAGTACGGGTGCCGCATGCCCTTTATACTGATCGAAAGATTCTATTTCAATAGTTAATGGATCTCCAGAGCCGTTGTATTGATTAAAGAAGGGTACGCCATTCAGTGCAATACCCATTGGGCCACCTGGTGTAGCATCATGGGTTGTAGCTTTTTTAGGAATAATTGGTATTCTAAAACTAAGGGTCTGTTTTTGTATGGAAATATTATTACTTCTAAAGCCAGACTCGTTGTACTCAGCAAATAATGTATCTTCCCATTCTGTTCCTTCGTAATAAACAGATTGATGATCCGGCAAATCTTCAGAAGTCACTACCCAGTAGTCGCCATCTTTTTGCAGACTGGTGGCTCCATATACTTTTGCCCATGCATCAGTTGACTCTGCTTCTGTTACATCAAAATCTTCATCGGTATTGGTAGTATCAGGTGCTGACTTACTACAAGAACTTTGGATACCCGAAAAAATGAGTGCAGTAAAAACTGCAATTGTCATCCACTTTTTTTGTATTTGATTCATAATCTATTTATTTTGGAAATGATAATATGGAATCAGACGATGGCATTGAACTATTCCTTCTCATCAGAATGAATTGCATAAAAAAACCACCCGAAGGTGGTTTGAATATAATGTTCAATAAAATTATTTTTCTGTAACCCTTACCGCTATGCGACGATTGCGTGCCCGGCCTTCTGCCGTTGTATTATCAGCTACCGGATGCATAGGGCCATAACCTTCTGCATCTATACGGGTAGCGTCAATACCTGCTTTTACCAACTCAGCTTTTGTAGCATCTGCACGCTGCTGACTTAGTGTTACATTACTTACACTATCACCGGTATTATCTGTATATCCACCAAGCTTTAGTTTAACAGTAGGATATGCATTGAGGATTGTAACCATATGTTGCAGATCGGTCATGCTCTGTGCTTTTAATGTAGAACTGTTTGTTTCAAAAAATAAATCTTCCAAGTTAAACCAAGTTGTTTTATCAACTGCACTATTTGCATCACCCAGCCATGAAATCAATTTTGCTTCACCGCTCATTGGAGCTAATGCAATTGTGGTTCCATTTGGAAGTGCAATATCAGAAGCTACACCCAAATCATATACAAAATCTCCGTCAGCATTTACAGTACCAGTAAGCTCAGTAGGAATGGCAGAAGGCACATCAGCATCAATTACAATCGTGTTTTCAGCAGATGCATTTGCAGTGCTATGACCTGCTGTACCATGTATACTTGCTAATGTTGGAGCCACTACTAATGATACAATACTCATTAGTTTAATAAGAATATTCATAGAAGGACCAGATGTATCTTTAAAAGGATCTCCTACAGTATCACCCGTAACAGATGCTTTGTGTGGTTCAGATTTTTTGTAATAAGTCTGGCCATCAATTAATACGCCTTTTTCAAAACTTTTCTTTGCATTATCCCAAGCACCACCTGCATTATTTTGAAACATACCCATCAATACACCACTCACAGTAGCACCGGCCAAAAATCCACCCAATGCCTCTGGGCCAAAAAGAAAACCAATGATTAATGGAGATACAATAGCAATAGCACCGGGCAGCATCATTTTTTTGATAGATGCATCAGTAGAAATGGCTACACATTTATCATATTCAGGCTTTCCTTTACCTTCCATAATGCCCGGTATTTCTCTAAACTGTCTGCGTACTTCCTGTACCATACTCATGGCGGCATCGCCCACTGCACGTATAGCTAATGATGAAAATATAAATGGAATCATACCACCCACAAAAAGGGCGGCTAATACATCAGCTTTATAAATATCAATACCATCTATTCCTGCCACGCCCACAAATGCTGCAAAAAGTGCTAAGGCAGTAAGTGCTGCAGATGCAATGGCAAATCCTTTTCCACTGGCTGCAGTTGTGTTACCAACCGCATCTAAAACGTCAGTTTTTTCACGAACATCAGGAGGTAATTCAGTCATTTCAGCAATACCACCTGCATTATCGGCAATAGGACCAAATGCGTCAATGGCTAACTGCATGGCAGTAGTTGCCATCATACCAGCGGCTGCAATAGCAACACCATACAATCCGGCACATGCATAAGAACCATAAATACCTGCTGCTAATACCAAAATTGGTAAAAGTGTAGATTCCATACCAACTGCCAAGCCACCAATAACGTTTGTAGCATGCCCAGTAGCGGATTTTTGTATGATAGACATAACGGGCTTTTTGCCCATTGCTGTATAATATTCAGTTATGATACTCATTAATGCGCCTACGGCTAATCCAACGCCTATGGCACCAATTACTCCATTGCTTGTAAATTCGAAATTACGCAGTACCATAGTATCTGGTAATACATATTTTACTAAAAATACACTTGCAATAGCTGTAAGAATCATTGAACCCCAGTTGCCCATATTTAGGGCTTTTTGTACATTGGAGGTATTGATACCCGCACTGTCGCTCACTTTTACAAAAAGAGTACCTACTATAGAAAATAATATACCAACACCTGCTATTAACATAGGTAATAGGATGGGAGAATATTCACCCAAACCACCAATGCCAGTTACTTTTGTTTCCTGACCAAGAACCATTGTTGCTAATACTGTAGCTACATAAGAACCAAAAAGGTCAGCACCCATACCGGCTACGTCACCAACATTATCACCAACATTATCTGCTATTGTAGCAGGATTGCGTGGGTCATCTTCTGGAATGCCAGCTTCTACTTTACCAACTAAATCGGCACCTACGTCAGCAGCTTTTGTGTAAATACCACCGCCCACACGAGCAAAAAGTGCAATACTTTCAGCACCCAATGAAAAACCGGTAAGTACTTCAATGGTTTTAATCATTTCAGCACTATCTATACCAGCAGGTGCAAAGAAAGATTTGAATATAATGAACAATCCACCCAGACCTAATACTGCCAAACCTGCAACTCCTAAACCCATTACAGACCCACCTGTGAAAGAAACATTGAGGGCTTTTGATAAGCTTGTACGAGCCGCTTGTGCAGTACGCACATTGGCTTTGGTAGCTACTTTCATACCTATATAACCAGCTGTAGCACTGGATACCGCACCTATAATAAAGGCAACAGCAATTAACCAGTGACTATTTGGGTTTGTACTGGACATAAAGCCCAGCAATAAAGCAACAATAACTACGAAATATCCCAATATTTTCCATTCTGCTTTCAGAAAGGCCATAGCTCCTTCGGCTATGTAATTACTGATTACTTTCATTTGTTCACTACCAGCATCCTGCTTGGATACCCAGTTGAACTTAATAAATGTGTACAGGAGACCTAAAACTCCCATCGCCGGAACGGCATAAAACAAGATTTTGTCCATCGGTTTTGTAGATTTTTAATTTAAAAGAGGTGCAAAAGTAGGGAAAATGCGTTTAGAATTTAACATTTCGGCAGTTTAAAGCCTTCATTGGAGACGGTTCCCTTTGATCAATACTTACATTTCAAATGAAGAAAAATAGCTCAAACTACCATTTATTAAAAGACAAGATTACTTCTACTTGAAATGTTTTCATCAGTAAGAGATACTACAAGCTGTACTTCAGATAGGGTGCGTAAAACATTTTCTAATGGTGTGGTACCTTGTTGTTGCAGACCTTCTCCCCTAATAAGTAGTAAATAATCCAAATGTTTATACTCAGGTAGTAAATACTCACCTTGATATTGATTGTGGTAGAGGTAATATTGTATCCGATTGAAGTAGTCATGATATTCATGGACTTCAAAATAGTAAATCCGACTTCTACGGTGTAGTTTTATTTCAAGATCTGGTTTTAATCTTAAATCAAGCCCCAGTCTCCGATTGATGGCTAATGAAATTTTATAATCCTTTGCGATAGTCATTAATCCCAATAGATAGGTGTCAGCAAAAAAGTCTTCTGCTACTGTGTCCATATCTAATTTTAATCGCAAAGCCATTGTATAATAAAATTATTTTATATCGCCTTGCAAAGGAGCCATTATTAGCCACACAACTGGTTGAAGTGCATAATTTTTTTTGAGCATCTTTTTCTTGCACATCAGGTTTAAATAATTTGAATATTGCTTACTCATGAAAATTAAATTTATTTGCTACGCAATGTCCAATCACAACTTTGGTTTTTGCTTTAAAAAACAGTTGATTAAAGTGCACTACAATGAAATTAAAATTTATACCCCAATGCTTCACAATATGCTTGATCATTTACTTTAGTATTTCATCAAGCAGAGCCCAAAATGGGGTTTTAGTATCTGGTCCTATGTTGGGCTTTGTGGAATTGCGCACAGCAACTATTTGGGCCGAATTTTCCCAAAGGCCGGAAAATTTGGTATTAAAATATACCCCCATATCAAATGATGGTATATCTGAAACTAAATCATTGGGGATTAATGATGCATCAAAGGACTATGGTTCGGTCCATATTACCAATGAGCATGGGCATTTCATTGTAAAATTTTTACTTGCCAATTTATCACCGCAAACAAAATACAATTATTCTATTGTGGCGGGTCGGAAAAAAATGGAACAATTAGCAAGTGGTCATTTTACAACACAAACTTTTTGGCAATGGCGCACACCTGTTCCTGATTTCAGTTTTATAACAGGTAGTTGTTCTTATTTTAATCAGCCGGAATACGATCGTGTGCAGGGCAAAAGCTACGGTGGAGATAGTACTATTTTTCAAACTATGGCAAAAGAAAAGGCAGACTTTATGCTATGGTTAGGAGATAACTGGTACACCCGTGTGCCCGATTATTTTAGTGAATGGGGCCTTTACTACAGAGCAAGTAGGGATAGGGCCCAACCGATTGTGCAGCCATTACTACAAGCCATGCCGCAAATGGCAATATGGGATGATCACGATTTTGGCCCAAATGACGCAGGTAGTAGCTATATGCTGAAATCTACAAGTAGGAATGTATTTAATAATTATTGGTGCAATAACGCTGTTGGAGAAAATGGGCAAGGTATCTACACACAGTTTAGTTGGAATGATGTGGATTTTTTTCTCTTAGATGATAGATGGTTTAGAAGTAATGATGATATGATCGACAGTATCAATGGGAAACCAAATCCAGAAAAACAAATGTTTGGTAAACAGCAAATGACTTGGCTAAAGAATGCTTTGCTACAAAGTAATAATAATCCAAATATTAGTTTTAGGTTTATAGTAAATGGGAGCCAAATCTTAAATCCATTAAATCCATACGATTGCCTAAGACATTTTAGTGCTGAATATGAAGAACTCATGTCATTCATAGATCTGCAGAAAATAAAAGGTTTATTATTTCTTACAGGAGATAGACATCACAGTGAAATCATACAATTGGAGCGTTCTAACAACTATACCTTGTATGATATTACTGCTTCACCTCTAACATCTGGTATTGGATTTACAAAAGAACCTGAGAAAAGTAGCCCATATAGAGTGGGTAAAGAAACCGACGCACAAAACTTTGCAAGACTTAGTTTTGCAGGTCCATTAAAGCAAAGAAAACTAATAGTTGAATTTATAGGAATTCATGGCGAGGTGCTGGATAATTGGTCAATTAATTTGCAAGATATTGGAGTAAAAAAATAGAAACTATGATTCGTTTTTCATTTTCTTATGATAAGAAAAAAGTCATTCAGGCACTGCGTTTTCATTTTATTTGGCAAACAGATATAAAGGTAACCTTGATTATTATTCTTGCATTTGATGTATTGTCAGCAGTTCTATATTTTACAGGCATTATAAGACCGGAACCATTTTTATTAGGAAGTATAGTCTGGTTGTTTTTTATTATTTCCTGTTGGTTTATTTTACCTTGGAGTATTTACAAACGAGCCAGTACATTTCAGGAAAAATTTTCAATTTCTTTTTCTGATGACAGCGTTCTATTAGAAAACAATAGAGGGGATATGAGATGGGACTGGAACCAGTTTCAAAAATTTTATGAAAGCCCTGAATTTTTTCATTTGTACTTTTCAGCAAAATCTTTTTTTCTTGTTCCAAAAGAGCCTGTAATAGCCAATGAATTACCTGATTTAAGGAAAATGATTAATAGGAATATAAAAAAATAAATGGAGTAAAGATTGAGATTTTTTTTACTAGGAAAATGTCTTTTCATTCGTTTGAAGACACAAATTTCATTAGGTTTGACTTTTGCAATCTCTAAAGCATTTTTTCCATTACCACATGGGGTATTGTAACTTCGAGGAATTCATCTCCACAAATTTTATAGCCTAATTTCTCATAAAACCCGATTGCATTTTTTCTTGCATGCATAGTCATCTTTTTATAACCCATGTCTCTGGCTACATTTTCTGCAAATTGCATGATTGACCTCCCAATGCCCTTGCCTTGTAAACCACTGATTACGGCCATTTGACGAAGTCGAAGGGTTTTTGGAGCAGTTTCTGTAAGCATACAGCAGCCTTCTAATTTTTTTTCTTCAAAAAAACCAATGTGAAAATCACTCTTTTCTTTTACTAACTCTTCATCAGAAAAGCTAAGACCCAGAGGCTTCCTCAATAATTGAAGTCTGAGATCAACCATTTGTTGATATTCCTTTGAACCGTGATCAATCAGTTTTATTGGCATAGGGTGGGAAAGTAATATTTTTTTCCAATAATCTTGTTTTAGAAATAAAATGAGCTGAGAAACATTCGGTGCCAAAACAAAAATTCAATGAAATATTGCTTTTTAACGAAAAATTCTATTTTTGCGCCTGAACAAAAATTTTAAAAATGTCAGACATCGCATCAAGGGTCAAAAAAATCATCATTGACAAATTAGGCGTTGATGAAGCCGAAGTAACAACAGAAGCTTCTTTTACAAATGATTTGGGTGCAGACTCTCTGGATACAGTAGAGTTAATTATGGAGTTTGAAAAAGAATTCAACATCTCTATCCCGGATGAGCAAGCCGAAACTATTACAAATGTAGGTCAGGCTATTTCTTATTTAGAAGAGCACGCCAAGTAATTTTTACCTTGCACAATAGTTAATCCGTCTTTGCTGGATGTATCCTCGCATAGACGGATTTTTTTTCAATGATCTAATTATAATTATGCAGTACAAGCGAATCGTTGTTACAGGAATGGGTGCAGTAACCCCAATTGGTAATAACTTAGAAGAATATTGGAATAATTTATTAAATGGGGTTGCTGGCGCCGGGCCAATAACTTTATTCAATGCTGAAAAGTTTAGAACACGATTTGCATGTGAGGTGAAGAATTTTGATCCACAACTTTATATGGATAAAAAGGATGCACGAAAATTAGATCGATATACAATGTTGTCCATAGCAGCCGCAGATCAGGCAGTAAAGGATGCAGGTATTTCAGTTGAAAATGTGGCGCCAGATAGGGCTGGTGTTATTTTCGGAAGTGGTATTGGTGGATTCATTACTTTTCAAAATGAAGTTTATGACTTTGCCAAAGGAGATGGTACCCCACGATTTACGCCATTCTTTATACCAAAATTAATACCCGATATTGCTGCTGGACACATTTCCATCAAGCATGGATTCTTAGGGCCAAATTTTTGTGTATCAAGTGCTTGTGCTACAAGTACAAATGCAATAATTGAAGCTGTATATCACATGAGGTTAAACAAAGCTGATGTGATGGTGACAGGTGGCGGTGAAGCAGTTGTTTCCTATGCAGGAGTAGGCGGTTTTAACGCATTGCGTGCACTGAGTGAAAGAAATGACAGCCCTGAAACAGCCAGCCGTCCTTATGATAAAGATAGAGATGGTTTTGTACTTGGTGAAGGAGCAGGTGCTTTAGTATTAGAAACTTTGGATCATGCATTGGCACGAGGCGCAAAAATATATGCTGAAGTAGCAGGCTGCGGAGCAAGTGCAGATGCTTACCATATTACAGCCCCACACCCAGAAGGCTTGGGAGCGAAAAATGTAATGAGATTAACTTTAGAAGATGCAGGAATGAATCCCGGTGATATTGATTATATAAATGCACATGGTACTTCTACAGAATTGGGTGATATTGCCGAAGTAAAAGCTATACAAGAGATTTTTGGGGAACATCTAAACGATATCAATATCAGTAGTACAAAATCAATGACGGGTCATTGCTTAGGCGCAGCAGGGGTTATTGAAGCCATAGCCTGTATAAAAAGTGTTGAGGAAGATATTGTTCCACCAACAATAAACCACTTTACTGACGATCCGGCGTTTGATAGTAGGATAAATTTTACTTTCAATAAGCCTCAAAAGCGCACTGTACGTGCTGCCCTCAATAATAACTTTGGTTTTGGAGGACATAATGCATGTATTATCGTAAAAAAATATATAGCTTGACCGTGTGAAAATTTTCCGGTTTCTATTTGAGCCTGCCAATAATCAAGATTTTAAAAAACAGTTGATTAATTTCTTGGGAATTAAACCTGGGAATATGGCTTTATATGAATCTGCATTAAGCCACCGCTCAATAAAAGAATTGGCAGGGGAGAATAATGAAAGATTAGAGTACTTAGGAGACGCGGTACTTAGTGCCATCGTTGCTGATTATCTCTTCAAAAAATATCCCTACAAGGGAGAAGGCTTTCTCACAGAAATGAGAAGCAAAATGGTTAATCGCCAACAACTCAACGATATAGCCCTTAAAATGGGTCTAAAAAAATTAACCCAATACAACAAGTTTGATACTTCCTTAAAAAGTAGCCAGATTTTTGGAAACACCTTGGAAGCAATTATTGGCGCTGTTTATTTGGATAAAGGCTATATCAAAACCAAAAAATGGGTTGTAAATAGCATTATCATCCCTCATCTTTTTATGGACGACCTAGAGTTGATAAATATCAATCTCAAAAATAAACTGATTGGATGGGCAAATAAAAATGGCAAAAGCCTTGAATTTCAAACCTTAGAAGAAAAATTAGAATCCGGACGACGCATTTTTAAGATAGCGGTTGTATTGGAAGGAGAGTACATAGCTGAAGGAAAAGGATTTAATAAGAAGGATGCCAGCCAGATAGCTGCTCAGTTAGCAGTTGAAAAACTTGATTTGTAACTAACCTCTATCTTGGCAAATTTCTATAAGTACACCATTGGTTTGTTTGGGATGTAGAAAACAAATGAGTTTATGATCAGCACCTATTTTTGGCTGTTCATTGAGCAATACAAAGCCTTCTTCCTGCAAGCGTTTCATCTCAATAAAAATGTCATCTACTTCAAATGCAATATGATGTAGTCCTTCCCCCTTTTTTTCAATAAAGCGAGCTATTATACCGTCATCGGTAAGACTTTGTAATAACTCAATTTTTGTTTCACCTGTTTTAAAAAAAGCAGTTTCTACATGTTCACTTTCTACCCTTTCTTGCTTATAACAAGTGGTATTCATCAGTTTTTCATACACTTCTATGCTTGCTTTTAAATCTTTGACTGCTATTCCAATATGCTCTACTTGTTTCATAATTATAAATGCTGTTTGCAATATTCGACAAAATGCAAAAGACATTCTACTTTTACACAGGGATGAAAGAAATTATTTATTTAGATTATAATGCTACCACTCCTGTGGATGATATCGTTCTTGAAAAAATGTTGCCTTGGTTTACCACATCATTTGGAAATGCATCCAGTAGTAATCATGCCTATGGATGGCAGGCTGCATCAGCAATTGATTTAGCCAGAGAGCAAGTGGCAGAACTTATCAATGCTACTAAAGAAGAAATCATTTTTACATCAGGGGCTACAGAATCTATCAATCTTGCCATAAAAGGTTTGTTTGAATGGTATAGAGGCGAAAAAAAACATATCATCACCTGTGCCACTGAGCATAAAGCAGTTGTAGACACTTGTTCATACCTAGATAAAAAAGGGGCAGAAATATCACTACTTCCTGTTAATCATAACGGCGAAATTGATTTAGTACAATTAAAGCAATTAATCAGAAAAGATACTTTGATGGTTGTATTGATGTATGTCAACAATGAAACAGGTGTTATACATCCAATAGATACAATAGGCGAAATATGTAGAGCAAACCAAGTCTTATTTTTTTGTGATGCCACTCAGGCAGTAGGTAAAATTCCTGTTGATGTGGAAACTTCAAAAATTGATTTACTTTGTTTTAGCGCTCATAAATTTTATGGACCAAAAGGAGTAGGCATGCTCTATCATAAGCGGAAAAAACCAAGAGTTAATCTAACTGCAATTTTACATGGTGGTGGTCATGAAAGAGGATTCAGAAGCGGTACTTTAAATGTGCCCGGTATTGTGGGCATTGGTGCTGCCAGCTCTTTAGCTTCAAATTTTTTAGTGCAAGAACCTAAAAGAATTATGTTATTAAGAAATCAGCTCGAAACCAATTTGTTGAAAAATAACCAAGCGTATATAAATGGCAAAAACTCCAATAGAATCTCACATGTTTCAAATATATGTTTTCAAAATGTGATACCGGGCAGACTACTAACTGGGATCAGCAGCCGGCTTGCAGTTGCTTCGGGTTCAGCATGTACCTCCGCTTCACCCCAACCAAGTCATGTATTGAAGGCAATGGGCCTTAGCGATGTGGATGCTAAAAACTCGATTCGATTTAGTTTGGGTCGTTATACAACTGCTGCGGATATTGAAATGGCCAATGCTGTGATATATGATGAGATATCTAAACTTGAAAACATTATCTAAAGCGGATTGTTTTAGTTTTGCAATGAATCTATTTTATGACAGATGCAGATAACGGAATAACCATTACCGAAAAAGCGAAAGCAAAAATTCAGTCTTTAATGCTGCAAGCAGGTATTGAAAATGATGCTGCTTATTTTTTACGCGTTTCTGTAGTTGGCGGAGGGTGTTCAGGTTTAACATATCAATTGGATTTTGACAATGAAATGAAGCCCATGGACCAAATTTTTGATGTGGATGGTACCCGCTTAGTAACAGACCTAAAAAGTTTTTTGTATTTAGTAAATACTGAACTCGACTTTTCAGATGGTCTATCTGGCAAAGGTTTCCATTTTAAAAACCCAAATGCAAGTCGTACATGTGGATGTGGGGAAAGCTTTGCAGTCTAAAATATGCACCTTAATCATTTTTAGTCTTATTACAAGGAACTACCTGAAATATAAGTGCAATCAACAGTAAGCTCTTGGTTTAGTTTGGTGCCATTTACACAAGCCATCATTTGTGTAAAGGCTAATTTACCTAATTTGAAGCCACTTGTTTCTACAAAATCCACTTCGGGATGATACAAACCAGGAATAAAACCATTACTCATGGTAAGGATGCCCATTTCTTGCGGAATCTTTATCCCGGCTTTTTGAATGGCTTTCATCGTTCCGGTTAGAATTTCATCGCTCATACAAAAAATGGCATCAGGTTTTTTCTTTGCGCTAATATATTTTTTTGTACAATCATTTGCTTCTTGAGCATTATTTGCATTCACATAAGTAACTTTAATCCCGGCTCCTTTTTGATGCATAAACTCCGAAAAGGAATTGAGCCTACGTTTTGTGATACTCATATCTGCATTGCCAAAAATTGCAAGAATGTTTTTTTTATTTTTCTCTAATAAAACCTCCGCCGCTAATCTGGCAGCCTGTGCATCCGCATGACTTACACGATTGGTATTCTCCTCATCGGGCACTTTGTCAAAAAATATTAAAGGAATGTCCTGTTTTGGCAACTTTAGGAATGGTTCAATGTTTTTTGTTTCTGGCGATAGACAAATAAATATACCGCTTACCCTGTTTTGTCTGCACAAGCGAAGGCTATCCAATTCAGTTTCAGGGTTATCACTTGTTTGTAAAATAATCAACGAATAACCACTTTTTCGGCATTCTTCTTCAACCGAAGAAATAAATGAATCATAAAAGAAGAGTGATACGGATGGAACAATTAAACCAAAAATATTGCTCTTGTTTGTTCTGAGTTGTATGGCATAGGCATTTGGCTCATAGTCTAAAGCTGTGGCTAATTCATTTACTTTTTGCCTTGTTTTTATGGATATATCCGGATGATTTTTTAAAGCCCTTGAAACAGTGCTTATACTAATATTCAAGGTTTCGGCAATTTTTTTTAACGTAATCGCTTCTCTCATTTCAATGTTATTAGGGGTAAAGGTATAAAAAAATTTTCCACTGCAAACAGTTTCGCAAACGATGTAGAATATTTATGTGTTTTTTTTACACAAATCTTTTACAAAAATTGTTAATTTTATCAAGTTAATGATGGCATAATTGATTTAATGTTTCAACTAGATATTATGCACAAGTTGACGAATTGTTTGCAAATATTTTTAACGAATTAAACTATTCTAATAAAATTTCAAAAAAAGTTGTGATTTATATAAAAAATCACATTAGTGAAATTAGATATTCATGCAACTATTTTTAAATTTTGAAAGTCTTCAATTTATTTTAACAAATAGATTAAACAAAAATTAAAATTTTTTTATAATCAATCATTTTTACATTTTAAATTAAAAACTGCTCGAACATGACGACAAAGCAAATGCTGAAATGGCTATTACTCAGCCCGCTGTTTTTACTAATAGCGCAGGTGGGTTGGTCACAAAGCACAGTTTCAGGAAAAGTTACAGACGACAAAGGTGCTGCCATAGCTGGTGCATCAGTTATTGTAAAGGGTACCAAAACAGGCACAGCGACCGATGCAAATGGTAATTTCAAAATTACAGTGCCAAGTGGTGGAGTATTGGTAATAAGTTCTGTTGGTTTTGGATCAATGGAAGTAAATGCCAATGGAGATTTAAACAACATTAAATTAACTACTCAAAATGCCAGCTTAAATGAAGTAGTTGTGGTTGGTTATGGCACTAGAAAAGTTAAAGATGCTACAGGATCTGTTGCCCAGATTACAACTAAAGATTTTAACAAAGGGGTAATATCATCTCCTGAGCAGCTGATTCAAGGTCGTACACCTGGTGTATCAATTACGCCATCCAGTGGTGAACCTGGTGCTGCGCCAACTATAACAATACGTGGAACTTCCTCTATACGTGGAAATCAGGAACCATTATATGTTATAGATGGAGTGCCTGTTGGTGGAGGTGGTTCCGTTGCTTCTGCTGCTGGTGTTGAGGGTAATACAACTGCAAAAAACCCATTAATCTTTCTAAACCCTGCAGATATTGAAAGCATTACGATTTTAAAGGATGCTTCTTCGGCCGCTATTTATGGCTCTAGGGCTGCCAACGGCGTTATATTGGTTACAACCAAGAATGGTAAAGGTGGCAAGCCGGGTTTCCAATTTAGTGCTACAACCGGTTTTGCCAATACAGCTTCCAGATATGATTTATTAAATGCGCAAGACTTTTTGCTTGGAAGTAAAGCAGCAAATATTGCTGGTGGTACCTCTGAGCAAGATGCTGCTGAAGCGGTTGCAAATCTTGACAAAGGTGCAAATACAGACTGGCAAGATGTAATTTTTCGTACTGGCATACAGCAGAGCTATAACTTATCGTGGGGATTTGGTAGAAAAACGAATTCTTTAAGATTAAGTGGAGGTTATGATGATCAAAATGGTACAGTAGAAAATACAGGTCTTAAAAGATTTACAATACGCGGCAACTATATGCAAAAGTTGTTTGAAGATAAATTTAAGATAGAAACCAACGTTACATATTCAAATACAAAAAACAGCTATGGTCCTATCAGTAATAATGCAGGATATCAAGGAAGTTTGATTGGTGCGGCATTGCAATTCAATCCAACATATCCAATATACGATCAAAATGGAGATTTTTTTGATCCGGGTGATAATAGCCGTAACCCTGCTGAAATGTTAGCACGGTTCGATGATAAAGATGAAATCAATCGGATTCTTGGAAATGTGAGCCTGTCATATGATATTACAAAAGGGTTAAGTTTAAAAGGGGTTCTAGGATATGACAATTCAAAGGCAGAACGTAATTCTTTTGCTGATCCACGGCTGCCATCAGGTGCATACGGTGGTCAAATTTTTATATTTAATGGAAATGTAAATGGCACAGGAATACAAGATAATGGTAGAGCAACAAGACAAAATTTAGATTACACTAGTGTACTAACTGAGGCCTATCTAACATACGACAAAACATTTTCCAATGGACATGTCCTAAATGCAGTTGCCGGTGTTTCATATCAAAACTTTGAAACGGAATATGCTAGTCAATTTGCTTGGGGTCTTTCTACTCCTGTTGTGAAGCCTGAGGATCCATTTATCAAAGATTTTGACGGTTTTACAAACACCATAAGTGGTGTTCCTGATTTTCAGAGAAATGAGTTGCAATCTGGTTATATAAGAGTAAATTACACAATAGCTGAAAAATATTACCTAACAGGTACATTTAGAGGGGATGGCTCTTCAAGGTTTGGAGAAAATAATAAATATGGATACTTCCCTGCATTTGCTGCAAAATGGAGGATTCTAAATGAAAACTTTGCTTCAAAAGCTCTTGGAAGTGTTTTTAATGATTTAAGTATCAGAGCTAACTTCGGTATTATAGGAAGTCAAGATGGTATCCCGAACTATGCACCTCTTGACTATTCTCAAGTTTATAAAGGGCCAAATGATACTGAACCCCAACGAGTTTATATTTGGGAAGGAAACCCAGACCTAAGATGGGAGCAAGCAAGAACTATTGGAGGTGCGATTGATTTCTCACTTGTAAATAACAGAGTTAGTGGAACTGTTGAGTATTTTAACACACGCCGAAAAGACTTGCTTTACTTCGCTCCTATACCAGGAGGTTATTCAGCTAGCACATATCAGTGGGATAACCTCCCAGGCTATGTAATTAACAATGGTGTTGAGGTTAGTTTAAATTTAAAGCTTATATCCGGCTCTAAATTCAACTGGGATGTTAACTACAATATGACATTTCAGAAAAATGAAGTTGTTGATTTAAACCAAGTTGTAAATACTGGCGTTGTAAATGGCCAAGGGCTTACTGGTGCCTACGCACAAACAATTGTTGATGGTTCATCCTTATTTACATGGAAAATGCCTGTTTTTAATGGCTACGATGGAAATGGTAATGCACGATATGAAAATGGTGGTGCCGATCAATTAGTTGGAAGTGCTTTGCCAACCTTTTTTGCAGGCTTAACAAATACTTTCACATTTGGAAGATTGAGTGCTAGTATTTTTATGAATGCTGTTACTGGATTTAAGGTGTATAACAATACTGCTAATGCTGTATTTCTTAAAGGTAGTTTAAGAAATGGACGAAACGTAACTTATGATGTGGCTGAAAGCCCTGAAAGCCCAATTAATCCAGGCAGTGTATCAACAAGATTTCTTGAAAATGGCGACTTTCTCAGAATTTCGAATGTGAACATTAGTTACGCATTTAATGTTAATAATAAAGTTATTAGATCATTGTCAATCTTTGCATCAGGTCAAAATTTAGCACTTTTTACTAAGTATTCTGGCTTAGATCCTGAAATCAATGTTGACAAACAAATAAATGGTATACCGTCAAGAGGTTTTGACTATACGGCTTTTCCTCCATCGCGGATTTTCACTTTTGGATTAAATCTTGGATTTTAAAACTAAATAAAAATAGATATATGAATACTTTACAAAAAGCAGGATTATTGGTATTCAGTTCAGCTTACCTTGCACTTTCTTCGTGCTCAAAGTTGGAACCAGAAATAAGAGATCCGCAATCAGGTGAGCCGAGACCGGAAGGTGCTGCTCCAACACCCCCTACCTTGGGTACGGTTTATAATTTGTTGAATCAACTTGTTGGCCAGGAAAATTTTCATGCAATGCAAGAGCACACCACTGATGAATTGATGGGGCCTACTAGAGGTACAGACTGGGATGATTTTGGTACCTGGAGAAAGCTGCATTTACATACATGGGATGCTTCACACAATCAAGTGAACAATTTGTGGAATGGCCTAAATGGCGCATTATATAACTCAGCTTTGCTTGCAGAAAATTCAACTGGGCAGGAGCAAGCTGAGGCAAGTTTTCTGAATGCTTATTTTAGATATTTGGTTGTAGATATCTATGGACAATTACAATACAAACCTTCAAATGCCCTATCTGATGAGTTGCCAACTGTTTTTCAAAGAACTGATGCAATTGATCAAATAATTACTCAATTAGAAGCAGTAATCCCCTCTCTTCCTTCATTTACAAGAGAGAAGCGTAATATGGCAACAAAGGAAGCAGCTCAATTCTTATTAGCTAAGTGTTATTTGAACAAAGCGGTGTACAAGCAGGACCCAACTAGCCCAGCTGGTCCGTTTACTTTTAGTAATAGTGATATGAATAAAGTCGCCGAATTATGTAATGCAATTCAAAGCAATTCAGAATTAGCATTGTCTTCAAGTTATTGGGATAATTTCACTTGGGAAAATGGTTCCAAATCAACTGAAAGTATTTTTGTACGTCAAAATAGCCAGGGTATAAACATGCGGTGGTATACTTCTATGGGTTTTCACTATAATATGACACCTGGTAGTTGGAATGGATTTACAACTTTATCCACTTTTTATAATAGTTTTGAGAATACAGATACAAGAAGAGGTATTGACCTTCCAGGCTATACAGATTTGACGGGAGCTCGTACAGGGTTTCTTGTAGGGCAACAAAGAGGTCCAGCATCTGGTAAAGTTGGTGATCCAATTGTGGATCTCAAAGATAGAAGCGGCAATCCATTAATTCTTACTAATACAGCAAGTCTATATTTTTCTGATGAAAGGAGAGGTATAAGAACAAATAAATATCCATTAAATCCTGCTACCATTGGTGATGGAGCCTGGGGTAGTCAAAATGAGTTTGTATTTTTCCGTTTTGCTGATGTAAGATTGATGGAAGCTGAAGCTGTATTGAGGGGTGGTTCGTCTGATGAAACTCCCTTAAACATTGTTAATGAAATTAGAGCATTGCGTGGTGCTAGTGCTTTCAATGAGGTATCATTTGTTAATTTACTTGCAGAAAGGGGCAGAGAACTTTATCTTGAAGCATGGAGAAGAAACGATTTAATTCGTTTTGAAAAATTCAACGATCCAGTAGAAGAGAGAGCTTCTGCTTCTGGTGCATTTAGAGTTGTGTTTCCGATACCTAACTTAGCTTTATCTTCAAATCCAAATTTGACTCAGAATTTTGGTTATTAAGAAATAATTTGATGTACATTGAAAAGTGGCTGTTAGGAAACAGCCACTTTTTTTTAGTGCAGTTATCTCAAAACTTATGACATTATTCTACTATCGAAATATCAAAATTTACCAAATCAACAAAAGCTGCTATACGGTCATTAATTTCTGATTGTGTAAGTTCTTTAAGACGGGTAGCACCAAATTTTTCTACACAAAAACTTGCCATTGCACTACCAACAATAATTCCTGTTTTTAGATTTTCGAAGGATGCATCTCTGGTTTTGGCTATATGACCTATGAAGCCTCCTGCAAAGCTATCCCCAGCTCCGGTTGGATCAAAAACATCTTCCAAAGGTAGCGCAGGGGCATAAAATACATGGTGTTCATCAAATAACAAAGCGCCATGTTCCCCCTTTTTTATGATCAAATATTGAGGGCCCATATTTAAAATTTTCTTTGCAGCCTTAACCAAAGAAAATTCTCCACTTAGCTGTCTTGCTTCACTATCATTAATGAGTAATACATCTACTCTTTCTATTACTTCCTTCAAATCATCCATTGCGGTTTCCATCCAAAAATTCATAGTATCCATAATAATCAAGCGGGGCCTTTTTTCTAACTGGTTGATAACCTGTAGTTGTAATTTGGGCATCAAATTGCCCAGCATCAAAAATTCTGCGCCTTGATATGATTCCGGAACTTTTGGATTAAAATCAGTTAACACATTAAGGTCAGTTATTAACGTGTCTCTTGTATTCATATCCATGTGATACCTGCCACTCCAAAAAAATGATTTTTTATCTGCTACTACTTCAACTCCTTCCAGCACTACCCCTCTTTTCTGTAGGGTTTCCATTTCCTCTTTCGGAAAATCAAAACCAATAATTGAAATCTGTTGCACTGATTTTACAAAATGACTTGCTGCATAAGCTGCATAAGTAGCACTACCTCCTACAATTTGATCTATTTTTCCAAAAGGTGTTTCTATGGCGTCAAAAGCCATTGTGCCTAAAACAATTAAAGACATAACATTATATTAATTTGATGAAAATGGACAATGATTTTAGGAAGATTGCAAATACCATTACAAACTATCCGGGCATTCTTGAAATATATTTTTCTATTTCTTTTATTTGATCTGTTACTTGTTTGTTGGTGGGTTTGCAAGCTTTTGCCTTACGAAAGTAATCTTTGGAAGCCCTAAATTCCCTCTTATTCATGAATATTTGGCACATACTCAAATAGGCAATAGCCAAGCTTTCATTGTCTGCAATTCCAACCCTCAATGCGGCTCTTATATTGGCTTCGGCAGTTTTCAAATCTCCTTTCTGCATAGCCATCATCCCCAATTGTAGCTTATTTGCACCTTCCGCTTCTGGCATTGGTGCACCAAGTTCGCTACTCTTTTTTAAATGTTTTTCTGCTGTATCAAAATCTTGACGGGCCATTGCCAATTGCCCTTTTATGGTAAAGTAGGTAGAGCGTATAGGTTTATAGAGCAAATTTGGAAACCAAATGTCATCTAAAATTTTATTTACTTCGTCCATATTGCCCTGCTCCATTGGTTCTTGTATGAGCCGCATGGGGCCAATAAAAAAATGGCTGAACAATCCAATTAATCCAAGAAAATACAGAGGGAAAACCGGCCAGAAATCGGTACCTACAATATTTAAAATAATAGCAGCCACAATTGCAACTATGCTAAGCCAAAATCGATATTTAATGAGAAGATTATAGAATTTCATACTATTGAAAGAATCGCAAAGATAAGGAGATGATGGGCGTAACCATAAATTTGTCTCTTTTGTTGATGTATATGGTCTATTGCAACTGAACTACAACTTGATTCTTCAGTGAGTATAAAGTTCTTTAAAGAAAAATACCCATTTTCTAAAAAAGCACATAGTTCGGTTTAAAGCCGATAGTAAAAGCTGCAGTGGAGGTTATTGGCTTTATTTCTAAATGCAAACTTTGCATTGAAATGGATGGGGAGCTGAAACACTGAAAACCTTTCACTTGAAAGAACGGTTATGATTGTTCAACATTGCTCCTACAGATATCAAACTTAAACACTTTGCAATAAATCATTTTAAGTTTATTTGGTAGGTAAACTTCAAATTCTGGTATAAATCAGAAAATTTAGTAACTACCATAGTATTGCTGGTATTGCCAATTTAGTGTAAATATATTATTGGAAAATAAAAAAACTGTCCTTTTTGTGGACAGTTTTTTTACGTACAGCATTTATCCGATTAACCTATAGCTACTCTTTTAAATGATTGTACCGTTAAATTTCCACTTTCTTTTAAATAATCTGCTACAGATTTTGAACCATCTTTTACAAAAGCCTGAGCAGTTAAAGTTTGTTCTTTAAAAAAAGCATTCATTTTGCCATCAGCAATTTTGTTCAACATTTCATCAGGCTTTCCAGCCATTTTGGGATCTTGTTTCATTTGATCAATAATGATTGCTTTTTCTCTTTCAATGGTTTCTGTAGAAACACTTTTTTCATCTACAGCTATTGGATTCATAGCGGCAATTTGCATGGCAATATCCTTACCGGCATCTACTGCAGATTTATCAAATCCCACTAAAACGCCCATTCTGTTTGCTCCATGAATATAGGATGATACATAAGGTGCTTCAATACGCTCAAAACGGGTAATGCCAATTTTCTCACCTATGGATGCGAGTTTATCGTTTACTAAATCAGCTACAGATAAACTATTAATACTACACGCATTTAATTCTTCTAAACTTTTTACATTATTGCTTACCGCTGCATCTGCAATTGATTGACCGAATGCAACAAAATCAACATTCTTACTTACGAAATCTGTTTCACAACTTACACAAACTATAAAACCAACTGTATTGGTAGCATTTGTTTTGGCAATAACAACACCTTCTTTTGCTTCACGATCACTCCGTTTTGCAGCCACTTTTTGACCCTGTTTGCGCAGCCAGTCTATGGCAGCTTCAAAATCGCCATTTGCTTCTGTTAAGGCCTTTCTACAATCCATCATTCCGGCACCTGTGGCCTGGCGTAGTTTATTAATATCTGCTGCTGTAATAGCTACTGTTGTACTCATTATTTGCTATTTAATTTTTTTTATTTGATTATTTGAAATAAAATGGGCCATTACTCGTGTAGAATACTGGCCCATATCAATAGAATATTATTTTATTTTTTTGGAGCCATACCACCACCTGCGGGTCTGCGGCTATTGGGTACTCTACGCTTTGGCTGGTTTCCACCTCTTGCTCTACCGCCACGACCACCTTCTGCTTCTGCTTCTGCTTGAAGGCGTGCTGCTTTGTTTTCATTTTCATTAACTGCATCGTCAGTTTCTTCATCCTTTGAAGCTTGACGCTCTGCTAAACCTGCTGCTATTTCTGCAGTAATATAATTGGTTATGATGGCTATTGATTTTGTAGCATCATCATTTGCAGGAATGGCAAAATCAACTTTATTAGGATCGCAATTGGTATCTACCATACCAAAAGTAGTAATGCCCAAACGCTTTGCTTCTGCAAGTGCGATGTGCTCATTGCCAATGTCCACAATGAATAAAGCAGCTGGTAAACGACCCAATTGAGCAATACCACCTAATACTTTTTCCATTTTGTCTTTGTCACGGCTTAAAGTAAGACGTTCTTTTTTTGTAAGGCTTTCTGCACTTCCATCATTCAGCATTTTTTCAATGCTCTGCATTTTCTTTACACTCTTACGAACTGTGTTGAAATTGGTAAGCATACCTCCTAACCAACGCTCAGTTGCATAAGGCATATTAACCCGCTGTGCACATTCAGCTACAATATCTTTAGCTTGTTTTTTTGTGGCAACAAACATGATTTTCTTCCCACTACGTGCTATTTGACGAAGTGCAGCGGAAGCTTCTTGCAAACTGTCAACCGTTTTGTTTAAATCTATGATATGAATACCTTTTTTTTCTGCGAAAATATAAGGCAACATTTTTGGGTTCCACTTCTTACGCAGGTGGCCAAAATGTACGCCTGCATCTAATAATTGCTGTTGCAGTGAAGTGTTATTTTCCATTGTAATTTTTTATGCTTTAAGCTATCTGAGATAGCGATGAACAATTTTTTGAATGTGCAACTCAAGGCTATTGTGCAATGAGTAATTAAACATGTATTAACGTTTAGAGAACTGATAGCTACGACGTGCTTTTTTATGACCAAACTTCTTACGTTCTACACCACGAGGATCACGTTTTAATAATCCACCGGCCTTTAGTGCTGGACGAAATTCTTGATCTACTTCGAGTAAAGCACGTGCAATGCCCAGCTTAGCTGATTCTGCTTGTCCTTTAACTCCACCACCTGATGCATTTATTTTTACATCATATTTTCCAACAGCATCAATAGCTTTGAAAGGTGCTTCTACCTGATTTTGTAAATAAGGAAGTTTAAAATACTCTTTGTAGTCTTTACCGTTTACTTGGATTGAGCCTTCACCCTTTTTTAGGAATACACGGGTTACAGCTTCTTTCCTACGGCCTACTGCATTTTTCTGCTTTTCCATTTTTTGTATTTATACGCTTTGCTTGTAAAAAGCTGGCGAATGGTTTAAAATTTTAATTCTTTTGGTTGTTGTGCACCATGTGGATGTTCAGATCGGAAGAGCG
>ERZ650309.151-NODE-151-length-34615-cov-7.428819_pt1 | contig 34615 bp, 25 predicted proteins | sample MGYA00376245_ERZ650309 | MGnify/ENA primary metagenome ERZ650309 (study PRJEB26733, sample SAMN07839294) | wastewater metagenome | biome: urban; feature: wastewater treatment plant; material: waste water | place: USA: North Carolina | collected 2016-04-26 ... | reverse complement strand
TCTATGGGTTTTTAGGTCTATTTAGTTTAATTGCATTGATTAATAACTGTAAAGGATTTGGTAATCGCATTTACGGAATCTTATTACTTGCTATTGCACTGTTTGGAGTTAAAACGGCTTACCACCATGTATGGCTACAAAGTCTACCACCCGATCAATGGCCAGCTTCTTGCGGTATGCCTTTAGACATTTTGTTTAAAAAAATACCTTTAAGTGGATTTATCAATACAATCTTAAGCGGAACAGCCGAATGTGCAATGGTAAGCTGGAAAGTATTTGGTTTCAGTGGACCATTGGTTAGTATGTGGGGATATGTGCTGGTGGCGGTAGGCTCATTTTATGTATTAATTCACCGTAAACCTAAACAGAATTTATATTAAAAATATGCGTTATTACAGTCCAGCTAAGCTTCGAAAAATTAAGCGCCATCTACGTAATGGTGGCGTAATTGCTTATCCGACTGAATCATGCTACGGTTTTGGCTGCGACCCATTTAACTACTTGGCAATCAACAAAATAATTCACCTCAAAGGACGCAACAAAACCAAAGGAATGATAGTTATAGCGGGGAATGTAAATCAACTGCAGAAAGTTATTAATCCCTTAAATGAAAATGATAAATCCCAGCTTACTCAGTATTGGCCAGGATTTTATAGCATTATTTTGCCCGTTCGTCGCCAGATTCCACGAAACTTAATTGGAGCACATCGCAAAATTGCAGTGCGAGTTACACGCCATAAATTAGTTAAACAGCTAACTAATTCATTGAATATGCCATTGGTTTCAACCTCAGCCAACAAATCAGGACATCAATCAATCAGAACTTATCGTGAATGCGTCCGCCAATTTGGCAACCAAGTGATGGTACTCTCGGGAACAACTAATTTCGCGAAAAAACCCTCCACCATTATCGACTGGGAGAGTAAAAAAATTCTCCGTTAATTGCTCACCATCTGACCAGAGGTCTAAGCCACCTCATTTTGCAAAACACCACAGCGTAACAGATTTCTTACCGAGTCTTTCACATCAATTATGTATTCATACCCATCACTAGTCTGAAGTGGCGGAATATCGCTTACACGCGATAAATTCAGAGCATTGATTACCAAGTCAAAATTATACTCACTGCTTAGCCGATACTGTTGTCGATACCGCTCAAAGGGTACTCTGCAAAACATTGCTAAATAACCCAAAAGTTCACCCTCACCTTGGTTTAACACATGAAAAAAATTGTAATCACTTACAAATCTTGAGGGGACAAAAATAGTATATCTAGGTTCACCATGTACATAATCAATGACTACATCATACAGACTATCACATAATGTTTTTCTATCTTTAAAGTTATTATGTAATTCAATAAGAGAAACTAAATTTTCTTTATTGAATCCATTTGGTGATAAAGTTGTCATTAGTGTTCCATTTAATAGAATTAATATTTTACTTAAAATGATATTGGACAAGCTCGACATTTGTCATAACGTTGCTTTCAATTAGCAAGCGCTGCTGCTGTAAATTCTCTATATTGATGTCTGGCTCCTTACGTATACACAAAACGCTTATAACCAGACATAATATGCCGATTATCGACACATAAATTACGTGACTCATATCGTCCATAATAAAACCCTTAAATATTTAATAACCAATCACATAAAACAGCCATCGTAAGCCGACGCTTATCTTGCTAATATCTCATCATGGCAATAGTTTAATATTTTATAGTTAAGCAAACCAGCATCAATTTTGTTCTAGAGCACAAAAATTTAATTACGTCTCTTACGGTGTAACAATATTGAAGGATGTGTCAAATTTGTCAAATTTTGCCAGCAAATTATTAAACTGTGTTTTATCACCAGAGATATTCACTTTTGCAACCATTTCACTGCGGCTGAGCTTGCCAGCTAATATATCTGCCAATGTGGATTTATTGATCCGGATAACAACATCAGGATTATTTGCTAAGCTAGTTTGATAACGAAAAACAGAATTATGCAGGACTGTTGTATACTCTTGTCTGACATCCGGAAAAACCCAGTTGGCAGTAATTGTTACTCCTGCTGCCCGCTCAGGATTTAGATGAATTGCCATATTATCAAAAAACTGAGGAAGCGTCATTTCTGCAACCATGTCAGAAGACACTTTATTTTTTGAAGGAATAACTCCATGTCTAAGTTCATCTGCGGCAGTTAAATATTCATTCCGCCAGGTACCAGCCTCAGATTGATAACCCAACTGTTCTAATGCATTTGCTTCAAGATTTTTTGCTGCTTGATTATTTGGTTCAGCAAAGACCACGTAGTTTAAAACTGTTACGACCCAGCGATAATTACCTTTATCATAATCTTCTTGCGCTTTCTTCAGGATCGCTTTACTGCCACCCATATAAGCAACATATTTTTTTGCAGCTTGTTCTTCAGGCAAGGGATTTAGATTAGCTGGATTACCGTCATAAAAACCTAAATATTTTTGGTAAACTGCTTTCGCATTATGGCGAACAGTTCCATAATAGCCACGTTCATAACTGTACTGATAAAGCTCTTTTGGCAATGTAATTGACTCAGCTATCTCATTCGGTGTGTAGCCCATATTTGCTAGTCTTAGTGTTTGGTCATGAATATAAAGTGTTTCATCACGCTGATTTGCCAATTGGCTCACGATCTCCTGATTCCCCCATGTTGGCCAATGATGTTGCGCAAACATAACCTGCACATCATTACCAAATCTTTCAATACTCTGATTTAAATATTCTGCCCATGCTTTAGAGTCACGAACCTCTGCTCCACGCAAAGTATAAAAATTGTGTAAAGTTTTGCTTGAGTTCTCAGCCATATTCAGTGCCTTAAATTGTGGAAGATAAATATTCATCTCCGAAGGAGCTTCACTATTCGGTGTTAGCTGAAATATAAATTTCACGCCATCAATTTCGAGCTTGCTATTATCTTCACTAACTGTCAAAGTAGGCGGAATAATAGTAACTTCTGGATTAGGTTCCATAGCTTTACCTAAACCATCATCAACAAATCCGTCCGCCCCAACTTTTAAATTTAAGCCATACATGTAAGCAGCACGGCGCTGCATCGCATTCCCGGCATAGATATTTTCACTAACACTATGCTCCATAAAACCTGCAGGGGCAATAATCTGAACTTTTCCCGCAGCAACATCGGCAGCGCTAACAATACCTTTAACACCGCCAAAATGGTCAACATGCGAATGGGTATAAATCACCGCTAGCACTGGTTTTTTAGGAAGATACTCATAGTACAAATCTAATGCTGCCTTGGCTGCACTAGCTGAGGTAAGCGTATCAATAATGATAATTCCACTTTTACCTTCGATAATAGTCATATTCGCTAAACCAAAGCCACGAACCTGATAAATTGAATCAGTTACTTTAAAAAGTCCATTTATATTATTCAGCTTTGCTTGCTGCCAAAGGCTTGGGTTAACCGACAGAGGAGCAGCGCCAGATTCAAACTCAAATTGCTTTAGGTTAATAATATGCGGATTACTCTCAGCCGTAGCAATTAGCCCCTTGTGACTATTAGCCAACTCGATATTAGAGGGAGTACTTGCTGATTGATTAATTTGTGCAGTAAAATTAGTCGCGGGAGCAGCATAGCAATTTATCGCTATGCTAATTAAGGAAATCATTAATAAATTAACTTTTAATGATTTTTGTTCGTTCATATTTTCTATCCTATTTTATTCAAATTTATCAGGCTATCTTAAACTTACTCTACAATAATTTTATTTAAAATTTCACAAGGTTATGCTTTTGCAAGCTATCGCACATTATTGATTTAATTACTCCAAGTAAATCTGCTGCCCAAGTTTTACTTTTTCATTATTCAGTTTATTTAACTCTCTTAAACGGTTAACCGTTAAGTTGCTACGTTGTGCAATGTTGTACAAGGTATCGCCAACGATAATTACAATATACTTACGTCCAGATGAAGAAGTTTTAATACGGTTAGAAAGTGGTGGATATGAGGACATTGTAGAAGGTAAAGAATGAGGTTTGCCTGCGATGAAATTTGAGTTATTACCAGATTCAACATTGATTCTATTTGAAGATTCATATGGTAACGTTCGCGAAAAAGAACCTGATGGTTTCTCAAACTGAGCTAACTGCTGTTTATAGTTTTGTAATTTGATTTGTAGCTTGCCCTTATTTTCTCGAGATAAATTACTGTTACTATTTAATAACCCCTCAAGAGATGCAATTTTCATTTTCAGTGAAGCCTGATTTTCTACTCCATGATAAAGCGATATATAATAGTATGCCATACCAGAATTATTCTCCAAAAGATAGGCGTGGCTTATTCCCAGATATGCACTTAATGGCGCGCTTTCATCTTTTAATGATAGCAGATAGCTAGTAGTAGCTTTGTCTAATTCATTTTGTAAAGTTAGGCAATCACCATATGCAATATAAACTTCCGTAATAGATGAATGATTTTTTATCGCTGATTGTATAGCAGAAGCAAAACTGCTATTCGCTTGAGAATAATTCCCGTTACGACATAAAAAACCGGCGTAGGCAATCTGCAAATTACTTGCATTATTATTTAGCGCTAAAGCTTGCTGATAAGATGAATTTGCATTAGCAAAATCATTCAAATACGAATAAGCCTGTGCCTGCAAATAATAACCACGATAATCTGTCTTGGCAAGATTAACCGCTTGATTTGCTGATTCCAAAGCTAATCGGTACTGCTTGTTCGCCAAAAGATAATTAGCACTTTGCAAATATTGGGATACTGTCGTATCATCCACAGTTGCACTAAAACAGTTAAATAAGGGAATAAATAAAATCGCCACTACCTTATTTCGCATAAACAATCACCAAAAAATTCATAATTTAAAAAAAACAACTATCAGCTAAGAATAAAAATAATAAATCTAAGTATGATATTTTTAATATCATACTTTTAGACAAACTAGTTAAAATAAAATCGATGACCTGTAACTAAAGTATTGCCATTCAAGTGATTTAGTCTGCGTAGCTCACTTTGAGAGATACCAGAATTAACTGACATCCGATACAATGTTTCGTTTTTAAGAACAATAACATAATGGCGACCACTCTCAGCTGTTTTTATTCGGTGCTTAAATGCTTCATTTCCAATTGATTTATTAATAGCGCCTTCGTCTACCGTACTCACCTGACTTTGAGGTGTCACTTTAGGTGTTACTACTAAAGCTGCTGAGGGTGCAGCGACAACACTGCCCTCAGAAGAATTGGTAATATTTCCAGCGGTACTAGACTGAATCACTGAGCTACTTGCTACAACTGGAGCAGGATATTCATAGTTATTAGACGTGATTGCCGTAGTTGTTTTTTGTGGTGCTGAGAAATTATATTGGAAACCAAATACTGTTGCATTCGTAGTTCCAAAGCTACCAGTTTGATTGGTTAAAGGAAAATAGCTATTATTCTCCAGATAAAGATTAAAATGATCACCTAGCGCCAGAGAAGTACCAATTGATGCTTGAGCTACCACACTGGTTGCACTGCCTGGGCTTTGATAAACTGCAGGTGTGCCTCCCTGAGTACCACTCCAACTGGAATAGCCAACCCCACTGCCGACTTTGCCATAGAAACTGACAGTATCGCTTACAGGTAAGACACCCTTCATATTAAGCGTGTATACGTTATAGTTGGATAAACTTCCCCATTGATTACTCGGTAAACCAGTCCAATCAGCTTCGAGGGCAAAATAACGATTAAAATTATAGCCTACCCCAGCACTCCCTGTAAAAGCTCCAGTTGGCTGATTATTGATAATCCCCCAGCCAGCACCAAGATTAAAATAAACACTGCTATAGTCGTAATCAGTAGTTGATGACTGTGTTACAGCCTCTGCATGAGTAATATTCTGCTGAATTAACACACCTGCTAAGATTAATAATAACTTCTTGCTCATAATTCCCTCTTCTAAATTAAAACGTAAAAACACCCTAACACTTTGTTTCAGCTCTCTGATCCTTATCAATTAAGTCTGATGACTCACCTACCTTGGGCGGATGAAAGCAATGTTCGTAGATAAAATACTTATTGTAAGCCTCATAGTTTTTCCAAAACTGCTGTAAAATTAATAATGATTTTGCTAAATATTTCTTCATATTATTTCTCCCTTAAAACTCACTTAAAATCTCTTGTTGTAATAAATTAAACATTCTCTTGCTAACCTATTCCTGAACACAGATAAAATGGCGATAAGTTCTACACGACGCCCACCCCCATGGTGTTCCAGGCACCTCTTTGACAATTCTTTGATCAGTATTAGGAACAAATCCATTAACATCAAACTTTGAATCAAAATTTAGCATCCCGGGACTCGACATTTCAACAAAACTTCCAGCAAAAGCAGTTAAGGTCAAAATATCTCCAACCCCTGCACCATATCGAGAATATGAACCACTATCCCTATTCCAAGAACCAGCTCGATCAAAATTAGTTTCCACACCAGTTGCTGGTGATGGCACACGATAATTGCTTACTGCTTCGGGGAAAAGTTTTGCACCGATCACTGTTCCGCTTACGTCCCTTACGCCCGTGATTGCATCGACAAGATCACGCGTTCCTTGCCAATTATGTTGACTAACTAAATGCATCTGATTGGGTAGCCAAGCAAGTCTCATGGCAGTCCAATATGCATAGCGCATTTCAGGAAAGAGAGAAAAAAGGTACGTATTACCAACTGTATGATCGTTATTAGCTGGAACAGCAACTACTGAACCAGTACTTGGGTGAGCATTGTTACCAATAAATAACACCGGCCAAGCAAATCCCGCACTATAAATAAATCGATAACACGCCGGAACTGTTTCAATAATTCTTACTGCATCAGGCGTGTTACTACACCCAAGCCACCAGTCATATGATTTGGTAGAAAGATACTTGAAAGAATTTTCCGCACCAGGTCTACCATCAACCTCATCATTATTACCCGAATCGTTCCGCGAGCAAATGCCATGCCTCCCATCTACCCATGGTGCCAGAGTACGACTCAAGGTAACATTCGGAGTATTTCTACTTCCATCTGGATTAATTTTATTTACCAGCGTATCTGCAGTCCAGATAAAATCTTCGGTGTGACCTGGATCGTTGCTTGCCTCATTATTACCATCCCAATTCCAAACACTAGCAGCTGGATATCGCTCTTCTCCGTATATTGGACTTGGCGTGCTTCCATCCGGTAATGTTTGTCCTGGTATGTGGTAATAGTCTGCATTACTTGGGCGCGACGGGAACTCGGTAGCATAATTCCAGTTAATATACGGCAAATTAACTTCAAAATTATTTTTAGTTACGCCAAATACCACCGTTTTTGCCGGAGCATCTTTCCATACCGGATTACGTGGATCATTAGTACAAATATCATTAATATCAGAATATAGTGAGCGAAAATTTCCCTGCAATGCACTTTCAGACACCCATGCCACTTTACCGCGAATTATCCGAATCGGGATTGATATGTTTTGGATTATAGTTTTTTCCGGTGTTGCTGGGCTAGTCGCACGCATCGTGAAAGTTCTATCTTCTTTTAAGGTTGCCATATTTGCTGTTGTCGGATCATCTGTTATCACTACCTGACAGCTTCCTCCAGCAGCTACGTTAGTACAGGCATCAGCATTTACACTAAGTCCATTAAAGACCGCAGATAAGGTCTTATTGCTTATCGTCACGGCAAATGAATTAGGATTGGTAATCGTAACTCTTCTGGTTTGTATCCCTTTAGATGCTAGATGAGTAAAGATTACTGCGCCATACGGTCTTGATTCGCTGCTAAAAGTTATTGGCTTATTGTGCCAAACCTCGACTGGCACAGTATATGTCCCAATAGTTGGAAATGTATTTCCATTTCCATCTTGGTAACTACCACTCGCGGTTAACGTCATGTTAGCTTCTTCACTATCCGGAGTTATACGGATAGAAACCAGACAATGCGCACCGACTGCCAAAGACTCACGTCCATTGAGCGTGCAGGCATCGTCGCTTGTTGCACTAGTAATAACACCTGAGAATGCTTCAAAACTGATATTACTTACTGGCTTAGTGCCGCTATTCACAACATCCAAAGTGATTACTCTACTCTCTGTTGTAAAAATCTGGGATTCAATATTACCGCTATCAAGAGTAAGTTCAATCACAGCCTCACTATCTGGCACTACAAATAACACACCAGTGCTGCTGCTGTTTTTTGTTCCATCAGGTTTTGACTGATACTTAACATCTACAATGCCATTACCATTACGATTTCCAGCCACTTGTACCGTGAAAGTACATTCCCGCCCGGGGGGTAGGCTGTCACTACACTGATTGTCTGTAATTGTTAGCCCCTCACTTACTGACGGCTCAATTGCAGTAGCTGTATAATTGCCACTATTGTATATAACTACAGTTTGACTATTTTCTGGAGTAGTACCGATCTCGATATCGGCTATTTCCGACAATAATAGATTTGCCTGAATACTATTAGTTACCCTTAGCTGATAACTAGTTGCGGTCTTTTGCTTGTGCTTATCATAACCTCCTAATGATAATTGTAGTACGGTGTTTTCTTTGCTAATCACGCCATCTATCAACCAGTTACATAGTGCTTCTGATTCAAACCCATGATTACATTCCAGTTTTCCCTGACTCGTAATCATACTCTCGTAATTATTGTGTAATATTACTGGTAGATTTATATGATAGCCATCATTACGAGCAATTATTTTTGCCCCGTTGTATCCAATTAGTTCAATTCCTTTATTTGTATTTGCTTCTTTTTTTACTATTTCAATCATCTGTGAAACTGCAAGTTTATTGCCATTTTTATCCTGTAGGATTGCCTCCAGCAAGTAGCTCCCCGCTGCAAGCTTACTCAAATCAGCCTGTAGTAGACAATTTTGCCCAGCGGTTATAACTTTACAGTTGCTAGCATCAATAGTCGTTGCTAATTTCTTGGCAGTTCTATCAGATAGTGGAATAATATTAGCTGTCAGCAGATTAAATTGCTCACGGCTTTCATTATGCATCCGGAAAATACTTAAACCTTTAGCGCCAACAGGGATTCTTCCAAGATGATCTAAATATAATTCATTTATGGAAGAAGGATTGCCATTTGCTGAGACTCCACCACCACAAGCAGACAAAAAAACAACCAACGCACCCAGCGCCAAGATCGCTAAAAATTTATAAATTTCTTTTTTCATTTTTCATTCATTTTAAAACATAACTAATTATTTACCAACAGACAAGATAGACTTATCGCTAAGCTATCTTGCCTTTGAAAAACTATCTAAAATGTATTATTGAGCAACACATAATAAGCGATGAGTAACGCTATCACATGTAGAAATATTGCCTGCTGCATCACCGCGCCAGATAGCTCCAGTTTGTGAAGCATTCCCTTGAACAAAGTTTACTGTTGCCAGATTAGTTGTCCAATCAGTACAGTTAGCTCCAGTTGCCGTTGTAGCATTGCCTGTGTAATGACCAAGAGCAATAAAGGTATTTGCAGTTGAAGATATCGCATTCTCAAGAGCCGCAGTTGACAAATATTGGGTATTATTTGCAGTTGCAACTTTGCGAGGAATAGTACCATTCAAATTATTATTTGAGTAATAATCTCTTCCCGTTACAAAGATTGGATCTGTCCGTGCTGGAAGCATTGCTTTATAGCTAAGACCACGATATCCTACCGGACGATTAGTATCAGTATTACAAAGAGCATCTGCCGCACCATAACCCTCAAACGCTAATGTTGTTAACGGAGCCGATAGGAACATCATTCCGCGAATTACGTTTAGTGTAGCTGTCGTTTGCTGTGTTGACGCTGTAGCGCCAGTACCGGCCGTTAAGCGTACTACTACTGAATACTCACCTTGCGGTACACTTGTTGGCAAATGGAAAGTACTGGTACAAGTACGAACTGCATTAGTTAACGAACAGGTTGTAACATTTGTTGCTCCAGCAAAAACTGGGGTAACCGTAATCGGATAAGTAACGTTAGAATTAGCCGCAACTCCAGTGATAGTCGTAACCACACTCACCTCATAGGCAGCTCCATCATCAAGAAAGCGACCACTAGCTGTAGTGGTTAAACCAGCAACCCACCCGGTAGTAATATTCACGCTGCGAGGATTTGCTGCTCCATCATTAGTTTGCACTCCTGCCTGATCTGTCCAGCTATATGGTAACGTTATCGTAGTTGTAGCCGCGTTGGTTATTAATCCGGCAGCAACAGCGCTGGCACGAGGAACCCTAACGACTACATCACAAGCAGTACCAGCGGCAAGGTTTTGTACCACACTTCCAACGCCAGTACACGCAACGCCACCTGGACCAGCAGCATTTGCAACAACCTCGGCCTGAACAGGTAAAGAACTAGTTGCAACATTAAAGTGCATTGCTGGTCCAGAACCCGCGATATTAGTAAAACGATAATTAAAATCAATCGAATGCCCATTGCTCAATACAAACTGATATGGCGTTGCTGCAGTTCCGTTACCTGTAGCAGTGTTACCAGTACCAGTCGCAGCAGTATCTGTAACTGTAACGTTAATATTGGCATTTTGATCTGCGCCTGCTGCAGAAGCAACCCAGGTAGGAATAGTATGAGTTGTATCTGCCGTAGCCACTCCACCAATACTCGTTACTGGAATATTAAAGTCTGTTCCCTGTCTCGCAACGGGAGCTATTGGTGCATATACAATTCGGACAGTACAACTAGCGCCACCAGCAAGTGTTCCATTGTTGGTACAAACCTCTGTATCTGGAATTTCTGTTGTACGACTCAATCCTGGAATATTATCGGAGAAGGTTAAATTACCCAATACCAAATTTTGACTACCCACATTGGTTAGAAGAAACTCCTCAACATCTTCTCCAGCTGGCGGAGCAGACAAGTTTACTGCATGAATCGGGCTGACTGTTAAGACATCAAATGAGTTAATTGCCGAATATTGATAGGTTGAGCTAACTGAATAACCATTATCTGCACTATGACCATCTGTATAATCAGCGGAAACACCTAATACCACATTACCACTAACACTGGCATCTGGCGCGGTATAGGATATTCTCAAATCACAAAAACTTGAAGGAATAACCGCGTCTTCATCTTCAGGATTTATAGGTTCTACATGATTAGCAGTCACCAAAGTTTGGGTACCACCGGTGCTACATGGCACAATACCGTCACCTGCTGGTCGCCCACTAATGACAAACGAACCATTCCCTTGGTTATCTGGACTAACATTAAATCGGACATTACTCAAATTGTACCGACCATTATTTGCTATTCGAAGATCCAAAGTGCTAGTAGTTCCTCGTGCCGTGTTTTCAAGACCTCCAGCAATATTGCTAAAGCTAACACTTGGCAATGGAGTACCAGCAACCGTATAAAGTATATTCGCAATTGAGCTTATTTCACGTTCCGCTGAGGCGTTATAACTAACTTGGATACTACCACTACCATTGCTTTGACCAAATCCCTCTATTTCGATATTACAGTCACTATGCGGTGCCAATAGAGAACCACAAGTCGTATTATCTCCACTAACAATCCTCAAGTTACCCACTGTAATATCTGAAGTTACATTGGTCGCGTTAAGATTACCGCTATTAAAAATAGTTAATACAGTACGACTATCTATAGCAGACTCGACAATCTCAATGTCTGCTGGCTGAGACAAAAGAAGATTTGCGTTAATTGAAGTAGTTACCCGCGTATTATAACTACTGGTGCTTACTGCTTTATTCTTTTTATATCCAGTAAGCTTGGTTTCAAGCAACGTATTATCTCCAAGGGTATCTCCACTTAACAGATAACTACAACTGGTATTTTTATTGAAACCGTCATTACAAACAAGGCTTCCATTAGTAGCAGTAATTTTGTCAAAATTTTCGGTTAAAACGACCGGAATTGATAAGCTATATTTCCCATTACTAGTAACTATCGCGGCAATATCATTTTTGTATGCGATACCGTTATTTGAAACAATTTTGTCACTCACCCGAATTATCTGACGAATAGTTTTTGTGGTCTTATCTTCGCCAATCAAATCCGCTTCTAAAATAAAACTTCCAGATTGGCTAAGCTGTGGTTTTATATTTAAGCCACAAATATTATTTGCCGCAATTGATGGACATAGCGCACTATTTACTGTGGCTAATGACTTATCTTCTTTACCAGTTAGTGGATTTATTACTCGAATCTTTTTTAGAAAATATTTTTGATCAAGCATATTGGAAATTTTTACAATATAGCTACCACCAGCTGCACCTTTGATTAATGGAACGGTTGCCACCTCATCAAACCCGATTGTATCTGCATTGTTTTTTATTGACTCACCTCCATCACTAGTTGAAGGATTACTCCCTGAAGAGAATCCACCCTGGCTACAGCCGAGAGTCAGAAGAGTCAGAGCTAAATAACTAGCCCATCTAAAAGCTCGAAGAGTTGTTTTGGAATTATTTCTCACTTTCATCAATCTTTCTTTAAAATAAATTAAAATTTAGTTAAACAACGGTTAATTACTCAATTTGTTAACCTCTTACGCCGAATTTTAACTTCTTAACTACATTCATTTACAGCATCAATTTTGTTCTTCAAATGTTAATAAATCTAATCAAAATTAAACAAATTTAAACACTAGTACTGCTTTTATGTTTCATAGTTACCACAAGTTGAAAGCACCCAAACCAAACGCAATAATACACTGATATAAATCTGTATTTATGTTATTTAATAAGTAGTTTGCTTGAGTGTTAACTATATAATATTTTAAGTCCTGATTTATAGCTAAGAATATGCTAGAGCTATGTGATTTGAATCGATATTACCTAATTGCCAGAGAGTAATTTGTAAGTTCAAGAAGAGAAGTAAGGGAGATTGATCTGATAATTTTTACTAACTGAATCTATTGTGCATCGCAACATTTTTGTTCATTTTGATAAAATAGCAGAAAATAAGCTTAGCGAAAAACAGGCAGATCGTAGTCGATACTGTCAATCATAATTACCAGTGGATCGACAAGATGATTGGGGATTACATTAACTAGTTTGTATTTATCGATAAATTCTATTAATGATTTTATAGACTTATCTTCAATTTTAAGCTTGGCGCAGATTTTATAACTTATTAATTTTGCTATCTTGCTGCGCGAAATATTCATAATTTCCGAGATTTCTTCCTGAGTTGCTCCAAGATGCACCAGAAAAATTATCTCATATTCTTCTTCAGTGAGGTTAAAATAGGTTAAAGAATCATTCTTTTGTAAATCTTTAGTACTAGCATCTGGGTATAACTGACTATAGCGATTTAACGGATTATAATTCCCTAATCTACGGTTGATTGCCTGAGTTGCAACAACATTACCTTTTAAATCAAAAATTGGAGTATGAAACACAACGCACGCATCCAGACCATAAGCATAGTTATAGACATTTAAATATTTAATTAGTTTTTTCTTTTGAATTACCTTTTGGCGTGCCTCATCTAACTGTCTCCAAAAAGACTCATTATTGCCTGTCAACAAAACAATTTCGCTAAATTTTTTTCCTGCCAGCATTCGCCAGTTTCCAAAGCCAAATAAATTTGCAAATTTATTAGTAATAAACAAAATTCTTCCTGATAAATCGTATACTACTAAATAAATATCTTTATCCTGGGCGCCAATCAACCCCGGCATCAAAATATTTTCAATGAACGGTGCGTTTTCACTATCATTAAAACTGCTCACTACTTCTCACCTATGAATTAATAAAATTAAATATCATCTAAACTCAAGAGTTCAGCTCTTTTATGATCGGCGGAATCATATTAAAAGGTAAGCTCTGAAAAAAATTAATATCAATCAGTTTTTTCATCAATAATTTACTGTTTGCACCATTAATACCAAATTTATGACCAATTTGTTCACTGATTTTACTAGCTATTGTTCCCCTTGATACATCTAGAAACCGTGCTATTTCAGACTGAGAAAAACCTAATACCATTAAAAAAATAATTTTAAATTCAAAGTCACTTAAAATTGGCATGTCTACAACTTTATGTATTTTTGAGGTATTTTGAAATATTTTATTCTTGAGCAATAAACTGTCAAAGAAAAAATTATTTCCGTGTAAAAGAATCTGCGTAGCAACAACTTTACCTTCAGCATCCCACAGAGGAAAATGACTGGCTTCAAAAACAGCTGTTCCTTGAGGAAATGGTGCAATATTCATGTAAGCAACCAATTTCTCAGTACTGATTACTTTCTGGCGGATCCTCTCCCATTCATTAAGCATTTCCTCATAAGGTTTCAAATCATTGGGGTTTTCCATAATATGACTTTGCTTGAATAGCTTTTCTTTTATAGGAGTTAAACCAATCAATTGAGTATAATTTTCAAAACCAAAATAACGACAAAACATATCACTAGCAATAACGATGCGCCCATCTAGGTCATAAACAGAAAATAGTATTTTCTCCTTTACCGAGCCAAGAAAGCTTGGAACAATATAATTCTGTATAAAAGCGTGATTACTAACGCTATAATCTTTTACATTAGAACGCAAACTGACCACATATACTCCAAATAATATCATTATAACTCAAAACATATTACCGATTATAGCAACATTTTTGTTCATACATACTATCGTTAGATAAAAAATAAAATATAATGACTGATAAAGATTAAAACAATCATTATTCTAATAACCGCAATGCTTTCAAAATCCGTTTCGCAATTTTACGATCTTTCCCCTGATATGGATAGGTATGAATATGAATCGCAGGATTAAAGTTTAATTCAATCACTGCATAATTATTTTCTGGGTATGGGTTTTTAATATCTCGAATCATCATATCAACCCCACAAATCAATGCTCCCACACTAGCCGCAGCTTTTACCGCAATCCGTTTATAAGCCTTAGGCATTATATCGGTAAAATCTAAAGAATCTCCTCCGGTTGAGATATTCGAATTCTCTCGTAGATAGATTTTTTGTCCTGCACTCGGTATAGTTTCAAAATCAAATTTTTGCTGCGCTAAAAACATTGCCTCAGCTTCACCAAGCCGAATTTTCTCCAGTGGTGTAACATAACCAAATCCACGCAATGGGTCTTGATTTTTAGCTGTAACCAACTCACGGATATTTTTCACACCATCACCAACTACATTTGCTGGCTCACGATGAAGTATCGCAACGGTTTGCCCTTCAATCACAAAGAAACGATATTCCTTACCCGCCACAAAATCTTCAACTAAAACTTTACGATCATGAGCAAAGGCTATCTCTAACCCACGCTGGTATTCGGCTAGTTCAAACCCCGCTTTAAATATCGTAATACCCAAGCCATAATTAGTAGAATTTGGTTTAATAACAATAGCTTTATTACAAAATAATGGATAATCAGTTACCGCTGTTTGCATATCAGAGTAGCTCTCACCACTGGGAACAACGACCTTAGCTCGTGCAACAAGCTCTTTGGTTACAACTTTATTTTCCATTGCCAAAATTGTCGCATAATTATCTAATGAGGTTTTGGTTGCTTGTTTAACAATTTGGCGATTACCATTATTACTTAGTTCAATAAAATTATCTTGCCGATCCAAGAAGTTAAATTTTATCCCGCGCTTAATTGATTCTTTAAGTAAAATCTGCGTTGATAACTCCAAATCCTCAAAGCCGCAGAATTTATAATAAGTTTGTTTACTTAGCTCCAAGTAATTAGTAGCCTGTGTCATAAAGTAATCACTATAACCATGCTTTATTACTGATTTTACTACTTGACAGGCATAGCTAGCTTTATCCGCAATCAAAATTTCTTTATAGCGCTTCAATACGGCAAGGCTATCCTCTGCGACACCTAAAGAATGCAAAGTAGAATAAACTTCGTCCAGAACCTCAACTCCACGTTCTTTTAGATTACGTGTTTCGCTACTCGAAAAATGCAAGCGAATTTCTTCTGCACGATCTGAATCCGCGGCCAAAATTTGATTCTCATTTGCCAAACGATACTCTTCATCGCTCATCCAAAAATCAGGCGCCGCCAAAGAATAAACTAATAACAAATGGATTAAGTCCAGCGAATCTTGCGTAATACCAACCTTGGTTAAAGGATTTAAATCCAGCGTTCTTATTTCAACATAGTTAATTCCGTTATTGTATAGATCATCCAAAACACCACTTTTAGTCGAGCCTTTGAGACGCAATTGAGAATAATACTCCTTAGCTGCGATAATATGTCCATCGGCAATTGCCTGTTTAATATCTGCGATATAATCATAAAGTGAATTATAGGATACATAAAAATGTTCCAAATTACGATAACCGCTTACGCCATTACGGAAAGAACTTGCACCTTTAAAATTATAGCTATCTTCGGTTAATTTCTGCTTTTCGCGTTTGCTGCATGCAATATACGATTCATGGGCAACTGAATTAGCACCAGTCAAATAGATCACTAGCCAGCAAAATTTTAAATAATAGCGAGCGACTTTAAGATAAACCTGATCACGAAACTCACGAAAAGATAGATTATCCGGATTAGCGCAGTACATTAGCTTTAAAAACTTATCACTAAATGAAAAATTAAAATGCACCCCCGACAGAAGTTGCTTACGTTTACCATATTTATGTGCCAAATACTCACGATATTCAGTAATCTCTGGATCTTCAAACTGGGCTTCTTTAATTAAATTATCATCATCGGGCAAACGTGGCGGTAATGAGTACGGCCATAAAACTTCATCTTTTAATTCTAGCGAGACCAAATCATGCAACGCTTCCATAAATTTTAGCGCCGCGGCAGGTGAATCAAATGGTGGTGTTACCATTTCAACCTGAGATTCAGCAAAATCAGTGGTAATGTATGGATGCTTGGCTTTGTCACCAAAGACTTCAGGATGAGGCGTTAATGCCAAATTCCCACCCATATCGGTGCGAACATTTTCTTTTTCTAAGCCAAAATTACCGCTTAATAATAAACCACCAAGCTTGTGCTCTTTGATTAAGTTATAGAAATTCACCACGACTCCTTTATGTTAGACTTCTTGCATAAGCAATTATTTAGTTCTTAGACTAGGAGTAAATTCTTTGAAGCGCGGAATGTACACGAAGTACATGAGCACTGGATAAGTATTTACGACGACGTATAAGGGCTAAAGAAGCAGCTTATGCAAGAAGTCTATTAGAAAATTATCTAGTTAATACCCCTTATTATAGCCTCAAACCCAAACCACGCACAATCATAAATCAGAACTTATATCCAGCTATAGTATAATAACGTCAATACCGCGTGATGTAATGGGAAGATGGGATATGCAAAAAAATACTCTAGATCTGTTAATTGGCAATTTATGGCAAGTTGATACAGCTAAATTAACTCGATTATGCCAAAATGCAGTTATTCCACTACCACAGCTTCGCCAGCAGAGCGCATTAAACGCTACCCCACAAGTACGATCATCAGAAATTACCGCCTCCACCATAATTGCGCCCTCATCAATCCAATTAGCGCCAATACCCGCCGTAGCATTAGCTAAGCCTCAGCTACAAGAACCACGACAGAACCAAGATACTCAACTAGTAACAACAGCACAGCTAGTAAATACACTCGAAAATATAAATTGGGAACAACTAGCTCATAAAGTAAGCATTTGTGAAAACTGCAAACTTTGTGAAAATCGCACCCAGACCGTTTTGGAACGCGGAAATCGCAGCGCCCGGTGGATGTTTATTGGAGAGGGTCCTGGTGAACAGGAGGATTTGCAAGGACGCCCATTTGTCGGAGCGTCGGGGCAGCTATTAGATAAAATGATTGCAGCTATGAAATTAGATACCGAACAGGATGTTTATATTGCCAACGTGATCAAGTGTCGCCCGCCACGCAATCGCAATCCAGAACCAGAAGAAATAAGCTCGTGTAAAAATTATTTATTACAACAAATTAATTTGGTTAAACCACAAATGATTATTACTCTTGGTCGCTATGCGGTGCAGACTCTATTAGATACGGAACTAGCCGTTGGTAAACTACGTGGAAAAGTTCATCATTATCAGAGTATTCCATTGATTGCTACCTACCATCCGTCATATTTACTGCGTACACCGAGTGCTAAAAAAGATGCATGGGATGATCTTCAGCTCGCAATGCACAGCTATACCCAAGCAGCTGCTTTATCACCCTAAGAGAAGAATTACTTGAGTGGATGATAGCGCCTGCGATGATCTATAGATAATAATATCCCGAAACCGACCATCAGTACAATCGTAGCAGTACCACCATAACTAATCAATGGCAATGGCACACCAACCACAGGGAAAATCCCGCTTACCATTCCCATATTAATCAAAACATATAAAATAAAGGATAAGGTAATACTACCGGCCATGGTTTGCGAAAACCGATCTTGGGCTAGGCGAGTTATCCGTAAACCACGCAGCGCAATTAAAAGATAAAGGGCTAAGATAACTGCAACACCAATATAACCAAATTCTTCAGCCAATACCGTTACCACAAAATCAGTATGTTTTTCAGGAATAAAATTCAAATGAACTTGGCTACCATGCAAGTATCCTTGACCATGCAAACCACCAGACCCAATCGCAATTACCCCTTGAATAATATGGTAACCTTTACCCAAAGGATCTGACTGTGGGTCAATCAAAGTTAAAATCCGATGCTTCTGGTAGTCTTTAAGTAATCCCCAGATCAGTGGACTAGATGCTACAATAGATACCAAACTAATGATCATTACTTTCCACGGCAAACCAGCAAAGAATAATACAAAAAACCCTGCAGAAAAAACCAATATTCCAGTACCCAAATCAGGTTGTTTGGCAATCAGCGCAAATGGTATAGCAATAATTGCAAAGCCTAAAATAAAATCTTTATAGCTAAGCATATGATCTTTAAACGATAAAGCATATGCAACTAATAGCGGAACAGATAGTTTGCATAATTCAGATGGCTGTATCCTAATCCCCAGATTAAGCCAACGCCTAGCACCATTAACCTTGACTCCAATGACCAAGACTAAAGCAATTAAAATCAATGAAAGAATATACAACGGGAAAGCAAAAGAGCGAATCCGATTGATATGAATCCCTGCTACCACCAGCATAATAATAAAAGAAACACCTAGATAAACGCCATCATTATACATTCTGGTCATTATTTGGTCGTTAGCTGAATATTGAATAAAGCCATTAACCACAAATAAACACAGCAATAATAATATTAGGATATAATCAAAATTAAAAATATATGCCCAAAATCGTTGTAGTTTATTGGCTCGCTGTTGAATCATCTGCATCCCCTCCAACATCACTATTCTCTGCATCAGTACTTGAATCATTAGCTTCATCTGCAACAGCTGGCACTGACGGGCTAGATGAATCAACAGGTCTAAAGCGTTTATAACGAACCTGTGACTCCACTGCCGAGCTTTCTGAGGCTAATAAATAGCTATCAAAAATCTGACGCACAATCGGACCTGCAGCGCTAGCACCCCAGCCACCATTTTCGACTACCACAGCAATGGCTATTTTAGGATTTTCGACTGGAGCAAAAGCTATAAACCATGAGTGATCCTTATATTGACTACCGCTAAATTTAGATTTACGCGAATTTTGCTGTAAAGCGACCACTTGAGCAGTTCCAGTTTTTCCTGCCATAGTATATTTAGCTCCAGCACCAACTTTAGAACCAGTACCAATTTGCATTACGCGCTGCATCCCCAGTTTAACTAGATCTAAATCTGCTTTATTGATTGGGATTTTGACGCTTGATTCTGGGTATACGCTAACAACAGTACCATTTTTATTTAAAACACGATTTAATAAATGCGGACGGTGTGCCACACCATCATCAGCTAGGATGCTAGTCGCATAAGCCATTTGCAATGGTGTATAGTGATTAAATCCTTGCCCTACTCCCATAGTAACGCTATCGGCAGGCAACCAGTTACGTTGATATGGATCTTTAGCAAAGCGTTTTGCTTTCCACGCTCGCGATGGCAATAAGCCACTATTTTCTTGCGGTAAATCAATGCCAGTTTTTTGCCCTAGTCCAAAGAATGGTAAAGTTTTATCCATGCGATCAACGCCCATATCTAGACCAAGTTTGTAAAAGAAGGCATCAGAAGAGTGAGCTACTGCATCAACAATACCAATAGTTCCCAATACTTCATTCCCACTATTTCTAAAGCGATGTGAAGAGCCTGGCAGAGTAAAAAATCCGACATCATGAAAACGATAATTTGCATTACGAACACCCAAATATAACGATGCTGCAGCTAAAAATGGTTTAAAGGTCGAGCCTGGTGGATAAGTACCCTGAATAGTGCGGTTCAATAATGGATTGCCTTTGTCTTGTTGAAGTTCATCCCAATCATCAGGACTAATTCCATCAAGGAATAAATTAGCATCATAAGATGGTTTGGAAACAAAGACTAAAACTCCGCCAGTTTGCGGATCAAGCGCAACAATTGCGCCTTTACGATCGCCCAATAACTGGGATGCTTTTTGTTGAAGTCGATTATCTATCGTCAATTGTAACGTGTAACCATCAACGGCTGGAGTATTGCTAATTAAGCCAACCTCATTACCAAAGGCATCGGTACGAATAATTTTTTTACCAATTGACCCACGCATCATTGACTCATATTGCTGTTCAAGACCACTTTTACCGATGTAATCATTTGCCAAATAGTTTTTTAATATTCCATCTAAACCAAGTTTCTTCCTATCACTTTGACTCACTCGTCCAACATAACCAATACTGTGAGCATAAAGATCCGAAAATGGATAATAACGCTTGGTATGTGCAAAAACATTTAACTCAGGGAATAAATAATTATGCGAAGTTAAGTTAGCCACTTCGGTATTAGATAAATCATCTTTAATAATAACCCAATCAAAATTCTTTGCTTGTTTCAATTGCTTAGCATATTTTTTCTTGTCAAATGCGGTTAAATTTATCTGACTTTCTAATAAACTGAAAGTTGAATCGATGCTTTTAACATCTTTAGGTAAAATAGCTACCGCATAGGATACACGGTTATCTGCCAGAACAATACTTTCCCGGTCAATAATTCCCCCACGCACTGGTTGGGTTGCAACAATTGAAGAATAATTCTCTACTGCTTTAACCAATAGTTCTTTATGATCTGAAATTTGCAGATAAGCATAGCGGGCATAGAGGACAGAAACCCCTGCGATGACAAAAAGATAGGCTGCAATTATTCTTGATTTAGTCATAGAAAATAATATCAGAAGAACGCAGATTAACAAATTTTTGTAAAATAAATTGAATGAGCGGCATCAATACCACAACCTCAAAAAGCAAACTACTCAGAGAAGTAAACACCTTACCCAATACTACATCAATCAAATAAATAATTAATAACAAAATAGAAAAAAATATATTTGCCATTATCGTTCGTGGCAGCCAATTACTAACCCGGTAAAAGCTAGTAAATTTTGCACTAAAAACACTCAAAATAGTAATCGCCAGCAAGTGGCTGCCGAGATACCAATGTCCAAATAGATCAGCTAACAAACTCAGTATAATTAACTGAGTCCAACTATAATTGCCCCCCATTAGTAGGCATACCAAAACAATGGCTAAAATATCAACATAAAATATAGTTAGATTATTAATTAGGAATTGAGCAAAAACCAAGATGATACAAAATATTATTAAACGTAAGTTATTTACTATCATATTTTAGTACCAAAACATATTGTAATTGATGAAAATCGACGACGGGCACGCATAATGCACTATTAAACCCATTATTTTCATAGAAAACTTTAACCACTTTAGCAACAGGAATTCGTGCTGGATAAACATCATCTAAACCTGTTGTTTCTAAAATATCGCCAGCTTGAATCTTGTCATTTTTGTCCAGATAACGGACAATTATATTGCCATTGCCGCTCCCCTGAGCCAACATTTTAGACTTAGTCACAGATTGCTCAACATAAATTTTGAATTCGGGATTAGTAATAAGTGTTACCTGAGAACTGTTGGCATTGACATTATAAACTTGACCAACTACTCCATCACGATTAACTACTGCCGCACCAATTTGGGAACCTTTAGTACTTCCAACATCAATGAGCATTTGATTGTTAACAAAGAAGTTTACATCCAAGATAGCTTTTGCAACGATTTGACTAAAATCGTCATAAACCCCATTGGGATTAAGCTGATTAACTGCTGCTACGTCATGAGTTTGATTTTTACTCTGTTTGAGCAATAAAGAATATTCCTCTATTTGTTTTTTTAACTGAGTATTTTGAGATGCCAATTCTTGCTGCTGTGTTGTATGAAGTAAAAGTAGGCGTGGATAACTCTGAATACGATAAAATAAAAGTGAGGTTTGTTTTTGCATCCAAATCACGACACTGTCGCGGAAGTTGCTTATAAAAGAGTACTTATCAAATGCAATAAGGCCTATACTAATTAGTATAAGCCACAACTTAAATTTGCGCATTATTTGGTGCGGCTTAAGTAAACATTGTTAGATGCTAGATGATCCAAAGCAATACCACATCCCTTAGCTACACAAAGTAAAGGATCTTCAGCAATGGTAACTTCCAAGTGTGTTGCTTGAGATATTAGAATATCCAGCCCACGCAACAATGCTCCGCCACCAGTTAGAACTATGCCGGAATCCATCAAGTCGGCAGACAATTCTGGAGGTGTTAGTTCTAATGCTTGTTTAACTGCAGTTGTCATTTGTTCCAAAGCATCATTTAATGCACCACGAATTTCACTCGACGAAATAACAACTTTCTTTGGTAATCCATCGTAAACACTACGTCCACGAATTTCCATTTCACCATTATCTGCATCTGGATGAGCCGAACCAATTTGTTTCTTAACTTCTTCAGCAGTAGCATCGCCAATTAATAATCCATGCTTACTACGGATATGATTAGTAATGACTTCATCCAAACGATCTCCAGCAACCCGAATAGAATTAGCATAAACGAGACCGCCAAGTGAGATTACACCAACTTCGGTAGTCCCACCACCGATATCAACCACCATTGAGGCACGAGGTGATTCTACAGGTAATCCGGCACCAATCGCCGCAGCCATTCCTTCTTCAATAATTTCAACTCTTCTTGCTCCAGCGGCTAAGGCAGAATCTTTAATAGCACGTCGTTCAACTTGAGTAGAACCACAAGGGACACAAATCACAATCGTCGGAGGAACTGACATTAATTTCTTTTGATTTGCTACTTTTTTAATAAAATATTTGATCATTTGTTCTGTGACATTGAAATCAGCGATAACACCATCTTTCATTGGGCGAATTACTTCAATTTGTCCCGGAGTTTTTCCGAGCATTGTTTTAGCAGCTTGTCCAACTGCCAGAATTTTTTTGCCCATGCCACTTTTATCAACAGCCAAAGCCACCATTGATGGCTCATTAAGAATTATACCTTTGCCTTGCATATAGACAAGAGTATTGGCTGTTCCTAAATCAATGGCAATGCTACTTGAAAAAAACCCTAAAAGTCTTTTTAACATTGCGTCCTCATTTTAAAATCATTATTTTATTTTGCAATATATACCCACAGTATTTGACTCTTAAACACAAAATACTAACAAAAATACATGACAAATTTTTATTAAATACGGCAAAAATCAAAAACAATGAATATATAAACATAAATCAGATTCGTCGTTACTAAAGCTGCAACTGCACTTTGTAAAACAACGAATCTGGTTCAGTGTTGATTATACCATTTATACTTTAATGCTGGTATTATTTAGCGTTAACCAATGCCTTAGCTGTGTCTAACATACGGTTTGAGAAGCCCCACTCGTTATCATACCACGCAAAAATTTTAACTAAATTGCCATCCACACGAGTTTGTGTTGCATCAAAAGTAGATGATGCAGAAGTGTGATTAAAGTCCATTGAAACTAATTTTTGCTCGTTATAAGCTAAAATACCTTTTAAAGCTCCTTCAGAAGCTTCTTTCATCAAAGAATTAATCTCTTCTTTAGTTGTTGCACGTTTTGCAGTAAAAGTCAAATCAACTAAAGATACATTAATTGTTGGTACGCGCACTGCTAAACCATCCAATTTACCCAAAAGCTCTGGAACAACTAGACCGACATTTGCCGCAGCACCAGTTTTGGTTGGAATCATTGACATAACCGCAGAACGAGCACGGCGAGCATCTGAATGATAAACATCAGTTAAAACTTGATCATTCGTAAAAGCATGAATTGTCGTCATTAAACCGTGTTCAATCCCAATCTTATCATTTAAAACTTTAGCTACTGGAGCCAATGCATTAGTAGTACAAGAAGCATTTGACACTACCGTCATACCCGCTTTTAGCACGCTCTCATTTACACCATAAACGATAGTTGCATCAACATCTTTATCGCCAGGAGCTGATAAAACAACACGCTTAGCACCAGCAGCAATATGTGCACTAGATTTAGCTTTAGAGTTAAATACACCCGTACATTCCATAACTACATCAATCCCCAAGTCTTTCCATGGTAAATTTTTAGGATCACGTTCTGCTAGAAAACGAATAAAGTGACCATCAATACTCAAACCACCTTCAACTACTTTAACTTCGTGGTTAAAATAACCTTGCACAGTGTCACGTTGTGTAATCAACGCTTGAACATCCAAATCACCGCCCAGATCATTAACTGCTACAATTTCGAATTCATTAGTACGTTTTGCTTCAAATAACGCACGTAGAACGTTGCGGCCAATACGACCATATCCATTAATCGCTATTTTAATTTTAGACATAATTTATTCCTTATAAAGTTATTTTTCACCGAGTATTATACTCTCTAAACCCTAATAAATCAAGGTTATTCTGCTACCAACTTTGCCAAAATTGCATCAATGGTAAAGCCAAAATGAGCAAATAATTCACCTGCCGGAGCCGATTCACCAAAACTATTCATAGCAACGATCACTCCATCAGTTCCCACATATTTGTACCAAGTATCAGCAACACCAGCCTCAATTGCAACCATTTTTTTAGCACCAGATAAAACCTGCTTACGGTATGCTGCGTCTTGACGATCAAAAACATTGGTTGACGGCATTGAAATCACACGAACTTTTTTACCTTGAGCTCTTAATTTATCGGCAACATTAGTTGCTAATTCAACTTCAGAACCAGTAGCAATAATCGCATAATCAGGCGTCGCGCCACCGTCTTGCAAGACGTATCCACCGCGGGCGATATCCATAAGTTGAGCATGATCACGTGGCATAAATTTAAGATTTTGACGTGAAAATACCAGTGAACTTGGAGTCTTGGTATTGCTAATTGCACTACCCCATGCTGCCATTGTTTCAACCGTATCGCATGGACGCCATACATCCATATTTGGAATAACGCGTAATGAAGCTAATTGCTCAACTGGCTGATGAGTAGGACCATCTTCACCCAAACCAATTGAATCATGAGTATAGACAAAAATTGGTGCAATTTTCATCAAGCTTGCCATACGTAGTGCATTGCGTGCATACTCTGAGAACATCAAGAAAGTACCACCAAATGGACGAAGACCGCCATGTAAATACATACCACTCATAATCGCTGACATACCAAACTCACGAACACCATAGGAAATATAGTTACCCGTAAAATGGTTATGTTCATTCAGGCTAATTGCCTTACTCCATTTGGTTAAATTTGAGCCCGTTAAATCTGCAGAACCACCAATAAACTCAGGTAAAAACTCAGCAAAATATTCTATCGAGTTTTGCGAAGCCTTACGACTAGCGATGGTTTCCTGTTTTTGATTAGCTAGGTGTAATCCATTTTCAACAATTTGCGCCCAATTGGCAGGCAATTCATGTTCATAGCGACGCAATAGTTCAGTTGCTAAATCCGGGTGACGTGATTGGTACTCCATAAATAACTGATTCCAATTATTTTCTGCTCGCATACCAGTTGCTTTACAATCAAAATCAGCATAAACTTCAGCCGGAATCTCAAATGGAGCATAAGACCATTTCAACTCTTTACGCACTAATTCAGCCTCTGCTGCACCAAGCGGAGCACCATGGCATTCTTCTTTACCTGCTTTATTTGGTGAACCTTTACCAATTATGGTTCGACAGATAATCAGTGTTGGCTTATTATGAACTACTTTAGCTTTTTTGATTGCTTTAGTCAACTGATCAACACTATCACCATCCACAGGTGAAATAACGTGCCAATTATAGCTTTCGAAACGGCGTCTAACATCTTCATTAAACCAGCCTTCAACTTCACCATCAATTGAAATACCATTATCATCATAAAACACAATCAGTTTACCCAAGCCCCACGTCCCAGCTAAAGCACATGCTTCATGCGAAATACCTTCCATTAGGCAACCATCGCCAGCAAAAACATAAGTATGATGATCAACAATTGGATAACCATCGCGGTTAAACTCTTCAGCAAGAAGCTTCTCAGCTAAAGCCATACCAACAGCATTAGTAATTCCCTGCCCTAACGGACCAGTAGTAGTTTCCACACCTTTGGTATAACCATATTCAGGATGTCCCGGAGTACGCGAATGAAACTGTCTGAAATTTTTTAAATCATCAATACCTAAATCATAACCAGTTAGATGTAACAGCGCATACTGTAACATTGAGGCATGACCATTGCTCAAGACAAAACGATCCCGATTCAACCAGTTTGGGTTAAGTGGATTATGGCGCATTTGATCCCGCCATAAAACCGTACCCATTTCAGCCATTCCCATCGGAGCTCCCGGATGTCCAGACTTAGATTTTTCAACACTATCAACTGCCAACATTCGAACCGCGTTAGCCATTAAACTATAATTGGCCATACCATGCACCCTTCTTTTGATTAAAAACTTTTATTGCTAGCGATTTTAGCATATTTTGCTATTTTCAAATTGGCTAATTAGTGCCCTGATAAAATCTAAGGCTAAAGCTTACCGAAAGAATTAGCATCTCAGACGTTAGCAGCTAAGCTTACCAAGTAATCTGGAATCGCAATAATTTTGCGCTCTGCGTTAAGAAAAGCTACCCGAATCTCCGCGTTAGCAACCAATGTATTACCATCTTTATAAATAGAATAAAGCATAATTAAACGCGTTGGACTAAACACTTTTAACGTTAGCTCAACTCGAATTATGTCGCCATAAAAACATTCACGACGATAGCTGCATTGCAAATCAGCAACCACTAAACCACTGCCTTTACCATCAACATCCAGCTCGCTATAGCCATGCTCACGTAAAAAGCGCACTCGTGTTTCATGTAAATAATTCAATAACGCAAGATGATCCATATGATTAGCGTAATTAATATCGCGAATTGATAACTGATAATTTTGTTGATACATTGATATGCCCTTCATCTAAAACCTAGCGTTCAATAATAAACCCGTGGGATTCGTTCATTAAATCCAACCAACACCTCATAAACTATGGTGTTTAATTTTTCTGCGATTGAAGCAAGCGTAATTTCTAGTTCTCCAGAGCTACCGATCAAAACAGCCTCATCGCCTACGTATGCTTCGCCGCTTGCACCAATATCTACCATCAACATATCCATGCAAATCGTACCAGAAATTATATATTTATGCCCACGAATAATTACTTCCCCCAAGTTTGATAGACCACGACGATAACCATCACCATAACCAATTGGCAAAGTTACTACACGGGTATCACAAGTTGTTTTATAGCGATGGTTGTAACTAATTCCAGAGTTAGCATACACTACTTTAAAATAGCTAACCCGAGTAATCAGACTGAAGCAAGGTTGAATTGATGATAAAGGTAATGTATTAATCGGATGAGCAGGAAAATAACCATAACTAAGTAAACCCGGACGCACCATATCAAAATGACTCTCTGCAAAGTACGCCACGCCACCTGAGTTTGCCAAATGACAAATAACATCAGGCTTCTGTTCTTTAACATATTGAGCAAGAACTCTAAACTGTTCAATTTGCGCCAGAGTCAGCTGATTATCAACTTCATCACTAGCCGCCAAATGAGAATAAACACCACACAAATCCAAGCATGGATGTGCAAGCACATAATCAATTAACGCCGCAGCACTACCACTACGCACACCAACACGATTCATACCACTATCAATTTTGATATGCACTTTGCATATTACTCGATACATTTCACAAAATTTGATCAAAAGTTGTGCTTTATATTGCGATGAAATAGTGACCTCAAGATTATGGTTGATTAGCCCGGCAATTTGCTCTTCATCAAAAGCACCAAAAACTAAAATTGGCTTCTTTATCCCAATATTACGCAGCAAACTGCCTTCGTCAAGACATGACACAGCCAGATAATCGACATACGGCTCGACTAATTTGGAAATTCCCGATAAACCATGACCGTATGCATTTGCTTTCACAGGTAAGCAGAGCTTAACCTTAGCTCCGACATGTTGCTTGATTGCATTTAAATTACCAATCAACTGCTGGGAATTTATTAAAATTTGAGTGGGATGCACAAATAATCTCTTAAAAATCAAGACTTCTTACGAAGCAGCAGCGCCAGCACCAGTAAATTACTCAGCATTAAACCTGCAATTATCACGTCAACAAGAGTAAATTTGATTTGAATATTCTGATAACTAAGACTGCTATCACCACCGAGGATAAAATGCAAGATTAAACTAAATCCAGTTGCAACTAAAAAGAAACACAGTAGTTTAGACATTTACTTTATCCTTTCACATTTTTCTCATATTTGTTTAGTTTATCTTCTAAGTTATATCCTAATTTAACCATACCTGTTTTATGCAATATAGCTTTAATCACTATTCGAATTATGGCATCTTTGATTGTACCAAAATCAGGTAAAAATAATACTTTGAACATTAGAAAACCAACAATCGCCAGCCCCCAGTCAAAACTACTGTCAATCGTAGAATAGTAATAGAGTTGTGCACCGGTTAAATACACATAGATCCATGACGCACAGACAAAACTAAAATATGCTGCAATCAAATAGACCATGTCACCCAGTACACGCTGATAGCCTTTATATAGATCATAAATATATAGCCCAATATAAAGTAATTTTATGCGTTTTGGAGTAACAATTCTCTGGTATAAACTTTTGGTATATTTAAGTTTAAGTAAATCATGCTTAACAATATATTTTACCAAACGTAAAATTCTAGCAACTAAACTATCACGCAAAAACCTATCACGGCGAGCAATCGCCATAACATTCAAGACAAATCTTTCACTTGGGAATAAAATTGCCAGCCACGCCACAATCAATACCAACCACGTAAGGTGGACAAAATGCATAACATGCTCGAAATACACTGGTCGAATATGTGGAGATAGGAGCAAATATTCAATTGCCAGACTTAACAAACCAAAGCGGAAAACAGTTGAACCGACCCAGCGAATCCGATTAGAAATATTAGCTAAATACAGCCATAAAAGAAATTTCATCTTTACCCCAAATAAATTAAGGAGCTTATTGCTAAGCTCCCCATACTAGTTTACCATATTGCTACGAGATTAGATAATCCAAACAACAAGTATTACTACGGCAACTAAAACCCCAAATTTCCAGTTCAACACACGTTGACCTTCTTTTGCTTCTTTAGTGAAAAAGCCTTTAATTTTACCACAGCATTTTTTCTTAGCCGGAGTTTCATTAGTTTCTGGTTGTAAATTTAAATCGCTCATATTAAGCTCCAATAATTAAACAATGACAATAAATACCACCAAGCCTAACAGAATCCATAACCAATTCTGCACAAGCTTAGAGAACTTCGATTGTGAACCGCTTAAATTGTGCATTAGCCATTTTATTAACTCATCCATCATTTAACCTTCACAAAATATGCCAAATTATAGCATATACAACATTAGTTTACTCAACTAATTATTTACAACAACTCTACACTCCGAGCTTGAAAGTTAAGTTATAACATATCAAATAATGACTCACCTCTTAAATACAATATCCATAATAATGACCAATTTATATAGTTGCGGAACCTTCCAGTGTACACTACTATTTTTAATAGACTCAGTAATTATAGCGTTAAATTATTGGCATTTTACTTTTAATATTTTGAGCTTACAAAAAGTACATAACACGCAGTGAATATGATACCTGGCTGTATAAACATTATAACGTTTACTCTGTTCTTAGAATGGTAAAATACATGTATCCATACAATCTCACTAACACAACAACCCTTAAATCTCAAGGCAGATACAGATCTGACGACAGACTTCATACATATAAATGTAATTAAATTAATAATCAAGCACTAAATGACACATAAGGCTGTTGGTTTTTTAAGAATACTGTTATAGCTTGTTATACTTTTAGTTTATTAATTAATAACTTAATCTCACGAGAATATTGACAATATTGCAAAGTAGTAGTGCTTAATTTCATGCTAAAATTTCACTCAAAAATATTGATAGGTTATATCAAGTCGTAGTAAAAAGCATATAGTTAACGATTAAATATCTAGAGGAATAAGAATGCAAGAAGGGCAAATAAAAAAATTACTGTGGACTTTAATAATTTTCACCCTAACAGCTTGTAGCAACAGCGGCGGAATTTCTTCAAATGATGGACAAAATGGGGGAGCAAGTAATATAAATCTGAGAGCAACAGCTCCCGATCAATATCCTGCAGGTGTCGCAACAACTGCTTATTTAACCATTAGCAATACCTCCACGACGTCAGCAAACAACTTAATTTACAGCGTTCCAAGTGCAAGCAATAATACGGGTGCAGAAATTAGTATTGATAGCGACAGTGCAAATTCGTGCCACAACCTTTCGGCTGCAGCAAGCTGCATATTAAAAGTAAATATTGATTCAAACTCTCACCCAGGAAGCTTCGCAGTTACTGCAGCTTCTGCAAATCAAACGAACACGACTTTAACCAGTAGAATTAAATCTGCTATTGGATTAAACTCCGAAGCCATTGTGCTGAAAACTAATATTGGTTTGACAACGATTCCTCCTAATACACAAGCCGGAGCCAATGGAATTAGCTTTCTCTATTCATCTACTATTGCTTCTGAGTCAAGTGGCCCAACTCAACTATCAATAGTTGCCGTAGTTAACCAAAATGCGGGTAACAACTTTAATACCATTAACTTGACAACAGCAAGTGGTACACCGCTTGATTTTAGCGTATTATCTGGAAATAGTGGTAACGGTCTAACAAATCTGAGCCCAGGAGCAATTGTTACCTTTATCCTAAACATTCCTGCTGGTTCATCTTCGCCATATTCATTCTATGCACAAACAATGGAAAATGGAACATTGGTTAGCCAAAGTAATATAGCAAATCAAATTAATATCGGATCGCCTACTCAAGGTATTTTGACTGTTCAACCAACTGGATTTAATTTGTCTGCTGCCAACAATTATCTGACTCAAGCTATTACATACACTAACACTGGTAATGGTATAATCAGCAACCTATCAATTCAAACACCGGCAGCACCAATTTCTATCGTAGCCAATGATTGCCAAAATAGTCTTGAAGTCGGAAGAAGTTGCATTGTAGTAGTAACTTCTAATGCAGCAACAGGGACGAGTGGCTCTGGATCTCTTGTTGCCAGCTATAATAATGGAAGTAGCGCGATTAGTCAATACAATTATTCTGGGGCAACACCTACTCCAACACCTACTCCAACACCTACTCCAACACCTACTCCAACACCTACTCCGCAAGCTGGTATCTCATTAAGTGCAGTGAATAATTTTAGCTTTTCAGCCAATACGATAAATGGGCATGAATCAACGCAAGTAACAATACTCAATACAGGAAACACAAACGAAACAAATTTTGCTTTCAGCTTCAATCCCAATCAATATTTCTCAATTTCACATTTAGGTAATGACACTTGTTCAGTTAATAATAACATAATTACTTCTACACTAAGAGCCGGAGAGAGTTGTACGCTTACAATGAATTATGATAACTCAACGCTTGGAGCTGGTCTTACCACATTAACAGTTAACTATAACTATAATAGCGACTCACAATCATCAACTACAAAAACAATGGCTTATCAAACCACTCAGGCAGGAGCAACTTTAAACTTAAGTCCTTCCTCCTATAATTATGGAGTAATTGTCGCTAATAATAGCGAAAGCAAAACCCAGACCTTCACCTTAACTAACGCAGGTCCTGACAGTATAACAGGCATCACACTTCAAAATATTTCTGGTGACAGCAGTTTTTTTACCGTAGATTCCAGTGGGGCTAATGGATGTTCAACAGCTACTCCGCTAGCTAGTGGTGGGCACTGTAACTTTACAGTTAGATTTGGACCAACTTCAACAGTAAAAGATACTGTCTCAGCAACGCTTCCAATAACTTATTCTTTTGCCGGAGGTTCATCATCTACCAGTCTGTCATTAAGCGGCTATTCGCGTGCCACCATATCGGCAAATATTGAGCTATACAATGTGAGTTCCAGCATCAGTATTGGTAATGGCGAATCAGTCAATAGCACATATCAAGTTGATGCAAGTTCAGCAACAAATTCAACAATTACCCTTAGCTACAAAAACACTGGACTCACTGATGCATCAAATTTTGCTATCAATAGTGCTCCAACTGGATACACTATTGATAATAGCAGCACTTGCGGTAGCAGTATTACAACATTACAAGCTAACGGAGCTAATAGCTGTGTCGTGGTAATCAAGCCAACCATTTCTACAGCCGGAGCATTAAATGTTAATCTAAGTAGCAGCCTATCAGGAAGTTGGACGGACGAACATGGCAGCATAAATAATCAGACAATCTTGTGGAATACAGGCAATGGTACACAGAATACAATTTATGTCAATATTTTTGCTTCTCCTCAAGTGGTCGCAGTTATGAGTAGTGATTCTTCTGGCAACATACCTATAACTGAAGTGAAGACTGGTACAACCTTCTATGTTGTGCTTAGTTTGACTGGTGGTTATAGTGTAAATACAAGCTATAATATAGAAGCTCCAGTAGGCTTTTCACCTGTTTCTAGCAGTTGTAGCATAACGAGTAGCAATCCGCAATGTTCTGTGGCAATTACCGCTCCAGTTACCTCGTCAACGGGGAATGTCGTTACTATTTCTGGGGGAAGTCCTACGTCAACTCCAGCCGCATTTACGTTTAATGTTGTAGTACCAACAACTTACGCCTATCTTGCGACAGGTGCTACTGGTCTCTTTCAATGTGCCGTTTCAGCCGTAGATGGGTCATTGAATGGTTGTGTGAAAAAAGCTTATCCGATTGCAGCGCCTAACTATATTGTTTCGCTAGCACTTGATCCAACAGGAACATATCTATATACTTTGACCAATCAGGGATCATTACCAACGGATGTTGGCAGCTATTATGCGTGTAATTTGGGTTCAACTGGTCAATATGAGAGTACTAATTGTGGGCAGAAAAATTTCCCAGCATATGGAAATATCGCTTTTGCACCAACCTTAGGTACAATGTATGCCTATCTAGCAGGACAGCCGATTTTATCCAACGGCAATCAACCTAATTACTGTACGATACTGCAAGAATCTTCTTTATTTTGCAATGTACAGAGTAACTATCCAACGCAAACATCGCGAACGCTGAGCAGTATGGTGGTAAATAATAGTAGCTATGTCTATATCAGCTCAGTGACAAACTCAAAAATATACGCATGTGATGTGACAAATAGCGCTGGATACACAGGTTCTAATTGTCCAAGCGCTAGTGCTAGTACTGCAATTCAAACACAGACAATCAGCAATATTCAAATAGGTTCTGATTATTACGCATATATTGTTGCTGGTGCAGAATTACAGCTCTGTAAAATAATAGCAAATGGTGCTGGTAAAGGTAGTTTTGAAGGTAACACATGCACACCTGCAGACCCATACTCTAATTTAAATGTGACTAGTTCAACCGAAATTGCAACTATAAATTTAAATGGTAAGCCATATTTATATGCCTTTGGTGATACAGCAGGTCAAGTATCAATATGTAACATACGTACTACTACCGAGACTATTGGACCTGATACCTATAATAAAGGAGAATTATCAGCATGTACAGATCCTGCTATTAGCCTTCCTATCACTACAGCGGTTGGTTCAATGGCTTTTGGTAGCTTTTAAAATGAAAATCAGACAGCTAAAATATACTATAGGAAAAATTAAATTAAAACTAAATTAATTATTTCAAGCATATTCGCTGGATTGATGCTGATTTCATGTACAAAGAATTCCTCTACTGAACGTGAAACAGATCACAAGGAAAATGAATTACGTGTAGATATAGGCAGTGAGCCACCATCGTTAGATCCGCAGTTACTCGCTGATACTTCTTCAGCACGGGTAACTAATGATTTATTTGCTGGATTAGTGGACTTTGATCAAAAAAATCAAGTGATTGCTGGTTTATCTGATAAGTGGACAATTAGCTTAGATGGTAAAAGCTATACCTTTCATTTACGAGATGGTATTAAGTTTTCTGATGGAACACCAATCACTGCCAATGATGTTGTATTTTCATGGCAACGTCTCGCAAATCCAGATTTTGGTGCTCCATATGCACAGTTATTAAACAATATAGTCAATGCTC
>ERZ650309.150-NODE-150-length-34695-cov-5.999105_pt1 | contig 34695 bp, 25 predicted proteins | sample MGYA00376245_ERZ650309 | MGnify/ENA primary metagenome ERZ650309 (study PRJEB26733, sample SAMN07839294) | wastewater metagenome | biome: urban; feature: wastewater treatment plant; material: waste water | place: USA: North Carolina | collected 2016-04-26 ... | reverse complement strand
TGGCAGGTATTAGTGATGATAAGCAAAGACTCTGTCTTTCTGTAGCATTATGGAATGGCAATGACCCTATTCTAAAAGAAAGAATGTTTGGATTAACGGGGCCAGAGGGCAACCATGGTGAAGATTGTAAAGAATTGTATTATTATCTAGACAATACACCAACTCATAGCTATCAAAAGCATTTATACAAATATCCACATGCTGCATATCCTTATGCTGATTTGGTAGATACCAATATGCAAAGAAGCAAGGAAGAAAATGAATACGAACTAATAGATACTGGTGTATTTGATGAACATAAATATTTCGATGTTTTTTCCGAATACGCCAAGGCAGATGATGAAGATATTTTATTGCGGATTACAGTACATAACAGGGGCAATGAGGATGCAGCTATCACAGTGCTTCCACAAATATGGTTTCGGAATTTGTGGAGTTTTGGATTGATGAATAAAAAGCCGCAAATATCAGCAGCTAAAGGAACTGCTAACTATCAAATGGTTGTGCTAACTCATGAAGAACTTGGTAGCTATCATTATTATTTCGAAGCAGCATCCCATTGTTTATTTACAGAAAATGAAAACAATCATAGAAAACTATGGGGCACTGGCGACCACTCAGTGTATGTAAAAGATTTATTTCATGATGCTGTTATTCAAAACAGGTATGATGAATTTTCTGATAAAACAAGTGGTACAAAATTCACTCCTGTCTATAGCAGACTTGTAAAAGCAGGCGGCAGTGTGGAAATAAAAGTGCGCTTATCAAAATCAAAACTAAGCGGCTCTCCACTCGGAAAAGATTTTGATACTATTTTCAATAGAAATATTGCAGCGGCCAATGAATTTTATGGAAGCATCATTCCTTCAAGTACAGATGTGGACGCATACAATGTGCAGCGTCAGGCTTATGCAGGCATGCTATGGACTAAGCAATATTATAACCTCGATATTCCTCTATGGCTCAATGGAGATAAGGATCAACCAAAGCCTCCTGAAAGTAGAAAAACAGGAAGAAACAGTCAATGGCATACATTGAACAATGAAGATATTATTTCCATGCCGGATAAATGGGAATACCCGTGGTATGCGGCTTGGGATCTGGCTTTTCATTGTATTTCTTTTGCAATGCTCGATTCAAATTTTGCGAAGCAGCAATTACTCATGTTTTTAAGAGAATGGTATATGCACCCCAATGGACAAATACCTGCTTATGAATGGGCATTTGGCGATGTAAATCCACCTGTGCATGCCATGAGTTGTTTACAGGTTTATTACACCGATAAAAAATTGAACAATAGAGAAGATGTTGATTTTTTGAAAAAAGCATTTTCAAAACTCTTACTCAATTTTACCTGGTGGGTAAATAGAAAAGATACCAATGGAAAGAATGTATTTGAAGGAGGCTTTTTAGGATTGGATAATATTGGCGTATTTGATAGAAGTAGTGCAATACCCGGTGGTGGACATTTGGAGCAGGCTGATGGCACCAGCTGGATGGCTATGTATTGTTTGAATATGTTGGAAATGGCTTTGGAAATAACAAAGCATGACAGCAGCTTTGAACCCATGTGTACCAAGTTCTTTGAGCATTTTGCTTTGATAGCGGAAAGCCTCAATCGTATTGGAAAAGATTGGACTGGTGCCTGGGATGAAGAAGAAGGATTCTTCTATGATGTACTTGCTTTGCCAAACCATCAATATACTCCTTTAAAAGTGCGTTCATTAGTTGGGCTTACCACTTTGTTTGCCAATCTTACCATCAATAAAGAATGGCTGAAAGCTGCACCGGAGTTTCAATACCGCATGAATTGGTTCAATGAATATTTTAAAAATAATACAGACTACACGGTTACAGAAGAAATGAAGTCTGACACAGTATTGCTTACACTTATTCCAAAGCATAGATTGCAAAAACTGCTTCAGGCCATGCTGGATGAATCAGAATTTTTGAGTGATTATGGTATTCGTTCTATTTCAAAAAAACATGAAGATGGCTATTGGGTAGAAATTGAGGGACAGCATTATGGATTAAAGTATGAGCCGGCAGAAAGCAGCACAGGATTATTTGGAGGTAATAGCAATTGGCGTGGCCCAATATGGATGCCCATGAATTACCTCATCATTATGTCCCTACAAAAATTTTATAGTTTTTATGGAGATGATTTAAAAGTAGAATTCCCAACCGGAAGTGGTCATCATATCAATCTAAATGAAGTATGTAAAAATTTGAATGAACGATTAACAAAATTATTTCTGCAAGATGAAGATGGTAATAGACCTATACATGGATTGACGCCGTTAATCTATCAGGACAAAAATTTTAAAGACCTCATTTTATTCTATGAATATTTTCATGGGGATAATGGAAGAGGTGTGGGTGCTACACATCAAACAGGATGGACAGGCATTGCAGCAAACTTATTTGAATAACCATCAGCATCATGAACAGTAGTTTTGAACATTTAATAGAACGTGAGTTTTTACTCACCAATGGTATTGGTGGATATGCATCCTCCAGTTTTTGCGGAGCTAATACAAGGCGCTATCATGGCCTCTTGGTGGCTTCTTTTAATCCTCCTACACAAAGGAAAGTAGTAGTGAGTAAATTAGAGGAAACCATTCTTTTAGAAACGGAAGAATTTGAATTGGCCTGCAATCAATATCCCAGTAAAGTACACCCCGCAGGTTTTAAATTTATTCAGGATATAAAAGTTAGCACCAATAGTATAGAGTGGCTGTACAATGTAAACAACCATATCATTTCGAAGCGTATAAAAACCATACAGGGCAGAAATACTACTGTGGTTACTTATACGAATTTGTCAAAAAATAAAGTAGGTATTCAAGTAAGGCCAATGTTAGTGTGGCGAGACTTTCATGCCATGTTTAAAGAAGATGATTATTTTGATTTTTATATCAAGAAGCAATCTGATACCTGCTTAGAAGTGTTTGCACATTATGGTTCATCACCATTGCACATGATAACAGATACTGGCAAGTGGCGTACTGAAAAATATTGGTATAAAAGTATGGAGTATGCTATTGAAAAAGAAAGAGGTTTTGATTTTTCTGAAGATGTCATGCAAGCAGGAGCCTGTGCAGCTTTATTAAATCCGGGGGAGCAAGTTGAAATTATTTTGACCACAGAAAAGCCGGTAGAAGCTTTATTGAAAAGATACCAATCAGATGCTATTAGTGCAAGTCATCAGAATAAATTTATACATGATTTAATACAATCAGGTAGTCAGTTTATTGTACATAGAAATAGTACAGAGGGCAGCACAGTTATGGCAGGTTATCATTGGTTTAGCGATTGGGGTAGAGATACCATGATTGCCATGCGTGGCCTCACTATCCATACACAGCAGCAGGAAGTTTCCAAAAGTATATTGCAAAGTTTCTTTGATTATATTAGTGAGGGTATGCTACCCAATCGTTTTCCTGATTATGCCGGTGAGGGAGTGGAATACAATACCATCGATGCATCGCTATGGCTTTTTGTAGCGATGTATGATTATTGGAAAACATTCCATGACGATGCATTTTTACAAAAGCATATTGATGCACTACTGGGCATCATTGCTGCACATATAAAAGGCACTCGCTATAGTATCCAATTAGACAAAGATTATTTAATAAAAGGCGGGGAAACGGGTGTACAACTTACCTGGATGGATGCAAAGGTTGGAGATTATGTGGTAACTCCACGTATTGGTAAGCCTGTAGAAATTAACCTGCTATGGTACAATGCATTAAAGATTACAGACACATTTTGCGAAGCAATAAAAATAAAAAAGCCAATTGGTTTACCCAGAATGATTGCAGGATTTGAAAAATCATTTGGTAAAAAATTTATTAATCAAGCAGGGTATTTGGCCGATGTTGTTTTGGCTAATGATGTACAAGACAATAGTCTGCGGCCAAATATGATATATGCTGTATCGCTTCCATTTTCGCCGGTGAGTGATGCTGTGCAAAAAAAGATTGTAGACACTGTATCAGATGCTTTATACACAGCGCTTGGGTTGCGTACATTAGATAAAAAGAATCAAGCATTTCGTGCTATTTACGAAGGGGATGCCTACAGCAGAGATACTGCCTACCACCAAGGAACAGTATGGCCTTTTCTTTGGGGTGAATGGGCATTGGCGTATCTAAAGCTCAATAAATTTTCAAAAAATGCTTGTGCTACTGTGTGGGAAAAAAGTAAAACATTGCAAGACCATTTTTATAATCAAGGATGTGCGTATGCATTGTCAGAAATATATGATGGGCTTTATCCTTTGCAGGGTAAAGGCTGTGCACAGCAAGCATGGAGTATAGGAAATTTATTGATGGTTTTCCTACACCCAGATTTTAAAACTGCAGTTACGAATGATTAAATCATTTAAAGCAAATTGGAAACTTTTTATCATTGAGGCATGGGCACTTGGCATGTTTATGATATCCGCTTGTGTATGCACCATTTTAATAGAACATCCGGATTTTCATATAGCCACATCTATTGCCCTGCCTTTTTGGAGAAGGCTTTTGATCGGCATTGCAATGGGTAGTACTGCTATTCTGCTCATCTATTCAAAATGGGGAAAGCAAAGTGGTGCACACATGAATCCTGCTGTTACTCTGGCACATTTGCATTTAAACAGGATAAAATTGACAGATGCTATCTGGTATATTCTTGCTCAAGTCATTGGTGCTTCTTGTTGTGTTGCATTTGTAAATTTTTTATTTCCAAACTATGTGGGTAGTGATGTAGTCAACTATGTGGTAACCACGCCTGGCGTAGATGGTGTAGCTATTGCTTTCATTGCGGAAATGGGCATGTCCGCTTTGTTATTTGGTATAGTATTGTTGGTGAGTAATTCTGCTTATGCAAAATATACTGGGTATGTAGCTGGCTTTATAGTCTGTTGCTATATATGGTTTGAAGCGCCATTGTCTGGTATGAGTATGAACCCTGCCAGAAGTTTTGGTTCTGCTATAAATGCTGGTGTATGGTCATCTTTTTGGATTTATATTGTAGCACCGGTTATGGGTATGCAATTCAGTGCTTGGTTATATAGAAAATTATATTTGCGATCACATGGTGAATGTAAAACCATGCTTTGTCATTTTAGTGGAGATGGTTTACATAATAAAATTTATAAAGTGTGGAAATGGTGGCAAAAAGATGCTACCAATACATTAATAGAATACAACGAAAATTAAATAGATATGCAACAACTGTTTATAACCGGAGGCTCGGGAAACTTGGGCACACAAGTGTGTAATGCTTTGGTAAAAGAAAACTATATGCTACACCTTGCTGTGCGGCATATTAAAGATGAAGTGGCTGACAACAGTAAAAAATATTATGAGTTGGATTTGAATCATGATAACTCAGTAAATAATGCCCTCAGCAATATAGAGTCATCCCACGGCAAGATGAATGCGGGTATTTTTATGGCCGGTGGCTATATGCCGGGAAACTATAAAAGTACCGGTGCCGCTGATTTTGAAAAAATGATTCACCTCAATTTTTTTACTGCTTATCATGCAGCAAAATTTCTTTTACAACATTTTGAAATCAATGGTGGAGGCAAACTAATTTTTGTAGGTGCAAAAGCTGCTACAGATGGACATATTGCATTTGACAATCTTCCCTACGCCATGTCTAAACTCATGTTGATTAATTTTTCAGATATCATCAATGCTGGGTTCTCCAATAAAAATATCAGCGCACATATTTTATTGCCCGGCACATTGGATACTGAGCAAAATAGGCGTGCCATGCCTGATGCTGATTTTAGTACATGGACAAAAACAGAACTTATTTCAGATGCCATAAAGTCTATACTAAATGGTAGTAATATAGATAGAATTATTCATCTCTAAAGTCATAAATTATGATTGCACTAATTCTAATTTATATCAATTTTATATTTGGTTTTTGCTGCGCAATATGGTTTGCATTTTTTAAAGTGCATAAAATTGATGAAGGAGCAGCACATAGTTCTATTTGGTTTAAACTGATCATTGTACCTGCGGTAATACTATTGTGGCCACTTGTACTTACCATCACTTTGAGCCAAAAGAAGAAAGTGATAGAGTCGCATAAAAAATAGTTGCATATTTTTGAATATGTAGTTGTACTATTTTCATTAAGAAATTATGAATCATTCATTAAGAAAAAGACATTTGAGTACATGGATTGCAATAGCAGTATTATTAGCAGTGGGGCTATTGTTTGCCATTTTTTATAAATAGATAAACGCTATGAGCGCATCCTATAAACCAATACTCTGGAACAAATTTAAACAACAATACGACCTCATACTGTGGGGCATCATTGTCAACTATATTTTCGTATTTGTTGTGTGTAATACTATATTATATCCACAGCATAATTTTAATACTATACTTATACGGGCATTTGGTTCTTTGGCAATTATTATGCTGCATGTCATTTTATGTATTGGCCCTGCGGCCCGACTCAATGCTAAGTTTTTGCCTGTGTTGTACAACAGAAGGCATTTGGGTGTAAGCATGTTTATCATAGCGGCTACACATGGTGTATTAAGTTTATTATGGTTTCATGGTAATGGCAACACACCTGCTTTGATTTCATTGTTTACAGCAAATACCCATTACGATTCTTTTATTTTTTTCCCATTTCAAACACTTGGTTTTTTTGCGCTTTTGATACTTGCAGCTATGGCGTTTACCAGTCATGATTTTTGGCTGAATTTTTTATCGCCACGGTTTTGGAAAGTGTTGCACATGCTGGTGTATATAGCTTATGCTTTAGTCATGATGCATGTGGCATTGGGTGTATTTCAATTGGAGCAATCCATCATTTTTTCGGTACTGCTATTGGTTGGTTTTACCCTTGTAGCAGTACTACATATTATGGCGGGTATAAAAGAAAATAGAACAGATAATATGGCTACGCCAAATGATGATGGAGACTGGCATTTGGTAGGAGAGCTTGCAGACTTTAAAGATGATAGGGCAAAAATGGCCATCATTGATAAAGAAAGAATAGCTGTTTTTAAATATGATAATAAACTGAGCGCTGTGCACAATGTATGCAAGCATCAAATGGGTCCATTAGGCGAAGGCAAGATTGTAGATGGATGCATTACCTGTCCTTGGCATGGTTATCAATACCGACCTGAAGATGGTTGTGCGCCTGCCCCCTTTACGGAAAAATTGCATACCTATCCACTGAAATTGATAGGCACTGCTGTGTATGTAAATGTACATCCATTGCCCGAAGGGACATATATAACTCCCCTTTCATTACCAACAAATACAGCAATAAATGAAAATAGTAGTAAGCCATTTTTTATAGGTTGGGACAGCAAGAATGAAAAAAAAATATTTACGCTTCCTAAAAAAATAGCGGCGGCCATCGCTGTTTTTTGTTTACTGCTTTCATTCACTATTACTGCCAATCAGAAAAAAATTACACCTTTTAAAATTGACTATGAAAATGTAAAAAAAATGCAAGGGTGGCTGAGTATTTCACCGGTACCGATGCTTACAATTCTAGATGATAAGGATGACAATGGTAATCCTGCATATAAAAATATTTTATTGGTAGATGCATTTAAAAAAGGGGCTTATGAAACTGTGCTTGGCGTACTAAAAAACAATAGCATTGCTTATGTGCAAATGGAAGGATACATGAGCAACAAAATTGTATCCTGTGGCAGCCATACAGATAGTGGATGTGCTTCTCTTTGCACTCAATGCATAACAGGCACTACTCATTTTCCTATTTTGGAAATTGAAAATGGTATTTATTCATTTAAAGAAATAAAGCCCGCATTTATGCTGCCTCCACCCAACTCCTTGCCAGAGCAAGACACCATAATAACCGGGGAAATTATTGACCCTAAATGTTATTTTGGTGCTATGAATCCGGGGTATGGAAAGCCACATTTAAGCTGTGCGGTAAGATGCATTGCCGGAGGCATAATGCCTGTATTAAAATATTATACCTCAGCAGGTGAGGAAAGTTATTGTGTACTCATAGATCGTGATCAAAGTATAAATGATTATATCATCAACTATGTAGGAACTACGGTAATCATCAAAGGAAAATTTCAACAGGCATTCAATTGGAATATGCTATCATTGAGCAAAAATTCGATTGCGTTAAAATAAGCCTGTTATGTATATCAATGTTTTGAAAGTAGAGGATTTGCCGAATCAAAGTGCCAAGGTTGTAAAACTGGGTAATAAGAAAATTGCACTTTTTAATTATAACAATAAAATTACTGCCATTGGCAATGCGTGCCTGCACCGCGGAGGCCCATTAGCATTGGGTTGTGTGGCAGATAAATATGATGGCACTTATGTAACCTGCCCTTGGCATGGATGGGAGTATAATATTGAAACCGGTGCTGCGCCTCCGGGTTATAAAGACCAACAAGCAGTATATGAAGTAAAAATAGATGATGGAAATATATGGGTGAATGATGATGCTATTGTGCAGGCACACAAAGCATTTCATGATTCTCCTCTCTTAGATGATTTAATTCATTTGCGGTATAAGACTACACCAGATTCATTAAATATTTTGGGCATATCTGCTACCAATATGAATACGGATTTGCCAAGATATTCTACATCAGAGGCATCGTTAGAATTGGCATTAAATTATGCTCAAGAAAAATATAATGCTGATACACGCATTATAAAATTGAGAGATTTGAATTACAAACATTGTGAAGGTTATTATTCCCAACACATGCAGGCTTGCAACTGGCCATGCAGTATTACTGAAATGAATCCTGAGGATGGTATGACAAAAGTATATGAAGACTTGATACTATGGGCTGATATTGTATTGCTGGCTACACCCATACGCTGGGGGCAGGCATCCTCCTTATATTATAAAATGGCAGAGCGATTGAATACTGTGCAAAATCAAATAACCATTAAAGACCGCATACTCATAAAAAATAAAGTGGCTTCCTTTCTCATTACCGGAGGGCAAGATAATATACAACAGGTGGCAGGGCAAATGATGTGTTTTTTTACAGACCTGGGGTTCACATTTCCGCCATTTAGTTTTATGGGTTGGAGCAGAGGATGGACAGCAGAGGATATGGATAAAAATGTACTGCAATTTAAAAAAAGTGAATACGTAAAACGCAGCACTACAGAGCTTTTGGACAACTGTGTAGAAACATTGAGACAGATTAAAAAGATAGATAGTTCAAAAATTGTAGCTCCCAAACCACACCGCAAGGATTCATTGACTAGCGACCTTGAAAATTTTGATATGAATATGTAATATATGCATTAATTATACTCTCTGATTTTGTTATTTGTACAAGCGTATGTAAGCATAAAAAAATTATTTGCGGCAAAGCCATAAAAGCCATTCATAAAAATGAATGGCCTTTACTACAAAAACTAAACCCCTGATTAATCTTTGATAATCTTTATTCTTTGGCTATAGACATCGTCTTTATAACTTAAATAATAAATTCCTTTTGCAAAGTTTGTCATATCAATTGAAACTGTTTTTGAACTGATGGGTATATGTTGCACTATACTACCAAGTGCATTGAAAATAGTAAGTTGAGCATGCTCAGTGGGCAGAGCTGTAAGCGATATTTGTAATTTATTTTTTACAGGATTTGGGTAAGCATTTATTTGCTTAATGTATGCCTTTACTCTTGCACTTACAATATTGCTACATTCAATTCTACCATCTGCGTTTATGAGTTTCAATTTGTAGTAATTTAAACCAGTTATTGGATTTTCATCCCAGTAGGTGTATTCAGATTCATACACATTTGCACTGATTGTAGATAGGGTTGTAAAATCAATTCCATTTTCACTTCTTTGTATTTCATATTTATCGCCTGATATTTGGTTATAGGTTTTCCATGAAATTTTATTTCTATTATCTACATTCTCTACGGCAAGTGAGCCAGTTTGAAGAGACATTACATCTTCAATTTTGCAAGTACTTGCACCATAAATATTTTGATCAAAACCTGTCCAAAAAATAGCATTACAATCATTTGTGCTGTTTAAAACAACATAGTCTTGATAGGATATCCATTTTAAATAATTATCGCAAAGGATTTTTGTATCAGTCCAGTTAAAACTATTGTCCTGCTTAATGCTTTGCGCCCCTATGGCTACAGTGTTTGTAGTAGTAGAAAAGAAACAAACTGTATTGTCATTATCAAAAGCAAGTTTTGGGTAAGCATAGTATCCATTAGCAATATCAACAATTTTGCCCCCTACGGGGAATGAGAGGCCTCCTGAATTACCTATTTTTTGAATCATTGCATAAGTGGTGGTTGATGGTGTTTCAATCCATGTGACACAAAGTGTATCACTGCTGTTTATATTTGCATAAGACCTTCCTGCTGTGGCGGTTTGTGAAATAGAAATTCTTGAGGGCGACCATGCAAAGGCTCCGGTAGATAAAATTTTTGTTGTATAAACTTGATTGTTTGCGGCATCCCAAGTTACATATAAGTCATTATTTGCAGAGCGGCACATGCTTATATCCCCTGCAAAACCCAATGTGCCACCTCCGGCAGTTATTTCAATAGAAGGCCAGGTTGATATACCACTTGCATCTAATCTATCAATTGTAATGGTAGAGCCAATTCCATTGCCTTTGGAGAGTAAATATAAGCCATCTTGCCCATCACTTAATGATCTATAATCATAGCCACTTAGTGTAAACACTTTTGAATTATTTGCCAGCTCCACATTTCCATTAAAATCAATTTTATTATATGCAATAGCTCCAGCTCCACCAAAGAAAATCAAGTAATAAGTAATGGTGGCACCAGTTGATGTTGGAAATATATTGAAACAACCGGCGTTCTGAACTGAAAGAACCGGGGGTATAGTATTGCTATATGCCAATAATGCCGGTGCTGCCCATATATTTTGACCATCTGCATTAAGATAAATACATTTTACTGAGTCAAAAAAGCCATTTGTTACAATATAACTCATGAGCAACCCTTGCTGCCATTTTACTACTTCTAATGCAGTAATAGAATAGTCTGTTTGTAAAATTTGCTTGCCATTTGATTCCCATAGTGCGTTTCCATCCGGATCAAGTTTTTGTGCATAAATATTTGCATTACTCCCATCCAATCGTTTGTCAAGCCAGAAAACAAAATATCCTCCCGAGGATGAAATGTCATCTTCTATAGCTCTTACATTACTTTGTTGATTGGCTGCATTGCAAATTGCTAATGGCATAGTTGCATCTGAAGAAAACTGTGCTTGAATTTTGATGCAGCAAAGAAAAATAAACAGGAAAGTAAATAGCTTTTTCATTGTAATTTTTTTATGATTGTACCAATAAATCACAAATGAAAGCCAGAAGTTTTCCGATAAATTATCTATTTATTAAGTGGTGGTTGCTATTTAGTCAACGGTAATAATTTGCTCATTTTATTCAGTATATATCAATAAATCATCCCTATTTACTTGTAGTGAAGTCCTGCTAATATTATTTCAATTGTATCCATTCCCTCTATGCTAATTTGGGCATTTGAATCAAGACTATTTTTACCATTTTTAAGCGTTATCTTATCTGCGAAAAGGTCATGCCAGACGAACTTAAATTGTATAGCATTTGCTTCTGGATTAAATAGCCTTACAATCAAACTATCTCCATGATAAGGGGTAATGGATGTGGCACTGATAACATTGTTGCTTATTTCAAAAAGACTACCTGCATGCATACTTTTGTCTTTAATGGGTACTGCAATGAGAGGTTGAGCAAAATCTTCGGCTGCATGTTCTAAATCACTGTTCTTGCAAGTGCTATAGGGTCTTAATAGATAACTGTATTTACTCAAACCTTGCTGGTCTGCTTTGTAATTTGTATGCCAGTAATTATTCATGATATAGCTAAACCAAGAACTGGTGATGGCACCGGTATCCTTCCATTTTTTATGGGTTTGGTTGATGGTTTTTCTTTCGTCAATCATTGCAGTTGGTTCTATGAGTGGGGATTGCAACCAAAGCATTTGTATGCCATGTAATGAGTCTGACAAATTCATCCAACGCCTACCATAACTATAATCCATATTTGAGCCGGGTAGTTGATTGTTCAAATAATTGATCTTACCATAACCAGCATCTATAGCTACCTGTTGTAATGCGGTATTAAATGGAAAACCAAAGTGTACGGATTCTTTTTCTCGTACAGATTTTTTATCAATGATATTGTCAATATAGATTTTATCATCACCTTTAAACAATGAAATATTTCTTTCCAAAAAATTGGCGCCTGGTGCTTCTGAACGAAGTGTAATAGTAGTTAGTACCGGGCCATTTTCTTTTATGGAAAATTTGACCGGTGGATTAGACACCGCATCCTGCGGATTCAAACCAGGCACATACCAATAACTGTTTAAACCCTGATGATTAAACGAACCTGCGTAATTGAATTGTACTGTATTCTTCAACGCATAAATACTTCCATCTTGTGGATGCCACGCTATTGATATTTTTGCATTTTTGAGTGATGTATCAGTGATGACGCAGTCATTTGCCGAAGGCACTATATTATCCGATAATTCAAAAATAAGGGTGCCAAATGCGGGAACATTTTCTGCAAGAAAAATAATATCTCCATTGCTCAATTTTTGTAAGGGGTATGTATTTCCATTTACATCTTTTACAGAGTTTACATCAGCCGAAATGTGCAGTATAACTGGGCCGGATCTTTTGTGAGAGGTTGTGTTTAGTACAGCAATTATTTTTGATTGCTCATCTTGAAATGCATTTAATAATGAATCGTGAAGCTCATTCATTTCATGTTCACCATCAAATAAAAATTGTTTTTTGATACGCCATTGCTCTGTCACAAAAGGAATATCTGGTTGTGTAATACTGTTGTGTGCGCCCCAAGTATGCTCATGAAACAACAAGATATTTTTCCATGCTTCATAGAATTTTGTTGGATTAAATTGAGTAGGTTTTAGCATAGCATATAAATTGCTAAGCTGCACCAATCGCAGGCTATTCAATCTATTTCTTCCTTCTTCATCTGCTGTGGAAATGGCTCCATCTTCCCAGAAAGGTGTGATATCTCCAGATATGATAGGAATACTAGTGCCATATTTTTTTTCAAAATCTTCAAATAGTTTTTCGGTGGTACTTAAAATGATTTTTGGGGTCTCATATTTTTCATTCCATTCCATAACAAATCTTGAAATGCTTGTATCAATAGGGCCATTATCAGACACAATATTATAGCGCCATTGTACCATATCATAAGGATATTTTTTTGCTGATAATTCTTCTAAGTATGCAGCAATTTTCTTTTCGCCTCTATCAAAAATTCCTCCGGGTGCTGTGCCATGCCAAGAAGAATATCCTTTGGCCGCTGTCCATAGCAATATTTTTTTTGCGCCTCCCGGCGATGCCCACCATACAGGTTTATCGCCCCAGATTTTTACATAGTTGCCCACCCTATCTCCCAAATAAGGATGATCATTGCTTAAAAAGTTTGGACCACTTGAAAGATAACGCACACCTGCATTTGCAAGTGCTGTAACTGATGACCAGGCGATGCCGGGCACATCGGAAGTCATGGCAGAATTAATATGCAAATCGTATAAATCTTTCAATTGATTTGCATAATCTGTGTAGTGGAATACTTCCTCGGGTTGGCTTAGTCCTGTAAGCATATTTGCATACATGGCGGATAGGCCAATGCTTCCTGACTTAACCGCTTCAATCAATTTTTCTTTCTGAACTTGTGTAGCTTGTTTGAAATAATTTTCTACAGCCCACAGGGATTCTATATTCCATTTGAACTGTGCATCTTTTGGAAAATATTTTGTGTTTTCTATCATGCTGAGTGCATCATCAATATTCTTATTGTGTATTTTTTCTACCTCTGGTTGTAAGTGAGAATAACCAATATCTGTATGCGAATGGTGTATGAAATAAAGGGTCCTATGCACCACGGGATTTATATAAATATGCTGTTGGCTAAATAGCTTTTTATCATAAAAAATGTTGACCAAAATTGAATCTGTTTTTTGTGCCGGGGTTATTGGTATATAAAATCTGTTTAAACCTTCATTGGCTATAAAGGAAAATTGCTCCTTTTTATTAATACTTACAGTGAGCAACTGCGGCTTTCCAAAATGCAAGGCATTGATAGCAATGCTTTGTTTACCATTTTTTAGAATGAAAGGAGTGGGCAGCACTTCCACATTTTCTTCGAAGGCATATTTGAAAGTCATGTACCAATCGTTGCTGTTTTGGTTTTGACCAACTACCTTTAATCGGATGGGTTTTCCCAAGTTTACTCTACTGAGTGGCAATCGGAGATAAGCGAGACCATGTGCGTCATTTGCACCATCTCTTTTTGTTTGCTGAAATACGATTCGTGAACTATCAGCAGCAGCAAATGACCATATTGGAAATTTGTTGTTGGGATAAGTAGAGAAACTGAGTAGTTTTTTATCATCCACATAAAGATCAAAATTTCTGACACCACTGCTTGTGCCTGTAGAATGAGCTGCTACCCAACTCAAATATATATACTGACCATTTATATGCTCCGGCAATGGTGCTGACTCCCATTCAATTATTTTATTGCCATCTGTGGTGCGGGTCAAGAGGGCAACAGTTGCAAAATCTGAATAAGCTGAAAAGTATCCAATATTTTCTCCCTGAATTTCTTTTGCAAACCCACTTATCCATTTTATTTTCCCGAAGTATGGAACATCCGTTTGTGCATCTGCAGCATAATAGGGCATGGTGAAAATGAGCAAATAAAAAATTTTGTATATCGTATTTTTTTTGAAATTCATGCTGATTTCAGATTTATGTTGTGAAACTGATTCATTTTATTAACTCACATTTTGCAACTTGGTCTATGAAAAATAAAAGGCTACCATAGTTGGCAGCCTGTATCTTTATCATCTTAAAAGCATGTATTATTTTTGTTCACCTGCTTTCATCATAGCAATAATTTGGCGCATACTTTTATCCATTCCTTCGGGGCTGCCGTCTAAGAAAATTACATTCCCTTTTCCTACTTCTGTAAATGTTTTGATGGCTTCTGTCCACATGCTAAATAATATAACATTTGTATCGAGATTTGCCTGCTTCATTTGCTCTGCAGCCATACTCATTCCTTTTGCTACTTCTTCTCTAAATAGTGCAACACCTTGACCTCTGAGGCGAGCTGCTTCTCTTTCCGCTTCTGCGGCAATTTTTATTGCATTACCTTCAGCTTCTGCTGATTTTGTTTTTGTAATCAGCAATGCTTGTCCTTCATTTTCAGCAGCCGCTTTTAAGTTGTTGCTGGCCACAACCCGGCTCATGCTTTCAAGGATTGCTTTATCAAATGTGATGTCATTGATTTGAAGATCGAGTAGGTGATAACCCCAATCTTCTAATACATGATCTACTTCGCCTTTTACACTTTCTACTATTTCTTTTCTTAGCCCCAGAATTTCTGCTTGCTTTTTTGTGGCAACGAATGATCTTATATTTCCTTCGATGGTGCGTACTAAGGCTTGCATTAAATCTTTATCACTGATGAATTTGAAAGCGACTTTTTTTATTGTTTCTTCATCGGCGTTCATTACTGCATAGAGTAGCATACTTTTAAAATAGACATTTGCCTGATCTTGGGTAACAGCTTGAAACTCTAATTCAACGCTTCTGTTTTGAACGCTGATGCGTTTATAAATTTGCTCTAACAATGGTATCTTAAAATTCAATCCCGGTTTGAGTATTCTTTGATACTTTCCAAACATGGTGATAACTGCAATTGTGGCTTGGTTTACGGTAACAAGTCCGCTAAAAATGATGAAAAGAATAATTAGAATCCACCATTTGTCCATAAAAAAATCTAACATAATTAAAATTTGATGCAAGGTAGTGTAAAAGGAATGATTGTGTATGCTGCTTTGAAAAATGATTTCTTTTTTTAGATACAATAGTTTGAAACTATAAAGAACATAGAAGTTTTCAAAGTCGGAGACTTCGAAAACCCACACTTCAAACCCTCTTGTACTTCAATCATTGCCCGTAGGGCAAAACAAGAAACTCTCCACACCTATGTTTTTTTTTTCAATCATTGCCCGCAGGGCAAATCATCTGTCTTAATAAATGCGTATCTACTTTTATCTATCCACAATAGCTACTCTTTTTTATAGGTATCCATCTCTGTTGTAGTTTTGTATGGTAGTATGAAAGTTACAAAGGATACATATCGGCATAAAGCATTGCGGAGAGAGTTGATAGAGTTACTTCGAAATAAGGGCATTACTGATGAACTGGTTTTGTCTGCCATGGATAGGGTACCGAGGCATTATTTTTTAGATTCTGCATTGGATCATATTGCATATGAAGACAGGGCATTTACGATAGCTGCGGAGCAAACCATTAGTCAGCCTTTTACGGTGGCTTATCAAAGTTCATTATTACAATTAAAACCAGGTATAAAAGTATTGGAAATAGGCACTGGTAGTGGGTATCAGGCTGCGGTACTTGCAGAAGTAGGGGTATGGTTGTTTACCATTGAAAGACAAAAATTATTGCATGAAATTTTAAAGAATAGCTTGTTTTTAAAAATGTATCCTCGAGTACGATGTATGTATGGTGATGGATTTATAGGATGGGAGAGTTGTGGTTTATATGATCGAATTTTAATAACAGCAGCAGCGCCTATTGTACCACCAAAATTATTACAGCAATTGCAGATTGGAGGCATTATGGTTTTACCATTAGATGAAGGCACTACACAGCGCATGACACGGATAACCAAGCTGGAAGATGGTAGTTATAAAGAAGAACAGTTTAGTGAATTTTCATTTGTACCCATGTTAAAGGGGAAAATGAAAGTATAGAAAGTGGAGCAAATTAAGCTTATGTATTTACAATTTATATGAGAAGAATTCATGGTGCTATAAGCTTGTTAAGGTTTGGGGATTTTAGAAATACCCTATATGTGGTATGTTTAAAAATGTAATAGTACTTTTATTTGCTCATGAAAAAATTTCTTAGTGAGGCAGTAAGTAATTTTTCTTTTTGGGCTTTAATAGTAGGCAATGCATTCTGTTTTGTTTATTACAAACAATATAACGCCGACTTTAATACTATCATTTGGATATACTGGTACCAAAGTGTTTTTATTGGATTGGTAGCGGCTGTTGAACTTTATTTGCCCGCTAAAAATTTAGAAAAATATTTAGAAAAATCTGGTGTAAATCCAAAAGGTAAGAATGGATGTTTATCTATATTTTTTATTTTTCATTATGGCACTTTTCATCTGGTTTATGCAGTATTTCTTTTGGTTGATTATGGGCATGCAGTAAATCAAGAAATTCTACTCCTTGCACTAGGTACTTTTGCTATAGAAACATTGTGGTCATTTAAACAAAGAAGAGGTGCAAATATTGATGGCAATGCCAATACCGGGGCTACAATGTTTCTGCCGTATTTAAGGGTTTTTCCTATGCATCTCACTATTCTTTTGCCATCACTACTTGGGTTGAAAACTTCATCTGTATTTATAGTTATAAAGGCAATTGCAGATGTTATTGGTTGGCTCGTATATCATGCTATATACCATAAAAAAGCTTCATCAATAAATAAGTGAAATTTCTTTTCAGGCAACAATTTCAATATTTTACTCTTATAAATCTTGGTCTTAGGTGATAAGGATGTTTTACGATATCATCTAAAAAATCAAAAGAATTTACATTGTAGCTGATTAATAATTCACCGGGTTTTGATAAGTGTGGATGCGCCTTTGCATTGTAAGTATAAAAATCAAGATCATCAAATGCTTCAGGTGTTTGCCATACTTTTTTAGCCGGTTGAAATGGGCCTATAGGACTTTGCCCAGCGCTAATAGCCACTGCTGTAGCATCATTGCGCATTTGAAATGCAGCTATCACTCGGCCATCAGCCATATAGCTTACACTCATTTCATTACTCACATTTTCCATGAGTGAGGCACAGGTATTGATGTCTTCATTCCATGTACTACCATCCCAATATCGCCATTGAGAAAAATCTTCAAAGTCCAGATCCTTTACTCTGGCTACTAAAAGTTCTTTATTGATTCCCCTTATGCCATATACATAAATATATCCATCAGGATGAGGAGCTCCACTGCCCACAGTATTGGATAGTACACAAATGCCAAACACCGTTTTACCCTTACCCTGTGTATCTTTTTTAAATAAAGGAGTTGCTATTTGCCGCTGATTTTCAAAAGGTGGTTTGCTGCTTTTGGGTAATGCAATCAATGAAACACCTATATCTTCAAATGGATAAATACTACCGGGAATATTATGAATGAGATAGGCAAATATGTAAATCGTACTGTCTTTGGCATGATTAAAAAAGCCATCGCCTAACCAATAATATGAATCGGGTGGAAGGTTTGGTGTGGATGGCTCAAACATTGATCTGGGTTTACCATCTTCATATTGTCTATAGTGAAATTTTATTTTATCCGGACTCGGTATATTTCCTTTCATATACGCTACTGAGTTATTGAGCATACCCCAGCCAGCTTTCATCGTATCGACTTTAGCGTCTATATGACCAATAATACAATCGCTAAACCAAAACATGGTTTCAGATTTTGCATTTATCTGTCCTGGTTTTTCTACACCATTCATTGACACACTGTATATGCCATCTGCACCAAGCCATCCATCTGTATGTCTTAGCATCTCGGCCCATTCTGGAGCCGGTGTTGTTGAAATGCGGCTTTTGGTATATTCATTCGTGTGCATCTGCTGGGCAAAGACATATTGTGCGCAGCATATCATCCAAAAAAATAAAATCCCTTTACTGTAAATAGGTTGGATCATTGTATTCAATTGAGAACTAAAGTAAATTATTTTGGAATACAATTGTGATTCCCTCTCTAAAATATGACTTCTTTTCCTTCGTGTAGGATGTGTAAGGATTTATTTGAAGAAGCTACAGTATGCCCAATGATTTTTGCATCTATTCCAAAACTGGCAGCTACCTGTATTAACCGCTCTGCTGAAGCTTCATTTGTAAATATTTCGAGACGATGCCCCATATTAAATACCTGCATCATTTCTTTCATATCGGCACCACTATTTTGTTGTATGATTTGGAATATAAGTGGCGTATCAAATAAATTATTCTTTACAATTTTTAATGGACGAGGTAGATATTTCATGCATTTGGTTTGTCCGCCGCCACTGCAATGAATGATGCCATACAAATGTTCGAACTCTTCCGTTAATAGCTGCTTCAATAATGGTGCATAAGTGCGTGTAGGACTCAGCAATAATGAACCAATATTTGTTTCTTCGCTATACTGTTTTTGTAACTGTTGCCAATGGACCCAGACAGCATCAGTAAGTTTTTTATTCCCAATATAAATTACATCATCATGCAGCAGACCTTCATAAGTTTCAGGATATTTTTCAGCATAATATTTTGCTAATACATCATGCCTCGCACTCGTCAGACCATTGCTGCCAAGTCCACTATTATAAGCAGTTTCATAATTTGCTTTACCAAAGCTACTAAACCCAACAATGACTTGACCTGCATCAATTTTTTCATTGGTAATGATTTTTGCTTTAGGCCATCTTGCCATCATGGTACCATTTACGGCTATTGTACGCACCACATCTCCCACATCAGCAGTTTCTCCTCCTAAAATAGCAATATCAACACCATGGCTTTTCATAGATTCAAAAAATAATCTGCTACCTTCAATCACTTCCTTCAGCACATCACCCGGTATCCGATTTTTGTTTCTATCTATCGTAGATGAAAACAATACATTTGTATAAACCCCCACACAAAGCAAATCATCCAAATTCATGGCAATGGCATCTTGCGCTATGCCACGCCATACACTTATATCGCCGGTTTCCTTCCAATATAAATAGGCTAAAATACTTTTGGTACCTGCACCATCTGCATGCATAATGTTTACAAAATCAGCATCAGCACCAATGGTATCCGCATACATCTTACAAAAAGCATAAGGATACAGCCCTGCATCTAAATGGCTAATAGCTGCATGTACTTCTTCTTTTTGTGCACTTACGCCCCGCTGTTGGTATAGCGACATCTATTCTTTTTTTGGCAAATGTAGTGGGCCGTCTATTAAAATTGGAAATACCCTTTATAACAATCTTTTTTTTCTTTTATGCCTACGGCAAATGATGAAGCGGTCGGTATAAGCTGATCTTTTTCCAAAACGTTTAGATTGGAAATAAAATATGCAGCATAATTTATTAAAATTGATATAAATAATATTGCGCCTTCGGCAAATGATTTCGCAGTATAAAATTGATATATGAAAAACTGATGAAGTATGAAAATGAATTTATTTAGAAGCATAGCAAATCGGTTTTCCTTGCATAAGGAAGAACATGAAACAGACACCTATCTTGAAATAGCTGATGGAGCCCGCCTGAGTGGTTTCAACCTTTGGGTATTATTTTTTGCTATGATTATAGCTTGTATTGGGCTCATTGCAGACAGTACAAGTGCAGTTATAGGCGCTATGCTTTTATCTCCACTAATGGGGCCAATAGTTGGCTTTGCATTTGGCATAGCCATAAATGACAAAGTACTTAAAAAAACAGGCATTTATAATTGGCTGCTCATGACAATTATCAGCCTTTTAGCATCTGTATTATTTTTTTTAATTAGCCCTTTTGATCATGATACTTCTGCATTGCTATCATTCACCAAAGCAAGTATTTTGGATATCATGATTGCCTTTTTTGGCGGGCTGGCAGGTTTTATTGGCATCATGAGAAAAGAGGGTACAAAAGTAATAGCCGGTGTAGCAGTAGCCACAGCTTGTATGCCACCATTGTGTACTGCTGGCTTTGGCATAGCACATGCAGATATTGCAATTTTTATAGGCGGTATTTATTTCTATTTAATCAACTGTTTGTTTATAGGATTGGCCACTTTTATGCTCAGTAGGTTTACAGGGTTTAACCAATATTTCTGTAAAGATATAACGCACCAAAAATCAGCCAATTGGCTATGGATTAGTTTGATTATTCTGATGATTATTCCTGGCACTTATATCGCTATAAAGAAATGGCAGGAGGAAGAAAAATTATCAAACCTTTTATTGATGTCTGATAAGGAGCGCATAAAGGTTTTGGAGAATAAAGTGGCCATATTAGATAGTCTGTTGCAAAGGACATCTAATCCCTAAACAGTTACGAATTAACTCAGAGTTTAAAATCAAAAAGAGTGGCGGTAAATTCACCATATTCTTTTTTCTTGCCAAGTGCACTAAAGTTTCCTTTGTAGCGCATGGTTTGTGGCACCAGCAGCTTGCCCACACGTGTAAATTCTACTTCCATACTCACATCAAAATCATAAACACCCGCTTTATAACTCATGCTATAATTTCTTGCCAATACTTCCATAGTACGTACATCAAACCAGGTTTCCATTTTATCCAAGACTATATCATCTTTACGCAAAAAGCCGGGCTTCTCTTTTGGGGTTATGGTAAAGATATATGCACTATTTCCTTTGTAGGTAGTATAATCCAATAGATAGTTATAAATTTTTTGCGCACTGGCATCATATACATCCAATTTATCGGCTATAAAAGGAATGCCTGGCACTTTCTTACCGGGGTTAAAGAATAACATCTTCAACTGCTCTTTATGCTTTTCCATGCCTCTTTTCCCCGACAGGGAAAAACCCTTTCCTGCTACAATATTATTCTCTCCACACACTTTTCCTTTTGTGAGAAAAAGACTAGCATACATCTGTCCTGTATTGTAGTGTGGTGTACTGTCTGCTTCAAAATAATCGCCAGTAGATTGTTGTTCCAATATTTCTGTACGCCTACATCCATTTTCTCTTATCTGCTTGCTTTTACTTTTCCAAGTGGCTTTGGTATTTCCTTTCTTATCCAGCATGCGTACACTGTTATAGGATGTAAAAGATACCACATGCAAACTTCTGAAAGCCTTATAAAAAGTAGTATCATTTTGTATGCGCTTCAGCAAGCTTTTATAATCCACATCTGAACGCACCATTACCTCCGGCAAGGTGAGTTTTCCGTTGTCGATTACAATGTTAGTATCCTTGCTTTGTGCGGATAAATGTAGGAATGCAATCAAAGAAACAAAAAGGATGATCAGCGTTTTCCTCATTTGATATAAATCATTTTATAATCCACTTTTACCAACCCTTTACTAATATCGGACAGCTTGCGTTGTAGTAGCTTTTTTCTCAATGGTTTTAAGTAGTCAATAAAAAGTTTGCCTTCTATATGGTCGTATTCATGCTGTATGATGCGTGCAGATATGCCTGTAAAAGTATCCGTATGTACCTCAAAGTTTTCATCTTGGTATTGCATGGTAATGGTTGGTTTACGATACACATCTTCCCTAATGCGAGGTATGCTCAAGCAGCCTTCATTATAGGGCCATTCTTCCCCTGTTTCATCAATTATTCTGGCATTAATAAACACACGCTTTATGCCGGGGTCGTCAGCATATTTGCCTTTATCTTCTTCTTCTTGGTTTTCAAATATCTGAGCGCTGTCAATGATGAACAAGCGTATGTCTTTGTTGATCTGAGGTGCTGCCAAACCCACGCCGTTGCTGTAGTACATGGTTTCCCACATATTACTGATCAGCTCTTTCAATCCTGGATATTCTGCTGTTATATCTGCCGACTTTTTTCTCAATACCTGAGCCCCATAAGCTACTATCGGATATATCATATTTTTAAAATATTATGGCAAAGATAAGCCTTGAATGGTGTAGAGCTGATGTTAATACTAAAGGCAAACAAGCTACAGCCATACTTTAAAATGGAAACTTCAATTTGGCTCCTGCCATCTGAATAAGTTTTAACGCCATCCTATTTTTCCACGCCAGGCTGCACCATCGCCTTTTTATATATGTTTGTTTTACAAATACAATCCATGCCAGGTGCATCCATTGATTCAATTATTGATTTTTTAGAACCACTCAATCTGTCAGCCATAAGCAATGATGAAGGATTTCAACCTCATCAGATCGGTTCCTATATCATGGCTTATGAATTTTCTTTTCCTGATATTTCAGCTGTTGATTTAATCATTATGAGTTGTGGCGATTATCGTGGAGCCGGCATTGCCTACCCGGATAGGGCTGCTAGCGATTTTGCATTTGAAATAAGACAAGAATTATACAATCTTTTTTATTGGCATAAGGATCTGAAAATTGCGGATATTGGTAGCGTTAAAAAGGGGGCTACCCTGCAGGATACTTATGCGGCCATAAAAGCTATTACTTACGAATTGCTGCAAGCTGGTAAAAGAGTACTCTTGTTAGGTGGTGGTCATGATTTGATGATGGCACAATATGAAGCTTATGCAGCTCATGCCAAAATAATAGAAGCCACAAATATTGATGCATGCATCAATATGGATAAAGAAAGCAGACTACCTGCGGAAAATTTTCTGCTGGAGATGTTTACCTGCGAACCAAATTTTTTAAAACACTATAATCATATAGGCTTTCAAAGTTATTTCGTACATCCGGGAATGTTGGAAACGATTGACAAACTACGATTTGATTGCTATCGAGTAGGAAAAGTAAAAGAATCTATTGATGAAATGGAACCTGTTATCAGGTTAAGCAATTTAGTCGGGTTCGATATCAGTGCTATACAACATAGTCATGCTCCTTGCAATCATGCCACACCAAATGGTTTTAGTGGGGAAGAAGCCTGCCAATTGATGCGCTATACAGGCATGAGCCATTTGGCAAATGCAATAGGTATTTATGGATACCATGCAGATAAAGATGTACATCAACTAACAGCTAAGCAAATCAGCCAAATGATTTGGTATTTGATTGATGGTATATACAAAGGAAGACAGGAAGCTGCCTGGGGCGATCAGCAGGCATATAGCGAATACAGATTGGTATTTGCTGATATTGAAACAGTCTTTTGGCAGAGCCGCCTCACCGAGCGCTGGTGGATGCAGTTGCCGGATGGCAATACGCTTGCATGCAGTAGGTTGGATTATTTAACGGCCACCAAAAATCAGATACCAGAAAGATGGATGAGGGCAGTGGAGCGAATATAACATACCTGCAAAAAGAAGAAAAATACTATCTTTTTGTTTAAAAAAATACTGTTTTAGAGGGTAATAATTTTTTAGTCTATCGATTGACTTGATTTGTTTTATACTAAGCTGCATTTTCTAATATTTCAAACCCGATATTTGGAGCCTTCATGAATGAGCAAGTATTATTAGCGTATGGTTTTTTGCCAAATGGCATAGTGCAGAATCTATTAGATACAGGCCTCATCAATCATACTTGGAGAATTGATAGTGGACATCGCTCCTATATTTTGCAAACTATTAATACTGATGTTTTTCCATATCCACAGGATCTTAAACACAATATTATTGCACTTCAGCAGCATATTGCATCTATCAATCATGGGTATTTTTTTCCGTTACCCATTCCATCATTACAGGGTGATATTTTTTTTGAAACTGATAAAAAAATATTCAGACTATATGAATTTGTGCCGGATTCAAAAACAATCACTGTGGTTGAAAATGAGAAACAGGCTTATGAGGCCGCACTCCAGTTTGGCCGCTACCTCAAAAATCTGCAATCATTGCCTGCCAATTCCCTACGTGCCACTATACCAAATTTTCATAATTTATCCAAACGCTTTGATGATCTAAAGCAAAGCATTTTGCTTGCCAATCATTCCAGAAAAAAAAGAGCAGATACACTCATAAAAAAAGCAATGAATTATGGTGAAATCGCAAGCACTTATCACCGCATACAAACCGAAAAATTAATACGCAGACAAGCTGTGCACCACGATGCAAAAATCAGCAATGTACTCTTTAATGCCAATGATGAAGGACTATGTGTCATAGATTTGGATACCACTATGCCCGGATATTTTATTAGTGATATAGGCGATTTGTTCAGATCCTGCTTATCCAATACAGATGAAAACGCTACAGATTTTAATACCATTGCCATTAGGCCCACCTTCTTTAATGCCATTGCCGAAGGATTTATAAGTGAAATAAGCAATATGCTTTCAGATGTTGAAAAAGAATTTATTTTTTATAGTGGACAGTTTATGATCTATATGCAAGCCATTCGCTTTTTATCTGACTATCTCAATGGAGATCAATACTACCAAATAAAATATGATACTCAAAACTTAGATAGAGCCATCAATCAATTCACACTATTAGACGCTTACCAACAATATGAAAGCGAGTTTACATCATTACTAAAAAAAATATAAACCCGTTCATTAAAATCATTTATCATTAAATATCATCAAATGCACCGTAGAAATTTTATTCAGCAGAGTTCAGCTTTAGGAGCCGCCGCTTTATTAGGCTCTTCATACATAAAAGCTGCTGGCAGTATAAGCAAAGAGCGTATTCGTGTAGGCGTGATTGGTAGTGGATTAAGAGGGCAAAGCCATATGCAGGAATTTTTAAAGAGAAAAGATGTATCAGTTACTGCCATAGCAGACCCCGATGCATTTATGGTACAAAGAACCCTTAAACTCTTTAAAGACGCCAATCAACCCGCACCTGCAGTATATGATAAAGGTCCTGATGCATATAAAGATTTATTAAATAGAGTAGATGTAGATGCAGTGCTTATTGCCACTCCTTGGGAGTTGCATATTCCGCAAGGCATAGATGCTATAAAAGCTGGTAAACCTGTAGGCATAGAAGTATGTGGAGGCATTTCTGTGCAAGAGTGCTGTGATATTGTAGATGCCAGCGAAAAATACAATGTGCCGGTAATGTGTTTAGAAAATGTATGCTATCGCAGAGATATAATGGCCGTGCTGCACATGGTAAGACTGGGCATGTTTGGAGAAATCATTCACTTGCAAGGTGGCTATGAGCACGACCTCCGAGGCGTACTATTTAATGATGGCAAGCATCCATTTGAAGAAGGTATTGACTTTGGCGAAAAAGGATTTAGCGAAGCAAAATGGAGAACCAATCACTATCTCTACAGAAATGGTGAACTCTATCCCACACATGGCCTTGGACCTGCCGCCATGACCATCAATATCAACAGAGGAAATAGGATGACAAAGTTGGTATCAATGGCCAGCAAATCAAGAGGATTGCATAAATATATTCTAGAACATAAACAAGGTGGCCCAGATCATCCAAATGCTCAAATAAATTTTAAAGAAGGGGATGTAGTAACCACACAAATACAATGTGCCAATGGAGAAACCATTTTACTTACCCACGATACCAGCCTCCAACGTCCTTACAATTTAGGCTTTAGGGTTCAAGGTACAGAAGGCCTTTGGCAGGACTTTGGATGGGGCGAAAACAATCAAGGGCATATCTATTTTGAAAAGAAAATGAATCGTAGTGATGAGTGGGACAATACCGAAAAATGGCTCAAAGAATATGATCACCCCATCTGGAAAAAGTATAGCAAAGATGCCGAAAGTGCAGGCCACGGCGGCATGGATTTCTTCTTAGATAATGCCTTTATAGAATCATTAAAAAGAGATGCCGCATTTCCTTTAGATGTGTATGACCTAGCATCTTGGTATAGCATAACACCGCTCAGCGAAATATCCATAAAAGAAAGTAAAGTGATGGACATCCCAGATTTTACAAAAGGAAAATGGGAAAATAGAAAGCCGGTATTCGGATTTAATGATGAGTATTGATTGTTGGCTTTGTTACATCAATTGTTCCAGTCATATATATTCAACAGCCAATAACAATAATCCGTGATGCATTGTCATTGGTTATTGTTATTTCGCCCTTCGGGCAATGATTACGCACGTTCAATCATTGCGAGTGAAACGAAGCAAACAGAAAACATACAAATCCTATCTTCGCCGCCATGCAAAAAGTATTGAGTGGTATAAGACCAACAGGATTTGTACATCTGGGAAATTATTTTGGCGCTATGCGCAATTGGGTGCAGATGCAACACGAATTTGAATGTTTATTTTGTGTAGTAGATTGGCATAGGCTTACAACTCACCCGGACACAAATGAAATGCAGGAAAGTGTGCATAGACTTTTTGCTGAGTTGGTTGCCTCAGGATTAGATGCCAATAAGTGTACCCTTTATGTACAGAGTGCGGTACCGGAAATAGCAGAATTATACCTTTATCTCAATACGATGGCTTATAAAGGAGAGTTAGAAAAAACAGCCACCTTTAAAGATAAAGCCAGAAGCCAGCCCGATAATATCAATGCCGGATTACTCACTTACCCTGTACTTCAAGCAGCCGATATTCTCATTCATAAGGCTGTAAAAGTGCCTGTGGGTAAAGATCAAGAGCAACACTTAGAAATGGCAAGAAATTTTGCAGAAAGATTTAACCATCGTTATGGCGATGTATTTCCATTGCCTTATGCTTTTAATTATGGTAGCGAACTGATAAAAATTTTGAGCTTAGATGGCAATGGTAAAATGAGTAAGAGTGAAAATCAAATGGCTACAATTTACTTGGCAGATACGGATGATGCTATTCGCAAAAAAATAATGAAAGCCAAAACAGATAGCGGCCCTCAAACACCAGGCACGCCAAAACCTGATTATATCCAAAATTTGTTTAACCTGATGCAGCTTACAGGTAGTGCTGCGGGTGTAGCAAAGTTTGAATCTGACTATGAAAACTGTGTGATTAGATATGGTGATATGAAAAAACAATTAGCCGAAGATTTGGTACATTTTATCAGTCCTATAAGAAATAAAGCCGATGAACTGAAAGCGGATAAAAATTTTCTTAAAAATATACTAAGCATTGGTGCAGAAAAAGCCAGAATCAATGCAGCTGATACACTACATCAAGTAAGAAAAGCAGTAGGAGTGGAATATTATTGAGCAACACCATAAATATTCGTGCATGCAGATTTCAATAGAATCATATACTGAAAAATATGAGGCAGAAGTGCTTGCATTAATAGCTGCTATTCAAATTGAAGAATTTGACATACATATAGACCTATCCATGCAGCCAGATTTGTATAATATTAGAAAATTTTATCAACATGGGGGTGGAGACTTTTGGATAGCAAAATATAATGATAACGTAGTGGGTACCATTTCTCTTCTTGATATTGGAAACAATCAATCTGCTTTAAGAAAAATGTTTGTGCAGAAAGATTTTCGAGGAAAAATTTTCAAGACAGGCCAATTCCTTTTGGATACAGCTATTGCCCATGCAAAAACAAATTCTACTGATGCCATTTATTTGGGAACAACACAAAAATTTCTTGCTGCACAAAGATTTTATGAAAAAAATAATTTCATCGAAATACCCAAAAATGAGTTACCAGTTGCATTTCCGGTTATGTCCGTGGATAGCAAATTTTATATGTTGACATTAACCTGACTCGAAGTATGTTTTAAATTTCAAAAATGTTGAAATTCTCCATTGAATCAGATAGTATTTTCAAACTAATATAGGGTCATTCGGATACAATTCCCAAATAATTTCTACCGCAAAAAACATTTCCCCTAATTTACAACCCTCAACATATTTTTTAATAAACAATTTTGGTTCGCTTATGAAGATTGAAGAAATCAAAGTGCTGAAAGGCCCCAATTACTGGAGTATAAGAAGACATAAACTCATTCAAATGAGGCTCAATCTTGAGGAAATGGAACAAAGGCCATCCAATACTATTGAGGGTTTTTTAGATAGGTTACAAACACTATTGCCTTCATTATATGAGCACCAGTGTAGTGAAGGAAAACCAGGTGGATTTTTTAGCAGGGTTGAAGAAGGCACTTGGATGGGTCATGTAATAGAACATGTAGCCTTGGAAATTCAAACCCTTGCTGGTATGGATGTGGGTTTTGGACGTACACGTGGCACAGGAAAGGAAGGTGAATACAATGTAGTATTTAGTTATATGGAGGAGGATGCCGGCGTATATGCCGCAAAGGCTGCAGTGCGTATTGTAGAAGCAATAGTGGAAGGCAAAGAATATGATTTGGCAGATGATATACAAAACATGCGGGAAATAAGAGAAGATACCCGCTTAGGACCCAGCACAGGATGTATTGTGGAAGAAGCTGCCAAAAGAAATATTCCATTCATAAGGTTAAATAGACAAAGTTTAGTACAATTAGGTTATGGTGTAAATCAAAAAAGAATTAGAGCCACCATAGCAAGTACAACCAGCAATATAGCAGTAGAAATAGCATGCGATAAAGAGGAAACGAAACTACTTTTAGAAGCAGCAGAAATACCTGTACCAAGAGGTATGGTCATCCGCACTGAAGCCGGTCTGGAAGATGCAGTAAAAAAGTATGGCTATCCCTTAGTTATAAAACCCATAGATGGAAACCATGGCAAAGGGAATACAACAAATATTAATGATTGGGAGCAAGCCACTAAAGCATTAGCAGCAGCAAAAATATATAGCCGCAGCGTTATAGTAGAGCGCTTCATTACAGGTTTTGACTTTAGGATTTTGGTCATCAATTCAAAATTTATTTGCGCAGCACTACGCACACCTGCAAGTGTGGTGGGGGATGGGGTGCACAATATTCAATGGTTGGTAGATGAAACCAATAAAGATCCACGTCGAGGTTATGGTCATGAAAAAGTGCTTACACAAATTACTTTAGATCAGTTTTCTCAAAAAATGTTGGACGAAGTTGGCTATACTTTAGAAACTATTCCTCCCGCCGGGGAAAGGGTTTTATTAAAGCCTACGGCCAATTTATCAACTGGTGGCACAAGCACGGATGTAACAGATGAAGTGCATCCCGAAAATATTTTTATGTGTGAGCGAATTGCACGCATTATAGGATTAGACATTTGCGGTATAGATATCATGGCAAAAGACCTCCGTACACCTGTATCAGAAAATGGCGGTGCCATATTGGAAGTAAATGCAGCACCCGGTTTTAGAATGCACTTAGAGCCTGCAGATGGTTTGCCAAGAAATGTGGCCGAGCCGGTTATAGATATGCTTTTCCCTAAAAATATTCAAGGCAGAATACCAATTATTGGCATTACCGGTACCAATGGAAAAACAACCACCACAAGGCTTACAGCACATATAGCAAAAAGTGCAGGAAAGAAAGTGGGATACACTACCAGCGATGGTGTTTATATACAAAACCAGCTGATGATGAAAGGAGATTGTACCGGGCCTGTATCATCCACTTTTGTATTAAAAGATCCCACTGTAGATTTTGCAGTACTTGAGTGTGCCAGAGGAGGCATTTTAAAATCCGGTTTGGCATTTCAAAACTGTGATGTAGCAGTAGTAACCAATGTGGCTTCTGATCATATAGGTCTGGGTGGTATCAACAACTTAGAGCAAATGGCCAAGGTAAAAGGAGTGCTGCCTGAAACAGTTTTCAAGCATGGCTATACCGTACTCAATGCAGATGATGACTTAGTATATGATATGCGAAAAAACCTGGAATGTAATATCGCATTGGTAAGTATGCAAGAAAATAATCCACGCATAAAAGAACATAGTGCGGCCAATGGTTTGAGTTGTATTTTCGAGAATGGATTCATCACCATTCTAAAAGGCTCTTGGAAGATTAGGGTAATGAAGGCCACAGAAATTCCCATCACCTTTGAAGGCAAAGCATTGCACAATATTGCCAATGTATTATCAGCCGTTATGGCCTCCTATCTGTTCAGAGATATTTCCATTGATGATATACGCATGGCATTGCAAACATTTGTACCCGGTAGCGTTACAACCCCCGGCCGTATGAATTTCTTCCATTTTAAAAACTTTACCATACTGGCAGACTTTGCGCACAATCCACATGGATTAGAGTTACTATGCGATTTTGTAAGCAAAACAGATTATCCCACAAAAGTGGGTATCATCAGCGGCACCGGTGATAGGAGAGATGATGACATCAGAGAATTAGGTGCCATATCAGGCAGGTATTTTGATGAAATAATCATGCGCTGCGATAAGAACCTTCGGGGTCGCTCTGCTGACGAAATCATGAACCTGCTGGAAGAAGGTGTACGCAGTGTCAATAAAGAAATATCCATTACCAAAATAGCAAATGAAAATCTTGCTTTAGAGTATGTGTATGCCAATCATAAACCCGGTGCGCTTTATACCATAATGTGCGATGTAGTAGCCGGAGCTTTAGATAAAATTAAGGAATTAAAAGATAGAGAATCTGCCGGAAATTAATCCCGGTGGATGTGTAGACTTTGCAATTATTTTCATCAAAAAACATAAGCTGTTCACTTTCTCCACAAAAGTGAACAGTTCTTATGTATCTCACTAAAAAATAAGAATTACCAAGCGTATTGATATTTTATATACACAGCTTTCGGTTCACATAAACCCAGTTTGTGCAGTTGACATTGTATTGAATAGCTGAAAAACAATATTACTATGTGTATGAGGTTAATATTGGCTGAAGAAATGGGAAGCTACTTAAAATTGCCTCCAAAGCAAAATCTGGATTAAGAAAAATCAAAATTATCAGCTAATTTGTCGGTTCATTTACAATTTATGTAGGCCGACTTGCATTTTTAGTAGGTCAACCTTCATATTTGGCAGGTCGGCCTACAATTTTTGGTAGGTTAGCCTACGGTTTTGGTAGGTGTATTGGTAAAAACCTGATATTTCATTCGATAGGTATTTGCCTCTAAGTAAAACAATAGAAATAGAGTGAGCCCGTTGGATGTTTTAAAAAGTAGAGAGCATATTGAAAGGTAAAATGAATTGTACTAACAATAATACAGAAAGAACAATGCTACCTACTCGATTTTTCAGAATCTATTTTTGGGAGTTATGTATAATAATGACAATCTATGCTTTGGCGGCAACTTTTTATTGGAGCACAATTTTCTGACATAAGCTTTCAAGAACAATTCAAATAGTTGACTATCTCTTAAGTGAAAAATAACTTCAAATATTGATCTATATAACCGTTTCAAATATTGATCTATATAATCGTTCAGGTTTTCTGGAGTAGCCACTTGTAAAACTTGTGCTGAAAATTGATTGCAGCTATACATGCCAAGCAATTTTTTTTAAGGGCATTGAAGCTTATATCCTTTGCCCCTTATAACAACAATTTTAAGATTCGGATCCAATTCCAATTTTTTTCTAAGTTTTGAAATGAACATATCGAGACTGCGGCCTACTATCACACCTTGATCTTCCCAAATCTCTTTTTGTAGTCGGCTACGCTCAATAGTCTGGTTAGGACACAATGAAAAAATGAGCAATACACGGGCCTCGGTGGTAGTTAAGTCGACGGTTGTTCTTCCGTTTACTACAAGCTGGCGGTCCTCAGCATAAAAAGTAATGGCACCTAATGTGATTATATTGTTTGACTGGCTTCTCAATCCTGAGGCCTGACCCTCAAGTTGAGTTATCTGATGCTCGATTTCAGCAGGATGCATTTTTTTAGATTTTAAAAAAATTAAACCTACAAAAGCTATACATGCAAGACTGCCGAGAACATATCCATTCTTTGCACTACCTATTATAGTTGGTTTGAATTTGATGGTAATCATGTAGCAGGCTTTGGTTTGTGTTCTCCCTTTACAGGTCACTATTTCATCTTTCTTATTTTTTGAGATGGCATAACCATAAACTACACTGGCATCTTTACAATTGTGTACATTCACAATGTAATCTGATGCAAATGGGTCAGTGGCCAAAAGTTGCTGGGTAGTACGTACCAAAGATTCTGGTTGAAAACTAAAAGGATGCTCAAAACTGATTTGGTATTCATTTTCGGCCATCTTTTTTATAGGAAGTACTCTTGAAGTGCTATCACCTGACTGAAGAAGTATTTCGTGTCCAATACGTCGGAGTAAAATTTCTCTCTTGGCCAAATCAAAGTCGTTATTATCCAAAAGTCCAAAAACCATACAAACCATAGCAATAAACAGGAATAATAATCCCCACTGGTATTTATGTTTGCCCAAGGAAGATTTTTGGCTACCAGACATACTATTTACAACTTATTTACAAAGATTACATTTTTATTTACAATTCGGATTTCATGGCAGAAAAATGGCAAGTTAATTTTGTTGAAATAATTTTTATAGGATATGAAAAATAAAACTTACATCTTTTCCGGCCTGATTATACTGATAATGGGCGCAATTTTTTTTGCAGTGTACACCTCACAAAACAAGGGTGTAGCTGATGCTCAGTTTTCTGGTGAATGGAAAGCTAAAGCGTCTATAAGCATGGGGGGTAATATAGTTTGTTCCTATGTGGAAGGGGACCGTATGCTTGCTAAAACGATGAAAATAGAAGAACAGAAAGATTTTCTAACCATAGAAACAACAAGTGAATCTTCCGGTGCAAAGTTTGCAATAAGACAAGAGAAACTGGACTTCGATGGAAAAGAATGCCATATAAATGATGGTGTCGATAGAGGAAAAAAGTTTACAGTAAAATTATCCGAAGATAGAAAAACGATGACGATTAATTCAGTTGTACACCTAATGACAGCCACTCCTTACCATGTGGATGTGCTGCGAAAATCATTTGTTTACGTAACTGAGGTATGGAATTTGAGCAAGGATGGTAAGTCTATTTCTGTTCAGACCAAAGCAAAATCAAATATATTCGTCGGAGGGCGTACCTGGACGACCGTATTCGAAAAAGTAAGATAGTACTAAAATAGGTGAACTCAAACTGAATAGCCATGTCATAGGACAACAGCATGAAAAATGTGAGCAATATCCAACAACATTTAAAGCGGCATTAATCCATTAACTATAAACCAAATACTTTTTTCACTTTGGCTACATAGTCCAATTTTTCCCAAGTGAATAATTCCACATTTTTTGTAACCGATTTGCCTTCTGGGCTCCGAAAGGTTTTTGTAACCATTTCAGGATTGCGGCCCATGTGTCCATAGGCAGCTGTTTCACTATATATTGGATTGCGCAGTTTTAAACGCTTCTCTATAAAATAGGGACGCATATCAAAAATGGCTGCTACATGTTTGGCAATTTCTCCATCTGTCATTTCAATATTGGCGGTGCCATAGGTATTTACATAAATGCTGGTTGGTTGTGCCACACCAATGGCATAAGATACCTGCACCAATACTTCATCACACACGCCTGCTGCCACTAAGTTTTTTGCAATATGCCTGGTAGCATAAGCGGCACTACGATCTACTTTGCTGGGGTCTTTACCACTAAATGCACCACCACCGTGTGCACCTTTACCACCATATGTATCTACAATTATTTTTCTTCCAGTAAGACCTGTATCGCCATGTGGGCCACCAATTACAAATTTACCCGTAGGGTTTATATGGTATTTGATTTTATCATTGAATAAATGCGCATATTTTTTATACTTACGCTTCATTCGTGGTATAAGCGTTTCTATGATATCTGCCTTAATTTTTGCAAGCATTTTTGGCTCTGTATCAAAGTCATCGTGCTGTGTGCTGATGACAATGGCATCTATGCGAACAGGTTTATTATTATCATCATATTCAAGTGTTACTTGGCTTTTTGCATCGGGCCGTAGGTAAGGCATTTTTGAATTTTTCTCCCTGCGTATTACCGCCAATTCAATCAAAAGATTATGGGCCAAATCCAATGCCAATGGCATGTAATGTTCAGTTTCATTGGTGGCATAGCCAAACATCATGCCCTGATCACCTGCACAGATCGGAAGAGCACACGTCTGAACTCCAGTCAC
>ERZ650309.149-NODE-149-length-34965-cov-4.747322_pt1 | contig 34965 bp, 20 predicted proteins | sample MGYA00376245_ERZ650309 | MGnify/ENA primary metagenome ERZ650309 (study PRJEB26733, sample SAMN07839294) | wastewater metagenome | biome: urban; feature: wastewater treatment plant; material: waste water | place: USA: North Carolina | collected 2016-04-26 ... | reverse complement strand
CCCTACACGACGCTCTTCCGATCTCCGAACAATGCCAGATGCAGTTTGGTGAACACGCGCGCTTTGGCCAGACCGCCACGTTCCAGAATGAAGCGGCGCGCTTGCTGCATCGGCAATTCGTTTTCGCCGTGACCGGCCAGCTTCAACGCGAAGTAGGCTTCAATCGTCGTGCTGATTTCTCCGCCGTCGCCGTAAAAAAGTTCCCAGCCTCCGTGTGAACATTGCTGGCGCAACAGGTACCGCGCCATTTGCTGAATTTGCGCTTCACGGTCGCGCCCGTTGCTAACGGCATTGGCCGGATCGGCGTGCATCAAAATGCGGTGCAACATAAGGTATTCCGCCGTCAGCGTGACGTTGGCTTCCAGTTCTGCCCACCAGAATCCTTCCAGGTTTTGTTGAGCGAACAGGTAATCCTGAGCGCGATTGATGGCGTCGGCCAAACGTGATTGCGCGGTTTGTTCGAAGGCTGTCTGTGGCGTGCTCATTTATCGTTCGGGGTTCCTTAGCATGTAATTGACGATTAACGGAGTGTCTTCGCTGAAATTCTTCAATCCACCGCGAATCCGATTGGCTCGCAAATAAATATTGATGATGCTGTCGGAAATTGGCGCCAGGTTGGAGCTTTTCGATCGCACGCCGAAGGTTTCACGCGCGGTCACATCGGTGGCTGGCCCCGGAGCAATTTGCGCTCTCAACGCCTGGGTGTCTTGCACATCGCTTTTGGCTAGAAAATCCAGCACCTTCAACGCATGCAGAAACCCGGAATATCGAACGTAAGGTTCGTTGGATTTGATGCAAACGAGGAAAGCGATGAAGTTGGCTTCGTCTTCGCGGGCAAATCCGCGCTGGTGGGCTTTGGCGTGCGCAATGGCAAACGGCAAATCGCAATCAAGCAGGTTTTCGTTGTACGTCGCTTCACCGGTGTAAGGAATATACACGGCCCGGATATCCAGCCAAGTTGCCACCCTGGAAAAAATCAGAGGCTTGGGGTCGCTGAATCCTCCCTGACTGGCCGCGCCTAGAGAGTTCTCAAGCTGAAACGAATTCTCTATGGCTTGAAACAGTCTGGACTGCCCCAACGTCATCATACTGGTTCCGGTGGCAGCCCCAGCTTCGCGCGTGGAATAGTTGCGGTTAATTCCATCAATGATCCGCCGCCCAACATTAATCAATTCCTGCTGCCCTCCGGCGCGTCGCTCCAAATCCATTCGCTCTTCGATGGGCTGGCGCTGGTAATTCAATCCCCACATAAACAAAAAGGCGGCAAATGCGAAGGTGAAAAGCCAGGCGAGTTGCAACACCAACACTTTCAGAACATCCACCAAATTCGTTTCGCGTCGAAAAGCTCTGCCCAAATACCAAAGCGTAAAGCCGATGTACCAAAGAATGATGCCGACAAATAACAATTCACCGAGCGGCTTGGGCACAAATTTATTGGCCGCCGACAGCCAGCGCACCAAATAATAATAAGCCGTCTGACTGTACACCGATTCGACGGTTTCCGGCGCCAGACTGGCCAGCGTCTGGACGGCAAACGCCATAATCAACCAGAACAACGCACGCCAGAAAATGTATCTGGCTTGTACATCCTCTACGCTATCGCCTTCTTCGGGGCCAAAATCGTCTTCCATAGCGGAGACTTTGGGCGTAACGCTCGGTCTTAAAGGAACTCTCAAAAATCCCATAATTGCATCCTGACAGTTAGCTCAAAATTACGGCATCCACTTCGATTTCGATCAGCATCCGATCATCAATCAATCGCCGCACTTCCACCATCGTGGCGCAAGGTTTGACCTCGCGAAAAAACTCTCCGTGCGCGCGCCCGAACTCTTCCCAGCGAGCAATGTCGGTGACGAACATTCGCGTTCGCACGACATCTTTCAACCCAGCGCCAAGCGCGTTCAACGCTTTTTCAATGTTGCGAATCACCTGCACCGTCTGGGCGTAAGCATCCCCAACGCCCACGATGTCTCCGTTTTCGTTCGTTGCTGTCGTTCCGGTCACGTACACTTGATCGCCGATGCGAATCGCGCGCGAATAGCCGACAATCGGCTCCCACTTCGTTCCTGAAAAGTAATGTTGCTTTTGATCCATGGGTCAGTTGTTGGTTTGAGTTTTGATCGGTCGCCGTTTGGCCGCAATGCGGTCGAACAGACTGACCGGCAGAATTCGCATTAGTTTCATGAACGCCGACGCTGCCAGCGGAAAACGAATGACGCGGTCGCCATGTTCCAATCGGCGCAGAATCAACCGAGCAGCTTCGTCGGCTTGCATCATAAACGGCATTTTGCCGAAGCGTTCAGTCATCGGAGTCTGCACGTACCCTGGTTCGATGGTCACCAGTTGCACGCCTTGAGCTTTCAATTCCACTCGCAATCCATCGAACAAAGTCGAAAGCGCGGCTTTGGTCGCACAATACCCAGCCGAGCCGGGAAAGCCGCGATCTCCGGCCAGACTGGAAATAGCGGCGATCGTTCCGCTTCCTTGCCGCCGCATAACAGGCAGCAATTCTTCCAGGCAGAACGCCACGCCAAGCAAATTTGTCCGCAGCAAGCGTTCAAGATTTTCCGCTTTGAAGTCAGCGGCATTGGTCGAGCCGCCGATCCCCGCGGAAAGAATTGCAAGATCAATTCGACCAAAACGGGCAATCGTTTCGGCAATCGCCTGTTTGACTTGCGAATGATCACTAACGTCACAAGTCAAAGCGATGGCTTCGCCGCCTGTTTGTCGCACGCTTTCGCACAAGGAGTCGAGCAATTCGGTGCGGCGCGCGGCCAAAGCCAGCGTGCAGCTCTTTGGAGCAAGCTCCTGCGCCAAAGCGTACCCGATTCCGCTTGATGCTCCGGTGATAAAGATGACTTGTTTCATTTTGAAGTTAGTTGCGAGCGCGTGCAGATGATAGCGGAGTAGGCGGCTTGTTCCAAGTTCCAAGCTGAGTAAGAATCTTCATCCCTTACGTCAACCTTTCCAGGAGTCTATTCATGAAATTGCAGGCTTGGCTTTCAAAACTCTTTGGGCATTTTTTTGCCAATTGGCGCATCTCAGTTACTTCCCTGTTTTTACTCGGCGTCATCACTTCGGTGACGCTGGCGATGACAATGCGGTGGATCAACCGGACAAACAACATTGTGGCTCCGCCTTTAGACAGCAAATTGGCAGACAATAGATTTGACGTTTCCAGTCAATCGAGCGATTCGGTATTTGCTGATACGTCAAACGCAGCATCGAGAGTCATTAAGACAAAACCTTCTTCGGCCACCCAACAGGCTGAAGACGATGCAGCCAGCCCGGAACTGAGAACGGTTCCACCAACCCAGCGTTTGGATGACGAAGAATCCGAGGGCGCGGGAGAACGGCGTGTAGACTGGTTCTATGAACAGCGAGCTTATCCCGCGAAAACCATTCCAGCCGAAGCCGGGTTCCGAATGCGCGAACAACTCAAGGACGAAGAAACGCGTTTGAGCCAGTTGCGCGCCTTGCGCGGCGAAGTGGCTGCGCCGGAACAACAAGCCGTCTGGGCAGCGTTAGGGCCAGCGCCGATTGCCGCAGGCCAGACTTTTGATTTCAACGGCTCGCCGGTTTCCGGGCGTGTGACGGCTATCGCGCTCGATCCGGGCTACAACGGGGCTTCCAATCAAACGGTCTATGTTGGGTCTGCCAACGGAGGCCTGTGGCGTTCGATTGATAACGGAACCAACTGGACTCCGCTGATGGACAACCAGCCTTCGCTGGCCGTCGGCGCTATCGCAATTGATCCGACCAACTCGAACGTCATCTATGTCGGCACAGGCGAAGGCAATCGAGCCGGTGACACGTATTACGGCCAAGGATTGTTGAAAACCACAGACGGCGGCAATTCGTGGACACAGATTCTTGGCCCGGTTTCGACGACGGCGCCGAACTTACCGTCATTCGTCAATTGCTCTTTCCTGGCGATTGAAATTGATCCGAGCAACACGCAAACGATTTATGCCGCGACAAATGTCGGATTGATAACATCGGCAGCCAGCGGGGTCGGCATCGTTGCCATAGGCAATCGAGGCATCTGGAAATCTACGGATGGCGGCATCAATTGGCGCAACCTGAACCCCGGTAATTTCGACGTCGATCGGTCAGCAACCGACGTGCTGGTTGATCCGCGCAAACCGCAACGTGTTTTCTCCGCAATCCTGAATCTGGGAATTTACCGTTCGGAGCAAGGCGGCGAGCTGAACACCTGGACAAAGTTGGAAGGCGGATGGCCAGCAGCCAACGCGACAAGCCCGACCTTTACGCGAGTTGAAATGGCGGTTGGGCCTCCGCTTCAACCTTCGACCGAATCAACGATTTACGCAGCCTTTGCCGATCCAAATGACAACTTGCTGGGCATCTGGCGAAGCACGGACGGCGGCAACAACTGGACCAAAGTCGTGACGCCTCAAACTCTTGGGCAGGCAGCTTACAACCTGGCAATCGCGGTTGATCCGACGGACGCCAACATTGTTTATTACGGAACCGGAGCCAACAGCGTCAACAACGGCGGAACAGTTTTTCGCAGCGTGAACGGCGGCCAAAGCTGGAGAGATTTGAGTCGAGGTGATGGTAACGTCGGATTGCACGCCGACACGCACGCCATCGTCGTCAGCGCAGCCAATCACAACATCCTGTTCACCGGTAACGATGGAGGCATATGGCGCTCCAACAATGCCACAGCCAACACCATAACCTGGAAAAGCTTGAACGCAAATTTAAGCATTACGCAGTTTCAATCCATCGCGCTACACCCGACGAATCCGAACTTTGTCATTGGCGGAACTCAAGACAATGGGACGAACCTGTTCACCGGCAGTTTGAGCTGGGAATGGTCTGATGGCGGCGATGGCGGGTTTGCGTTGATTGATCAGTCAAATCCACAAGTGATCTATCACACGTATTACAACCAGAATAATTCCGGTGGCCAACGAGCTGAGATCGGCCCGGTAATTTCGCTCAATGGTGGCAACTCATGGACTAGCCGTAGATGCGTCGGCTGTACGGCCTTTCAGGGCACATTCAATCCTGCTGACCGCGTTTCGTTTTATGCGCCAATGGCCTTGCACACGGGCTTCACCGGACAAGGCGGCAATGTGGTGTATCTGGGAACTCACAGGCTGTATCGTTCGGCGGATCAAGGAAGCACCTGGAACGGAGTCGGTCCCAGCACTGACGGTTTCGGCTCTGACCTGACCAAAGGCGCTGGCAGATTGACCGCCATTGCCGCCCATCCCAACCGGCTCAACAACGAAGAAGTCGTCTGGACTGGAGCCAGCGATGGTTCAGTGCAAATCACAACCAACGCGGGTTCCAGCGCAAACGCGGTGTTCACCAACGTGACGAAAAATCCGTTGCCGAATCGTTTCGTGACGGACATCGCGCTTGATCCGTTGAGTTCACAACGCGCGGTCGTCACCTTTTCAGGTTTCAATTCCAACACGCCATCTACGCCCGGCCACATTTTCCTGACCAATAGTCGCGGAAATACCTGGACGGACATCAGCGGCAACTTGCCCGACACGCCCGCGAACTCCGCTGCGTTTCATCCGACTAACTCAAACACAATTTACGTCGGAACCGATCTGGGAGTGTTTCAGACCACGGACGGCGGAACAACTTGGCTACGGTTGGAGAACGGAATGCCTCGTGTTCCCGTGCTGATGCTGCGTTATCAAACCGCCAGCAACAGCCTCTTCGCCGCGACGCATGGCCGCGGAGTTTACAGGCTGACCACATCGCGCACGTTGGCGACAGTTTCGGCGGCCAGCTTCAATGCATCGGCCATTGCGGCGGAATCCATCGTCGCGGCGTTCGGAACCGGTTTATCCACTCGAACCGAAATCGCTGGCACGGTTCCGTTGCCCACAGTGCTGGCCGGCACCAGAGTCGTTGTCCGCGATGCCTTGGGCGTTGAACGACTTTCGCCCCTGTTTTTCGTCGCTCCGACTCAAACCAACTTCCTGATTCCGGCGGGAACGGCGGCGGGTACGGCCACCATCAACATCACTTCTGACGATGGAACGGTGTCTTCTGGTACGGTGCAGGTTTCGACCGTTGCGCCCAGCCTGTTTGCCGCCAATTCCAACGGGCGCGATGTGGCAGCAGGTTCTGCCTTACGATTTGCGGCGAATGGAGTACAAACCGAAGCCCCCATCAATCGGTTCGACACAGCGCAAGGCAAATTCGTTTCCGTGCCGATTGACTTGGGTGCTGCCAGCGATCAGGTGTTCGCTGTGTTGTATGGCTCTGGGATTCGCTCTCACGGCGGACTATCAAATGTGGCAGTGACCGTCGGAGGAACTCCTGTCACTGTTCAGTTCGCCGGGCCCCAAGGTGTGTTCGTCGGACTGGATCAGCTCAACCTTCTGTTGCCCAAAAGCTTGGCCGCGCGCGGCGAAGTGGATGTGGTGTTGACCATCGGCGGCAAAACCGCCAACACATTAAAACTGAACATCAAGTAAGCGCTTCACGGCGTGAACTGTCCCGAATTCCACAATCCAGGCAGTTCACGCCAATTTGGCAGAAAATGGAATTGACAGAATTAGAAGCCGATGTTTTAATGCGCCCCGCTAACTCATAAATGCCCTCGACTGATCTTCCCCGTAATCAATCGGAAACACATTCTCACCAAGCATCCCAAAAGCTTGTGTTTTGTTTCGAGTTGGTGATCTCCCAGATAAATTCCATCTTTACTGCTTTTTAGAATTTAGCACTGTGCCCAACTTGTAGCTCGCAAACGGCAAGTCCCGTTTTTGCGCCGCCTCAGGTTAACGTGTGCGCATTTACACATTTACCCGAAGGAGAAAATTTATGGTGCCATGTCTGTATCAATCGTCTGCTTAAACTCAGCTCCTGTACATTTTTCGGAGTAGTTTACCGATAAACTTCATTCGCAGATCAAATCGAAAATAGCAAACACTATAGTTAGCTGGTTCCTACACACACCCGCGCTCGCCCAAAGCGCTTGAATGACTGCTTCACTTTGCCCACCCCGTGGCAGCATCGGCTCTATTGAAGCCGGGTTGAACAAATTATCGGCCCCCCGATTTGTAGCGACAAACTCAAGTTTGAAAATTTATCGCCATTTGGACTCAAAGGGCGTTGTGCGTGCGGAAATGCCAATGTTGCGAGAATCCGTGCGCCTCCAGCGTCTTCATCTCAAGAGTCATAGTGCCAGGTTATTGTGTAGGAGAACTGTATGTTGTTTAGAAGTATGTTTTTTAGAAAAGCCACGCTTACTTCTTCATTCTTTATTGTGTGTGTGCTGGCTGCATTTAGTGTTGTGACCGCAACCAGCGTTGTCATTCCAAGTGACGACGAAATGATCATCGGCGCTCGCGCCATCGTTCGAGGTCAGGTCGTTTCCGTCAGCAGCGGTTTGGACGGACAGCACGATGTGGTCTTTACCTATATCACTTTACGCGTTCAGGAAGTGTTCAAAGGCAAGCTCACCCTCGGAGAAATCATTATCAAAGAGCCGGGCGGAATTTCGGGCACGCGCGGAAGCTTCTTTTTTGGTATTCCGGAATTCAAAACCGGCGAAGATGTCGTTCTGTTCCTGGACACATGGGCTGATGGCAGCCTGCGAGTCCACAATTGGTTTTTAGGAAAGTATTCTGTCAGCAACAGTGAACGAACCGGCAAGCTGACTGTCACTCGAAACGCAGCCATGGCCAACGTCAGCGTTGTGGGCCGTTCGCAAAATGGCCCGATCACGGATCGCGCCGAATTTTCAGAATTTGCGGCAATGCTGCGCTCGCGAATTTCGGCCACCAAAGCAGCGGCAGCCGCACACGAAACCAGGTATTACAACAATCTGACGGTGCGGGTAAGTCCACAGGAAGCCAGCGGTGGAGGCTTAGGCCCAACGCAAAACTTCACCTTTATCAATCCCAATCAGCCGCCGCGCTGGTTTGAACCGGATTCTGGCCAACCGGTTGTGTTCAAAATCAATCCTGCTGGCGCGCCGAGTTCGACCATCATGAATGACGTGTCAGCGGCGATGAATGCCTGGTCAACGGTCAGCGGTTCTGCCATGCGATTGAGCAACGGCGGTTCAACGAGCAACTGTGGCTTGCTGGTGACGGACGGTGAAAACACGGTTTCGTTTAACAACTGCGACAGCTATTCACCATTTTCTCCGTCAGGGGGAGGATGTTCAGGCATTCTGGCGGCGGCGGGAATCGTGAGCTACAGCCCATATCAAACTCGTGTGATTAACGGCATCACGTTCTTCAAGGCAATTGAGGCCAATTTGTCATTCAATCCCTACGCAAGCTGCTATTTCAGCAATAGCTGCAACGTGCAGGAAATCGCCACGCACGAACTTGGTCACACCCTGGGCATCGGACATTCCCTGGATTCGTCAGCGACGATGTACGCTTACGCGCACTTCGATAACCGCTGTGCAGGGTTGCGCTCTGATGACATGAGCGCAGTCCAGTTTATGTATCCCGGCAGCGGCAGCACCGTTACGCCGCTCAGCATCAGCACTTCGGCATTGTCGAATGGTCAACTCGCAAGTTACTACTCTCAAGTATTGTCGGCCACGGGCGGTTCTCCGGGTTACACCTGGAGCGTTTACTCCGGCTCGCTTCCTTCCGGTTTATCGCTGACTTCGACCGGTGTGCTTTCCGGAACACCAGCTCAGTCAGGATCATTCACGTTCACGGCGCAGGTCAGAGATTCGGCAAGCACAACTGCCACACGCAGCTTCACCTTAACTGTGGCGACAGCAACTTGCAGTTACACGATCAGTCCAGCCTCTTTCACCATCGCTGCCAGCGGCGGCGGCGGAACGGTTAACATCACTACCGGAACAGGTTGCGGCTGGTCTGCCACGAATTCCAATTCCTGGGTTACCGTTCAAGGGGGTTCAGGCAGCGGCACTGGTTCGATGACCTTTTCCGTGACATCCAACGCCACGAGTTCGCCGCGTACCGCTACATTTGCTGTAGCCAATCAAACGGTGACGGTTACTCAAAGCGGCCAATCAGCGGTAACGACTCAAGGCTTGCAGTATTACCCGCTTCCCTACCCGATTCGATTGCTTGAGACCAGGCCGGCGTATCCCGGCTGCAATTCAACCTCAACGCCGATTCAAGGCCGGTCAACATACACGCAAAACGCACGGCTGACTTGCGGAGGAATTAGCATCCCCGCCAACGCCCAGGCGATTGCGGGCAACTTCACCATCAATAACGCTTACAACGTCTCCGGTTACGGAACGATTTACCCGTCGGGCAATGCTGTTCCGCTGGCGTCCAACGTCAACTACTCCGCTTACTCAACCGTGGGCAATTCGTTTATCACCGGATTGAATTCCAGCGGGCAGTTCGACATTTACGCGTTGACGACGGTGGACGTGCAAATTGACATCACGGGGTACTTTGCGCCTCCTGGATCGGGAGGACTGTATTACCATCCGTTGCCGAGGCCGGTTCGCCTGCTGGACACCAGGTCGGGCCAGACAGCTTGCGATGCGCCCGGAGTGCCGCTGCAGGCGCAAACTCAATACACCAAAAGTGCCTGGGGAACGTGCAATGGCATGACCATTCCTTCGGCGGCGCGAGCCATTACAGGTAACTTTACGGTGGTCAACCAGTCGGGCAATTACGGCTTCGGAATCACATATCCAGCCGGGGTGACAGTTCCACAAACCTACAGCGTCAATTACAACCCGAACCGAGTGACCAACGGTTCTATCATTACCGGGTTAAGTTCCAGTGGCCAATTCAACCTGTATGCCTTTTCAACTGTGCATGCGGTGTTGGACGTGACCGGATATTTCAGCACGGAAGCAGTGGACGCGAATGGAACCGGATTGCTCTATCAACCATTGGCATCGCCCATGCGGTTGCTGGATACAAGGTCGGGCTATTCCGCTTGCGACACTCCCGGGCAACCGCTTCAGGCACAAGTCCCACGCACTGAAAATGTTCGTGTGACCTGCAGCGGCTTGAGCATTCCCAGCAACACGATGGCCATCACAGGCAACTTCACGGTGGTCAATCAACTATCGAACTACGGCTTTGGAACCTTGTATCCAACCGGCAATAGTGTTCCGCTGGTGTCCAATATCAACTTCGTGCCATACGAAGTCAGAGGAAATTCGTTCATTGCCGGGCTAAATTCCGCCGGGCAATTCAACGCGTACACATTTTCGACCGTTCACGCGGTGGTGGATGTGACAGGATTTTTCGCTCCGTAGACCAGTCATAAAACAATTCGAGCCGTGCGAAAGAATTCTCTTCCGCACGGCTCTTTTTTTGCCACTTCGATGACCGCTACTTCTGGCCGATGACCAGAGTCGCCTTGGCTGATAACTCAAACTCAACTCCCTGGCGTTCGCGATCTATGATTTTGCCAAGTTGTTGTTCCACCTGCCGCCGAGTTTCCTGATCAGGCAGGAACGCAAACCATTCATCCAGAAACGTAGTTTCAATCAGCGGCGAAGCGAAAAATTCGCTGGCGTCTTTGAAATGAAACCGTTCGTTATGCGTCACACTGCGAGCTTTGCGAAGCCCGGCATCCAGCGCCAAGGTTTCGGCGTCGCTCGCGGCCAGACGTTCGGCAATCAATCGCTCGATTTCCGGCGAGTGTGCGATCAGTTCCAGATCGAACAGAGCTTCCCAATATACCGAAAAGAATTCGCCGAAACTGCCCTGAGTCGCAAGCTTGATCACAACGGTTGCGCCTTTCTTGGCCACGCGGATCAGTTCATCCACGGCGTCTTCGATTTCCGCAACCGGCAACAAGGAAAGATCGCCGATGACCAGATCGAATTCGCCGGTCGGAAAATCCAGTTTCTCCAACGAACCCAATTGAAAGCTCGTTCGATTCGGTTTTTTGACGTCAGCTTTGCCGCGCGCCAACGCCAGCCGCTCTTCGCTGGGATCAATGCCGACAACTTCCACCTTCGATCCTGCGCGCAACGACAAATCCACGGCGTACCCGCCGGTGCCACACAACGCGTCCAGAAATTTGCCGTCCTTCGGCAGCTCGATTTCTTCATCCACCAGCCGGTCGAAAACTTCGCGCCAGCCCGGAGCTACATATAAATCGTACAGATACGCCAATTCTTTGGCGGTGTATTTTGTGCTTTCCAAGTCTCGTTTTCCCTCAGTTTTTGTTTGCCATCAGATTTCCGATTAGGCCGACCAATTTATCACATCCATCCAGCAACACATCCGTCGTCGGTTTGCCATATCGGGTTTCGTAATCGGCGACGGTCGCGCGGACTTCGGCTTCGGTCATTGATTCGTGGTTGATGGTCAGCGCGATGACCGGTTTCTGCGCCAGTAATTCCAGAATCTGAATTTCGCGTTCCAACGAACTCATCGGGTAATTGTCGAAACCATCGTAAACTTTTCGCGCCGGAGCGTGCTGCAAAATTACGCCATCTACGCGCCCGGCGGCGATCAGTTCGAACCCGCCGGGATAGGCCGGATGCGCGATGCTGCCCTGCCCTTCCAGCAAAATGACCTGTGGATGTTCGTTGGTCCAGGCTTCGTAAACGGCGTGTTCGATTTCGCCTGTGACGAAATCATTGACCAGCGAATCCAGCAACAATCCATACTTGACGCCTTGCAACCACGAAGTCTGCCCGGTTCCGATCACTTCGCTTTTGATGCCTGCGGCGTTCAGCGCCTGATTCAGCTTAACCGCCGTCGTGCGTTTGCCAATTGCCGAATCCGTACCGAGCACAGCCAGCTTCAATGCTTTTACTTCTTCAATCTTGCCGGTGAAAAAGTGAAGCTGCGAACGCGGCGGCGTGCGGCGAACGTCACGAATTTTGACTTGATGCTGTTCGGCCAATGCAGCGAACTCGACATCTTCGGACAGAAATTCATGCAATCCGCTGTCTACGTTCAACCCCGCTGCGATTGCCTGCTTCACCGCCAATCGAGCTGTTTCCGGCAGCTTGCCGCCGTCGGGGGCCAAACCAATCACAAAGAACGTCGGCCGCTCCGCCGCTTTTTCAAGAGCGTCGTTCAAGCTGGCAAAAATCGGGATGCCGTTCGGTTTGCCGTCCAATACGTCGCCCGCATCACGTCCGGCGTGAGTGGAATCAACAACGCCGACGACGTTGTAACGCGCGGTGAACCGCACCAACCCGTTGGCCGTTTTGCCAACGGGCGTAGCGAAAAAACCTTCGCAATAAACGATTGCTGAACCGTCCATAGTTTTTCTTTGATGATTACCTGTCATGGGATTTTGGATTGATAGGGCATCTTCCACGTTTGGCCGAAAGCTGGCAAGAGGTCAATGGCATTAAGTTAGTAGAACAAGCTGCCAGCTTGTTCTACTGCTTCAACTGTTAAGTCTAAGTGAGACAATCTGGCAGATTGTCCCACCTAGACTTAACTTAATGCCATTGGGCAAGAGGCCACACTCTTGCAGTGAACAAACGGCGGTTGTATGTTCGCCACGCGTTCACCAATTTCATCACCCAAAGGAGTTTCATCAAGATGTTCAACCGCCTTCACTTGCTGCGGCTGACGGCGTTGGCTGTCATTGTCTCGGGTCTTTCTTCGCTTGGATTTTCGCAAGCTCAGGCTCCGGCCAAAGCACCGGCTCGCTATGAAGTTTCAATTCGCACCGGAGTCCAAGTCAAAATGCGCGACGGAGTGGCTTTGATTACTGACGTTTACAGCCCGAAAGCCGAGGGGAAATTTCCTGTGCTGTTGACTCGCACTCCGTACAACCGGCGCGATCCGATGACCGGAACCTTTCTGGCTTCGCACGGATACGTGGTTGTGCTGCAAGACACACGCGGACGGTTTGATTCGGGCGGCGAGTTTTACCCGTTCAAATACGAAAGCCAGGATGGGTACGACACCATCGAATGGGCGGCGGCGCTGGATAATTCCAATGGGATGGTCGGAACCTTCGGCGGTTCGTACGTCGGCGCGACGCAAATGCTGGCAGCGATTGCGAAACCTCCGCACCTGAAAGCGATCTTCCCGTACGTCACGGCTTCGGAATATTACGACGGCTGGACGTATCAAAGCGGCGCGTGGATGCAGGCGTTTTCCAGCACGTGGACGACCGGATTGGCTGAAGACACCTTGCGCCGAAAAGCCAGCCGGCAGGCGAAAATGCAGGAATGGATGAAAGAGTTGCCGGTCGAAGATTACAAACTGATCGGCCAGCCGACTCCGGCAGATTACGCGCCGTACTTCCGCGACTGGATCGAACACGAACGCAACGATGAGTACTGGAAACAGTGGCGAATTTCCGATCATTACTCTGAGCTGGACATTAAGGCGTTGCACAGCGGCGGTTGGCACGACATCTTTCTGAAAGGTTCCATCGGCAATTACACAGGCATGCAGAAAAGCGCTGCGACGCCTGAAGCGCGCGCGAATCAACGCTTGCTGGTTGGGCCTTGGGCGCATGCGGCGACGTCGGCGGAAGGCAAAATCGGCGACGTAACTTTTGGCAAACAAGCCGTGTTGGACATGAACGGCACGATCATCAAATGGATGGATTACGCGCTGAAAGGCATCAACAACGAATTCGCCACCAATTCACCCGTCAAGCTGTTCGTCATGGGCGAAAACGTTTGGCGCGACGAAAAAGAATTCCCGCTGGCGCGTACGCAATACACCAAATACTTTTTCCATTCAGCCAAAGGCGCAAATTCCGCCAGCGGCGACGGCTCGCTTTCGGCAAAAACTCCGGCCAGCGAAAAGCCTGACACCTTTGAATATGACCCAGCCAATCCAGTAGCGACAGTTGGCGGCAGGTTATGTTGCGGAGGAACGATGCCCGGTCCGTTCAGCCAGCAACCCAACGAAGCGCGGCAAGATGTGCTGGTCTTTTCGACTCCGGCGCTGGAACGCGATGTCGAAACGACGGGCTACATTACCGTTGAGTTGTACGCGGCGAGTTCGGCTGTGGACACAGATTTCACGGCGCTGATTGCGGATGTGGATTCGACTGGCTACGCGCGATTTCTGACGGATGGCATTGTTCGCGCTCGGTATCGGAACTCGACGGAACGCGCCGAACTGATCGAACCGGGCAAGGTGTACAAGTACACGATTGATTTGTGGGCGACCAGCAATCTGTTCAAAGCCGGCCACAAGATTCGCGTGTATTTGTCCAGCAGCAATTTCCCGCGATTCAACCGCAACCTGAACACCGGCGAAGCGACGATGCACGGCACGAAGATGGTCAAAGCTCGGCAAACGATTTACCACGATGCCGAACATCCATCGGCCATCGTCTTGCCGATCATCCCACGCTAATCATATGGAGTGCGGCGGCCCTAGCGCCGCTTTGGAAGTCAAATTGAATGCCGCACTTTTGTGAGGGACTACGAAAGCGGCGCTAGGGCCGCCGCACTCCAAAATTGCCATCTCCATTCACTCTCTGGGAGCACAATGTTGAAACGCACCTTTCAATGCTTTCTGATCCTTGCAATTCTCTTCGCTTGCTTAGCTACTGAATCAAGCAACGCGCAATCCAAACCACAACCACGCGGTTATTCGATTCCGCTGATTGATTTAGCCACAGAAACGCACAGACAAATCATCGTGGATCGAGAGCCGGGTCAGTATCTTGGTCATCCGACCACCGTGTTGCTGGAAGACAAAAAGACCATCATCACCGTCTACCCCAAAGGCCACGGGCGCGGAGCCATCCAGATGAAACGTTCAACGGATGGCGGCTTGACGTGGTCGGATCGGTTGCCGACTCCCAAGAGTTGGGAAACGTCGTTGGAAACGCCGACGATTCATCGTGTCGTGGATCGCAAAGGCAAAAAGCGGCTGATTGTGTTTTCGGGCTTGTATCCAATTCGAATGGCGGTTTCAGAAGACGACGGCAAATCGTGGAGCGAGCTGAACCCCATCGGAGATTATGGCGGCATCGTCGCGATGGGATCGGTGGAGCGACTAAAGAACGGTGATTATGTGGCGCTCTTTCACGATGATGGCAGGTTCTTTCGTAAAGACGGCAAGCGAACGGAATTCATGACGTTGTATCAAACCATCTCGAAAGACGGTGGGCTGACCTGGGGCGAACCGCAGGAGCTGTTCAAATCCGATCAGATTCATTTGTGCGAACCGGGCGTGATTCGTTCGCCTGACGGCAAACAACTGGCGATGTTGTTGCGCGAAAATCGAAGGGCACGAAACTCGTACGTAATGTTTTCCAACGACGAAGCCAAAACCTGGAGCCAGCCGGTGGAATTGCCCGGCGCGCTAACTGGCGACCGTCATACGGGCAAATACGCTCCCGATGGACGGCTTTTCATTTCCTTCCGCGATACGACCCATGAATCTCCAACCAAAGGCGATTGGGTCGCGTGGGTTGGCAAGTACGAAGACATCGTCAACCAGCGCGAAGGCCAATACCGCGTTCGTCTGATGGACAACCACAAAAACAAATCCGGTTGGGATGCGGACTGCGCGTACCCTGGCGTCGAAGTGTTGCCGGATGGAACGTTCGTGACGACAACTTATGGACATTGGGTTGAAGGCGAATTGCCCTACGTTGTCAGCGTGCGACTGAAACTGACGGAACTTGACGCTAAAGCCAAACAGAGAAAGTAATCAATGGTGGCGCGGGTTGGTTACCCGCGCAAAATTCTGTTCCTTACACTTTGAGCCAATTTCGTTCACTTTTCGCCAAGCCAGGCTTTTCGCAAGGCTTTGAGCGAATCGCTGGCGTCTCTGTTTTCGGAAATCGTGTAGCGGTCAAAGCCTTTGATCGCCGCCGTCAATTCAAACGTCTTCATTCGTTCGCGACGAAACACGGTCAGCACAACGCGCTGACCTGCCCGAACATTGTTCAACAGTTCGGTTGCATTGGCGGCGCTGAGTCGTTTGCCGTCAATCGCCGAAAGTTCGTCGTCGGTGTTTATTCCGCCTTCATACGCGGGCATTCCGGCGGGCAGGTTCGAAACCACAACACGGTCGCCTTGCGGACGAAACGTAATGCCGAGCGCTCCTGGTTTGTCGGATTTGCTGGCGGCGTACGGCGTTCCGAACTGATAGGCTTTTTCCAGCTTCAAACCGACTTTGTTGAAGTAAGCGTTGAAATCAATATCGTCGTTGCCGCTGACAAACCGATTCCAGAACTCAGTCATGTTGGATCCGGCAACTTTTTCGATGATGGCCTTTAACTCAGCTTCGGTGAAACCCGGTTTTGGCAAGCCGTGATTTTCCAGCAAAGTCCGCATCACGTCATCCAGCGATTTCGCGCCACCGGTCAGCGACCGAATTTCCAGATCGAACAGCAAACCCAGAAGTTCGCCTTTGGTGTAATAGCTCATCACCGTGTTCACTGAGTTTTCGTCCGGACGGTACTCTTTGATCCAGGCATCGAAACTCGCCGATTCCGCGCTTTGGATGAATCGTCCGGGAGTTCGTTCGTACCCATTGATCAACCTGGCCAACCCCGAAAAGTATTCGTCTGAACCGATCAACCCGGCTCGGCGCAACAGCAAATCGCCGTAATAACTGGTGACGCCTTCTGAAACCCACAACCCTTGCGTGTAATTTTCTCGCTGATAATCGAACGGTCCCAATGCCAGCGGACGAATCCGTTTGACGTTCCAATGATGGAAATATTCGTGCGATTCCAGCCCCAAAAAGCCTTTGTAACCGCGATCCGACGCAAAGGATTGCGGGCCAGTCATACTGACATTTGCGTTCAGATGTTCCGTTCCTCCGCCAATTCCCGGCTGGACGTGAACGATGAACACATAATGTTCATACGGCAACCCGCCGAAAATCTGAGCGCCTACTTCGACGATTTTCGTCAGGTCAGCTTTCAGTCGTTCGTCGTCAAATTCGTATTGCCCCCAGATGGCGACGCGATGGTGTTTGCCGCGCGCATCGAATTCCAGCAATTTGTGTTTGCCGATTTCGGTTGGTGAATCAATCAGCCGATCGTAGTTCGCCGCCGTGAAATATCCGTCGGAATCCGCGGCCAGCGCCAGCGGCGAAGTCACTTGCCAGCCTTCGGGCGCAACAATTTTCAATCGGTGCGGCTGATCTTTGGCCACCAGCACATACATAAACAGGGTCGCGCCATTGAAATAGGCATGCGTTGCATCCAGGTGACTGGTTCGAGTTGTCAGTTCATTGGCGTAAACGCGGTAACTGACGCGCAAGGTTTTCGGTTTGTCGGCAGAAGCTCCGGCTTCGATTTGCCAAGTCGCCTTGTCCGTCTTTTGCCAGCGTAGTGGACCGCCAGCATCGCTGGGATTGAAATCCTGAATGTGCCGGGCGTATTCCCTGACCAGATATGAACCGGGCGTCCAGACTGGAAGTGAAACGTCCAATTGAGCCGAAGTGACATTGCTGATGGTCAACGCAACCTCATACAAATGGGTGTGTGGATTGGGAAACGACAGCACATAACTCAAACTCGGAGGCTTCGGCGCTGGGGCAACAACCGGCGCGGCAGTTGCCGGAACTTTGGGTTTATTCCGTTGCGCGAACCCGTTCGCGCTGCAAACAAAAGTTACAATGAAAACGAGGCACAGCCTGACGAAAGAAGATTGGCGACTCATCATTTTCGACTCCTGATTGAAACGTGTTTCGAGGATTGAAAGTCAACAGAGGCGGAAGATAGCACGCTGGTTTGGAAAGATGAATCGTCGGCCAATTACACATAAACGGGTTTGCACTTTTACTGCTACAGACAGCGTGTTAGATTTCCAGTATGCGAAGCAGACGAACAGCCGTGCGGAGACTGGTTACACCTGAACAGGTTCTCTCCGCCTATCAGCAAGGTTACTTCCCGATGTCGCGCGGTCGGTACGGCGAGATTGACTGGTTTATGTCCGAACCCCGCACCATCATTCCCTTGGATGAAAGATTCAAAGTGCGCCGGTCCTTGCGTCAGGCAATGCGGAAAATTGACTGCGAAGTTCGCATCAATTCCGACTTCCCCGCCGTGATTCGCGCCTGCGCACGGCACAACGAAGTTCATCCCGAAGAAGTCTGGTTGAGCGAAGACATGATTGCGCTGTACGTCGAACTGCATCGCCGCCACTTCGCACATTCGGTCGAGGTCTGGCAGGACAAGCAATTGGTGGCGGGCTTGTACGGAATTTCGTTGAAGTCGGCGTTTTTCGGCGAATCCATGTTCACGCGCATCAGCTTCGGATCGCAGATCGCGCTGGTTGCGCTGGCTGACCGTTTGCGCCATAAGAATTTCAAATTGCTCGACGCCCAGATGCGCACGCCGCACGTCGCTCATTTCGGAGCGATTGATATGACTCACGAGGAATATCTGGCAGTGCTCGCTCAAGCGTTGGTCGAAGATTGTAAGTTTGCTGATTGAATCAATGCTCGGATTCCAAATCCGCGCAATAACCATAGGAGGAAAACGATGCAAGCAGAAAGATACGTTCGTTCCGGGAGCTACATCGGCGAACAAATCAAAACCGATCTGTATTCGATCCGGGGATTGGTGCTGGCCGTCTTTGCCGGATTGATCTTGATGTTTTTAGGGTTCCGCGCGCTGCCGGTGGAAAGCACGCCACTGGTGGCGAAGGTCATGTGCCTGCTGAGTTTATCCATCGCGTCAGGTGGAGTCGGCGCTTATTTGGGCCGCAACATTCGCAGCCTGATTGCTGCCATCGGATTATTTCTCCTGGCAATAGTCGGCATGTGGGTTGTCCAGGCGGCCGGAGGTGGATTGCTGGCAGTTGGTTTGTTAATGGGCTGGAGCGGAGTGTTCGGAATGATGATTGGGCCATTTCTTTCTTATGCCATCAGCGAAGAAGGCCCCGGCATTGTGATTCAGTCGCTGACGGGCACGACTGCGGTAATGATCATCACCGGCATCGTGGCAATGACTTCAGGCATTAATTTCTCGGTCTTGGGGCCGGTTTTACTGATTGGCCTGTTGGGATTGATCGTCGTCGGATTGGTGGGAATGTTCGTCCGGTTTTCGCGGACGGTCAACATCGTTTATTCGGTGTTTGGCATCGTCATCTTTTCCGGGATGTTTCTCTTCAAGTTCTTCAACTTGAGCCGAAGCGAAAACACCTGGGAAGCCGCCGTCGCGAACGCGTTAAGCATTTACGTCACCTTCGTCAATTTCTTCATGATGTTGCTGCGGCTGTTGATGGCAGTGAAGCGACGATAGTCTGAAGATTGATTGAGAGACGGAGGGAGTGAGGAACAGAAAGCAAGAAAAGTTACACTGTACATTACTCCTCTCCGTCCCTCACTCCCTTCCTCGCTTAACTCGCCAAAGCCGCTTGCCACAATGCGTGAGCGACTTCGGGATGAACGATGTCGCTGTGAGCACCAACAAACCCGCCGCCATTTTTAATCACATCGCTGCTTTCCAGGTTGTACACTTTGCCCGGTTTGAAATTGTACGCTTCACTGACCGGCTTCATCTTCAGTCCTTCGGTAATGGCGTCCATTCCCTGGATTCCAAATGCGCCAAGCGCGCCGATGGTTGGCAATTCGCCGGCAAAAGAAACCTGTCCGGCGACACCGGCTCCGATTTTGTAAAAGAAGCCGACCGCGCGGTCAAATTCAGATTGCGTGGTGACAATCGGGCCTTTGACCTTTGCGCTTTTGATCATCGAGCTGAAATACCCCGGCTTGCCTCCGTCTTTTTGAATGCTGGGACAGTAAGCCCAGATTGACAGCGCGCCTTGAGCCAACGTCATCGAATCCACAGGCTGAGTCGCCGTGTCGCCCGGTTTGCCCGCCGCCATCGCAGACACCACGGCGCAGCCAAAACTGTGGCCCATCAGGTGGAAATGAACTTCGCGCCCTGTTTCGGCAGCCGTTTTCTGCATTGCCTGCAAAAACGCGTTCGCGCCGCCTTCGCCGAATTTGCGAGCGCGGCTTTTCATCTGCCAAAAACTAAACGTGCGCAACGGCGACAACAGCGTCCCAAAGAACGAAGGCTTGCTGAAACTACCGGTGTTAAGGTCTTCGTTTTCCTGCTTCAACGCGTCCTGAAACATCTCTTCGGGATCGTAATTGCGAACGTCGGCATCCACCGCAGCAGTTTCCGAACCGCTGGCCAGTCCAAGCTTCTTGCCCAATTCCAGGTAGGCCGCGCGAACGTCTTGCGGCAAGGTCGAATGTTCGTCCAGCGCCGCTGTCACGATTGTTGTCAAAGGTTTGCGAATGCCACGCACTTTGCCCAGACGTTCAACGTAATCATCCACCGTGGATTTGATGATCTTGCCGACTTCGCTCTGTGGGTCGAAGCCAAACGAACCATCACTTTCTTCATCGCCCCACGGCAAACTGGGCCAGTGCAACCCGACGAACAGCGGTTTGAAGCCCGGACGTTTCTTTTTCATCGCTTCGATGTCCGCTTGGCAGGTGAACAGGTTCGGGATCCATTTGTCGTATTGAGCAATGGCTGCGGGCACATCACCCATCCATCCATGACTCATGACAATCACATCCGTGTACCCGCCAGTTTTCAATTCTTTCAGCAATGCGGAACTGGATACACCGTCTTCGCCGCCGAATCGTTCTTTGCCATCTTTGTCGAAATTGACCAGGTAGTATTTCTGGTCCGTGTTGTTGGGAATTGGTTTGATCAGCATGGTTTCTCCTTCGGGTCGGTACCGCGACCAGCACCGACTGAATATTTATCCATTAATCCGCCAGATGATTTCTTCACTGGTGCTGTAAAAAATTCGTTCAAGCTCTGAAGGCATCTGTTGGCGTTTTTCACGCAACCGTTTGAGCGTTTCTGCATCGCCAATTTCGGCCAAGGCTTGAAGCGCTTTCGTCCGCAAGTAAACGCCTTTGGCTTTGTCGGAAACCTTTTCGGAAATAATGTTGTCTTCGTTGAGCACGATATTCTCAAATTGGGTTTTCCAATCCTTCCAGTCCGGCGGCAGCAAATAGCTGATGGCCAGAATGGCGCGCCCCTTTTGCAGAATAATCTTCCTGGGAGATTTCAATACATCCACGACAAAAGCCCGCGCTTTTTCGCTCGGATGGCGAAGCTGGCCAATCAAGTAAATCAATTGTTCGCGGCGTTCGCTGTGCTTGACGGGGTCATCCAGTTTGCCGCTTTCGATGATCGGCAAGATGGCTTCGTTCATAACCATTTCAGGATCAAGGGATGCCAGCGCATCCGTAATTGACCAGCGGATGACTTCCGAGATTTTGCCTTCCTTAAAAGCGGCAATCAGCCTTAGGTGCGCGTTTTCGTCACGCATATCCCCCAGCGCGAACACCGCCATCGAAGCCAAAGCATCGTTGATCGTGCTTTTGTGCTCATCTTCCTGGTCGGCGTTTGGCCGCAACATACGTTCTTCCAACCACTTGATTTCATCCGATCCGCCACGAATCCATTTTTGAACAATCTCTTCCAGCGGTTCGCAAAGCTTGCGCAACTCGGCGGTGTACTCTTCATTCGGATTCGCTTTTTCGCGCGGAGGCAGCAACCGGCGCAATGCACGGCCTGCTGCCTGACGAATGCCGCCGTATTCAAAATCCGTCCTGCCGTTGGAATTCATGCGAGTCTTTTTCATGACGACGCGAACCAGATAATCCACGACTTCCAGACGCCGCAATCGCCCCAAAGCTTCAACCGCGCGCAAGCGCTGGAAGGAACGGGGCTCGTTGATGCTGTCACTGCGCCAAACCAGCGCATCCAGCACCAGCGATTCCACATGCCAGAGCTTGCCTTCGCATTCGCCCTCATTGCCGTTCAGCCGAGCTTCCAGCAAACAACGAGCGGCGAGAAACACCTGTTCGCCATCCTTCAGCGAAGTTGAATACGCAATGGTTTCCAACAATCCACCAGGATCGCTCATCAGGCCGGTCAACAGAGTTAGCGTGTCGTCCCAACGGCGAAGGTGGTTAACACGACCCAGCCCGGCGGTAATTTCCTCCCAACGTTTGGGATTGTTCTGGTTTTTCAGATATTGAGCGCAGCAGTACGCCTGGTAAGACGGGTACAGAAACCGGATTGAATCGCCGCCGGTGCGTGTCACCAAATCAATCTTTTCCAAACTCTCCAGCATTTCTTCCAATTGGTACTCGCGGTTGTCGCGCACCAGAGTGAACAATTCCAGAGCATTTTTGATGGGCAACACCACGTCGCTGCTCACCTGCATGCGATACGCCAACAGGTAAAGCGTTTCCATTGCCCGCGCTTGCTGACCTTTGCGCAGCGTCACATCGCTTACCTTTTGTTGGATCAAATCCTGTAAAACATTGACACGGCTTTTGGGAAACTCTCCGGCGATTGCCTGTTTGATCATTTGAACGAACATCCAGGGCATCCCGGCCAGATCGAAAAGCTGAGTTTTTTCCAGTTCGGCGCGCAATGTGCGCAGGTTTTGTTCTTCGCGCGATTCGGTTGTTTCGCCTTTGTCTTCGCGGAGTTTCTGTTCCAGATTGGCGCTATCAAACAGAAAGCGAATGATGCGGCGGCGGCTGAGCGGTTGCACATCCAACACATGCGTTATGTCACTGGCTGACCAATCCCACAGACCATTGGTCTTGGTCACAAAACAGGGGTAAGCCGGATAATCGTTGACCAGATCGTTGATTTCTTTGGTCAAAGCCTTTCGCTGAGTTTCAGACAAGTCGTCACCGTGATCGAAAAAGAAACGGAACCGATGTTTGCGGTCGTTGAGCAACTGGTTCATGTCTTTATCAGTCAATTTAGTCGGCCAGAATTCGCTCAAGCTCTGGGTCAGCAACGACAGGTAATCCGGAACCGCATTGGAAACCGGAATGCATTTTTGCAGATCAACGTAAATCGGCAGAATCTGTTTTTCGGTGGGACCGTCAAGGGATGCTTTCGCCGTACAGGTCACCAGCCAGCGCATTGCAGTTGAACGCGCCGTGCCGCGTTGTCCGGTAATGGCGACGTACAAAGGCTGTTTGCCTTCGCATTGTTCCAGCAAAGAATCTAGCTGGCCGTGCAAATCCATTCGTCCTTGTTGGGGCAACACCTGGTTTTCCCAGTTGGATTTCACCTGATCGCCGACCAACATTACCGCTTCCAGCGGCAACGCTCCGTACTTGAATATCTGCGTCACCATCGGAGATTCCACAATCGCGCGCAGCGTTTCGCGCTCGCGATTGGTGGTGAACAATCGCCCGCGCGGAGTTCGCATAAACAACACGGGAATCGTCCAGTTATCCAGCAACGCTTCCGGATCGAAAGAAAACAGCCGTGAACGATTCAACGCCAAATCAATCACGCCTTCGCTCAGCAAGTTGTTGTAAAACTTCTCGACCAATTCCTGCGCCATCTCAATCGGAACTTGATCCTGCATCGCTACGACAGCCGGAAATCCGGCGGCCACCAGTTTCGGGCCTAAGCCTGTAAACGGACTGGGGTTGCGTTCGTCAAACTTTACGGTGTCACAAGCTGAAAGAAACACCAGTCGAGGCAGGGTTCCGCGATGAACCAGATAAGTGACAATCTGCTCGTCAGGCACTTTGACGGATTTGCCCTGTTCGTTTTCCAGAACCAGCAGCGTTGCTCGCTGAGCACGCGTGCGAGTTTTCGGCTGCGCCTCAGTTACGCCATCGGCGGGCGGCGGCGGTTCGACGCGCTCGAAAACTCCGTGCCCCAGAAAATGCAACACGTGATGATTGAAGTTTTTCTGAAGCACGCTGTACGTCGTGTTGCCTGAAACCAGTGTGAACCTGGCTCCGGCACGGTTAGGTTTCGTCAGCTTGGCTTTCAATTCATCACTCACCCCTGTGCGGCCCGGGATGACAGTGATTTCAATGTCGTTGATGTTCTTGACGGCTTCGTAAAAGCTGCTGATCTCTTGTTCGACGTTGATTGCGGACAGCTTCGGCTGGTCAGGATCGTCATCCTCCGAACCGCCCAGGTCGCTGGGATTGGAAACCGCCAGCAGAACTTTCAGCGGGCGGTCGTCAGGATTCAGTTGCGGTTCAGCAATCGGCAACCGCGTGAACCGCGAAAACGGCGTCTGTTCGAAATTTGCCAGCGAACGCCATTTGTCATCAATTTTGACAAACAACCGTTCCCAGCGAATGCGCTGCAATTCATCGCATTCTTCCGAAATCCACAACTGAACCCGTAATTCTTTTTCCTGGTTGGCTTGCGTGCGGCCCCAGGCTTTTTGAAAAATGTCGTGCAGAGTTTGTTCGGTCACATTGCCGTTCGAGCTGACCGGTTTCAGAAACAGTAACTCATAAAGATATTTGCCATAACTCAGCGTGCCCAGATCGGCGCGACGAATCAGCTCTTCGGTCTCGTCATCGCCGAGCTTCATCATCTGCTTGTGCCAACTGCCATCATCCAACTCGGCTTCAACGCGATATAACCCGTCCGCATCCTGTCCGAAGATGCGGATGCGAATCCAGCAAGCATCAGTTCCGGCCTGCCCGCTTCCTGTTTGCCCGTTCACTGCAAATCCTCCTTGCGCAAACGCACCGCCGGATCGCCAAACAAAATGAAGGTTTCGGCGTCATTCCGCGTCAGCCATAACCCGGCCATTTCCGCGTCGTCGGCTTTTCCTTCGTCAATTTTGCCGGTCAGCAAACGAGACATTTCGTTGGCTCGATTAACGAATCCGGTCAGGGCGTGACCGAGCGGACGTCCGCTCAAAATCGTGTAAAAAGCGTCTTCGAATGGTTGCAACTGCTTGCCGACTCCGGCAGTGGCGATGGACGTTTGCCAGGCGCGTTCGACGTGTCCGAAAACTCCCAACGCACTGCCGTTTTTATGACTCAACAGGGCTTGCGGCAATTTGGAGAAAAATGGTTTGTCCGGCACGGTGGGAGTTTCTTTCTGAAATTTGAACCGATTCTCGTTCGGCGTTCCGGCGCCGTAACATGCGAACAGAAAACTGACCATTCCGAACACATTGGCGTCAGCGCCAAGGTCGCTTCCAGCCAGATAATGCTCCGGTTTGAGCGGCCCGGCGCTCAAACCAAAATAATCCTGGCAAAGCAGCGCTCCCTGAGCCGTCGCTTGAAGCGGGTTGTCGTTTTTCCAGGCGACGCCGTGGCTGGCCGTGAATAACAACGAAGGCCCGGGTTTTCCCTTTTTGCGCTTTAAGACATTCAACAAGGCATCTTTCTTGGATTCTTCCGGCGCGATCAATTGCTTGTTGAACTTGACGTTTTCTTTGCGCGCCAGCCGGTCATACACCTTCACTTGCGCATCATCTGACAGCGGTTTGACCAGCAATTCCGAACTCATCTTGGTTGCACCGTCGTTTTTCTGGCGTGGCCCCCACAGGACAATGTCTTTGCTGGTGGGTGCGGGTTTGCCTTTGGCGGTTTCGTACTCAATCACGCTTTTGACGTAGGCTTTGTAATCGTCAACCTTGTCAAAATAGAGCCGCCCAACCGCGTATCCGGCAGAAAGCAAATGCCCGAATCGAAACGGAATTTTTTCCGGGCTGCCGACCAGCAAAATGTAGTACGGCATACAGGTGGGTTCGACCGAAGCGAAATCGGCTTTGTTTTTGATCAACCAATCGCGGGCGCTTTGGCCGCTGTAATCTTCGATCCATTTGACGATTTTGTCGGCGTCGTCCGCCTTGAATTCATCGCGGATCATTTTCAGCCGATGATCGAACATCGGGCGCAGGGCTTTTTTGACTTCGGGGTCTTCGTCTTTGTGGAAAACAATCGCCCACCCTGTGTCCCAGAAATCCGACGGATCAACGCCTTCCGGCAAGCCCAACACTTTCTGGCCGGATTTGGCCTGACGCCGCCTAACGGCTTTTTCTTTGGCGGCTTCATCTTCCGTTGGTTTGAAATCGCGCAGGGCCTTGGCAATATCAGAAACCGAAACCGGCTTTACCAGATAATCTCCCGTATCACCGCTGATGCCATTGATCATCACCAGATCGTCAGATTGCTTCGATGAATCGTTATTGTTGGCAGGCATTTTCCCTCCGATTGAGAAGTGAATTATTGGTCACTGGTTCAAAATGTCAGATCAAACAAGGCTGAGCCATTTGTATTTTTCAAACTGATACAGATAGGGCTAACGACGGCGCGGAGTATCGCCCCAACATTGAACTCCGTCAATCGAAACGGTTACATTTGGAGCGCGGCCTATTGCGCCGCTTTTCCAAACATTCAAAAGGAGAACGGAATGAATTGTCCGAAATGTGGAACTCAATTGCCGAACGACGCTCGGTTTTGCAGCGTCTGTGGATCAAACATCGCAACGGCGCAACCGGGCGCGTATGCACAAACGCCAGCAGCAGGAATTCGGATTGATTCCGACGGCAAAGGCAGCGGGCGCGGGTACAGTTTTGACATTCAACACGCGGGCGCATTCGCGTTGGCCGTCATCCAGTTGCAGGCCGAGCAATCCATCCAGGCCGAAGCCGGAGCAATGGTTTCCATGTCCGGCAACATCGAACTGCAATCGCAGATGAAGGGCGGGCTGATGGGCGCATTCAAACGCATGGTCGGCGGCGAATCGGCGTTCGTTTCAACCTTCACGGCGCACGGAGCCCCCGGCGAAGTCACTTTCGCTCCGGGTTCACCGGGCGACATTGCCGCCATCGAAATGAACAACCAATTGTTCAACGTCCAATCGTCCTCGTATCTGGCTGGCGACGTTGGCTTGCAGGTCAACACGAACTGGGGCGGCGGAAAAACCTTTTTCAGCGGCGAAGGCTTATTCGTCTTGCAGGTGCAAGGCAGCGGCTTGCTGCTGGTTTCCTCTTTTGGTTCGATCCATCGCAAGCGGCTGAATCACGGCGAACGTTATGTCGTAGACACAGGCCATCTGGTCGCCTGGGAAGCAAACATGCCGTATGAACTTCGCCGAGCTGCGCAGGCGGGTTGGTTGCGCAGCCTGGTCAGTGGCGAAGGCATCGTCGCCGAATTCACAGGCCCCGGTGAAATCCTGATTCAAACGCGCAATTTGGCGGCGTTTGCAGGTTTACTGAAACCGTTCTTCCCGTCTCAATCCGGCAGCGGCGGTATCGTCAACCTGGGCAACCTCTTCGGCGAATAGAACGCCGATGAAGGATTTGAACGACAGAGGGACGCGGATTTGAGGAAAAGAGGGACGGCGGGAACCTGGGCGAATTTATGTTGCTGCCGACACTCCCTCTTTCCCGTCGTCCCTCTTTTCCTCCATCTCGGTATAACCATTGCCCCATCCGGCTTGCGACTGTAATATCCAGGAACCATTGCACTCTTTAGTCGAACTTCAAGAGACGACTGAAAATATCTACCAACGATTTCAGAGGAGAGTTCTTATGAGCGAAAAGACTTCACGGAGAGATTTTGTAAAAACCGGCGTGGCTGCGGCCGGAACTGCGGCGGTGTATCACCGCAACGTTCACGCCAGGATTCTGGGCGCAAACGACCGCATTAACCTGGGATTCATCGGAATTGGCGGACGCGGCAATTCCCTGTTGCGCGATTTTTCGGCAGCGGCCAAAACCACTCCCGCCCAAATCGTGGCCGTCTGCGATGCGTACCGCAAACGAATGAACGCGGCTCAGGCAAACGTCGAAAAGCTGATGCAGACCAAGCCCGAACAGGCAACGATGGATTATCGCGAAGTCATCGCTCGCAAAGACATTGACGCTGTCGTCATCGCCACGCCGGATCATTGGCACGCGCCGATTGCGATTGCCGCGATGCAATCCGGCAAAGACGTGTATTGCGAAAAGCCGATGACCAAAACCGTCGAAGAAGCCAAGAAGTTTTACGAAGTGTCCAAAGCCACCAACCGCGTCGTCCAGATTGGTTCGCAAACCACGTCCAGCGATCAATGGTGGAAAGCGCGCAAGGCAATCGCCGATGGAATGATCGGGCAATTGTTGATGAGCCAGGGTTCATACCATCGCAACTCCATCGAAGGCGAATGGAATTACACAATTGATCCCAACGCTGGCCCGAACGGCAAAGGCGACGATTACATTGACTGGAAAATGTGGCTGGGCAGCGCAACGCAACGTCCGTTCAGCGCCGAACGCTTCTTCCGCTTCCGCAAGTATTGGGATTATTCGGGCGGCATCGCGACAGACTTGTTCTACCACGTTGTCGCTCCGCTGAACCTGTGCTGGGGCGAGCCTCAGTTCCCGCATAAAGTTATGGCTTCGGGTGGAACGTACGTGTTCAAAGATGGCCGCGAAGTGCCAGACACCTTCCACTTGATTGCGGAATTTCCGAAAGGTCATTCGCTGGTGTTGAGCAGTTCGATGGCGAACTCGACGCACATCCCCGGACTGATTCGCGGCCACGAAGGCACAATCATGATGGTTCCCGAAGGCCAGTTCGAAGGCCGTGTGGATCACATCACCGTCACGCCGGAACGAATTGCCAAGAAAAAATTCGTCGAAAAATATGGCAGCGAAGAAGTGAAGCTGATGACCGAGAAACGCGAAACGCATTACGAGAACTTCCTGCGTTGCGTGAAGACGCGCGAAAAGACCGTGCTTGATCCGCTGACGGCGTACAAGGCCATGACCACCATCGCCATGTCCGTTCAGTCGTATCGCGAAGGCCGCGTGCTCTATTTCAACGAAGTCACGCAAAAGGTCACGGACAAACCCAGCGAGGCCATGCAGGCCAAGGTGTAATCAACCGTAAAGCCTGTTTTGTCCACAAAAGTTTGAGGGCGCACAAAGACATTTGTGCGCCCTCAAACTTTTGTGGGTTTCTTTTTCTGGCAAACAAACCACGGCGCGGAGGTCCTCCCCCAAGTCCCGCCGCGCCATGTGACCCGATGATAAATCTTTGGAATCGGGGCAGACGCATTTTGGCACTGAAGCCGCAGAATTTGAATCCTGACGAACCCACTTTCACACTTTTACTGAAACTTCTCGCGCAAACTCACCAAGCTCCAAATGAACAACGACATCGGCCAGAGAATCGTAATCAGTCGCTTCGCGATTGACGATCAGAAGCTTTGCGCCATGAGAAAGCGCCATTCGCGGCAATTCTGCCGCCGGATAAACAACCAGCGACGATCCCAACACCAGCATCAAATCGCACTGTTCAACCGCAGCAACCGAACGGTTCCAGACTTCAAACGGCAGCAAGTCTCCAAACAAAACCACATCGGGTTTGATCGGAGCCTGACAATCACAGCAACGTGGCAAGTCAATTTCGCCATTTTCAAGCTGCTGGTAAAACTCCGCCATGACAAATTCAGAAGCACAATCAGTGCAGCGACCAGTACGGAACGAACCATGAACTTCGTGAACAACTTGCGAACCGGCGGCTTGGTGCAATCCATCAATGTTTTGCGTGATGATTGCCGACAACCGTCCTTGAGATTCCAGCAGCGCCAACAGCTTGTGCGCCTCAGTCGGCTGAGTGCGGTGCAAGTTCGGCAACAGTTGCATCGAAGCACGGTAAAACCCCGCTGGGTTTCGGCGAAAGCCTGAAGCGGACATCAATTCCATTAGCTCGGCGTCTTCCCAGAACCCGCCTTTACTGCGGAAGTCGGGAATTCCCGCTTCCGTGCTGATGCCCGCGCCCGAAAAAGCCACAATGCGACTGGATTGATTGATAAGTTCGACAGCTTGATCAATTACGTTCCCAATTGTGTTCATGAATGCTCTCCTGCTTTTGCCGTTCGCCCATCTTCTCGGTTGACAATGAAGGCTGGCAAGTTAAGATACCGGCTACTTTAAATCGCTCGTTCAAGTGGAAAGCGGATGTTACCTCAACAGCCAACAGGCCGTTGTGAGTAATACTTTGCCCGCCAGCTCCCTGGCAACAACACCGTCCTGAGATTGCAACCCCTGATGATAAACCTTCGATTCACGGAGTATGGAGTTATGTCGCCGAAGTCAAAGTTTGTCAGCCTTTTTCTTTCTTTCACTCTACTCACTACGCAATTGTCACTCACGGCTTTCGCCTTTGGTTCCAAGCGCGATGTCGCGCTGGACACCATCACGGGAAGCCTTGCCGGAAAAACCGTTTTGGGCGAAGCAGGAAAAAAGCTCTCTAAAGAGGAAGCGGCGCTTCGGCCCAGAGTGCCCGGGGTGCGCATTCGCATCACGAATCTGGAGACAGGCAACACCCGAACCCTCCAAACTGATGCCAAGGGAGAATATCGTTTCGCGCTGGTGCCGATGGGCAAGTATAAAGTCGAGGTGGCCAAGGACGGATACTACGTCATCAATGATGAAGAGATTTCTCAACAAATAGTTACCGTTCGGCTTAACGATCTGACTCCGTTTATCCCTGACGCCCAGATGGTTCAGGGAGACAAACCACAACCCGCAATTGCCGCGACACAACCGGCGACTTCTCCGAAACCTGCGCCTGCAACACAGACAGCTCCGGCTGCCCAGGAAGAATATGCTGGTCAGTTGACCAATCAAACCGATCCGACGCGCCGATCCAATGCGAACGAACAAATGGTGTCGTTGTTGCCCCTGGCAAACATTCGCACCTTTGACGACTTGGCGACGCTGGCGGCGGGAGTCGCGCCGTCTCCACAAGTCAAAGGCGTCGCAGGCCCCGGCATCGGCGCAGGCATCGGCACCGCCGGACAGTTTTCTGTCAACGGAGCGCGCGCGCGATCGAACAACTTTACGGTGGACGGTTCTGACAACAACGACGAAGACGTGGGTGTTCGTCGGCAAGGTTTCGTCGCGCTGGTTCCGCAATCCATCGAATCAGTCAAAGAGATTCAAATTGTCACGCACCTGTGGGACGCCGAACAGGGGCGCAGCGTCGGTTCGCAAGTCAACGCTGTTTCGAAATCCGGCACGAATCAAATTCACGGTACGGTTTACGACTTTTTCAATCATTCGGCGCTCAACGCGCGAAGCTTTTTTGATTACTCGGCGAAAAACGCTCCGGCATATCGGCTGGATGCGATGGCCATCGGCAGTTACGTCAATGGTCAGCCAACGAACACGCGGCGGATTCCCGTTCGGTTGGACAACCAGGAAGTCGTGTTGCCTAACCCGTCAGAGGGCAAAGATCAGTATCAGCGCAGCCAGGGTGGCGGAACGATAGGCTTTCCGATTTTGAAAGACCGCACGTTCTTTTTCGGTTCGTACGAACATCAGGACATTAAGGCTCGACAGGAAACCCACTTTTCTGTGCCGACCGTCGCTCAGCGAGGCTTTCTGGGGTTCGGCGCAACAGGCTTCACGGCGGTGGATCGGCAAAACCGCAGACAGGTTTTCTTTCCAACTTTCATTGCGGGCGATTCGGTGCTGTCACTGTTCCCCTTCCCAAACAATCCTGTGGGACCGTACGGCGAAAACACGCTGACGCAGGTGTTGCCTGCGGACGCTGACGCGACGATGTACTCGTTGAAGCTGGATCACAACTTCAACTTGTTTTCCGAAATGACGCATTCGTTCACGGCTCGCTATAATTTCACTGACGATGCGAAACAGGTTCCGACAGTGGGTGGCGCTATTTTTTCAGGCGTCGTCCCCAAAGTCCGAACGCAGAACATCTCACTGTTTTTATCCAGCCAATTGGCTCCGACGCGTGCTAACCAGCTTCGGGCTAGTTACGGGCGTACGGCGCTAAACTTTAACGAACTGCGGAATGCTTACTTACAAAAATCCCAGTTCCTGCCGAACGAAGCGTTTTTGCTGAATACTCGACAATTCACAAACCTTTCAACTCCCCAGTTTCCGTTGCCTTATGTAGATTACAAGCACTTGAGCCAAGACGCGCTAACGGAAGGAAATCTGGGTCCGCTCGGCCAAGTCATAGTCTCGCCGTTCAGCCCGTTAGGCTTGGATGTGTACTTGTTCCCGCAATCACGTGCGAACAACACGATTCAGGTTGCCGATACTTTTAGCTGGTTCCGCGTTGCTCATACATTGAAATTCGGTGGCGACATTCGACGTACTCAGCTTAATAGTTCACTGAATCGCAATTACCGCGCGCAGGTGTTTTTCGGAGGCACGCCCGACCTAACCTCTCGATACAATCAAGCGCCGCTGCAAAACATCAGCCAGTCCGGGCCGACGCCCGGATATTTCAGCGGAGCCGACCTGGCTTCGCTCGGCATTCCGACCGGATTGTTTCAATCGCTGGCCATTGGCACGCCGAATTCAACGATTGGATTGCGGCTGTGGCAGTTGAACTTTTTCGCCAACGACAACTGGCGTGCGCACCGAGGTCTGACACTGGATTACGGACTGCGTTACGAACTGAACACGGTTCCGCGCGAAGTCAATTCGCGCATCGAAAATACGTTTGGGCTAAACAATCTGCCGACCGCCGACACTTCATTGAGAATTCGCGCGGGTTTAAGCAATCAAGTTTTGAGCAATCAGGATTTGCTGAACTCTTACAATGCGACCATCAATTCGTTGAAACAAACCTTCAATGGACGCGATTCGATCTTTGATCCTGACCGCAATAACTTTGGCGGCCACATCGGCTTCGCATTCGATCCGTTTGCCGGAACCAAAGGCCAAACAGGCAAGACGGTGATTCGCGGAGGCATTGGCGCCTATTACGATCTGACACTGGGCAGCGTCGTCAGCCAGTCGCGCAATGTCTTTCCGAACTTTTTGCCGTTCAATGCCGACGCCGGATCGTTCGCCGCCTTCCAACAATTATTCTTTGTACCAGGCGAAACCGGCACGCTGGCAATTTATAACCCCAGCTTTATTCCGATTGACGTCGTCAACCCGAATGGAAGCATCACGCGGTACCCGTTGATTCAGAAAGGACAACTTAACACTGTTCAATTGCCTTCTGGAGTTTTGCCACAAGTCCTGGGTCTGCTGTTCAATCCGGCAACCGCCAATCTGGCCGTTAATGGAATCAACGCGCCATCAGGTGGAGGGCTGGCTTACACACTGCCGGCCAGCGACCTTCGCGCGCCATACACGCTGCAATATAATCTGCAATTCGAACGCGAACTGTTCAGCGATTTCTTGCTCAACATTGCGTATGTCGGCACGCGAGGCGTCAAACTTACTCGATTCCGCACTCCGAATGGCGGAGCAAATTCGATTACGATCCCGATTGATCCGTTGGGGCTGAATGCCAACCCGATCCAAGCCATCGCGTTGCCGCCACTGAGCAATCTTGCTACCGGGCAGTACCAGCGACCGAATCCAAGCTTGGGCGCTTACACGATCTTCGATTCGTCGGCGGCATCAAATTACCATTCGCTGCAAGCTTCGATCAGCAAACGGTTTGCTCGTGGCTATCAATTCACAGGTGCGTACACCTGGTCGCACGCAATTGACGACGTTTCGGACGTGTTCGATGTGGCCGGAGCGTACGTGCTGCCACAGGATGATCGTGCATTGCAGCTTGAACGCGGTAATGCCAATTTCGATGTCCGACACAGAGTGGCGTTGAGCTTGATTGGCAACGTGCCTTTTACAGGTCGCTTCAACACTGCAACAGGCGCAACGAGAGTGTTGTTCGGCGGATGGCAATTCTCGTCGCTGATGACATTTCAGACCGGTCAACCGTTCACGGTCAACACCAGTTTGGATGTGAATCTGGACGGCAATTTGACCGACCGGCTGAACACATTGAACGGATTGACCGTGTTGGATGACCGGCAAGTAAAATTGTTATTGGGCACGACATCGGTCAATTTGCTGGCTCCGCTGGGCGCAAATGGCAAGATCGGGCGTAACACGTTCCGCGCCAGCGGCGTGTCCAGAACCGATTTGGCTGTCATCAAGAATTTTCAATTGCGCGGCAATCATTACATTGTGTTCCGTGCCGAAGCGTTTAATCTGTTCAATCGCACGCATTTCGGAATTCCGGTGCGCATTCTGGAAGCGCCGAGCTTCGGCAAGTCTGTGGACACACAACTTGGGCCGCGACAAATACAGTTCGCATTGAAATACGTTTTTTAACGGAAGTAGATAGTAGTCAGTAGTCAGTAGCGATAAACGAATGGCCTTTTTCCCACCATTCATTTTGCTTTTGATGTTTCTATTTTGATCGCAAACCATTGAAGCCACCAGATGTTTTGGCAAAAATCTACTGTCTACTGTCTACTGTCAGAAAATTCAATCCTAAGGGAGAAATACATTCATTATGAGTTTGATCGAAAAGGTTCACGCTCGCGAAATCCTCGATTCGCGTGGCAATCCGACCGTCGAGGCTGAAGTGTTGCTGGATAGTGGAGTCATTGGCCGTGCCGCAGTGCCTTCGGGCGCTTCGACTGGCGAAAACGAAGCCGTCGAATTGCGTGACGGCGACAAGTTCCGCTACCTGGGCAAAGGCGTCAAGCTGGCGGTTGAAAACGTCAACAAGACCATTGCCAACGTTTTGGTGGACAAAGACGCGTTTAATCAGGCCGAAATTGATCGCCTGATGATCGAGTTGGACGACACTCCGAACAAATCCAAGCTCGGCGCAAACGCGATCCTGGCGGTTTCGATGGCGACCGCTCGCGCGGCGGCGGCGGATTTGGATATTCCGATTTATCGCTACATTGGCGGCACCAATGCGCGCACTTTGCCGACGCCGATGATGAACATCATCAACGGCGGCGCTCACGCGGACAACAACGTGGATTTCCAGGAATTCATGATTGTTCCGGCGGGCGCTCCGAGCTTTGCCGAAGCTTTGCGCTGGGGCGCGGAAGTCTTCCATACGCTGAAAGGCGTGTTGAAATCGCGCGGCTATTCCACAGCCGTCGGCGACGAAGGCGGATTCGCTCCGAGCCTGAAATCCAACGACGAAGCAATTGAAGTCATCCTGAAAGCCATTGAAGATGCCGGGTACAAAGCGGGCGAGGAAATCGCCATCGCGCTTGATCCGGCCAGCTCGGAATTTTTCACCGAAGACCATTACGTCTTCAAAAAATCCGATGGCCGCAAGCTGACTTCAGCGCAGATGGTGGATTACTGGGTCAACTGGGTGAAACAGTATCCGATCATTTCCATCGAAGACGGTTTGGCCGAAAACGATTGGGAAGGTTGGGGAGCAATCACCGAACAATTGGGCGACACGGTTCAATTGGTCGGCGATGATTTGTTTGTCACGAACACGCTGTACCTGGAACGCGGCATCAACGAAGTGGTCGCCAATTCGATCCTGA
>ERZ650309.147-NODE-147-length-35052-cov-7.512987_pt1 | contig 35052 bp, 33 predicted proteins | sample MGYA00376245_ERZ650309 | MGnify/ENA primary metagenome ERZ650309 (study PRJEB26733, sample SAMN07839294) | wastewater metagenome | biome: urban; feature: wastewater treatment plant; material: waste water | place: USA: North Carolina | collected 2016-04-26 ... | reverse complement strand
GTTTTTTCTTTTATGCTAACGAACATGAGCCTAAACACGTTCATGTTGTTAAAGGTGATGATTTTGTCAAAATAGAGTTGGCGACACTCAAAGTGAGTCAAAACTATATGAAGCCAAAAGATTTAAAACAGGCTCTATTATTAGTTGAAAAACATCGTCAGCAATTTGAGAGGCAATGGGATGAATACTTTAGTCAAAGGTAAATCGGTACATTTTGATGACCGTTATCTTCATGTTGAATTAGAAGATGGTCGAATCATTTCAACACCCATGTCTTGGTATAAAGAATTGCAAGAAGCTAACTTTAAACAACTCATGGATTATGTATTTATTTGTCGTGCGACAGGCATAGAGTGGCCAACCTTAGATTATCAATTAAGCATAGAAAGTATGTTGTTAGGTCAACATCAACAGCAGGCAGCATAAATGTTTAACCAAGTAACCTTTATTGGTTTAGGACTGATTGGCTCAAGTTTGGCTCGCGTCATTCGAGCACAAGGTTTAGCCAAAAAAATTGTCGCCAGCAGCCGTAGTGAACGTACCTTACAAACAGCATTGGATATTGCCCTTATTGATGAAGCCTATACCGATGCCGCTCAAGCCGTAGCAAATGCCGATGTGGTCGTTTTGGCAATGCCTGTCTGTTCCACTGAAAAGGTTTTAGCCAGCATCAAACACGCCGTTCGTCCTACAACCATTATTACTGATGTGGGTAGCACCAAAGGCAATGTTGTTGATGCAGCGCGTCGGGTGTTTGGCAATGTACCTAGCCATTTTATTCCTGCACATCCGATTGCTGGTTCAGAACAAAGTGGAGTCTTGGCAGGCAAAGTCGATTTATTTAAAGGTCACAAAGTTATTATTACGCCATTGGCGCATAGTGACAAACAAGCCACACAACAAATTCAGCAATTGTGGCAAGCTGCAGGGGCTGATGTGTTAACGATGACGGTTGAGCGTCACGATGAAGTGCTTGCCAAAACCAGTCATTTGCCACATTTTTTAGCCTTTTCTTTGGTACATGCTTTAGCCAAAGAATCGCAAAATTTAGATATTTTTCGTTATGCTGCGGGCGGTTTTAGGGATTTTACCCGTATTGCGGGTAGTGACCCAACCATGTGGCACGACATTTTTTTAGCCAATAAAGCCAGCATTCTCAATGCATTAACAAGCTTTAATTCAGGCGTAGAGCAACTGAAAGCGGCAGTAGAAGCCGAAGATAGTGAAGCCATTTTAGGCATTTTAACCCGTGCTCAAGCAGCACGACATCATTTTACTCACATGTTAGCTGGAACAGCATACCAAAAGACTATGACCACGAAAAATTTGCAATTTGTCCTTGAAGCGGGCGGTACTTTACAAGGTAATTTACGTGTTGCGGGTGATAAATCTATTTCCCATCGTTCGATTATGTTAGGTTCTTTGGCCGAAGGTGTCACCGAAGTCTCAGGCTTTTTAGAAGGTGAAGATGCCTTAGCCACTTTACAAGCTTTCCGTGATATGGGCGTTGTTATTGAAGGGCCAAAAAATGGTGAAGTGCGAATTCATGGCGTAGGTTTACATGGTTTGCAAGCCCCACCCAATGCCATTTATTGTGGCAACTCTGGCACATCCATGCGTTTGTTGTCGGGTATTTTGGCCGCACAAAAATTTGATACGGTGATGACAGGTGATCCTTCATTATCAAAACGTCCTATGGAGCGTATTGCTAAGCCATTGCGTCAAATGGGTGCTGTGATTCAAACCACAGGTGAAAAAGGCACACCGCCAGTGAGCATTAAAGGCAATCAAGCCTTACAAGCGATGACCTACGATATGCCTGTGGCGAGTGCGCAAGTAAAGTCAGGTATTTTATTAGCGGCTTTATGGGCAGATGGTGAAACAGTCGTCACCGAGCCAGCACCAACCCGTGACCATAGCGAACGTATGTTGCGTGGTTTTGGCTATGATGTCAGCACCGAAGGTTCGACGATTCGTATTAAAGGTGGCGGAAAATTAACCGCAACCAAAATTGATGTTCCTGCTGATATTTCTTCTGCTGCCTTTTTTATGGTAGGCGCAAGTATCGCCCCAAATGCTGATGTGGTTTTAGAACACGTTGGTATTAATCCAACACGTATTGGTGTGATTAACATCCTTAAAGCAATGGGTGGCGATTTAACCATTATGAACGAGCGCGAAGTCGGTGGTGAACCTGTTGCCGATATTCGGGTGCGTAGTGCCAAGTTAAAAGGCATTCATATTGATGAAGCAGACGTACCTTTAGCGATTGATGAATTTCCAGCTTTATTTATTGCCGCAGCTTGTGCCGAAGGTACAACGGTTTTAACAGGTGCTGAAGAGTTGCGTGTTAAAGAATCTGACCGTATTCAAGTGATGGCTGATGGTTTAATTACTTTGGGTATTGATGCCAAACCTACACCCGATGGCATGGTGATTCAAGGCGGCTTAATGGGTGGTGGCAAAATTATCAGTCATGGTGACCATCGTATTGCCATGTCGTTTGCGATTGCCTCTTTACGCGCAACAGGTACAATTGAAATTGAAGATTGTGCTAATGTTGCGACCAGTTTTCCGAATTTTGTTAGCTTAGCAAAACGTGCAGGTTTAAAAATTCAGGTATTAGAAGTGTAATGAGAATAGGACTTATGCATTTCACTAACCGCGTAAGTCCTATAGCGTAATCATCACAGGGAGTGCCAACAATGTTTAAAAAACTTAACCAGCTTTCTGAAAGTAGTGGTCATATGCCACGTGGTGTTGGCGTTGTCTCTGGAGTGATTGCTTTAGGGTTGGCTATTTTGTCCTTATTGGGCGTTTTAGCCTTCCACTTTCCTGCCTACTTGACTACTCCCGAATTACGTAAACTTTACGATGTTGATGTATTACGACAAATCCTGTTTTGGAGTTTGATGAATGGTGGCGGTATTGCCTTATTTAATATCATTCTTGATCGTGCTCGTTGGTTGTCAGGCAGCGCCTTTTTCTTAATTACCTTAGCAGCTATGATGGGTGGTCATCGTGTGCCTGTTGGTGATTTTGCCGATAATACCCCTTATATTGGTTTAGATTGGCTGATTCTTGATTTGTTAAAATCGACAGTGATTTTTATTTTTATTGAGAAGTTATTTCCACATCGTCAACAAGCAGTATTTAGACCAGAGTGGCAAACAGATTTAACACATTTTATGGTCAATCATTTGGCTGTTGGTTTGGTGTTATTAATTACCAATCATGCATTACAAGGAATGTTTGGTTGGGCAGTAAAAGATGGTATTCAGGGTTGGATACAAGGTTTACCGTTTTGGATAGCTTTGTTTTTAATTATCTTGGTAGCCGATTTAGTGCAGTATTGGACACATCGTGCTTATCACGAAGTTCCTCTGTTGTGGCGATTACATGCTGTGCATCATAGTGTAAAAAGCATGGATTGGCTGGCAGGTTCGCGTCAGCATATTCTTGAGCTATTGGCGACACGTGTTTTGGTGCTTGCGCCTGTGTTTATTTTAGGTTTTTCCAAAGATGTGATTGATGCCTATATTATTATTGTCGGTTTTCAAGCCGTCTTTAATCATGCCAATGTGCGCGTCAATCTTGGCCCATTAAAATATCTGATTGTCACTCCCAATTTTCATCATTGGCACCATTCACAAGATGCAGAAGCACTTGATCGTAACTATGCAGCACATTTTGCTTTTCTTGATCATTTATTTGGCACGGCAGTCAAATCAGATAAACCGTGGCCATCTGAGTATGGTGTGTTGGGGGATTATGTGCCTAATGGCTTTTGGAAGCAGTTTCGCTTTCCGTTTGTTTGGCGACCAGAAAAGGCAGTGGAAAAGCAAGAAGAGTAAACAAGGCTTACGCACTTCACTAAAATAGTCTTAGGCTGGATTTACCACCCAGCCAAAATCCCTAAACCAACCATAAATGCTGCACCAAAAATAACGGTGAGTTTTTTAAGTAGTGCTTTATTTCCCAATACGGCAATGGCTCCCCATTTAAAAACCAAATTGGCCATAATAGCAATCATGACCAATTGCCAACCTGTATGAGCTTCTAAACGTTGGCCTTCAACCAAACGACCTGTTGATAATGTGATCGCATCAACATCAGTTAAGCCAGAAATCATCGCAATTAAATATAAACTTTGTTGTCCAAACATTTCTTTTGCGGCTGCAACGGCAAAGATAATTCCACCATACAGCAAGCCAAATACAATCGCACTAGTTAGCTCAGCAGGATTATCAGGTTCTGGCATGGTATGGGTTTCGCCACTACGACTAAAATATAAAACCACACAAATAACAACCATAATGGCAAATAAGGTTAATAAGGGTGGGGCAATGACGCTCGTTGCTGATGGTGAAACGACCATAAACGCGAGGGTGACACGAATTACTGATACCGTAGAGGCCAACATAATTGCTAAAGCGGCTAATGAACTTGTTTCGGGTAAAGTTTTGGTGTTGCGTGCGTAAGAAACGGTGGTGGCTGTGCTAGAAATTAATCCCCCTAAAATGCCAGCTAATAACGTGCCTGCTTTATCTTTAAATACCTTATAGGCAGCGTAACCCATCAGACTAATTGCCACAATTAATACCACCATGCGCCAAATATCGTATGGATTTAACACATGAAATGGGCCATAGTTCTGATTGGGTAAAATAGGCAAAATCACTAAGGCAATGGCAACAAAACGCATAATAGCCAAAATATCGCGTTCACCCATTTTGCGAACAAAGTCGTGTAACACGTCTTTCATTTGTAGCAAAACAGCAGTTAATGCTCCAACAACAATGGCAATTGTTGCGTCACCAAACGTTAGATATGCACCAACGATATACATTAATAAAGCAGCTACTTCGGTGGTAATACCCAAGTCTTGATTACTTTTAAAAAGCGCAAATTTGGCACTTAAAATGACAATCGCTAAAGTAATAAAACCAGAAGCTAAAATCCAGCCACCAAAATGTTGGGCAACTAAGCCTGTCATTGCACCCATTAGACTAATTAACGGAAAAGTCCGAATACCCGCAAGAGCAGATTCGGCCTTTTCACGTTGTAAGCCAACCAATAAACCTAAACCAAAAGCCGTTGCTAAAATTTGTAAAATGTCATTATTTATCATTAGGTAATGGTCGCCATACTTGGTCAATAAGGGCTTCTAAAGGGAAGAAGTTTTTTTTGTAAGCCATTTTAGGACTACCATCAACCCAATAGCCTAAGTATAAATAATCTAAGCCGATTTGTTTGATATGTTCGATTTGCCATAAAATAGCATATGTTCCAATACTGCGTTTTTCTAAACGCGCATCGTAAAACGTATAAACAGCAGATAAACCATTTTTTAGCGTATCACAAGTAGCAACAGCGACTAAACGATCCTCTAGCCAAAATTCATATAAATGGGTATCGCTCCAATCTGAAAACAAAAAAGATAAATATTGAGCTACTGAAGGTGGGTACATATCACCGTCACTGTGTCGAGAGCGAATATAGTGAGCATATAAGTCATAATGATGTTGATAATAACCTGCTTTAATACGATGTACTCTTAAATCTTGATTTTTGTGCCAAACACGTTTTTGTTGTCGATTTTGCTTGAAGTGATGTACGGGAATTCGTACAGAAATGCACGCTTGGCACTGTAAGCATTGTGGCTTATAGATATAGTTTCCACTACGTCTAAACCCATAACTTGATAATTGGTTATAAAGAGGATTGCTCATGACGGCTTCGGGATCAGCAAATAAAGTAATTGCTTGTTTATTATCTAAATAGCTACAGGCATGAGGAGGGGTAGTAAAAAATTTTAAACCAGAAGCGGTCATAATTGCGAAGCCCCCAAGTTTGTAATAAGTTTTTTATTATTTTAGTCAATTTATTATTTTAAATGAATTAAACAAGAGTAATTTCTTTAGTTGAATGTACTACGTTCTGAAGTGCTTGCCAATTAGGTTTTTCAAGGTCTTTATAATCTGTCAGTATGCTTAAAAATTCAGTTCTAGGTATGGTATAAGCACCTAAGCTTAATAAATGATCATTTGGTAATTGACAATCAACAATTGGAAATTGCCACTTAGCACAAATAAACATCAAAAAGGCAAAAGCAACTTTTGAAGCATCTGTGGCTGTACTAAACATAGACTCGCCAAAAAAGAGTTTTCCTAAATTAATACCATATAAACCACCGACTAATTCTCCTTGTTGATTCCATGTTTCTATGGAGTGAGCAACACCCATTTGATGTAATTTGCTATAGCTAGCAATAATTTTTTGGTTAATCCATGTTTCATTCGCATAAGTTCGTGGTGCAGCACAACGACGAATAACTTCTGCAAAACAACGATCAACAGTAATGCTATATTTTTCACTCTTTAAAGTTTTTTTCAGGGAGTGTGAGGCTTGATAAAGTTGAGGATTAATCACACAGCGTGGGTCTGGACTCCACCATAATGCAGGAGTGTTACACCAAGGTAATAATGATTTAACATCACTTTCGTTATACCAAGGAAATACGCCTGATTGATAGGCAAGCAATAAGGTTTCTGGTGTGAGATCACCGCCATAAGCCAACAAACCCGATTCGTCAGCATAACGAATGTCAGGAAACTGTTGGCTATGTGGGGGTAAAAAAACTGGCATAATTAAAATTGATAATTAAGGCCTAAACTAAACACGCCTTCTCGCGTATTTTTATCGCCATCATCGTGTTTGTAATCGTGATTAATCGTTAATGCAATCACTTTGGTGATATTTTGTTTAAGCTGATTTTGCATCCGTGAAATAGTGTTATCTTCGCCTGCTTCAACCGTACTTTTATGTAGAAATTTGGTGTTTGGTGTAATTTTCCAATCATAATCAAGACTTAACAAGGCAATTGCTTCATCTTTTGCGGGAGCAAAACGTTTTTCGCTGTGTCTAGCACCAGGCCCAGCTTCAACTTTAAAAAAGTGCTTTTCGGTTTTAATGATTTCTTTTCCCAAACCTAAAGATATAAAAGCCTGATACTCTGAGCTACTTAATAAGTCTTTTTCCCATTGAGTGCGTAAAGTAAAAAAGTTACGCTCACCAAAAAAATGTCGGGCTTTATAACTGGCTAAATAACGCTCAGTATCATTAGTTGCTGGTACTTCGTCACGGACACTAATGCCTTCGGCACTCACGGTTTGTACCCAATATGTGCCATTGTAGCTTGCAGAAGTTTTACCTCTAAAAGTTTCTTTACTGCCACTGGTCGATCCCATGCTACTAATATAACCTACGTCAATATTGCCTTTCCATAAATTGTTATTGTCAGCATCGTCGGCATACGAATAAAAGGAAGTAATACTCAGCAGACTAGTTAAGAATTTTACAAGAGCAGAGCGCATAAATTAAATCACCATCAAAGAAAAGGGCAGATTGTCTGCCCCATCTATTTAAGCACGACGTTTAGGTAAAATTTCTTTTAACTTGTCATGCATCTTCAATATAGCTTCTTCAGTGGTATCCCAACTGATACAGCCATCAGTCACCGACTTGCCGTATTCTAATTGCGATAAATCAGCAGGAATATCTTGGCGACCAAACTTCAAATGGCTTTCAATCATCAACCCGACAATAGATTTGTTGCCTTCTAAAATCTGATTGCTGACATTATCCATGACTAAAGGTTGTAACTCTGGTTTTTTATTGGAATTAGCATGACTACAATCAACCATAATATTAGGGGCGATTTTAGATTTTGCTAATTCTTGCTCAGCTAAAGTTACCGACACCGAGTCATAATTAGGTTTGCCATCACCACCGCGTAACACAACGTGGCCATAAGCATTGCCTGTAGTGTTAATAATAGCCACTTGGCCTTGACTATTAATGCCTAAAAAACTATGTGGATTTTGCACACTTAATAAAGCATTAATGGCTACTTTTAAGCCGCCATCTGTACCATTTTTAAAGCCTACAGGCGAAGACAAACCACTAGACATTTCACGATGTGTTTGTGATTCTGTGGTACGTGCACCAATGGCTGACCAAGAAATTAAATCGTGCATATATTGTGGTGACATGGGGTCTAAGGCTTCTGTAGCACAAGGTAAACCCATCTCATTCAAATCAAGTAATAATTGGCGACCAATATGTAGGCCTTTTTGAATGTCGAAAGAGTCATTCATGTCTGGGTCATTAATTAAACCTTTCCAACCTACCGTAGTGCGTGGTTTTTCAAAATAAACGCGCATCACTAAATATAAGGTATCTTTGACCTTTTCTGATAAGACTTTTAAGCGTTGTGCGTATTCTTTGGCAGCATTGGTATCATGAATAGAGCAAGGGCCAACCACTAAAAATAAACGATGATCTTTGCCATCTAAAATATTACGAATAGTTTGGCGACCTTCAACAACGGTTTTTGCAGCGACATCAGATAAAGGAATATCCGCTTTTAATGCTGCGGGAGTAATTAAAATTTCTGTAGAGCGTACATTGACGTCTTCTATTTGCATCTCAATAGTCATATTAAATGCCATTTGTTAAAATCCGATAGAGCATTCGATTGTAGCAAAGATTTGTTAAAAAACATGAATAAATAACCACAAAAAATAGTCTTTTTATTGTTTAAAAGTAAAAAGCCACCTAATTTGTAACAAAAAATAATTAAATATTAAGTAATAATCTGTTACAAATGCTTTATCTATCATGTAAAAGTGATTGTATATCGGAAGTTAGCTGTTTTGTTGTCAAAAAAGACTATAATAAATAGCCAACCTTAAAATGTTAAAATTGGAGAAAATTATGCGTTCATTGGCTGTTGCAGCGTTAGCTGCTAGTGTTGCAGTGACAGGTTGTACAACTAATCCATATACGGGTGACAAACAAGCAAGTAAAGCAGCTTGGGGTGCAGCAATCGGTGCTTTATCGGGTGCTGCTGTAGGTGCGGCAACAGGCGATAACAAAAAAGATCGTCGTGAGCGTGCTTTAAAAGGCGCAGCGATTGGTGGTGTTGTTGGCGGTGGGGTTGGTGCATACATGGATGCCCAAGAAAAGAAACTCCGTGAAAAATTACAAAGCACAGGTGTTGGTGTTAAGAAAAATGCTGATGGCTCTATTGAGTTAATTATGCCAGGCAACATTACTTTCCCAACGGGTCAAAGTGCCATTAAGCCAGACTTCTTTGATACTTTAAACAGTGTTGCTTTAGTATTAAAAGAATATAACAAAACATCAATTACTGTTTCTGGTCATACAGACAATGTCGGTAAAGATGATTTAAACCAAAAATTGTCTCAAGATCGTGCTAACTCTGTTGCGCAATATTTATCTAGCCAAGGTGTTGATGGTGGTCGCATTAGTGCAGTAGGTAAAGGTAAATCTGAGCCAATTGCTGATAATGCCACTGAAAATGGCCGTGCACAAAATCGTCGTGTTGAAATTACCATCAATCCGCCAGAGTCTGTGTAATAACGAATACCTAAAAAATAAGGGCTATTTAGCCCTTATTTTTTTAGTTTGGTATATATTTCATGCCAACTTCTTTTTTGGTCATCCACCATAACAACATTAACGAACCACCATGTATCGTGCTCGTAATTAACCAGTTATTATTGGGTGATAAATTAAAACTGACTAATTGACTGGCGAGTAGTACAACATAAACATGAATAATAAAAACATATAAAGAAGCTTGACCGACAGGAATCAAATACCAGCCTAATGCCTTATAAAAAGGTGTCCAACAAATAGTTAATAACCAATATAAAGTGACTAATAAACAAAAATCATTTAATACTCTAACCACACCTAAAGAGTTTTTTTGTGCATAATTTTCATAAATATAATTAAAAGTATGAGCTTCTATGAGGTTGAGTTTTGCCCAACTAGGTAAAAAAGGATTGGTGTGATTTTGAGCAATAAAAAATAAAATCAAGCTAACTGATACACAAAAGCTAAGCAGTAATACTTTACGCCAACCGTACATATAAGAAGCTATTTCGGCTTTAAACCAGCCAATAGCCAAAGCATTAAAAAATAAAGCTTGCCATGCGAGAACAGCAAAAGCATTTTCAAAGTTACTATTAGTAATATGTATGTTAACGTGTTTTTGATACCAAAAATAAACTAACCAACTAGCCGCTAAAAAATACCATTGTTTGTGATAACGAAAAGCAACAAAAGCTAAAGGTGTAATTAGCATGAGAATGACATATAAACCTAAAACCTGTGTTTGGTGAGGACCAGCTTGCAAATAAAATAAAAAATTCAATGCGGTGTTTAGTGGCACATCATTAACAGGGTATAAAGGATAAACTTGATTCATACCTCGATTAGTAAAGCTAATCACCTCATGGGCATTAATAAAAGGTACAAGTGCTAATAAATAGATGCTGATGATAATAAATAAACTAACAACATATAACTTCCAAGCTCTAGACCAAACACGATAAATACTGGTAATCCAACCATCAATCGGTAGTCGATGCCTATATAGGCTGCCTAATACAATGCCCGCAAAAATGACAAATCCTTCTGCGCCAGATACTAAGCCAAAACGCTCTGAGGTAAATAAATTAAATACCGAAAAAACTTCAATGTGTGCCACAACCATGATAATCATAGCGATACCACGTAAAAAGTCTATGCGTAAATCACGCCGACCAGTAGATGGGTAATGCCATCCAGATTCGCTAAGAGGAGGACGTTCTGTATTTTTACTCATTGTATTTCCTTATAAGGAGAGATATTTTAAAAGGAATTATAGGCTTATATTTTGAGAGTATTATGCTTACAGCTATTCATGGTCGCAAGTTCTTTCTAGCTAGTTTTATTTTGCTCAGTACGAATACGCTTGAGGTAAAAGCGAGTGAAGAAGATGAACAAAATCCTGTTTGGTTGGGGCTAAGCAGCTCTTTTGCCTTTCCATATAGTCAATTATTTATAAAACCTTCTGAGTCGGAGTGGGATAATTTGTTTAAAGGTAGCTCAATAAGACTGTCTTATAGCCACCCATTAACTAAAACAGCTGTTGCACAGGGAGCAGGCAACCAAGGAGAAACCGCTACTAACAGTACAATGCAACTCGGTTTAAAATATACGCCATTGTCTTATTGGTTTGTGAGTGCCAATTTTACCCATTACTTGCAGTCAGATTTACAAAAAACATGGGATTCAGATTGGAGTTATAGTTTTGGCTACGATGATTGGCATCCTTATACCTTAAGTTTGACCTACAGTAATTCGGGGGGAAATAGTTTATCCGATAAAAAGCCGCGTTTTAATGAAGGAAATTGGTCACTAGGTTGGAAGTTTACTATTCCCGAAACAGTTAAAAATATTTTTGTGACAGGTTATGGTGATAACTTAGGCTGTGGTACAAATATGAGTTTAACACCACGCTATATTGACTCCTTCACAAATCAACAAGCGAGTAATAAAGTTGTGTTAAGTATGTCTTGCAAATATACAATTGTTGGTGCATGGTATATCAACTTTTCAGTATTGCATTACCCACAAAAAGAACAGCAACAAGCTTGGAATCCAGACTATACCTATGGTTTTGGTTATTTTGATTGGCGGCCTTCTAAAATATCTGTTCAATATAATAATTATTCTGGTAATCGTTTTAATAGTGCAAAACGAGCCAAGGGAACAGGAGAATTTGAAAATGGTAGTTTATCAATTGCTTGGTCTAAGTCTTGGTAAGTTAAAGGGATAATTATGGAACAAGCGTCAATAATTGCAGAACGTTTATTGCCAATTCTCATTGTAGATGATTCTACCAGTTATCGTTTGTTGCTCATGAGACATCTAAAAGCTTGGGGTGAGTATGAAATTATTCAAGCCGAAGATGGTATTCAAGCCCTAGAGATTATTAAATCACGTCGTGTAGGCATGGTAATTAGTGATTGGGAAATGCCTAATATGAATGGTTTAGAATTATGTAAAGCCATTCGCGAACTCTCGACAAATTATGTTTATTTTATTTTGGTAACATCTCGTGGTACTTCAGAAGATTTAATTTTGGGTATGGAAGCGGGAGCTGATGACTTTTTAGCGAAACCAATTAATCAGCAAGAATTAAAAGTGAGGGTACGTGCAGGTGAGCGTATTTTACGTTTAGAAGCTCATTTAGAAGAAAAAAATCAACGTTTGAATGCCACTTATCAAATTATGGCTAACGATTTAAAAGCAGCTGCTCAAATGCAACAATCTTTATTGCCGCAAGGGCAATTAAATATTTATAACGTTAATTTTGATTGGTTTTTTAAACCTTCGCTGTTTGTTTCTGGCGATATGCTTAACTATTTTCGTTTAGATCATGAAAATATTGGTTTTTATAGTGTTGATGTTTCAGGACATGGCGTAAAGTCAGCAATGTTGTCTGTAACTTTGAGTAGCTTGTTAAATCATAATCATGCAAATAGTCTTGTCAAAAAACAAATTCCTGATTTTCCCTATTATCGAATTAGTAGCCCTAAAGAAGTTGTAAGCACTCTAAACACGCAATTTCAGATGACTGCGGATAACATGATCTATTTTACCATTGTTTATGGGGTGTTAAACGTTTTTACGGGGCAAGGTATGTTGACTCGTGCAGGTCATACTAGTCCGATAGTGATTCATGCTAATAATGTTGTAGAAATTATTGATAGTGAAGGTGGTGTGCCTGTAGGCTTTTTGGAAGAGCCAGATTATCAAGAAGTTGCCTTTAGTTTAGAAAATGACTCTCGTTTATATTTATATACAGATGGCATTACTGAATGTGAAAATAAATTGTCAGAACAATTTGGTGAACAGAGATTGATAGATTTATTGGACAAACATCATGAGTTACCACTACAACAAACACTTGCTATTTTACAACAGGAGTTAAATCTTTGGCGAGGAGGTGAGCAAGAGGCCTTTACGGATGATGTTTCTATGCTAACGATTCATTATGTTGGTAATAGTCTCAATTAACTCAATAGACCTTAAACACAATAAAAAACGGCCAAATAAATGGCCGTTTTTTATTGTTCTAAATTCAAGCAACTTGCACAGGAATAGCATTAGCACTATGGCTAACGGTGTTGTCTGGGTTGCAATAAATTAAGCGAGGTTTAAAGTTAATTAATTCGGCAGCTGCATAATTGGCATAGGCACAAATAATGACTTTGTCACCAGGTTGGGCTTTGTGAGCAGCCGCACCGTTAACGGAAATAATACGTGAGCCAGCTTCGGCACGAATTGCGTAAGTGGTAAAACGTTCACCATTAGTGACGTTGTAAATTTGAATTTGTTCATACTCTAAAATGCCCGATAAATCGAGCAAGTTACCGTCAATGGCGCAAGAGCCTTCATAATCAACTTCAGCGTGAGTTACAACAGCACGGTGGAGTTTGGCTTTAAGCATGGTGCATTGCATGGCGGTTGCCTCCGTAGGGGGGTCGCAGGGCTTGTTCGGGACATTTTACGCTGATTATTTATAACTTCAACCATTATAAATAGTCATAAAAATGGGCGCGTCATTTTGCCGTAATCTTGTCCCCGATTCAACCTATATCTGTAATAAAAATAACTTATTGGACGATTGTCCGAAATTTTGCTGTTTAATTGTCTAATTTAAAGGCAATATTATCAATTAAACGGGTTTTGCCTAAACGCGCAGCCACCAATAATACCAAGTCTGTGTCATCCGCATTGGCATCTTGTAGGTCAATTGCACGTTTAACGGCAATATAATCAGGGTCAAAGCCAGATTTTTGTAAATGCAACATCGCTGCATCACATAACATGGTGTAATCACGATGACCATTGTCAATGGCGGTTTTTAGCTGCTGCAACATTTGATAAATCATTGGGGCTTTAGCACGTTCTTCAGCAGATAAATACCCATTACGTGAACTCAGTGCTAGGCCATCTTCGGCACGTTGAGTGGCAACACCAACAATCTCAATCGGAAAGGCTAACTCAGTGGTTAAACATCGAATCACGGCTAATTGTTGAAAATCTTTTTCGCCAAAAAATGCCATGTCAGGTTGTACAATGTTAAATAGCTTACTGACAACCGTAGCGACCCCTGCAAAATGCGTTGGTCTAAATTGACCACAAAGTTGTTCACTTAAGCCATTCACTGTCACCACAGTATGTTGGCTAAAGCCATTTTGATACATTTCTTGTGCAGAAGGGGCAAAGAGCAAATCACAAGCCGCCGCTTGTAATTGTTGGCTATCAGCTTCTAAGGTACGTGGATAACTGCCAAAGTCTTCATTGGCACCAAACTGCGTGGGATTGACAAAAATGCTGCATATCACCACATCGGCTTGTGTTTTGGCTTGAGCAATTAGATGAATATGACCTGCATGCAAATTGCCCATTGTTGGCACAAAGCCCACTTTTTTACCTTGTTGTTTGGCAGCGTTAACAAACTCACGCACGGCTTGAATGGTATGTACAGTTTGCATGTTAATTAAATCCATGTTCGGGTGCTGGATAGCTTTGTTCTTTAACCGCTTTTACATAAGCCACAAAAGCATCTTGAATACTGGCTTGGCCTGTTAAAAAGTTTTTGACAAAACGGGCAGGTTTTCCTTGGTGCAAGCCTAACATATCGTGAACAACCAAAACTTGACCGTCACAGTCTTTGCCTGCACCAATACCAATGACAGGAATCGAGACGCTCGCTGTGACTTGTGCGGCAACAGCACTGGGTACGCATTCGAGCAAAATCAATGCCGCACCTGCTTGCTCAACCATTTTGGCTTCTTCAATTAATTTAGCAGCAGCATCAGCCGTTTTACCTTGTACTTTATAGCCACCAAAAACATGCACAGATTGAGGCGTTAAGCCCATGTGGACACAACAAGGAATGCCGCCACGTGCTAATTGGGTGACTGTGTCAGCTAACCAAGCACCACCTTCTAACTTAACCGCATGAGCACCTACTCTCATTAATGCTGCGGCATTGTTTAGCGCGTCATTCACGGTGGCATAAGACATAAACGGCATATCGGCCAATAAAAAAGCATTATTGTTGCCACGTGCCACACATTGAGTATGATAAATCATGTCTTGCATAGTCACAGGTAGCGTTGAGCTATGGCCTTGTAAAACCATGCCTAAAGAGTCGCCGACTAATAAACATTCAACACCAGCGGCATTCATGGTTTGGGCAAAAATGGTGTCATAACAGGTAATCATGGCAAATTTTTCGCCACGTTTTTTGCAGTCGCGGAGTGTCGTTAGGGTGATTGGCATCGATAACCTCTTGTTTAGAAAATGGGCTTCGACTCCGCTCAGCCGCCGTAAGCTGCTCCCTGAGCGGAGTCGAAGGGGGAGTTTATAAACATTAATATGTCCTAATACCAATGGCAATTATCTGCAAGTACATATATATCATCAGATAGGGTAGCACAGGCTAGGCTAGACACTTTTACACCATTTGGCAGTGTAAGGGTAGGGTTTATATCTAATAAAGGTAAAGTCACAAAACAACGATTGACCAATTCTTTATGTGGAACAATCAGTTGCTCGGTATCAATGACTTGTTGGTCATATAATAAAATATCTAAATCTAAGGTGCGTGCACCCCAACGTTCAAGACGAATACGACCTGCTAATTGTTCTATTTGTTGTAATGCAGCTAGGAGAGTCTCTGGTGTTAATGGCGTTTGTATGAGGGCGACAGCATTAACATAGTCTGGTTGATTTTGGGGTGAACCCAGAGCAGGTTTGCTGCCATACAAACGAGATACCGCCGTTAATTGGCAATCAGCCAATTGCTGTAATTGTTGTACCGCCCATTGTAATTGCTGAATAGGTTCACCTAAATTTGCACCCAAGCCAAGATAAACCGCATGGCTCATGCGTTTTCTCCACTATTAACAGCTACTTTAGTCGTTTTGGCTTTGCGTTTTTTGGGCTTTTGGGCATTTGCTTCGGCTTTATCGGCCTTTTCTTTAGCAATGGTTTTGGCGCGTTGTTTATCTAAGGCTTTGAGTAGTTTTTCTTGCTCATCACTTGTGGCTTGTTGATAAGCTTCCCACCATGCGGCCATATCATTTGTGCCATTATCGCCTGTTTGTTCACGTAGCCATAAAAAATCAAAACCTGCTCTAAAACGCGGTTGGCTAATCAATTTGGGGACTAAACGTGCTTTAGGAAAAGCTAGACGAGGTTGGAGTTCCCAAATATCACGAATGGTTTGTGCAACAAAACGTGGAATCGCTGTGGATTTTGACTGTAAATTTAACGCTTCAATCGCTGCATTTTGTTGAGCAGGAAATAAATCTTCACCAGAAGCTAATTGTTGTGCAGTCAGTTTTTGTTGCCAGTCCCATAATAACACCGCATAAAAAAAGGCAGGATTAATACTTTTGCCTTGTTGCAAACGGTCATCGGTGTTTTTGGCAGCCAGTTGTACTAAGTCAGAATTAACCACCCGTTCTTCTAATAACGGAAAGAGGGCAGAAAATAAATTAAGTTGATGCAGTATGGTTAATAAATTTTGCAGATGACCACACGAAAACAGTTTTAAACTTTCATCATAGAGACGATGGGCAGAAACTGATTTTAACAAATAAGCTAAATGATAAATGGGTTCAAGGGTTTTTTCTTCAATCGTAAAATCTAATTTAGCACTTAAACGCGCGGCACGTAGCATACGGACTGGGTCTTCGCGATAACGAGTGCTAGGATCACCAATCATGCGTAATTTTTTGCGTTTAATGTCGGCCAATCCATTGGCAAAATCTAAGATTTCACCTGTTTTGGGATTGTAATATAAGGCGTTAGCGGTAAAGTCACGGCGTAACGCATCTTGGTCAATCGTTCCCCACACATTATCTCTAGTAATCATGCCATGTGCAGAGGTTTGACTACGTTGACTTTGATTGTCATGTGGTGCGCGAAAGGTGGCGACTTCAAATAAATGACGCTCTTGATACACATGCGCTAATTGAAAACGCCGACCAATAATTTGACATTGACGGCCAAAAACACGTTTAACTTGTTCGGGCGTGGCATTGGTGGCGATGTCAAAATCTTTAGGGTGTAAACCTAATAACAGATCGCGTATGCCTCCACCAACGACAAAGGCTTGAAAGCCTGCTTTGTGTAGTTCATTAATCACTTGTAGGGCAGGCGTGCCGAGGTCTTCTGGATTGATTCCATAATCACGGGCAGAATGATATTGCAGCATAAATGATGTTTACTCTGTATCGTCGCCAATATGTGTACTACGACGACGTGGAATGCCTAAGCGTTGACGACGCTCCCATAATGACTTTCGACTAATGCCTAAACGTTTGGCTAACTCTGTTTCAGAGAGTTGGTCTTGGAGGCGTAATACCTGTTCTTGGAACTCTGTATCACTGAGTTTATGACTGGTGATTTCAGGAGGTGTATCAGGTTTACGCGGTTTAAGACTGGCTGGCTCTAACGGTAATGCAGGCTCAATGGGCTGGGTTAAAATGGGTAAGTCTAAATCAATCGCTAATAAATCGGGACTAATGGTATTACCATCAGCCAAAATAACGGCACGTTCAATAGCGTTTTCTAGCTCTCGAACATTACCCGGCCAACGATAAGCTAACATTGCCGCCAAACTATCATCATCAAACGAGACAGGCGCAACGTGTAAGCGTTGACAGGTTTTTTCTAATAAAACTTGGGCAATTTCGATAATATCATTACCACGTTCACGTAAGGGGGGAATGATTAATTCTACGACATTTAAGCGATAATATAAGTCTTCCCTAAAACGTCCCTCAGCCGCCAATTGTTTTAAATTTCGATGAGTAGCCGCGACTAAACGCACATCAACCGAGCGAGTTTGGGTTGCCCCTAAACGGCGAACTTCTTTTTCTTGTAATAAACGTAATAAGCGCGCTTGAGCTTCAAGCGGTAATTCGCCGATTTCGTCTAAGAATAATGTGCCGCCATCGGCTGCTTCGACTAAACCTTTACGTTGTGTATTCGCACCTGTAAACGCGCCTTTTTCGTAGCCAAATAATTCGGCTTCAATTAAGGATTCGGGAATAGCCGCACAGTTAACCGAAATTAAGGCATGATCTTTACGTGGGCTTTCTTGATGTAAGGCTTTAGCAACTAACTCTTTGCCAGTACCTGACTCACCACGCACTAAAACCGTTGATCCCATGGGTGCAACACGAGTAATACGTTTAAACAATTCCTGCATCGCAGGACAGCTACCAATAATGCCGTTAATGGTGGTTTGTTTTTGCTGTTGTTTGAGGGCACTATTTTCGGCTTTAAGCTGTTGCTCGCGCAAAATACGTTCAACACTTAATACCATTTCATCATGGTCAAAAGGTTTAGAAATATAGTCAACAGCCCCTTGTTTCATGGCATCAACCGCAGATTTCATCGTGCCAAAACTGGTCATAATTAACACAGGTGTAGGTTTAGCCAATTCTATTAAACTTGTACCCAATTCACCCGGTAAACGCAAATCGGTAATAATTAAGTCAAACTCATCTAAACGATAGTTGCCTGTCGCTTCGTGTACCGAGCCAGCTTCACTGACTTGATAATGATGTCGTTGCAATAACCGTCTTAGGCTAGAGCGAATCAACATTTCATCTTCAACAATCAAAATATGTTTCATTAACTATCGTTCTCGTTGCTATCGTCAAGCCATGCGGGGAGTGTAATTTGTACAATCACACCACGTCCTTGGTCATAATCCGCTTTATCCATGAGCTGAATTTTGCCACCATGTTCGCCAATGATACCATGTACAAGGGCTAAGCCTAAACCTGTTCCTTTACCTGTTTCTTTAGTGGTGACAAAAGGTTCAAATAAGGTGGATCGAATTGTGCCTTCAGGTAAACCATGACCAAAGTCTTCTACATCAATATGAATATAATTACCATTGCTGTGTGCTTCAACAATAATATGGCTCTGTGGTGGGCTAGCATCACGCGCATTACTTAATAAATTGACGAATACTTGCATCAGTTTTTGGCCATTACCACGCACCAAAATGTCATCTGTACAAAAATTATCAAATTGATAGTCTTTCCCACCTGATAATTTGAGTAAATTAATCGCTTCGTCAATGATGTCATGCAAATTTACCGCACTATAGGTATTAGGTGTCATGTGGGCATCGGTACGGGCAAAACCGACTAAAGAGCGGACAATATTAGTGATACGTTGAGTTTGAGTCAAAATTAGTGTACTGGCTTCGATAATTTCTGGGTCTTTATATTCGGCTTTAAGATTTTGTGCCAAACAAGCAATACCAGTGACAGGATTACCAATTTCGTGGGCAACACCTGCCGCTAAACGTCCTAAAGCGGCAAGGCGTTCATTGTGTGCCAGTTGTGATTCGAGGCGTTCCAGTTCGGTCACATCCTCCAACACAATCACTTGGCTACTGCTTAATTCACCTGCTTTTTCGTTTTCACCAATAAAGGCACGATGTAGGTTTAACCAACGACTTTGTGCTTGGCTGACCACTTCTTGATTATATAGCTGCACATTAGGGCTATGTAAAAAGTCATTGAGTAAGGTTTGCCACGGTTCGGGTAAGTCGGTCAGTCGTGAGCCAATCACTTCATCATCAGAAATACCCGTCATTTCCATTAAGGTACGATTCCAACTGATAATTTCTAAATCACGCCCTAAAGAACATACCCCAATTGGTAAGTCGTATAGGGTTTGTCGATGGAAACGACGCAAAGCATCCAATTCACCTGCCAAACCTGACATACGATGTTTATATTCTTCTAAACGCGATTCAACATAGTGAATATCTTCGCTAGCAGGTGTTTCTGGACGAATTTGATAGGATAAATGCGTATCTAAAATTTCGTGTGCCACCGAAGGGCCAAGCAAACCCGATAAATTTGATTCAATTTGATCGCGTAAGCGGCGTAAGGCATAAGGACGTGTTTCGTCATGGCTCATGCCTAAATCTTGTAAGGCTTGTTCAACTTCCCGTTCGGCAGTTAATTTGCCCAAGACTTCACTTAAAGAGTTAATAAATTCATCAACCGACTTAGCTTTTAACGACCAACGATAAGGACGGCGTAAATTATCAACGGCACAACTATCGGCTGCCATTTGTTCGGAGGCGGTTTGTTTGGTCATTAATGATACTACAATCATCACCCCAGCATTGGCTAAGGTGCTGCCTAAACCAATATGATGCCAATAAATCGGGTCTTCAAAAAACGTTAAATTAATCGCTAAGAGTTGGGTAAATAAATTAGGCAAATTAAGAATATAAGGGACAACTAACACGCTAAACCAAATAAATAAACCGACACTTAAACCAGCGACAAAACCTGCGCGGGTAGCACGTGGCCAAAAGAGCACACTCACCAATGCTGGCGCAAATTGTAATGTGCCAACAAAGGTTAGGATGGCCATTTCGGTCATGGTATGTTGATGAGTGAATAGAGCATAAAAAGCGTAAGAAAAGCCCATAATCAACACAATCAATAAACGTCTGACCCAAACTAACCAATGATACAAATTATAATCAGGCGAGGGTTGTGCCAATGGCAAGACTAAATGGTTGAGTACCATAGAAGACAAAGCTAATAAGGTAACAACAATTGTGCCACTGGCTGCCGAAATACCTCCAATAAACACCAATAACGACAACAGACTGCTTTGACTGGCTTGAGCAATGGCAATGGTAAAATACTCAGGATTTATGCCAAGTTCGAGTTTAATCCCTGCCCATAAAATAATCGGTACACAAATCGCCATTAACCATAAATATAAGGGTAAACCCCAACTGGCGGTTAATAATGAGCGTGGTTGAAAATTTTCGGTAAAGACCATGTGATACATATAAGGCATCACCACAGCCGAAAACAAAAATGCCAGAATTAAGCTATGCCAAATACCGTTTTCTTTGAGGGGAATATATAACAGTTCTAAAGCATCTTTATTGTGAGAGAGCCAATCTTGCAAACCATCACTGCCACCAAAAATTGCGACAAGTGCATAGCCTGCAACCGCTAACATCATTATTAATTTAATAATCGATTCAACGGCAACGGTGACGACTAAACCATCATGTTTATATTGAGGGGTGAGGGGTTTTGCACCAAACAATAAGCTAAATAAGGTAATTGCCAAACAAAAAACAATCGCAACGCTGTGATGATGATTTTCTTGCGTTAAAATATTAGCCGTATCACTCACTGCTCGAATTTGCAAAGCTAGCAGTGGTAATAGGGCTAGAAGCATAAAAATAGTTGTTAAAGAACCAACAAATTGACTGCGATACCTGAAAGCAAATAAATCGGCCAACGAGCTAAGTTGATGGTTTTTCGATAAGCGAAGAATAGGGCTGAGTAAAACGGGCGCAAGTAAAAACGCACCTGATACTCCTAAATAAAACGCTAAATAGTTATAACCTGTTTCGTAGGCAAACCCGACAACGCCATAGACGCCCCATGCACTGATATAAACACCCAGTGATAAAACATAAATAATCGGGTTTCTAATCCATTTAGTAGAGATTAATCCCGTTTCACTAAAGTGGGCAATTAAGAATAATATAAATAAATAAAGAAAGCCTAAGCTAAATAACTGTACTGCATTAAAGGTCATGAATATCTCTACTTTTTGCAATCCAAAAACTAACTAAAATAATGCCTAGCCAAATAATAAAAGGGCGTGTCCATTCTGTGCCGCCCAAGCTCCACCATTCAATAATGGCAGGTGATAACAAATATGCAGCAGCAATAAAGGTTAAGACCAATCGATCGATGTACATGGATATTCCCTAAAAATTTTAGAATATATGTTCTAGTTTAAGCTGTTTGGGAATGTTTGCGAATTGCCAATGTGTGATTGCCCACATTAATAATTCATCTTTTGCTGAGAATTGTAAGCAGGAGGGGGGATGTTGGCCTAATAAGCCTAAAAGTTGCCATAACACAGGGCTAGGGTTAGTCGTTAAATCGAGTGCGGTTGCTCCTGTTTGTTTAGATAGCTTTTCCCCTAAATGATTCACAATCAGTGGTAGATGTGCATAATGAATGCGTGGATAGCCTAATTGTTGTTGCAAATAGATTTGTCGACTAGTGTTATCGAGTAAATCTGCACCACGGACAATATGCGTGATGCCTTGTAGTGCATCATCAACGACTACTGCGAGTTGATAGGCAAATAAACCATCACGGCGATAAATGACAAAATCACCAACTGTTTGACTAATATCTGCGTATTGATTGCCAAAAACACGATCTTCAAATTGAATATAAGTTGATGCAGCAACACATAAACGTGCTGCACAAGCAGGTTGATAATGTAATTGATGACGACAAGTGCCTGTATAAAGAGCTTGGCCTGTTTGGGCTAATTGGCTACGGCTACAACGACACCAAAAAATGGCTTGTTGTTGCTCAAGATATTGTAACGCCTGTTGGTAAAGCTCAGTTCGTTGACTTTGATAAACCACCTCATCGTCCCACGTTAAACCAAAATGTTCAAGTGAGCGAAAAATATGGTCAACAGCTCCGTATTGAGTACGTGTCGTATCTACATCTTCGATGCGTAATAACCATTTACCTTGTTTGGCGCGCGCATCACACCAACTAGCCAATGCGGTTAACAATGAACCAATATGCAAAGGGCCAGTTGGTGATGGGGCAAAACGACCAATATACATTGGTAGTGATTAACCCATGGTTTGTTTTTCTTTAATTTCGGCTAAAGTTTTGCAATCAATACATAAAGTTGCGGTAGGACGTGCTTCTAAACGACGAATACCAATTTCCACACCACATTCTTCACAATAGCCATATTCACCATTATCAATGGTTTTTAAGGTTGAGTCGATTTTGCGAATTAATTTACGCTCACGGTCACGTGCACGTAACTCAATAGAAAATTCTTCTTCTTGAGTTGCTCGATCATTAGGATCAGGCAAATTACCCGAGTCATCTTGCATATGGTGAACAGTACGATCAACTTCCTCCATTAATTCCTGTTTCCACGCATTTAAAATATTTTTAAAATGCTGGATTTGCTGAGGGTTCATGTACTCTTCATCAGGTTTTGCTTGATAAGGGGCAAAACCATAAATTAAGTTAGTTTTGGGGGCTTTAGTAGCAGTGGCCATTTTTTTGCTCCTTAAATGGGCTAATTAATCTCAAATTTACGCATGGCACTGACGGCGTAAATCCTAAAAGTTATTAATAATGCGGACTATTAATAACCATGCAACAATTAGGGGGCGATTTACTAAAAAACAAGGTTAAGTATTAAAACTTTTAGTCAACTAAATAGATGACACCTTGCTCAACTTGTAAAGTCATGGCCACTAAGGATTGACCATGACACGGCCCTCTAAAACAAAAACCATCTTCAACACGAAACAACGCACCATGATTAGCACATAATAAATACCGCTGAGTTAAATCCATAAAAACATCAGGTTGAAAATTTAAACCAATGCCAATATGTGGGCAACGATTAAGATAACCATAAACGACTAGCCCTTGTCGTACTACAATCACCTCACCGCGTGGAGTACGAAAACCACGCGCATCTTGATCGGGAACATCAGCCAGTAAACATAATCTAAGCATAGTATTGTTATTGTTGTGTGATAGTTTCTTCTAATAACTGGCTATATTGCACAGTTTGTAAACGTGGGCCAAATTGGCTAACCACTTGTGCGGCAATACGTGAGGCCAAACGACCACAATCCGCAAGAGACCAATGTTGGCTTAGACCATACAAAAACGCCCCTGCAAAAGCATCACCTGCACCGTTTGAGTCTAGCGCAGTGACTGGAAAGGGGGCAATAGTTATTTGTTGCCCTTTGTTGCTGATAATTGCGCCTTTATCACCACAGGTAATGGCTAATAAAGGACTTAGTTGATGCAAAGCTTGTATTGCTTGAGCTAAATTATCGGTATTTGCCCACAATTTTGCTTCGTGTTCATTACAAAATAAAATATCTACACCGTCTTCGAGCATTTCTGTTAAACCATCACGCGCATACTGCACCATTGCAGGGTCGGAAAAGGTCAGTGCGGTTTTAATATTTTGCGCTTTAGCTAAAGCTCTGGCAGTAGCAACTGCATGACGTGCAGAAGGGGATGTAGCCAAATAACCTTCAATATATAAATAACGTGCCTGATTCAGTGCGTCTAAATCCAGTTCTTGAGGACTTAATTCGGCGGTAATACCCAAAAAAGTGTGCATAGTGCGTTCGGAGTCTGGGGTCACCATCACTACACATGTGCCAGTAATGCCTTGTTCAACTTGAGCATGATGGGGCGCACTGACACCTGCCGCACGTAAATCGTGTAAATAAAAATCGCCATTATTGTCTTTGGCTACTTTGCAGGCATAAAAAGCCGAGCCACCTAATGCGGCAAAAGCAATCACACTATTAGCCGCTGAACCTCCAGAGGCACGTTTGGCGCAGCTAAATTCGGCTTGTAAAGCAGCAATTAAGCCTTGTTGTTGTGCTTGGTCAATTAGCGTCATTTGGCCTTTAGCAATATTTTGTTTGGCTAAAAAAGCGTCATTAACCACATATTCGCTATCAACTAAGGCATTGCCAATGGCATATAAATCAAAAGACATCGTTTAAAAGTCCTAATCTGTTAAAACAATAAAATATCCTGTGGCAATTTGCGCACATAACCAATCACTATTGGCACTGTTGGCCAAATAAGTGTGTAAATCATCGGCTGTTAAACGAGTATTGTCTGCTAATAATGCAACAAACGCGCCATCTACCGAGTCATCAAAACAAATTTCATCACCATTAATATATAAGGCTTGCGCTTTACCTTGTTCGCCAACATAAACAAAGCGTGAAGCAGGGTCGCGGCAGATAACAGCACCATCATTTAAGGCGGTGATTAATTCATCACTGCTGACTTCTTCACCGACTGGCTCATAATCTTCATATTTGGCTTCACTTAAAAAGGGAGCGAGTGCTTTACTTAAAATATCAGGTTGATTAAGCAAAGTTAAGACTTGTTGTTGCAGTTTTTCTAGGTGTTGTGGATTTAACCAAGCACCATGATTTTGTGCTTGTAAATCAATGTCTTGATATAAAGCTTCTGCACCTGTCTGTTCTAGAGCTGTATCAACAATATGTTCTAAAACATGGCTTAGAGAAGGGGCACGAAAGCCAAAAGAGAAGGTTAAACAGTCGTTTTGAGCCACACCATAATGTGCTAATTTTGGCGGTACATATAACAAGTCGCCTGCATTTACCACTTCATCAAAGGTAACAGGCATATCTTCTAAAATGCGTAATTTGGTGTTTGGTAAAAATTGTGCATCAGCATCACAAAACTCACCCAATTGCCAACGGCGTTGACCCGTTCCTTGCACTAAAAATACATCATATTGGTCAAAATGTTTGCCCACTGAACCATTTGGTGTGGCATAAGAAATCATGACATCATCACGACGCCAGCTTGGAATAAAGCTAAAATGTTGCCAATAATCGGCGAGCTCTGGCAAATAATGGTCAACAGCTTGCACTAATAATGTCCAATGACTTTTGGGCATTTGTTTATATTGTTTGCTATTAAATGGGCCTTTGCGTAATTCCCACGGTTTTTTGCCATCTTTTTCTAAGATGATCCGTGATTCGGCACTGGCTTCTTGGGCTAAATCTAATAAGTCTTCTTTGCCAACTAGATAAGCAATGTCAGGAAAGGCATTGCGGACTAATAAAGGCTTTTTTTGCCAGTAGTCATGTAAAAATTCTTCGGCAGTTAAGCCACCTAAATAAGGCAGAGGAATGTTAGTTGCTGTCATGGGAGGTCTCAAATTATAAATTCAACTGTGGATAAGCCATTTGTAAGGTATCAAGTAAGCATTTATCAAAGACATCAACACTCAAAGGTGTGCTGGCGGCGGGCAATTGTTTTTCTAAACGAGCAAATAACGATAATAAATAAGCATCCAATTCTTCTTGGGGAGGAATATGTTCGCTTTCTAATACTTGGCTTTTTAACACCAATAATTCATCAATTTGCTCACGAATATCACCACTTGGCAAAAAGCGATTGACCAAATCCATAAAGGCCATAGGCGGCTGACTATTATTGGCAATCACCCATTGCGCTGCTAATACATCTCTAAAGCAATATAAGTATTTTTTTAAACGAATATCATCAGCCATAACTAAGCGATTAATATCTTGACGAGCCATCGACAAATAATGATGGCAAGATGACAAGGGCAAAAAAGAAGCTTGTGCTAAGGCTTTTAGGGGTTCAATGGCAGCGTGTTGACGATAAATAATTGGCGAAGATAACCATTCCATTAAGGCAGGATTCGATTTTCGCAATAAGCCCAAAGCTTTTTTAATGTCCCAACCACTAATGTCTAATAAACCATCAATCGGTTCTTCAATCACATCGCGTTTATCAAACACCCGAATATAACTACTCGGTTTTTGAGCATAGATAAAACGTACATCATAATCACTATCAGGTGAGGGAAAACCCCATGCGCGGCTGCCTGATTCGCACGCCCATAAAATAGTCACTTGATATTGTTCTTCGATACGAGACAGATTGTCGAGGATGGTTTGGTGCATGATGGTTTGATAGATAGAGTGATAAAGTTCCCTCTCCTATTAGGAGAGGGCTAGGGTGAGGTCTAAACAGCCTTTGCTTGCTGTGCGGCATTACCAATATAACCAGCAGGTGTTAAAGCGGCTAATGCGGCTTTGGCTTCAGCAGGTAAACTTGCCATTTCTTCACTGTTTAAAAAGCCTTGAATATCGGTGGCGGTAATCACTTTACCGCGAGTAAAGGCTTTTAACTTTTCGTATGGCTCGCTAATACCAAAACGACGCATCACCGTTTGAATAGGTTCAGCCAACACTTCCCAAGCATTGTCTAAATCTTCTGCTAAACGATTTGGATTAACTTCGAGTTTGCCAATACCTTTTAAAGCAGCTTCATAAGCAATTAAGCTGTGCGCCAAACCGACACCTAAATTACGCAATACGGTGGAGTCGGTTAAGTCACGTTGCCAACGAGAAATAGGTAACTTTTCACCTAAATGCGCCAACGTTGCATTAGCAATACCTAAGTTACCTTCGGAATTTTCAAAGTCAATCGGGTTAACTTTGTGAGGCATGGTGGACGAGCCTACTTCACCTTCTTTTAAACGTTGTTTAAAGTAACCTAAAGAAATATAACCCCAAACGTCACGGTTAAAGTCAATCAAAATCGTGTTAAAGCGTTTTACCGCATCAAACAACTCGGCAATATAGTCGTGTGGTTCAATTTGGGTGGTGTAGGGGTTAAAGTTTAAACCTAAACCTTCAATAAATTGTTTGGCATTCTCTGCCCAGTCAACATCAGGATACGCTGATAAGTGTGCATTGTAGTTACCCACTGCACCATTGATTTTGCCTAAAATTTCAACGGCTTTAAATTGTTGAATTTGGCGACCTAAACGATAGGCCACATTCGCCATTTCTTTACCCAAAGTGGTTGGCGACGCAGTTTGACCATGAGTACGAGACAACATGGGTAAATCGGCATAACGATGAGCTAATTGACGAATCGCTTCATAAACAGCCGTCATTTGCTCAAGTGCAATATCACGACCTGCTTTTAACATCAAACCATGACTTAGGTTATTAATGTCTTCAGAAGTACAAGCAAAGTGAATAAACTCACTGACTGCGGCTAATTCTGGGTTAGCAGATGCCTTATCTTTTAAAAAGTATTCAACCGCTTTTACGTCATGGTTAGTAATACGCTCTTTGTTTTTAATCCATTGCGCATCTTCTTCGTCAAATAAGCTGACGATTTCTTCTAAAGCCATATAGGTTTGTGGCGAGAATTCTGGTACTTCGCTAATTTGTGGGTGTTTGCTGAGTTGTTGTAACCAACGCACTTCAACAGTAACACGAGCGCGAATTAAGCCAAACTCACTAAACCAAGGACGTAAACTATCGGCTTTACTGGCATAGCGGCCATCAACAGGAGAAAGGGCAGTGAGAGTGCTTAGCATGGGTCGCTCCAACAAGAGAAAATCAAAGCGCGAATGATAAAGGATTTAGTGGGCTACTGCATCTTTTGTGTGAAATGACGTACTATTAAGGCAGTAAATTATCAGTTTAAATGTACACTGAACGAAGTCGAAGTGTTTACTGTACAAAAGTTGAAGTATTAATGAGTGGTTTCGACTACGCTCAACCATCATTTATAAATAAAGAAGGAAAACAATAACATGACAGGTTTTAGTGATTACGCCAATTATGATGCTTTAGGTTTGGCCGATTTGGTCAAAAAGGGCGAAGTAACACCAACTCAACTTTTAGAAGAAGCGATTAAACGCCGAAATCAAGTTAACCCGCAAATTAATGCCGTTATTCGATCTATGGATGATTTGGCTTATCAAGCAATAGAAAACGGCCTACCGCAAGGCGCATTTGCAGGCGTACCCTTTTTAATTAAAGATTTATTGGCCGCTTATGCAGGCGTACCCATGACTAATGGCTGTCGTGCTTATCAAGATTATGTGCCTAATTACGATAGTGAAATGGTCAAACGCTACAAAGCCACAGGTGCAGTGATTTTTGGTAAAACCAACACCCCAGAATTAGGTTTGATGGGGGTGACTGAACCTGAATTACATGGCGCAACGCGTAATCCTTGGAATTTACAACGCACGTCTGGTGGTTCTAGTGGTGGTGCAGCGGCGGCGGTGGCGGCAGGGATTGTGCCAATGGCTGCTGGGGGTGATGGTGGCGGTTCATTACGCATTCCTGCTTCTTGTTGTGGTTTAGTTGGTTTTAAACCTAGTCGTGGCCGTAATCCTTATGGGCCTGCAATGGCTGAGCCGTGGTTTGGTCAAGTGCAAGAAGGTGTTATTTCGCGTTCGGTACGCGATACAGCCGCAATGTTAGATGCTACGCATGGTCGTGATGTTGGGGCTTTATATGATGCACCTACTGTTAAAGGCACATTTTTAGCGGCGGTGAGCAAATCGCCTAAACGCTTAAAAATCGCTTATAGCCAAGAAGCATTATTAAGTGATGCTTTATTAGATGCAGAATGTTTACGCGGACTCAAATATACCGTTGATTTATTAAGCTCTTTGGGTCATGAAGTGGTAGAAGCGACACCACCGATTGATAAACGCCAACTAGCCGATGGTTATTTATTAAGAATTGCCGCAGCAACCGCAGGGGATGTATTTGCCACTGAACAAATTATTGGTCGTCCAGTTGAACTAGAAGATTTTGAAACCGAAACATGGTCTTTAGCAAGATTAGGACAATCGTTTAGTGCCTATGATTTAGATAATGCTAATCGCATGATATATCAGCAAGTCCGCATTTTTGAAACATGGATGCAGCAATATGATGTGTTTTTAACGCCAACCTTAGCAGCACCACCGATTGCTTTAGGTGGCTTTCGTTTGCAAGGCATCGAAAAATTGTTATCGCCAATTGCTAAACGTTTTAAATTAGGCGGACTGGTGCATTATTTGCCAATTTTACAGCATTTAGCACAGCAAAATTTTCAATGGGTTGTCTCGACACCTGTAATGAATATGACGGGTAATCCTTCAGTGTCTTTACCTTTGCATTGGTCACAAGATAATTTGCCAATAGGTATGATGTTTACCGCACGTTATGGTGACGAAATGACTTTGTTTAAATTAGCAGGACAACTAGAGCAAGCCAAACCGTGGTTTAATTTGCGTCCTGCAATTTTTGCAGGCTCTTAACCGATGAAAAAATGGTGGTTAATCATGTGTTCAACGTGGTGGCTAACGGCTTGTCAGTCGGTTAATTATTATGGTCAAAGCATTAAAGGCCAGTGGCAAATTTTGGCGAATCGTCAACCTTTAGAACAGGTGATTAAACACCCACAAAGCTCACCAGCATTAATTAAACAGTTGCAATCTATTCAAAAAATTAGACACTTTGCACAAAGTTTATCGTTACCCACTAAAGGCCAATATGACACCTATGTTGATATTAAACGCTCTGCGGCAATGTGGTCTGTAGCAGCAACGCCAGAATTATCATTAACGGCTAAAACATGGTGTTATTGGGGAGTAGGTTGTTTGGGCTATCGTAGTTTTTTTGAAGAAACCTTAGCACAGCAATTTGAGTCACAATTAAAAGAACAAGGTTATGATACTCACTTGAGTCGTGTAACCGCCTATTCAACTTTAGGATGGTTTAGAGATTCGGTATTGAGTAATTTTGTCTATAAATCCGAAGCCGATTTAGCAGAATTGATTTTTCATGAATTAGCACATCAAGTAGTGTATGCCAAAAATGATCCCGTTTTTAACGAAAGTTTTGCTGAGGTGGTGGCTGATGAAGCCTTAAAGCGTTATTTAGTTGGCAGAATGGAGCAATTTGATAATATTGTGTTGCGCAAAAAACGTCAGCAGCAGTTTGCTGAATTAGTATTAGATTATCGAAAACAACTGGCTGATATTTATAAATCTAACTTAACCATACCCGAAAAAAGACAAAAAAAAGCCCAGACTTTTGAGTCTTTACAACAAAGTTACCAACAGCTTAAACAGCAACAGTGGCAAGGTTTTAATGGTTATGATGCTTGGTTTGCACATCTAAGCAATGCTAAATTAAACAGCGTATCTGTTTATAATAGTCTGATTCCTGCCTTAACTCAGTTGTTGTTGAGTGTGGATTACGATTTACCGCGTTTTTATCAACAATGTCAAAAATTAGCTAAATTATCGGTGACAGAGCGTCATAAAATTTTAGCGACACAGGATACAAAATGATTGAACTGGCTGCATTTCAAGAGCATCGAGTCGCATTAGCGTTTAGTGATTATTTAAAAACCATAGGTATACATAATACTATTGAAGTAGAGCCAGATAGATTTGCGATTATCTTATATCGCGAAGAAGACACTGATCGTGCTGAGCAAGAGTTAAATAAGTTTTTAGCTAACCCTCAAGATATGCGTTATTGGCAGGCTTCTTGGCAAACAGGTCAAGTGATTAAAGAAAGTCTGGATAGTCAAAGTAGTATAGGATTTAAACAGGTCTTTGCTAATTTGTGGGCAAGATCAGGCGTATTGACCTTAATAATTAGTTTAATCTGTGTGGGGGTTTATCTTGTTTTTGCCGCAGTGGGTAGGCCTGTGTTTGAGGCATTAAACTATCCGCAAGATATTAAGCACACTCAAGAATATTGGCGATTATTAACACCTGTTTTTATTCATTTTAATTTTGCTCATTTATTATTTAATTTGATCTGGTGGTGGGATTTAGGCGGCCTTATTGAGCGAACCCAATCAAAAATGCAGTTATTGGGGGTGTTTTTGGCAACTGCATTGTTGAGTAATTTGGGGCAATCGTTGGCGTTTGGTAATGCTAATAATTTTGGTGGTTTGTCAGGCGTTGTTTATGGATTATTAGGTTATGTGTGGCTGTATCCACTTGCCAATCCTAAAGTCGGATTTAGGTTAAATACGGCAATTGTTGCATTTATGATTGGATGGTTAGTCGTTGGCTATAGTGGTATTTTGGATAACATTATTGGCAAAATGGCCAATGATGCCCATTTAATTGGCTTATTAACAGGTATTATTTTAGGCTGTGGTTTTGGGTTGTTGCATAGATTTACTCAATCAAAATAATAGGGGCTGTTGACCTTGTGCGAGTTGTCCTATTGATAACTCGCAACTTCAGCCTTTAACTGTTCAATTTCAGCCAGCAAGGCCGAGGTATCTTCACCTGCTTGTTGAGCGGCCAATAAGCGTTTTTCGGCTTTTTTTAGGTTGCTGCGGGCGGTTGCTGCGGCAATCATTAAGGCTTTGCTGTCTTTGGCGGGTGGTGCAGCACCTTGTTGGCTTGCTAAGGCTGCTTGTTGGGCTGCTTCTTCTCTGGCTTTAGCCGCTGCTTGTTCACGTGCTATACGCCGTGCTTCTTTTTCAGCTTCTTCTTGGGCTAAACGGGCTTTATGTGCTTCAAAGCGTAAACGTGCGCGTTCAGCTTTTTCAGCTTCTTGTTTTTGAGTGGCAATTTCACCTTTAGCATAACGATAGTATTGCACTAAAGGAATGCTGCTTGGGCAAACATAAGCACACGCGCCGCATTCAATACAATCGTCTAAATGGTATTGTTCGGCTTTATCAAACTCACCACTTTTGCTAAACCATAATAGTTGTTGTGGCAACAATTGCACAGGACACACTTGCGCACAATCACCACAACGAATACAGGCTTGCTCAGGTGGTGGCGGTGGAAAATCCTCTAATGTTGCAGCAATAATACAATTAGTGGTTTTAACCACAGGAATTTGTACTTGTGGCAAGGAGTAGCCCATCATTGGCCCACCAACAATTAAACGCGAAATTTTTGACCATTGAGCCTGTGCTTGATTTAATAAATGCTCAATAGGTGTGCCAAAGGGTACGTCATAATTGGCTGCTTGTTGTACGCCTAAACCTGTGACGGTGGTAATCCGCGATAAAGACGGCTCACCATGCACCACTGCACGATAAATGGCAGCAGCAGTGCCAACATTTAAACAAAATACGCCAACATCGGTGGTTCGACCATTAGCAGGGGTTTCACGACCTGTTAAAATATACACAGTTTGTCGAGCTGCCCCCGAAGGGTATTTGCTCTGACAGCTCATGACTTGAATATGCGCTTGAGGCTGGGACGCTTGTTGCATGGCATTGATGGCTTGTGGCTTGTTATCTTCAATACCAATAATAATTTTTTTTGCGCCTAAAATTTGCTTAACAATATTTGCGCCTTCAACAATCTCCGCCGCGCGTTCACGCATTAATAAATCATCAGCGGTAATATATGGCTCACACTCCATAGCATTTACCACCACAATATCCACAGGTGTCTGTTGTTTGACTTGTAGTTTTGAGCCTGTTGGAAAGCCAGCACCGCCCATACCTGCAATGCCAGCCTCACGAATAATCGCTAATAAGGTTTGGGCTTCGGCCAAATGATAATCTTTAATGCCTGTATGAGCTGCCCATTCATCTTTGCCATCAGCCTCAATCACCACACACAACGCGTCTAATTGTGAAGGGTGGTCAACAGGATACAAGCCAATATCAACTACTGTGCCTGATGTGGTGGCATGAACAGGCGCGGCCACAAATGCGCGCACTTCACCAATTTTTTGACCTTTTAATACATGCTCACCAATGTTCACAATCGGTTTTGCTTCTTCACCAATGTGCTGCAACATGGGAATAATCAAACGTTTAGCTAAGGCTAAAGGCTTAATTGGGCTTTGGGTTGAGCTTTGTTTGTGTTCAGGCACATGAACACCACCAATCAACTTATAAGGTGCGCGTTGTACAGTCATAATTGTTTGAGTGGAATGAGTTTAATGGGGTGTTCAACAGGACTATTACCTTCGCCTTTAGGTGCTTGCCAATGCCATGTTTGACGGGTAACGGCAATCGGAATCATATCAATACAATCAACGGGGCAAGGCTCTACACACAAATCACAGCCTGTACATTCGCTGCTAATCACTGTGTGGGTATGTTTTGCTGCACCAATAATCGCATCAACAGGGCAAGCTTGAATACATTTGGTACAACCAATACATTCGGCTTCACGAATAAAAGCGACTTTTTTAACTTCAGATTCAACACCATATTCACTATCTAAAGGAATGGCCTCAACATTTAACAAAGCCGCTAATTGATTAATAGTATCTTGACCACCGGGTACACAATGATTAATCGCCTCACCATTAGCCATTGCTTCGGCATAAGGTCGACAACCAGGGTGACCACATTGGCCGCATTGGGTTTGAGGTAATAGGGCATCAATTTGATCAACTAAGGGATTCGCTTCGACTTTAAATTTTTCTGACGCAAAGCCCAATAACGCTCCTGCTAACAAACCAATAATTAGCAAAATTGCAATTGCTATGATAATGGTGAATAACGCACTCATTTCACCAACCCTGCAAAACCCATAAAGGATAATGACATTAAACCTGCCGTAACTAAGGCAATGGCGCTGCCACGAAATGGTTTAGGTACATCTGCGACATTAATACGTTCGCGCATGGCAGCAAACAACACTAACACTAAGGCAAAGCCCAAACCTGCACCTAAACCTGTTAATAATGCTTTGATAAACGAAGGATTTGCTTGGCGAATATTTAATAAAGCTACACCTAACACAATACAGTTTGTGGTAATCAGTGGCAGATAAATGCCTAACACTCGATAGAGGGCAGGACTAGTTTTGTGCAATACTAATTCGGTAAATTGTACGGTAACGGCAATGACTAAAATAAAGCTTAAAGTATGCAAATAGGCTAAATCAAAAGGCTGCAAAATTAGGGCATCAACCGCATAGGTAAAAATGGACGATAAGGTTAAAACAAAGGTGGTGGCGATGGCTAAACCTGCGGCGGTGCTGAGTTTTTTTGATGTTCCCATAAATGGGCATAAACCCAAAAATTGTACCAAGACAAAATTGTTGACCAAAATCGTGCCAATCAGTAGCAGCAAATAGTCATTCATGGGAATATGAGCCTTTTAAATGAGTGGTGCGGTACTCCCTCGATCTTTGGATGAGGGTATTGTTTATTGTAAATCTTTTTTGGCGTGATAGGCAAAAAATGACAATAGAGATGGTTTGATAAAATGTAGCGTGTGGTTGGGGTACGAAACTCACGTCATGATAATTATGGTATGAGGTGTAAAATGGCTTTTCTTAAAAAAGAATATACTCAAGAAAGTGCCCCATTATATAGGAGTTTGGTCGGTGATGGAGTCAAAAGTGGGATGTTGGGTAGTTGGTATGTTGACGAAAGTATCAATGCCCATTTATTTAATTATGGTGGACGAGGCGAAATGCCCGAAGAATTAGGTATGCCACCAAATACCAGTTTATTGGTGATAAATAAAACCATTTATCATATTGAATATAGAGAACGAGAGCAGAAAGTAGATGGTGGATATTTATGCACTTTTTCTTTATGTCGTTTTTCGGTCAAGGGTGAAGAAGTTATTCCACGTCCACAAGTTTATAAAATATTGGAACAAGCTTTTTTTGATTATGTGCAAATGCTAAATAAACCATATATTGATTATGGATATAAAT
>ERZ650309.146-NODE-146-length-35065-cov-5.744416_pt1 | contig 35065 bp, 37 predicted proteins | sample MGYA00376245_ERZ650309 | MGnify/ENA primary metagenome ERZ650309 (study PRJEB26733, sample SAMN07839294) | wastewater metagenome | biome: urban; feature: wastewater treatment plant; material: waste water | place: USA: North Carolina | collected 2016-04-26 ... | reverse complement strand
ATCCCGAGGTGCGGGCATACCTAAAAACGGTGCTGCACACCCTTTTGCAAGTCTGGGATTTTGACTTGCTTAAAGTTGATTTTTTGTATGCCGTTGCCCTACAGCCGCCAGCCAACAAAACACGCGGACAGGTAATGTTCGAGGCAATGCAATGGCTGCGCAAACACAGCCCAAACAAACTGTTGTTGGGTTGCGGTGTGCCATTAGGTAGTGCCATTGGGCAGGTAGATTATTGCCGCATTGGTGCCGATGTACATTTAGATTGGGAGATGGGCGCGCTACAAAAGCTAAAAAGTCGCGAGCGGGTATCAACCGTTAATGCGCTACAAAACACCATTTTTAGGCAACCGCTAAATGGCTTGGTATGGGGCAACGACCCCGATGTGGCTATCTTGCGAAAAGAAAAAAACTTTTTAAACCCCGAACAGCGTTTTACCCTATTTTTCATCAACCAACTGTTTGGCTCGGTGCAGTTTATATCCGACAACATTGCCTTGTACGATGCCCAAACTATGCAGCTATATAAATCGCAGTTTCCGCTATTGCCCAAACAAATACACCACACCAAGCAAATAAAAAACAGGGCAGTGTATGATATTGCATTTAGCATAAACAACCTACAATACCAAGCATTTAGCAATCATACCGCTTATGTGCAACCTGTTGAGCTAAAAAACAGCGATTTGTTTTTTAATACCCAAACTCAAACCTTTGAACTTAGCGGCACCTGGATACAGCTACAGCCTTACCAAACCATTTGTTTTTTACTGGTCGATGTATCAAAACCAATTTCGGTGGTAGGCAGCATTAACGGGCATTTATTTGCCGGAGCAGAAGTGCAAAACCTAACAATACATAACCAACAACGCATATCTGTTGCCTTTTATCCCAATTTACCCTACAAACCGCGCGTGTTGATAGCCCTAAAAACCAACGCCACCCAAGTGCTACTCAACGAAAAATGGGTAACACCAAGCAACATTGGTTTTGGTAAAGATTTAAAGCTATTGGTGCTAGATTAACCAATTTTTTAATCGCCAAGTATCAGCAAGATATTAGCAAGATAATTAGCCAATATCAATCAAATAATAACTATTACTGCTCGCAAGTACTTATTAGATAAATACTTACAAAACTAAATAATGTTCAAATGTTTTTTTGTTGTCCCCTAATTGCCCAATATTTAATGTAGGCTTTATTTTTCTTTGACACAATGATGGTATCTTGCAAAATAATTTGTAACTTTCCGTCGTATTTGCTTACAAATATTCCAAATAATAATTCCCCCAAAAAACATTTCACATGAAAACTACCACATTTCTTTTCGCTTTAATTTTTTGCATGGCATTAAGTCTACAAACAATTGCCCAACAAAAACTAGAAGGAACCATTAAATCGGCAATTGATAATCGTCCTGTTGTTGGTGCGCAAGTTATTGCCAAAGGTAAATCAACGGGTACTATTACCAACCTCGACGGCAAATTTAGCATAAAGCTGCTACCCAAAGAACACATTTTAGTAATAAAAACAGAGGGCAACAAACCTCAAGAGATAGACGTTACAGGCAAAGAGGTAGTAGACGTGTTTTTGGGCGATGGCATTGCCCTATAAACAGTTGTTGTTGGTACTAACAGCAGCTATACCAAGCAACACTTGAAAGTTGGTTAAGGCAACGCTGTCCATTTGATATTTTGCGATAAAATAAGCTAAATCAACCGCTAAAAAACCTTTTAACATATCTACGATAAATACAAAGCTTCCTGCTTTTGCACCTAAAACCCTAAAGGTATTGGTAGCACCTGCATTGCCACTTCCGTAACTTCTGATATCAATATCGAAAAAATATTTACTTACCCAAACTGCTGTAGGTATGGAACCTAATAAATATGCAAGGAGAATAAGAATGAATTCGTACATACGCAATGACTATTTTTTGTTGTAGTGAGTGACAAATATAAGCGAAGAAATCAAATTATACAACCTTATACTGTTAAAATCAATTCCAATGCAATCCATTCTTTTTGTTGCTTTTGCGAAACAAGTGTAAACCCAATATCAGCATATTGTGCTAAAATTTGTTCTTTATCTGAAGTCATTAAACCACTTAAAAACAACCTTCCCTGAGGATTGAGTAATTTTTTTAAATGCACTCCATGATTTTTGAGTATGACTCAATGATATAAGGAATGTGCTTGCTCCAGAACTATCTCCTGCTAAAATTTCAAATATGTTCATATATTTTTAATTTATTTTTATTCAATACAAATCGTACAAATACTTTCCTTTCACCTTCGGTTAAAAATAAATAATGAGAAGCGAGTGCAAAACCAATCTGCGCTTTTGGCATTGCAATGTTTTTTAGTTGAGCATCCTCAAATACCTTGTGTACAAATGGATGCCATTCCTTATTTGCACCAATGAGTTCTGCACCTAATCCATCTTCACTGTTTGCAACGGGTGATGTGAATATGCGGTTTGTATTGTTCTGCGTAAGCAATGAATCAGTTGTACTTGCCTTATAAAATGTTTTTAATTCTGCCACTGTGGCTTTAGTAAATACTGCATCCTTATCCAAAGCATACACCACATCATTATTAAGACTGTCTTTCCCTGCTTTTAATGTTGTAGCTTTTTCTAAAAGGTATTCATCCACTTGCTTTGCCAGTTCTGCCAATACATGCACTTTATTTGCTACAGCGGGTTTTGGTTGTAATCGTAAAACTTCACGATAATAAAAATCAAGGTGTCGCTCTGTAATCGTATTGATATGTGCTTGCGCAAATTTGTATAACCGCAAAAAGCACAAAAACAAGGCATAATGTGGTGCATGTTCATTAAAAGATATAAGGGTACCTAACAAGGCAGTTTCTGCATCTACAATAATCTTGGAATACACTACAAGATAACTATCAAAAACACCGCAAAATAAATTGTGATTGGCTGCATGTGCAATGCTGGTGTAGTCATTTGCAAAGCCATTTATCGGATCATTATAAATGCTATCATCTGGAGTAATTTCATTTTTATAATCATTCCAGTTTGATGCAGTTGTATCAAATAGCCAAATATTACTCAGCCCAACGGTATGGATAATTTGCGCAGCATCAGTAAGTGGTTTATTCAGAATATTCCAGTCACTAAGAGATGTAGGGTTTATATAATTAAGATGTGCTGCATCAGAGGCATAGTAGTATCCAATAAGTCTTTTGAGTGCGGGTGCAAGTTTTGTTTGTATGAGGTTGCGAATATTTTGCTTGAGTATTGTTTCATTTGGCAGACTTTGAGCATATTCATCTACTGCTTTACTAAGTGTGAGCAAAGCACTGAACAACTCATTGAGTTTGATTTTAATGGCAGTGATGGATAATTTATTTTCATCATTCTTTATAAAATCAAATCGCTCTATTATTTCAGCTCTGTATCGGTTAACATTTTGTATGGCTATGGTGCCTAATTGTGCAGATATGTCTGTATTAAAAAATGATTGCCAATTGTCAGATACACTATCTGCATTATTATAATAATTGATAAATGCAGCATAGTTATTTGCAAACACAATCCAATCAGCAAAGCCTTTTTCATCTACTACAGCAAACCTGTTTTTGTCCAGACCTGCGAGTAGCCGCTGCATCTGGCTTGTGCCATAATGCTGCAAAGGATTTTTATGTTTGTTACAGTCTGACATTTTATGAGATTATGGTTTTCTCAATGGTTAAGCTATTCAATTCTGTTCCTTCATTGATATAGAAAGGGAATACAAAATTGTAACGATTGTTTGTAGCCCTTAAGATATATTCAATTTCAATAATAATTTCTCCTTCTAATTCATTGGTGGTATTCATATTGATAGATGTAACATCTATGCGTGGTTCAAAATATAAGATTGCAGTCTTTATTTTATCTTTCATGATTGTTTTAACCTGTGTACTTAAAGGTTCAAAAATCATTTCATCCATATTGCATCCATATTTTGGTTGCATTACTCTTTCTCCGGGAGTAGTGGTGAGTAGTATCTTCAAGCTATTGTTGATGTCTTCTACTTTCTCTGTCATTTCCACAGATTTCAACCTGTCGTTAAAAGTGGGCGGAAAGCTCCAACCTTTACCCAGAAAATCATCTTGCTGAAAACTTGTTGCCATAATAGATTATAATTATAAATTTAATTTTATTTAGCCAATTAAAACGGTGGGGCATCCTACAGCAATAGCACCACCATGCGCCGTGCTATCACCCTGTCTTACAGCGGGCATGCCACCTATTAGTACGGTAGCTGAGCCTGCAATGATGGTATCCGGTTGACCTACACATGTGAGCATATCTCCAACTCTTGCAGCAGGCATACCTCCAATTAAAACGGTGATACAACCTGGAGGCATTATTGGCCCACCAACATGTGGCACAGTACCGTTCACTAATGGACAGGTATGCATATCCCCAACCCTTGCTGCTAATGGCATATTCTTATCTTTTTATGGTTACAAATAGTGCTGCTACACTGTTTCATTTTAATTGATTTGTACAATACTGCCTTTTACTTTTGTACTACCACCGGATGACAATTCTGCGCTAGCACTACCTTCCATTTTTGCCTCTGCAGATGCAATCATTTTTATATTGATGCCATCTGCTTTAATATCGTTTGCAGCTGTCATGATTATATCTTTTATGCTTTCTATCTTGATGCCATCTTCATTCATGGTGATTTTATTTCCATGTTGATCTTCCAAATAAATTTTTGTTTCATCTTCACTTATGAGGAATTTATTGCCGCCAGGTGTTTCTAATGAAAAACTTTTTTTATCATCATTAAAAATCATTTTCATCTGGCTTCTTGTTTGAAATCCTTTTTCATGATTATCATCTGTAGCCCTTATGGGTGCTGGTTTCTCACTGCTATTGCACATGCCAAGCACCATGCCATGACGTGGATCATTGTTTACAAAACCAACCACCACTTCATCCCCAATTTCAGGACGAAAAAATGAACCTCTTTCATTCCCCGCATCTACTGTGGATACCCTACACCAAGCTCCTTCATCAGATTTATGAATAATCGGAATACGCACTAATATTCTATCCTCTCCATTGGGATCATCTTGCAATTGGGTGACCACTCCCATCTGCAATCCTTCAACTGCAGGGAGTAGTGCAGCAGCAAGAGGTTGTTGTATTTGGTATGTTTGTGCGAACCATTCCGGATTGATTCCAAATTGAACAATCGTTTGCCATTTTCCTTCTTCTATTTCATGCCGCACACCTGTTACAAAATGCAATCCTTCAAACCTCTCACCAGCACCATTCAATTGAATGAGATTGCCGAGTTTTATTGCTGGTGTGCCATCCGTGCGTACACGCCCTCTGATGGTAGCCAATTGGTGCTTCATCATCATGGCATCTATCCAGTTTTGCATTTCCGGCTCTTCCATTTTGGCACTATTGTACAAGGTGAATTTTTCTTCATTCATTACACCTGCTAATGCATCTCTTGTGAGGTTGCCAGCAGCGGGAAGCTGCACCGGTTGTGCTTCTGCATTATCATCTAATGATTGTGTAGAATAATTCCATGTGCTGGCTGTAATTTTTTTGTACTGAAATCTGGCATCTATTTCAGCATCTAAATCATATACAGTAGCACCATATTGAATAGTGTGTGAAGCACTACCGGAAAACACCGGCTTAGCAATATTTATCTTGTTATCATCATTGAAACAAAACATGGCATTTGCTTCTGCACGGCAGAGCATAAAATCCCAATCTGTAGCATTATACTGCACCAATTGTTTGTGGGTATAAGTACTTGTTTCAACTTGTTTTTCTATGCCATATTTTGAAATGAGATCTTCTATCACATCGCTATCCTTACTGTCTTTGAAATAGGCACATTTAGCAGCTCCGGTCATTCTTATTGCAGTATCTTTACAATCAACCATCATGACCGCATTTTTTCTTCTTATTTTTATACCATGCTTTATAATTATTCCTTTAAATATGGTGTTTTCTTGACTACTGTAGCCAGCTTTTATTTCAATTGCTTTGCCGGGCTCAAAGTCTGGCGTATTGCTGATTTGAAAGGTTTGAGCAGCAGCATTTCCATCAATCAAAACAATAGTGGCCGATGCAATTCTATTTACCGCTTTGTTTACAATAATGGAGAGCAAATGATATTGTCTGGATACTTCAGATCCCTCTGAAAATATGGTAAATGTGGCTACAGATTTACTGCCTTCGCTTGGTATGGTTCTTTCCGTTGGCATCAGGTAGTAGTTTTTGATTTATCAATTGGAGGAAAGTATATTTCTGATCCTATATTTAAGTTTCTAAAATTCTGAATCTTGTTTACTTCTGCCACTTGGATATAATAGGCAGCATCACCATAAATTTTGAAACACATATTGGGTAGTGTATCTCCTGCTTGTACCCTTCGGTAATGTGAAAGATCCGGAGAACGATCATTTTGCTGTGCAACCCTTACTTGTTCTTCAATAGCCTGCTTCAAAGTCACTTTGCATATTGCCCGAATGGGCGAACCATCCGGATTAAATAGTTTATAGTTTATATTTAATGAAGTACAACGCCCTTTAAATAAATCTGTACCCCATACAAATTTGAAGAAACGTGGTTGGTGTGTTTCACCATCATATCCCATCAAAAATTCTTTGAAATTTTGAATATCAGTGGCAATATTTATTTTTGGAATTCTATTAATAATTCCTGTATTGTCGAATAAAAATTCGAAAGACATTTCCTCAGGATATTTTAAGATGAATGGTTGCTCATTTGCAGTGGTACCTGCTCCTTGTGCTTGTTGAAACTCATGCTTAATTTCCACAGAATATGTCTCCGGATTGATCAATGCCGTATATGGATTTGCAATACCAGGAATAGCAGCGAGATGCTGATCTGCCACATCTACATGCGTATAGGCGTATATGCTCATTTTCTTCAATTCTCCTAGAACTATTGCTATGTCTGGAAATGATGGCATTATCTTTCTTTTTTATTTTCAAATATGTCCAACACCTGTTCTATACATTGCCGGATAAGCGCTTTCTTTTCATCTTCGCTATTGGTATCGAAACTGGGAGGTATTGACGAAGAAGTGCTGTTTCCGCCCGGCTGATTTACAGTAACATTGATTTGCAATTCTCTAATTTCAACCGGCATATCACATGATTTTAAAATAGCTATAACTCAAATCAATTGTTTCTACCACTATAGCATTTTCCTGTGCATTAAAATCGCTGACACTCCATTTTTTGGGCCAACAATTGAATAAAGTCCAAGTGCGTAATGGCTCGTGTTTATCATTTAATAATGATATAGAAATATCACATGGTCGATAGTTTACAAAATCTCTGTCCTGCAATATACCTCTGAGCCAAACTGACACTAATGAATTGGTGAGTAAACCACGCTTTAGGGATAAATCGGGATATTTTGTACGAACAGGTAGTTTGTGTTCAAATCGATTTTCGCCTCCTTCTTTAAAGCTCACTGTATCGTATTCGACCGTAAGTCCGGATACAGATTGAAAACGGATATCATCATCATTGCCGAGTAAAAGAAATGTAACACTGAAATGAAACCCTACCGGTGGATAATAACCTCCTGCCATAACTTAAATTCAATTCTTTTGAAATGATTTAAACCCAAATATTCCTTCATTGCCTTAGTTACCACCATCAATTTTTATTGTTGATGATATTATGAAAGGCTTACACCACAAGACTCAGCCCTTCATGTGCCAATTCCAATGTTTCAATAGCTACTTCATTGCCATCACTTTTTAGATCACTGGCTTGCATCTTTACAGGAAATGCATTTTTTGCTTTCCAGGTCATTACAGGATTGTGTGATTCATTAAGCAGACTGATAATGATTTCGCGTCTTTCTGGCACATTGAGATTGGTAGCATTGATCCATTTATAAAAATCTGAATCATTCTCCATAGTGCCGCGTTTGAAAGTGATATTGCTAAATTTTTGCATACCGGGCATTTTTATTTTATGATATTCCGGACTACTTCCTTCCCGATATTCTATTACTTCATTTTGCATATCGAGACCGGTTACTTCTGTAAATCCAATACGCACTCCACCCCATTGTACCAGGAAATGAAATTTTGGAAGAGGATATGATGTTGCCATTTTTTTTGTTTTAAATTTTATTAAAAATCTTACTGAATTCCTTGTTTATTAGAATCAGCTTTCCGCCAGTTTATGTGAAAAACGGAGAATAATAAATTCTGCCGGACGTACTACAGCCATACCTATTTCTACAATCAATCTGCCTTCCAGGATATCCAGCGATGTCATTGTTTTGCCAAGACCAACAGCCACGTAAAATGCATGCTCCGGTTTAATGCCTTGTAATGCACCCTGTCTCCAAAGCGTAGTCAAAAAGTTTTCAATCATGCCCTGAATCTTGACCCAAGTATTTGCATCATTTGGTTCAAACACAAATGGTTCTGTAGCTTTTTTACAACTTTCTTCTACCATGTTAAAGAAGCGACGCACAGACACATATCTCCATTCATTGTCATTGCCCGCCAGGGTACGTGCACCAAAAATTAAAGTGCCTTTTCCTGTGAAGAATCGGATGGCATTGATAGATTTACCTGCAACAGTATCTACGTTTAAGTTGTCCAATTCACTGGCCTTAAAAGTATTGTTAGGCCCTAAAATACCCAGTACCGTTGCATTTGCGGGGGCTTTCCATACTCCTCGTGTTCTGTCTGTACGTGCATATATACCTGCTACAACGCCACAAGGAGGTACAACTACAGGAGTATTTTGAATGCCATTCAAAATATTTTTATATGCCGGAAATATATTTGCAAGCCCACTGTCAGCTTCTTTTTCTGTGGTATCGGCAGCACCTACAACCCCATTCATGTAGACGTTATTTATTATTTCAAATTCGGAGCGCATCAATGGTATCAGACCATTTATTCTTGCTGCATCATCTGCACCATTGATAACGGTAGAAATAGGTGCAGGACCAGAGAAAATTGTTCCCCAATTTGAATCCGTCGGAATTATAACATCATCATAACTTACATCATATGCATCTGTGAGTTCTGCATCCGCCTCTTGATCATAACCAATTAGTTTTTCATAAGACGGCTTTAGCAAACTAATTTGATTTTTCAAATTTGTTTGAAGATTATTGGTATTGCTTGTAGCAGCTGTTCTTGCATCCACACTTCTTGCTATCGAAAAGAGAAATGACATGGCTGTCTGTAAATTGGCAGCTGTACGATTTGCTTGTAAAGTAGCTTCAAGATCATTATACCTTTCAGCCAATGTATTAAATGAGCCATTTAGCGTATCATAATCTCCTTTTATATTACTATTTTCTGTTATAGCTGTAGTAAGATTTACTATTTGATTTTTAATATCTACTGGCGTGGATGAAGTAGTAAGTGCATCAAGATTAATTGGTGTATTTTCTTTTACAAACCTGTTTGGATGTGAGGAATCATTCATAAAATATCGGTAGCGCACAGCTTTTGGAAAAAGTGTTTTAAGCCAAGGCGAATATGTGGCACCATACTTTAAGGACTCCATACCAATATTATTTCTAAAATCTGTGCCTAAGTAGTCTGTTTTTTTAACATCCATGATTGTAAACCTGTCGCCTAAATTTCCACATTGCAGCAGTGCCTGCTGATAAATTTCATAATACTCATTAGCCGTTGTAAAAATTGAATTATCCGGAAATACAAGTAGTGTAGGCTCATCTTCTTTTTCAATGGCTCGCAGCCCTTTAACTGCATCTAAAAAATCAGTTTTGGTTTTTGGCGCATCGTAAAGTCCTACAGATACTATAAAACAATCTCCACCACCATTGTCATAAAACATCCTCACCGCATCATACATAAACAATGTATTATTAATGCTCGTGGATTTGAAATTTGCATTGGCATCTAAAATTAGTTTCGCTACATCCAATGCCGGAGAACCTCCATAATACAATTGATATTCAACAAAACTGCTGATTTTGTGAGGCTGATTAATTAGATCATTGATAGCGTATCTGTCAGCTATTTGAGTATAACCCATAAATGCCGGAATTGCAGTTTCCACCTGTGCTACAGATGGTGGTAGTTTGGAAATTTCTTCAATAAAAACACCGGGAGTTTTATACACTGTTGCCATAATTTTTTTTATTAGTAATTCAAATAAATATTAAAATAATCCTGATTGTTATGCTGCACCAACATGCCCGATTGTAGCGGGTCTGGTGCGGGTGCTGGAGGTGATTCTCCATTGACACCCCCTAATATTTCTAACTTAAATGCGGGAGGTGATTCTGAGATGGGAATCGGTTTATTGGATAAAAAAATATCCGCATCGCTTGATGGTAGTGGTGGTGGTGGAAATGGAGTACTGGAAAAATCATAGTTCATCGGATTTGGATTGATGCTGATATCTGCCAAACTTTTCCTTAAAGCTATATACTTCCAGATAGCCTGTCTGTTTGGAAATCGAATCGAATATTTTAACCAATTTGGTTTATTATTTACGGGAGTATCTTTTGTTTTATCGTCAATGGTGTAGAGTGCGTATTCATTTGCCGCAGGCAGATGAGAAAAAATTTCAAGCACTCCTGCTACCTGATTTGCATACATGGTATCATCAATATAAACGCTATTTTCTTCGTAAATATTTGTGCCATTTATAGTTATGCGATACCTGCCGGGCATTAATCCTTCTAAGTTTATTTGTACCTGCGTAGTAAGCTCATCTGAAGTAAATAAATGATGCTTTAATGGTTGCTCCACATCAAAAGTGGTGTTATCCATTTTGTTTAGTGCAAATGCCTTTATGGTAAAAGATGTAGCGGCATTTGCTGCTGATAATGTATAGTTTATAATCTTAGGTAAAACCCTTGTGCTGTCTTGATTTGTAGCATATTGAAAACCATTTTTTGCAACCCAAAATGTAGTGTTGTTTAGCGATTCATTTGAATGATCTGCAAGACATTGAAAACAGCTGTTTCCCTGCGAAACTATATTGCCAACAGCATAGGCATTTCCCCTGATGAATGCAGGCAAAGGCTTGCTTAAATATAGTACTTGATTAAAGGAATTTGCTGTGAGGTTATTGAAGTAAAATTTATGTGTAGCAAAGCTCAGCTGCCCTGCTTGAGTAATGGTGAAAAATTGCGGATTATTGAGTATCAAATAAAAACTCAACACTGCAGTAGCAGATAGCTTATTGATAACTTTATCTTTTGGATTAGGAACAATTGAAGCAGCTCCTGTATTTACTTTTGTTAATACAAGTAATTGATGATTTACCTGACGATACAACAACTGATTTGCTTTCAAATATTTTGCTGTAGCAGGTGATGGTATGATACTAAAATCTTTGCAGAATGATGTACTATAAAAATCATGTAATAGATCAACACTGAATAATATTTTATAGGATGATATCATGATGTGGCGGGCTTAGTGTTTTCTGATATTTGTATTTCTTTGATGAAGCCAGCCTCTGCTGTAACTATGTCTTCCTGAATGATAACTTGTCTTACCCGATATAAAACTGAGGGCATATACTTACCACCCAGTGTACTCCATAAGTGATTGACCTGTTCAAAATTTAACGAGTATAATTCTATCAGTAATTTTTCAATAGAGCTATCCAGATTTGGATGTGTGGTTTTTGTAATGACCGCATACTGTTGAAAATATTGCATCACTAATCCAAGCATTTCAAGACTTCGATTGTAGTCTGTTTTATTTGCTGCTATCAGTATGTATAAATTGAGCCGTAAAGGAGGATTGCTGTACAAAGTTGTACTATCTGTACGGGTATAATTCTCCTGTGTTTTGGCTATTCGGTCTTCTTCAATATTTACCAATGAAACCACCAATTGATTGGCTAAGGATGCTGTGCCGGAACTATTGTCCTCAATGGCTTTGCTCACATTTCCCATTACTATTGCCGGGTTTGAAAGTACATTCATTTTCAACAATAAAAACCGATTGAGTTCTGCTGTGAGGAATGATATGGTTTTTGCTATAATCATTTTTTCAAATCAATTCAGACAATAAAAACCTCGTACTTTTCAGTACTTTTTTTCAATAGAAAGAAAAAGTCAATCCATCTTTAATTTTGATGAATAAACTATACATTCAATATGCCCACTACAAAGCAATGGCCCTACAGAAGAAATTGGATAGACCCGACATACGGGATTGTTTACAAACAGATACGTTTTATCAGCTAAACAAGCAACTTTATGGCATTTTCAAAGCATTTATGAAGATGAACTTGTATTGGAGTGGTTTAAAAATATCCACCTGCATTTAATCCACTAAATTATTTTTACACTAAAATTTATAATAATATATTTTTTAAATTCTTTAGCCTAAATAATTGCTGAATTTTTATGCATTCAAATCATTTGCTTACACTCAAAAAAAGAGTGACCTATATTTTATATATATGTAGAACCACAGACTGAAGAAAATGTTACCCTCTATATTGAAATATTTTTGAAAATATTTTTTGTGTATAGATATTGGAGGAATGAGTTGTAATAGTAATGGGGATTTTTCTGTTATTTTTGGAAGTGAGGAAGGAGGGATTTTTATGACTTAAGTATTTACAGAGGCCACATTTATTTGTTTTTTCTCTATTTGAATAAATATTAATGGCGTGGAGTTTAACTTACTTGCTTCAGGTCTTCCAACATCACTTTAAGCTGTGATTCTCTGGTGTGTTTGTAGGTATCATCCCAAAAATTTAGCATTTCAGGAATGAGTTGCCGCAAAATAGTTGTTTTTGCAAGTTCTTTAAAGTCGTCATCAATTGTACCTTCTAAATAAAGTTGTCCAAATGCTATGGAAACAATGGCAGCGTCAATACCAGACATAAAACGAGATCCTAATTCAGTTTGCCTTAAGTATGGTTCTAATTTGTCGAAGCTTGTTTCATTAAAATCAAAAGTTGGATAACCCCAAGAATTAATTTGCGCTATAAAAAATACCATTGGTTTTTCTGTCTTGTTTCTTTGTCTCCATGTAGCAAACCCATTGTAGGTGTCTGCACCATCATCACTACCAAAAGGAGCGGATTCATCAATTGGACTCCAATAAAAATCTTCATTCATCAAACGCTTTGCGTTGGGATGTGCATTTTCTTTCGAAGGAAATTCATTTGATACAACTTGCTTTTGACTATAGTTTGTGGGAAATTTAAAATTGCTTAAGACATTTTGTGATTTATCATGAGTATCTATACAAGCATATAAGGTCAAAATTAAAACTGAAATAATATGATATTTCATAAAGTAGTACCTAAAATTAGTCTAAATAAAAAATGGCTGAAATGGTAAAACTAGTAAAAAAACACGTATTGAGAAATCATAAAGCATGGAGGCTATTGATGTATTTTTTAATATATATTGCGCAAAACAAAAATTTTATATGAAACAAATTTTACCCATTTTTTTTCTTCTTTTCGCATCAGTGAGTTTTTCTCAAAATGTACTGTATGTAAATAATGCTGATATAGGCTCATTTGTAAATCCCACTTCAGATCAAGATACTACTATTATTTTAGATGATATTAATATCTTAAGATCAGATTTGGGTGCTAATGATTCTGTTAGTATCACACGCATTACATTTGGAATAGGACGTACCCAAGGAGCCGAAGCCGCAAAGCTCAAATTCTATTACTCCCCTTTCAATACAAGTTTTACAGATCTGGAGACTACCTGTACATTTCCTCCCATTTATTTTGCAGAGTTGGATATTCCCACCAATAGTGACCCCGGTGGTGCTTTTTATTACACCATTGGCGATGGAGTGGCGCCATTACTTAAATTAAAAGTAGATAAAGTTGGCATATTTGACGATGCCTTTACATTTTTCTTGGGTGTGAGTATTGATAAAAAAATTAAGTCTTCATTGGGAGGTTTAATACGAAGAGGAAGTGGTTGGAGCCTAACCAGTGCAGGAAGTCAAAGCCCTTGGATTGATAGTGCCTGGGCCTATAGCCCAAGGTTTAAACAGGGGGGTCAATTTACTGTTGTCGATCAAGATGGAGCAGCATTTCCCCAAACCTACAATATAAGTGTAGAAGGTACCGCATTCTCCGTTATGCCTGTAACACTCACAGATTTTAGTGCTTCTATAAAAAATAATAATGCCATGCTGCAATGGCAAACTGCTACTGAAACCAACAACAAAGGTTTTGATATTGAAAGAAGTATTGATGGTAAAACCTTCACAAAAATTGGCTTTGTGTCAGGTAAAGGAACAACAGTACAAAAACAAGCTTACAGCTACACTGATTTTAATGTAAATCAGCTGAATAAAAACAAAGTATATTACAGACTTCGTCAAGTAGATTTTGATGGACATTCAGACTATTCAAAAACAATTTCATTAAGTATTAGTAAGATTATTAACTGGGTGGTAACACCAAATCCAGTATCTGCACAAACAGCAGTGAGACTTTCACTTGAAAAAGCATCGCAGATGCAAATACAAGTCATCAACAATGCCGGTATGATTGTGCAATCTATTAATAAAGGTTTGACACAGCCGGGTGATTATACCATACCATTAGAAATGCAAAATGTTGCATCTGGTGTATATATGATTAGGCTAATTTTGGATGACAATATCTCTACCCAAAAGATAGTAAAGTAAAAGAATTTTTCGATGCAAACCGGCAGCATATAAGTTGCCGGTTTTTTTATGAACTACCATTTTGCCCTAACAAAATACTTACCTAAATTACCAAATATTTTAAACCCTTAAAGAGATATTTTCAAAGGTTTTGTAAAAATGCTTATACAAGAAATAGCAGGGGAGGCTTAGCTGTCTATTGCATAGATTATTTTTATGTTGGGTCTTATGTTTTTCATGAGAAAAAGATAAAAAAAATACATTGATAATAAAATACTTACCAAAAGAAAATTTTTTCAAAATACTAACCACTCATCTCTTCAAAAACTTGTTTACCGTCAACGAAAGTTGAACAAATTTTTATGGATGAAATGTTTTCATTTGGAGTAGTCAATGGATTTTGATTGAGCAAAACAAAATCAGCTATAGCACCTTCATCTATGTAGCCATAATTTGTTAACCCACCGATGGTAGCAGCATTTTGTGTATATGCAGCAAGTGCCTGATTCATTGTGATGGATTCTTCAGTAGCTATGCATGTGCCATCATCTGCTTGCCTTGTAATGGCTGCACTTATTCCGCTGATTGGATTGAAATCTTTTACTACTGGTGCATCAGATGATAGTGCAACATTGATACCCTGCTTCATAGCCGATTTAACAGGATAGCAATGATCCAAGTACTCATGATCCAGATATTCTATAAAATTTTTTCCCAGTTCTTTCAAAAAAATTGTTTGCATAGAGGCAGCAATTTGGTGATGGGCCATTTCCTCCAAATCAGACACATGTGGCAAACCGAGATGCTCTATTCTTTTAATATTTTTAGGATACTGATTGTGCAGCAATAAATATTTTTCTATAACAAATTTTATTGCAGCATCTCCAATGGCATGTGTGGCCACACCCAATCCTTTTTGCATGGCTTGTGAGCAGAGGCTTTCATATTGCGCAGCTTGCAACCTTAAAACACCTTTTTCGGAAGTATTTTTATAAGTACGTTTCAGGGCTGCAGTTTTGCCGCTAAGGCCACCATCACTAAAAAATTTGACAGTATTTAATTTTAAAAAATCAGTAGTCAATAGTTCTGGAATGGGGAATGGCTCATTTCCACCATCGGGTAAAATGATAGGCAATACATTGAGTCGAAATCCTAAACCATTGTCTTCATTCATCTCCTGATATACAGATAGTAGCAATGGATCTACTGCAGGATCAGTAGCCGCTGTAATGCCATAAGCATACATTTCAGATCTGGCGGCAAGTACCATGATTTTTAACTGCTTTTTTGTTGGTGGAGGTATATGTGCACTTATGATTCCTAATGCTGTTTCTGTGAGAATGCCATTGGGCTGTCCATCGGCACCAATCCTTATTTCTCCTCCCGGTGGCGCAGATGTATCTTTTTGAACACCTGCTATTTGAAGTGCCATAGAATTACAAACAGCTATATGTGCACAGGTTCTTATAAGATAAATTGGTTTGATTGCGGACACACTATCTAAATCATTTTTGTCTGGCATTTTTTTGTCTGGCCAGGCCCCTTCATTAAAACCACGAGCCGTAATCCAGGCTGCATCAGGATATTGCCTGATATAGTCAGAGAGCATATCCAATAAGGCAGCTTTAGAGGGTACACCTCTTACATCCAGCATATATGTTTTAAGATTTCCCACCTTCCAAATATGGATATGCGAATCATTAAAACCGGGCATTAATGTTTTGCCCATTGCATCAATACAAATTGTATTGCTATCAACTTTATTTGCCAATACATCATTGGATGCTATGGCTTTAATGATTCCATCTTCCACCCATAATGCATCCGAAGTGGGATTCATTTTTTTGTGAAACGAAATAATATTTGCATTGCGGATGAATAGATTGTTCATATAGTGATACTAGGAATCTTAAAAAAATATATGCTTGTCAATAACTACACCACATGAGCTTTTACATCTTCTTTTGTGATGGTTTTTCCGGATAGAATAACCAAGCGCTCTATAACATTGCGCAGCTCACGAATATTGCCCGTCCAGTTATACGCTTGCAAAGCCTTTATAGCTGATTCATCAATTACTTTTTTTGATTGGCCATAATCTTGAGCAATATCGCTCAGAAATTTTTCTGTAAGTAGTGGTATATCTTCTTTACGATCATTTAAAGAAGGCACATGAATGAGAATAACACCAAGTCTGTGGTATAAGTCTAATCTAAAGTTTTTTTCCTCCACTTCATTTAGTAAATTTTTATTAGTAGCCGCTACTACTCTTACATCCACATTTATTTCTTTATCGCCACCTACTCTAGTTATTTTTCCTTCTTGTAGTGCCCGCAGCACTTTTGCTTGCGCACTCAAACTCATATCACCCACTTCATCTAAAAAAAGTGTACCACCGCTGGCTAACTCAAACTTTCCAATCCGTTGCTTTATGGCAGAGGTAAAAGAGCCTTTTTCATGTCCAAACAATTCACTTTCTATTAACTCTGCGGGTATGGCTGCGCAGTTTACTTCAATGATGGGGCCTGAATTTCTATTACTCTTTTCATGTAACCACCTTGCCACTAATTCTTTACCACTGCCATTTTCGCCTGTTATTAAAACTCTGGCGTCTGTAGGTGCTACTTTTTCAATGGTATCTTTTATTTTTTGTATGGCCTCACTCTCTCCAACCATTTGCTGTACTTTGCTTACTTTTCTTTTGAGTACTTTAGTTTCTTTGCTAAGGCTATTCTTATCGAGTGCATTTCTAATGGTTATGAGCATGCGATTAAGATCAGGAGGTTTACTTACATAATCGAAAGCACCTTTCTTTACAGCATCTACAGCAGTTTCGATTGTGCCATGCCCACTGATCATTATAATGGGAACATCCGGGTTTAATTCACCTGCCTTTACTAAAAATTCTATCCCATCCATTTTGGGCATTTTGATATCACACAATACCACATCATAGGATTTTGTCCCAAACATTTTCAGTGCTTCTTCGCCATCTTGAGCTTCCTCTACCTTATGGCCTTCATACTGCAATATCTCGCCAAGTGTTTTCCGAATGGCACGTTCATCATCTACGATTAATATCTGGGGCATATTGTTAGAATTTTGGCGCAAGATAAGCTGATTGGTACAATAGGATATTTTGCAAGGCAGATAGATTGATGTAGCAATCAAATAATCAAAAAGAAATCACTCCAGATTAAATCATTGCCCTAGGGCATAAAATTGTGCTTAAAAAAATCATTCAATCTTTGAAAAAACTTTGAGCCAAATTTCATTCTTCGAAATTCTACGATTCAAAAGTCTTTAATAAAGTTATGGTTTCTTTAAGCATATTTTCCTTAGAAATTTTTGTTTAATTCTTTCAATAAATGGATTAAAATGTTTTTATATATTCAGATACAGTTTCGCTTCTTTAGTATCTCACATGAACTACTAAATAAGTCTTTGCCCTTTAGTTTTTTTTGTCAATTTATTTTCAACCGAAATATCTATGGCTACCAACCCCGGCTTTTTCCCAATGGCAATGGATCCCATATTTTCTTCCATGCCCAGTGCTTTTGCTCCATTGTGTGTGGCCCATTGTAATAAGGTTTTTAATGGCAAATTAAATGCATGTTGAAGGCTGTACATTTCGGCTACTATATCCAAAGACCAGTTGCTGGAATAACTGTCTGTACCCAGCACAATATTGGCTTGATTGTCCATTAATTGATGTACAGGTGGAAGTTTATTTTCAATGTATTTGTTTGCATTTGGACATAAGCAATAAAAGAGCTCCTGATTGTTTCTAAATGAATGATCATTGGCAAAACGCATATCTGAAATAGATGTACAAGTATTGTGTACAAGAATGAGTTTTTGAGGATGGTGCAATAATGGAAGATAAGATTGTAAAGCAGATAAACCTGTAGGTGTAAAATGACTTGCATCCATACCCAATGCGGCATACAGCTTATAGAAATCACCCTTGCCCTGCTTATATAAAACATCTTCATGCCTACATTCTTGGTTGTGAATGGACAAGACTGCTCCATGCACAGCAGCATTTATTTTTTGAAACAACTGCTTACTAATGCTATAGGGTGCATGTGGAATAATGGTACTGTTTTGATCTGGCAAAGTTTCCTTAAATTTTTCTTGTACCTGCGTGGCCACAAGCATACTCTGCCCTGCTTTTTGTGGGCTAAATCCTATTGCTTCAATAAAATTATAGCATTGAATCGGAGAAGTCAGCTTTGCAGGAATACTATCTGTGGTATTTGAAATATCGCCCACAGCCACAATGCCATTTGAATACATTTCTTGCATGGCCTGCCGGGCAGCAGCATCAATCTGCTCCGCAGGATAATATCTACCCGTGGATACCCGTTGCAAAAACTCAATTAAACCGGTATGCACTGGCAGCAAACCTTTTAAATGACTCAGCTCAATATGACAATGACAATTTATAAAACCGGGTGTTAGAATACCTTCAAAAACCTGCAAATCGTCTAAACCGTTATTAGCAGTTTGTATATCTATAATTAAACCATTTTCATCTGTTATAACAATTGATTTTTCGGGCAGCCAATCCATTCCATCAAATATGGCAGATGCACTAAACTTTTTTATTGACATGCACCAAAGGTAGTTTGGAACATAAGTAGTAACAGATAAAAATTTATTTTGCTTAATTGCGATTATTCAAAGCACCATTGCTATTTTTATCAGCAATATTTGATAGCATGACAGGAGATGATAAAGCAGCCATTGTAGTTGATCAAATGATGCAGCAAGATGCATTTAGCCAATGGTTGGGTATTGAATTATTGTTAGTAAAAGAAGGCTATTGCTTGATTAAAATGACAGTTCGTGCCGAAATGGTCAATGGTTTTGGTATTGTGCATGGTGGCATTGCATTTTCTCTGGCAGATAGTGCATTTGCCTTTGCCTGCAATAGTAGGAATAATCTTTCAGTAGCATTGGACACATCAATTACATTTAATAGTGCTGTACAAATTGGGGATGTACTTACCGCAGAAGCTGAAGAACTGCATAATGGAAAAAGTACGGGTTTGTATTTGGTACGTATTAAAAATCAGGGTGGTAAATCAGTAGCCCTATTTAAGGGCACCTGTTTTAGAACGAATAAACCCTTAACAGAAAAAGTATAATATGTTTTATGAATACAATGGCATAAAGCCGGTGGTGCATCCTACAGCATGGGTGCATCCACAAGCAGCAGTAACCGGGCATGTAGTGATTGGAGCGGATTGTTATATTGGTCCCGGTGCCGCCATAAGAGGAGACTGGGGTGCAGTCATTATTGAAGCTGGCTGCAATGTGCAGGAAAACTGTACCATTCACATGTTTCCGGGAGTTACAGTTTTGCTCAAAGAAGCAGCTCATATTGGGCATGGGGCCATTATTCATGGTGCCACTATTGGCAGAAATTGTTTGATAGGAATGAACGCTGTTATCATGGATAATGTGATACTCGGGGATGAATGTATTGTGGGTGCATTAAGTTTTATAAAATCGGATGAAATAATTCCTGAAAGAAGTCTGATAGCTGGCAATCCTGCACGCATCATCAAACAGGTTTCGGATGATATGATACACTGGAAAACAAAGGGTACAGAGCTCTACCAGCAGTTGCCGGCTTCATTACTAAAAACTTGGAAACCATGCGAACCGTTTGAAAAACCAACCAATCAAAAACCAACAACATTTGTAGATTATAAAACCTGGAAAGAATCTAAATAAAATGAAATATAATATTCAGTTGCTCCTGATGGCACTCACTATTCAAGCATGCACAGTTACCAAAAGTCCTTTGGAAATATTTTCAAAAGGCATGGAGCAATATGCCACCAATGCAACAGAAATGAATAATGAAATACGCAGTCTGGCAGATAAAGGTGCACTTATCATCGATTATACAGAAAGTAGTTTTGCTTGGACAAAAAAAGCGCAACATTTAATGTTGGTATATCAAGATAAAATCTGGAAAGGATACAAATATGAAATGGACCTTTCTGGTGGTAGCTCTGGTGCGGTGTTGTTGAATCCATTAGAAATAAGAACTGCGGCTTGCGATTCCTTGCTTACTTTTATAAATAATGCGCAATTATGGAATATGTCCACACAGGGTTTTATTACTAATTGCGGAGAAAAGAAATGCAATATTACAGATGCAAATACCAGTTCAATTATGCTGATATATGGCAATAAAATTTCAGCAGCATCTATGTATGCTCCACACTTCATGACTCAATGCTGTCCTGAAAATCAAAATCTAAAAAATTTTGTAAGCACCATAGATATCATGAGCAATCTTGTTGAAACAAAAGAAGGCGCCTTATATTAAAAAGGCATAACTCTTTAGTGCGGCATGGGCCTGCCCAGTGGTATTGGGGCTGTGCTGCGCTGCATTATTCTATTGGTAATCTCAGGTAGCATGTCGCTAAATATTTTTTGCTGGTCTTGCCTTAGGATCCTTTTTATATTTTCATAATTTGAAAATGATGCTTCTAATTTTTTCGTATGGATGTGAATCAATTCCTTTTGCAGGGAATCTTTTTCTCCTGCGGAATATGTCTGTGCAGCAAGTAGCGCAAAATATTTACCCATATAATTTTTAAACTCATCATCAATTTTTCTCATATTCTTAACATGCGCAAAATGAATGGAATCAATTTGTTTTACTTGTGTATCATCCAAGGATAGCGGCTCTTTCAACTTAAAACTAATAGAAGGAGGACTTGCCTCAAACCCCTGTGTAGCCTCTATTCCATCGCCATGAGGTGGCTTTGGTGGCTGGGGTGCACTAAAGTATAAAAAACCCAGAGTACCCAGATTGAGTAAGACTAAAATCACTATAAAAATGATGAGAAATTTTTGTTGCTTCATAAAGACTCATTTAAAAAATCGTAATTTGGAATTAAGATGTCGGCTGTGTAGTTTTTTTGAGTATTTGCAGATTGATTTTCATTTTTTGTGTTCCAGTTTTCTATTGCTAAAAAATTAATAGATATCAAAACAAGAATCGCACAGGCCGCAGCTGCCATCCATTTCATATGTATAATGCTGGGCCGTGTAATCTTTCTCTCATTTTCCAATGCTTGTTGCAAACGTTCTTCAAATTTCTTAGATGGTGTGGCAGGTAGTTTCCCTTTTACACTATCAAATACATCAGATGTCCATACCTTATTTTCCATACCCAATTATTTTGACATTATTTTTTTTCTTTTCATTTGACCCTCATACTCATTTTCAAGCGCTTTTCTTAGCGATTGTTTAGCTCTTTGCAAAAGAGATTCTACTGCTTTTATATTCAATTGCATGATTTCGGCCACTTGTTTCTGGGGCATTTCTTCAACAAAGCAAAGTATAAATGCTGTCTTTTGATTTTCGGGCAAAATATTTATTGCACCATAGAGATATCGGGATAGCTCCTGTTTTTCGATAGCAATGCCGGGATGATAAAAATCGGGTATTTCAAAAGATGAATGCTCTGATTGTCTGCCAAAAATTGGTAAAAAAAACACTTTACGTTTTGACCTATTTTTATACCTCAAATGATCCAGACTGGCATTAACTGCTATTCGATACACCCATGTACTCACCTTACTGCGCTGCTCAAATTGATTCAATTCCCGATGAACTTTTAAAAATACATCTTGACAAACCTCCTCCGCATCTTCTACATGCTGCACATAGCTTATCACTAAGTTATAAACTTTTTTAAAGTTCTCATTATATATTTCTTCAAACGAAATCAAATCGGCTTAAATGTATTGAATGCTGATTCTTTATGTTTAATCATTAACATTTTGACGAGTAAATAGGCCCAACCCTTTGATTTAGGTAGAAAATGTATAAATACCAGTATTAGGTTATAAAATAATATCCTTGGAAAACAGTCATTATTGAAAGTCTGTAGTATGATCCAGAGATCCCGATTCCTTATTTAAAAAATTAAGCCCCTGTGGAAACAGGGGCCGCAACCAAAACTAACTGCTTATGAGAAAAAATTACTAATCAAATGTATCAAATACGATACCGAAATCATAAAATCTTAGATATCTCTTTTATCGTAATATTTGCAAATAACGTATATGGGGACTAAAATGTTTTGTAAATTTATCCTTTCAGTGTTAAAAAAAGAGAAAAGAATTCTGAACAAGGCTTTTTTCTGGTTGAAGTATAGTTGTACCATTGCACTATTATTAAAAAAATATTTATGTCATTCGAAATTACAGGAAGATTGGTTGCAGTATATGACACAGTGCAGCGTACAGAAACTTTTAAAACCAGAGAATTTGTTATTGAAAAAGCAGATGATTTAGGTGGAAGAATTATTACAAACTATATAAAATTTCAGTGTGTACAGGACAGAACAAACCTGCCTGATGGAAAATCTCTTGGAGATGAAGTAAAAGTTTACTTCAATATTAAAGGTACAAAATGGGTAAAAGATGGTAGGGAAAACTATATCACCAACCTAGACGCATGGAGGTTAGAACAAATAAAACTCGGCAGTGCTGATGCGGCAGATACACCACCAGCTTACACACCACAAGTAGCTCCTTCAGAACCTGTTGATGATTTACCATTTTAATTAACTTGCTGATTTTAAGGATAAAAACCTTACATCATGATCAAAAAAATAAGTTTAAGGATGCTTCCACAGGAAGCATCCAATAATGAAATTGTAAGGGAATACATTGCATCCCTTGAATCCATTTCTCCAAGTGAAATAACCGGATTTCACCTGCTGTCCAAAAGCATAGATGCCAGAAGCAAACAGCCCTGGGTCAATCTGTCTGTTTCAGCTTTCATAAAAGAGCCTTTTGTCACCTTCAGCTATCAAAAAATTGAACTACCTGTTTTAAAGCCATCGGCAAAACGTGTGGCAATCATTGGAGCTGGTCCTGCCGGATTGTTTGCGGCGCTCCGGTTGGCAGCATTCGGAATCAAACCAATCATCATAGAGCGTGGAAAAGACATAAGAAGCCGAAGAAGAGATTTGGCCCTACTGAATAAATCGGGTATCATAAATCCTGAAAGTAACTACTGTTTTGGGGAAGGTGGTGCCGGCACATATAGTGATGGAAAGCTGTACACTAGAAGTAATAAACGGGGCGATATCAACAGAATTTTAGCCATATTTCATCAATATGGTGCTGCAGAAAATGTTTTATATGAAGCGCATCCACATATTGGTACAAACAAATTGCCACAGATCATATCGGCCATGCGGCAGGCATTAATAGATGCTGGTGCTGAATATTATTTTGAAAAGAAATTAGTCGAATTTTCAATTGATGGAGATAAAATCAGGGCAGCCATTGGGGCTGATGGAGATAAAATTCAAGCAGATGAATTCATACTCGCCACGGGTCACTCGGCAAGAGATATATTTGAACTATTCTATCAATCCAATATACTTATTGAAGCAAAGCCTTTTGCATTGGGCGTAAGGGTAGAACACCCACAGGCATTGATTGATAGCTTGCAATATCATTGTGACAGCAGAAATGAATTTTTACCTCCTGCCTCTTATAATTTGGTACAGCAAGTGGAGGATAAAGGTGTTTTTAGTTTTTGTATGTGTCCGGGTGGTATCATTGCTCCTGCTGCCACAGCAGCTGGTGAATTAGTGGTAAATGGATGGAGCCCCAGCAAACGAAATAATCCACATGCCAATAGCGGTATTGTAGTACCTGTAGATGTGAGTGATGCTTTTCATTACCTAAAAGGGAGGAAACATTGGGCTGCGGAAAAAGATGAAAATAACCCTCTGCTGCTCATGCATTTTCAACAAATGATTGAGCAGGCTGCATACCAAGCTGGTGGTGGTGGTTTTGCAGCTCCTGCGCAGAGGCTGACAGATTTTTGTAACAATAAAGTATCAACCACATTGCCGTCCTGTAGTTATACACCGGGAGTAACAAGTAGCAAGCTTGGAAATTTGTTGCCAAATTTTATTTATAGCAGATTGCAAAAAGGGTTTTTATCATTTGGTCAAAAAATGAAAGAAAGAAATACCGGAAGAGGTTTTCTTACCAATGAGGCCATTGTAGTAGCCACAGAAAGTAGAACGTCTTCCCCGGTGCGCATACCCCGTTTGGCAGATAAATTGCATCATCCACAGCTAAAAAATTTATACCCCTGCGGGGAAGGTGCAGGATATGCTGGGGGCATTGTAAGTGCGGCAATGGACGGGGAAAAAGTGGCACAACAAATCATCAATTTATATCAATTAATCGGGGGTTAAATTTTCAATATATTTCGTTTACACTAAAGACTTATCATTGCCGGAGGCAAAATAAATAATGACTTCTTTGTAATAAATTTATTCAGACCATTACCAATATTTAAATGTTTTAAATATGAACATACTGGAGCTACACAATCTTAAAAAATTCTTTGCTACACAAAAGGCTGTTGATGACATTAGTTTTGATATAAAACAAGGCAGCATATTTGGTTTGCTGGGCCCAAATGGTGCGGGAAAGACCACACTTATTCGTATGATAACGGGTATTTTTTACCAAGACGAAGGTAAAATAATGTTGGATGGAAAATTATTTAATCCAACCACCGATGCATTGAAGATTGGATATATGCCTGAGGAGCGTGGTTTGTATAAAAAAATGAAAGTGGGTGAACAGGCACTTTATTTAGCACAGCTAAAAGGCTTAGAAAAAAATGAAGCCATGCAAAAAATTAAGACATGGTTTGAAAGGTTGGAAATGCAAAGCTGGTGGAATAAAAAAGTGGAAGATTTGAGTAAAGGAATGAGTCAGAAATTGCAGTTTGTGATTACTGTTTTGCACCAGCCCAAACTGATTATCTTAGATGAACCATTTAGCGGTTTAGATCCACTGAATGCAAACTTGATTAAGGATGAAATTTATAGACTGGCTCAAGAAGGTAGCACCATTATTTTTAGTACACACCGCATGGAGCAGGTGGAGCAAATATGTGATCATATTGTACTGGTGAATCTTGGAAAAAAAATATTGGATGGAACGGTATATGATGTGAAGCAACAATTTAAAAATAATAGTTTTCGCATAAAACTGGCTGCACCCGCAGCACATATAGCATCAAATGCTTTTGACGTATTGAGCAATGATAATCACGAGTTAACGGTAAGCATAAAACCTGATGCTGATAGCAACGATGTGCTTTCATATTTTATCCAAAATAATATACGAATAGTATCATTTGAAGAAATATTACCATCGCTCAACGATATTTTTATTCAATTGGTTGAAGGCACTGAAGCTATGAGTAGAGCATTTCAAAAAGTTGACAATTAATGTCAGCTGTCCATTTATTTCCATACTGAATACAAAAAATTATTATGAACAAAATTGCAATAGTTGCCAAAAGAGAATTTTTAACTCGGGTCCAAAAGAAAACATTCTTGCTTACCACGATTTTACTACCCCTCCTTATCTTTTCTTTTTATGGCTTAATCATTTATTTTGTGAGTGGCAATGATGAGAAATATACCATTGCTGTGGCCGATGAAGCAAATCTTTTTAAGAATAAATTGAAGAGTAATAGCACCATCAGTTTCTCCGAAGTGCCTGGCGCTATAAAAGATTCTTTAAATACGTGGATTAGGAATGAAAAATATAATGGTTATATTTATATACCAGCAGGAGTAACGGTACAAAGCCTATCGAGTATTGAGGTGATTACGGAAGAAACGCTGGGCATTGAAGGGCGTTCAGATATTCAGGATTTAATTGACGATGCACTCAATGAAGAAAGACTTCTTGCACAGCATATTAATCCCTCACTTATTGATAGTGCTCGCCAAAAAAGTACGATAAATTTTCAAAATATAGATGGGGCAGATCAGAGCAATTCAAAGTTTGAAGCAAGCCTGGCCGTAGGCTATATAGGTGGATTTTTGATTTATATTATTCTTTTCATATATGGTACAATGGTCATGCGTGGTGTCATGGAAGAAAAGGTAAGCCGCATAGCAGAAGTAATTGTGAGTAGTGTAAAACCTTTTGAATTGATGATGGGTAAAATAACGGGTATTGGAGCTGTGGGATTGATCCAGTTTTTAATATGGATTTTGATTGTAATGGGTCTAAATGCTATCGTTGTACAATTCTTTCCAGACTTGCTTACTGCCATGCAAAATCAACCTGTACAACCTGGTGTTATAGCAGCAGGATCAGCCATGCAGCAGGTGGAAGCAAATGGTGGTTTGAGCATATTGTCATCACTAAATTTACCGTTAATACTTGGCTGTTTTGTTTTCTATTTTTTAGGTGGATACTTGTTATATTCTGCATTGTTTGCAGCAGTGGGTAGTGCTGTAAATGAAGATCCGCAAGATGCGCAGAGTTTGCTTTTACCCATTACGATGCCTATCATTTTTGGTATCGTAATATTGATTAAAGCATCAAGTGAACCATATAGTGGTATAGCAGTATTTGGTAGCTTGTTCCCGCTTACCTCACCCATTGTAATGATGGCCCGTATAGCACATGGCATACCTGATGGTGTAACTGTGTGGGAACTGATTTTGAGTATGGCATTGCTCATAGCTGGCTTTATTTGCACTACATGGTTGGCCGGTAAAATTTATCGTACAGGTATCTTGATGTACGGTAAAAAAATCACTTGGAAAGAGATGTGGAAATGGGCGTTGAAGAAAAGCTGAGGGTTTTTGAAATTGTTGATAAAAAATTTTATGTAATTTAGCCTCTTGTATTTTATTATGCTTAATTTGTATTGTGATATGAACAATAAAATAGGCATATTTTCATTTTTTGCAGGTGCTGGTTTCCTTGATTTAGGTTTTGAAACAACCAATCATTTCCAAACTTTATTTGTAAATGAGAATCATAGTGCCTTTGCTGAAATTTATAGAAGATCAAGGGAAAAACTCAATATTGTTCAACCTTGTTTTGGAATACAAATTGCTGATATCACCGAAAATTTAACTAATCTTCATTCACTTTGGCTTAAAGAAAATTTAATTGAGGCAAAGAAAACTCATGATTTAATTGGATTTATTGGAGGGCCACCCTGTCCAGATTTTTCTATAGCTGGAAAGAACAAAGGACAGTCTGGTGAAAATGGAAAATTATCTGGGACTTATGTTGAATTAATATGTAGGAGTAAACCAGATTTCTTTTTGTTTGAAAATGTAAAAGGTCTTTATAGAACTGCAAAACATCGCAATTTTTTTGAATCAATGAAAATGAAATTGATAAGTGCAGGTTACTACATTACTGAAAGACTTATTAATGCTATTGAGTATGGGGTACCTCAAGATCGGGATAGAATTATTTTAATTGGATTTCAAAGAAATGTGTTGGGCGATTTAGGTTTTAAATTGAATGGTTCACCCTTAATAAAAAATTTCAATTGGGATAAAAATACGCTGTATAAAGCTCAAGAAGTATTTGGAATTGAATGGCCGAGACAGAATAAATTCGAGCAAAATAGCATAATCCCAAAACCTGAAAATGTGCCAATTGAACTTACTGTAGAATATTGGTTTAAAAAAAATGAAGTCATCAGCCATGCAAATGCTGAACATTATTTTACTCCACGTGCTGGACTTGCAAAATTTGAAGTGATTGCAGAGGGTGATGATTTAAAAAAGTCCTATAAGCGTCTGCATCGTTGGCGATATTCTCCAACAGCAGCTTATGGAAATAATGAAGTGCATCTACATCCATATAAAGCAAGAAGACTTTCTGCTGCTGAAGCATTAGCAATTCAATCTCTTCCAAAGGAATTTGTGATTCCTGAAAATATTACACTCACTGATATGTTTAAGACTATTGGGAATGGTGTTCCATATTTAGCTGCAAAAGGACTTGCTCAAAATATTCTTGATTTTATTTATGAAAACCCAATTAAAGATCTGAAAGAATCGTATGCAGAAACTGACAGCAAGCAATATAGTAGCATTTATCAATCAGCTTGATAAAAATACCACTTACAATTATCTCAATCCAAAAAACAAAGGACTAATTGAGATTGCAAATGTAGATCTACCAGAAGGCCCAATTTGGATAAACAGATGGAATCCGGCTAAAGGTGAAACAAAAAAAAGTAAGAAGCCGACAACTATTTCTGTTGAAATGATTTGGAGAATTGCAAATGCTATTTCGGTCGGACAACCATTTAATATTGATCGAATCTTAGGCGCAAGTTTCAACACAAGAAGTGTATTGGAAACATTACTTGCATATACCCCTCAGTTTCAATTTTGTTATCCAGGTCGAATCGAAAGTATTGCTGGTAAGCCCAAAATAAAAAGGGGGCATAAGCATTTGATGTGGACACCAAACGAACCACATCAGTCGGGGGTTTTTCAAGAAATTAAGACCGAAATGGTTATTTCGGAAGTTCCAACTTTAGAAGTCGTTTATGATTCCCTTGTATTGCCAACCGATTTTAAGCCAACTGAAATGAATATTGACATTCAAAGAAGGCACTCACAAATGCAGGTTGCACTCTACATTATTGGCAAGCAATTAAATTTCAGAACATGGATTGCGCAAAATGACAAGGGCATCATATATCAACAAAAGAAACTTGGTGAACTCGATGGCGTAATCGTATCCTTGAAAAATGAAAAACTACTCTATGCCTATACCGAAGCAAGTCAAGCTGCTTTACTTATTGATTGTATTTGGTTTAAGAATGGTAAATTAATGCCTGCAGTTATAGAAATTGAGCATTCAACTGGAGTAATTAGTGGTCTTACCAGGATGAAAAACTTTCAAGATAATTTTATTCCATTACAAGATGTAAGATATGTAATAGTAGCACCAGATGAAGATAGAGCCAAAGTAATTAAAGAAGCCAACAAGCCACAATTTCATTCATTAAATACTCGGTTCTTTCCATATTCTGCTGTTGAAGAGCTAACTGCACTTTGCCAAAAGAGAAAACTTAAAGGTGTGAATGAAGCGTTTTTGGATTGTTACATGGAGTCCGTCTTACTAAAATGATGGATAGTCACCTACTTGATTTTACAAATTATGACCATTAGCAATTTTTTTGCCCTTTACTTTTGTAACTATAGTATCATGTCAACACTTTTATTATATGTTGATATTAAAAATATTTTGATAGTTAATACATTGAATTCTAAACAATCATCCAAATGAATATTGAAGAAATAAGAAGCTATTGTTTATCCAAAAAGATGGCGGAAGAATCACTGCCTTTTGGTCCTGATATTATCGTGTTTAAAGTTGGGGGCAAAGCTTTTTTATTACTTCCATTAGATAGAGAAGACTTAAGGTTTAATGTAAAATGCGACCCGGATAAAGCCATTGAACTAAGAGAAACCTATAATTATGTTTTGCCCGGTTATCACATGAATAAAAAACATTGGAATACAATTATTGCATCGCCTCCGGCAAAACAGAAATTATTAAAAGAGTGGATTGATGATTCTTGGTTGTTGGTAGTACAATCATTACCCAAAAAATTGCAAGCAGAAATTTTGGATTCAATTTAAAATAACTTGACTCTTTTGATAGAGTGGCCTTTTATAAAAACGGTGTAGTGTGGAGTAAAAGCTTGTACACTCACTCATTGAGCAATTCTTTTTGTGTTGGCATCAAAATTTATATTGAAGATACGGTTGTATCCTTGTGCCAGATGCCTTGTATTTTCATTGTTTTTTCTATAATATCTCTAGCACATCCTTTGCCTCCGGCAATGGGTGATATGTATTGACAAATTTTAAGCACCTCACCCACAGCATCTGCCGGGCAGGCTGAAACACCTGCAAATTCAAGCATTTCGATATCGGGTACATCATCGCCCATACATAAAATTTCATGAGCAGAAAGGTTATAAGATGCTGCAAATGCTTGGATATGTTTTAGCTTATCTTGAGCTGATAAAATAATGTCGGAAATACCCAATTTTTCTAATCGCTCTTTTACTTCTATTGCATTGCCTCCGGAAATGATAATCACTTTTAATCCATTTTTCACAGCCAGTTGCAAGGCATATCCATCTTTTACATGCATGGTGCGTATAAGCTGATTACCAGGCATCACTATCAAACTGCCGTCAGTAAGCACACCATCAATATCAAAAACAAAACACTTTATATACCTCAATTTTTCCAACATAAATCTATATGAACTTTATTGTCTAAAAAAAACAAACAATTGTTTGTAATGATAAAACCCCTATTTTGCATCCATCTGGAGTATGTCTTTCCAGTGTCGTTTGGTTGCTTGCTCATAAAATCCCGTGGTTTACGCTGCGGGATTATTTTTTTGTACAGGTTTGCAAGAGCACCTGCCATAAAGTTTCTGCCGCAAGCCCATTCCCCGAAGGGGTCAAATGAACACCATCCGTAGTGAGCAATCCGGATGATTTGTTGTCCAAATTATTTTTTGATTCATAGTTTCTAAAACTTTCCTGCATATCTGCAATTGGACATTCATTTTTTTGCGCCAAAGCTTTTATGGCTGCTGAAAAAATTTGCAAATCCTCATCACAACAATTAGCACCCATTTGCATTTCGCCAATGAGAGAGGGCGTACACAATATGGGCTGAATACCCGCTGCGTTTAACTTTGTAATGATGGTTTGATAAAACTTTTGAAACTTATCTATATCTGTGCCTGTGCCAAACAGTTGCTTATGCCATACATCATTTATGCCTACATAAATAACCACCCATTTTGGTGCTTTTTGTATTACATCCTCTTCTAATCTGAGGTATAAATCATAGATTTTATTACCACCAATACCGGCACCTGATAGGGTAAAAATATTCGGAAATTCTTTTTCAAATGTATTGCGGAGCAGGTCAATATATCCACCCGGCTGGACGCCGGCCTCTGTAATGGAATCTCCAAAAAAAATAATAGATTGCTTTTTCTTGCGCTGATCTTTTAAAAAACTCATCAATACTGCCACTGCCACAAACAACACAATCCATACTAAATGTTTACTCATGGCATTTATTCGTTTTATATGTTAAATATGGACTTAATATACATCTGTCATAACAGGTGTGGTAATAGGACCCATTAACTCCACAAATTTTCTTTCATTTAAAATAAAGCCATTGCCTTTGGCACAAAAATGTACTTTGAGGTTTTCAATACTGATAGGATTGCCATGTGGTATATCGGCAATATTGGTATGGTGTACATCGTGACCGTCAATGATTATGACCAGACCACTTCCTATTGCTTCCATTTCATTGCCGTGGCGTATCAGCATGCCGGTGTCTTCGCCCAGTCCAATTCCAATGCATGCGGGGTTTGAAGCTACAGCTTGTGCCAATCTGCCAAACCTGCCTCGCTTTTCAAAATGCGAATCAAAGATTACATTGTCCATGAGGCAGATACCTGTTGTTATTTTTACTTCGCCTTTTAAGTGTGCACGGGCTGCATTACCTTCATAAATCATGGTGCTGCTCATGGCCATGGCACCGGCACTTGTGCCTGCAATTAGAAAATTTTCTTTTTGATACCTTTTTTGTAAAATTTCAAGGAAAACGGTGCCGCCAAAAATTGCAGTGAGGCGCATTTGATTACCTCCTGAAAACATAACTGCATCGCAGGCTTCTAATCTGCGTAGGTAGTCAGTATGGTGTGCATCATCTCGGTTACGAATGTTCATTACGCCCACATTTTCATAACCAATTTTACTAAATGCTTCCAGATAATTTTCACCTACTTCTTGTGGTATCGTACTGGCAGTAGTGATTACCTCTATATGCGCATCTTCATTGCCTGCTTCTGCCGCCACCCGCTTTAGTATGCCCAACTCAAAAAAGTTGAGGTTGTTCCGATGTATTTCGCCGGTTTCTAAATCTGTTCCTTTGTCTTCCGCCCCCCCAACTGCTATTAATTTTCCTTTTGGTATCATTCGAGATATCGTTGGTATAGGCGCAAACATAGTAAACTAAGCCTAACAATTGATTGGTATCCAATACTCGGTAGTAGGTTTTCCCCATATAAGTGTATAAATATTAGGGTATGCCTATTTCGTATTTTATGAAAATGATGTAGGTGTTTTTCCCTTCGGTTAATGAGAAATGATGCTAGAAGAAGACTGATGAATCGGTTATATAGAGTTATTTTCCATAACTCAGAGATTGCCTTCTCTCTAATAAAAAAGCCACAAAGCATTGTATATGTACTTTGTGGCTCACTATTTTATTTTTCAATAAATAACTACTGATGTTGGTAGTTATGCATTATTGAAAAATACTTTGTTGGCTTTTACCAAATATAAATTCTTTCATTTACAGGTATAAACATAGCATCACCAGGTTGGATATTAAATGCTGCATACCATGCATCAATATTGACTACAGGACCATTGCAGCGGTACATACCTGGGCTATGTGGATCTGTGATGATCAACTGTGCGGCTGTTTCCGGTAGTGCATTACTACGCCATACTTGTGCCCAACTTAAAAAGAATCTTTGATCTGGTGTAAAGCCATCAATTTTTTCGTTGCTCTTGCCCTGTGCAGTTTTCTTGAATGCTGCATAGGCCATATTCAACCCACCAAGGTCGGCAATATTTTCTCCCAAAGTAAGTTGGCCATTTACATGCAAACTATCATTTACAGTAAATGCATTGTATTGTGCTACTACTTTATCTGCAAGTACTTTAAACTTTGCATCGTCAGATTCTGTCCACCATTCTTTAAGATTTCCATCAGCAGCATATTGCCTTCCTTCATCATCAAAGCCATGTGTAAGTTCATGACCTATTACGGCAGCTATACCGCCATAGTTTACAGCATCATCTGCTGCAAAATCAAAAAATGGAAACTGCAAAATTCCTGCGGGAAATGCAATTTCATTGTTTGCCGGATTATAATATGCATTGATGGTTGGCGGTGTCATACCCCATTCGGTTTTGTCCACAGGCTTACCGAGTTTATTGACCATATCATTATAACCCCAGCTATTTAAGCTTCTGATACTGGCTATTAAGTCATTTCTATTGATAACAACGCCATCATAAGTTTCCCAACTATTTGGGAATCCAATTTTATTCACAATGGAATTTAATTTTTCCATAGCTTTCAATTTTGTTTCGGGACTCATCCATGCCAATGCTTGTATGCGCTCACCAAATGTTGATTGAATATTGGAGACAAGGCCCAGCATTCGCTGCTTGGCAGCATCATTAAAATATTTTTCTACATAGAGTTGACCGAGTAATTCACCAAGACCACCATCCACTAACCCCGTCATGCGCTGCCAGCGTGGTGTTATTTCTTTTTGACCACTAAGTACTTTTGTAAATTGGAATTTGCGATTCACAAAATTACTGCTCAAATAGTCCGCATTTACTTTGATGATATACCATTGTAAATAAGCTTTCCAGGTGTCTAAAGGCACGGCACTAAGCAATGCATCAGCTGTTTTTAAAAAAGCTGGGTTGTTGGTAATAATGCTGTCCACGGATTTAATTTTCATGGCAGTAAGCATATCATTCCAGTTTATACCTGGCGTGCTTTTTACGAGGTCTGCCACGGAGAGTTTATTGTATGTTTTTTTGGGATCTCTCATATCCACTCTGCTCATTTGTGCTTTGGCCAATCCTGTTTCTAAGCTGAGTATTGAAGAAGCTTTGCCTGCGGCTATGCTTGCATTATCCCCGGCAAGCACAAACATATCTGTAATGTATTTTACATATTCATCCCTGATATTTTTATTGCGTGCATCTTGTTTAAGATAATAATCCCTATCGGGCAATGATGTGCCGCCTTGTGAGAGGAATGGTATATACACATTTACATCCTTATCATCCTGATCTATTCTAAAGCCAAACAATGGGCTACCAAGACCACGTGTACGCAAAGTTGCAATGGCATTTAAAACCTCATCCTTATTGGTAATAGCATCCAATTTCTTCATGTCAGCTTGTATAGGTGTAGCACCCAAAGCCTCTATAGCAGCACTGTCCATAGCACTTGCATAAAAATCGCCGACTCTTTGATATAAGCTATTTTTATCTCTGTTAGCAGCGGCTTGCTCACATAGTAATTTTAAGCGATCTAAGCTACTTTGGCGCAGAATGTCAAAACTGCCCCATCTTGTTTTGCTGGCGGGTACAGGATTACTGCTTAGCCATGCACCATTGGCATATAGATAAAAATTATCTCCCGGCTTTTGTGTGAGATCCATATTGGCTTTATTGATAAATGGCCCTGCGTTTGGTGCCTTTTTTTTCTGTGCATCTACCGATGCGGTGCTGCCAATAAATAAGACTAATGGCAATAAATATTTATACATCGTTAAAAAATTTCTGCAAATAAAGTGAGAATAGGATAATAAAAGATTTGCAATTACACTTTCGGTTAAGCATAAATAAAATATAGTGATCCATTATAGATTAAATGATCAACAATATATATTGATGATT
>ERZ650309.145-NODE-145-length-35295-cov-5.428150_pt1 | contig 35295 bp, 36 predicted proteins | sample MGYA00376245_ERZ650309 | MGnify/ENA primary metagenome ERZ650309 (study PRJEB26733, sample SAMN07839294) | wastewater metagenome | biome: urban; feature: wastewater treatment plant; material: waste water | place: USA: North Carolina | collected 2016-04-26 ... | reverse complement strand
ACATCGCTCTGGTTGTGATGGACGAATTCCACTTTTACGGCGACCCGGACCGCGGCTGGGCCTGGCAGGTACCGCTGCTGGAATTGCCGCGCGCCCAATTCCTGTTGATGTCAGCCACTCTCGGTGACGTCACGTTCCTGCGTGAAGACCTGACCCGTCGCACGGGACGCCCCACGGCTCTGGTGACCAGTGCCCAGCGCCCGGTGCCGCTGTTCTTTTCGTACGCGACAACACCCATGCACGAGACGATCCAAGATCTGCTCGATACCAAACAGGCACCGATCTACGTCGTGCACTTCACGCAGGCCTCGGCACTTGAGCGCGCGCAGGCGTTGATGAGCGTCAACGTCAGCACCAAGGAAGAAAAGGCAGCGATCGCCGAAGCCATTGGCGCATTCCGCTTTTCGTCATCATTCGGCACGACGCTGTCGCGGCTGGTCCGGCACGGCATCGGCGTTCACCATGCCGGGATGCTGCCCAAGTATCGCCGTCTGGTCGAGCAACTCGCGCAGGCCGGCTTGCTCAAAGTCATCTGTGGCACAGACACTCTCGGCGTCGGGATCAACGTGCCCATCCGCACCGTGGTGTTCTCCGCGCTGTCGAAATACGACGGGACGCGCACGCGATTGCTCAATGCCCGCGAATTCCACCAGATCGCCGGCCGCGCCGGACGCGCGGGCTATGACACCGCCGGAACGGTCGTCGTGCAGGCGCCCGAGCACGAAGTGGAAAATCTCAAGCAATTCGCCAAAGTGGCCAACGATCCGAAGAAGCGTCGAAAACTGGTGCGCCGCAAGGCTCCCGACGGCATGGTGCCGTGGAGTGAAGCCACCATGACACGCCTGGTCGATGCTGCACCCGAGGCGCTGAACAGCAATATGCGGGTCTCGACGGCGATGATCCTGGACGTCGTCGACCGGCCTGGTGACCCGTTCGTCGCCATGCGCCGTCTACTGACCGACAACCACGAGCCACGCAAACGACAACTACGGCTCATCCGTGAGGCCGTCGGCATCGCCCGCTCACTTCTACAAGCCGGCGTATTGGAACGCCTTCCCGAGCCCCTGCCCGACGGGAGGCGATACCGACTGACGGTCGACCTGCCACGCGACTTCGCACTCAACCAACCGCTGTCCACCTTTGCTCTGGCCGCCATCGACCTGCTCGACACCGACTCGGAAAGCTATGCGCTGGATGTGGTTTCGGTGATCGAAGCGACGCTGGAGGATCCCCGGCAGATCCTGTCCGCCCAACTGAACAAGGCCCGCGGTGAGGCCGTCGCGCAGATGAAGGCCGACGGCATCGAGTACGAGGAACGAATCGAACTCCTCGACGACATCAGCTATCCCAAACCGCTCGACGAACTTCTGCGCCACGCCTTCGAGGTCTACCTACGCAGCAACCCGTGGGCGGCCGACGGACGCCTGTCCCCCAAGTCGGTCGTGCGTGAAATGTGGGAACGGGCAATGACATTCCGCGAGTACGTCAGCGAATATGGCCTCACACGGTCCGAAGGCGCGGTCCTGCGCTACCTGTCCGACACCTACAAGGCCCTGCGTTCCGGCGTACCGGCCGACGCCCGTACCGAGGACGTCACCGACATCGTCGAGTGGCTCGGAGAGCTTGTCCGACAGGTTGATTCGAGCCTGCTCGACGAATGGGAAGAGCTCACCAGCGGCGCCGAACCACACCAGGCGCCAGTCGAGGTGCCCGTGCGCGCGCTGACCGCCAACACCCGCGCGTTCACGGCTATGGTCCGCAACGCACTGTTCCGGCGAGTGGAACTGTTCGCTCGTCGACGCTGGGAAGACCTGAGCGCTCTCGACGGATCGGACGGCTGGACGGCGGAGCGCTGGGAAGCGTTGGGCGACAGCTACTTCGACGAGCATGACGACGTCGGGACCGGCCCCGACGCGCGTGGTCCTGCGCTGCTGATCTTCGACAAACAACCCGGCGTCTGGCGCGTCCGGCAGATTCTCGATGACCCCGCAGGCGACCGGGACTGGGGCTTCGACGTCGAAGTCGACCTGGAGGCGTCCGACGAGTCCGGGTCTGCAGTCGTGCGTTTGGTCGGCGCCGGACGGCTGGACTGAACCCGCCTACCCTGTCTTACATGGCTCGTAAACTCGCGACGGCCGATACCGTCGGTCTCCCCGAACTGCTCGATTTCATCCGGCCGCGGCATGCGATGGTGCTGACCACCTTCCGAGCGGACGGGTCCTTGCAGAGTTCGCCGGTCACCGGCGGCCTCGACGACCAGGGCTGCATCGTCATCGCCAGTTATCCGCAGCGTGCCAAATGCGTGAACCTCCGCCGCAGGCCAACCGCGAGCGTCATGGTCCTGTCCGATGTTTTCAACGACGCATACGTGCAAGTCGACGGGGACGCCGAGGTGCTCGACCTGCCCGACGCAGTCGAACCGCTCGTCGACTACTACCGCGCGATTGCCGGTGAACATCCCGACTGGTCGGAGTACCGGCAGGCGATGATCGATCAGGGCAAGTGTCTGATCCGCATCACGCCGCGTCGTTGGGGACCGGTCGCCACGGGTGGCTTCCCGCCGAAGTAACTACCGGCCCGACTCGACGATGAGGTCGACGACTTCGGCCACGCTGTCGGTGCAGTGAATCAGGGCAAGGTCGTTCTCGGAGACCTTCCCGGTGGCCAGAACCGTTGTGCGGATCCAATCGATGAGACCCGACCAGTAGTCGACACCGAGCAGGATGATCGGGAACTGCGTGATCTTGTGCGTCTGCACAAGCGTCAGTGCTTCGAAGAGTTCATCGAGGGTGCCGAATCCGCCAGGCAGGCAGACGAAGGCCTGCGCGTACTTGACGAACATCGTCTTGCGGACGAAGAAGTACCGGAAGTTGATCCCGAGATCGACCCAGTTGTTGAGGTGCTGCTCGAACGGCAGCTCGATACCCAAACCGACCGAGTAACCGCCGGATTCGCTGGCCCCGCGGTTGGCCGCTTCCATCGCACCCGGACCACCGCCGGTGATCACCGCGTAGCCGGCTTCGGTCAGCGCAGCTCCCAGTTCGCGCCCGAGCCGATACTCCGGCGAATGCTCGTCGGTGCGCGCGGATCCGAAAACCGTTACGGCCTTCGGCATTTCGGCAAGCGCATCGAATCCTTCGACGAATTCCCCCTGAATGCGCAGTACGCGCCAGGGATCGGTGTGCAGCCATTGGGTGTCACCACGCAGGTCCAGAAGGCGTTGGTCGGCAGTGATCGCAGCACAACGTTCGCGACGCAGTTGCACCGAACCGCGGACCTGCACCAGGCTGTCGTCGTTCTCGGTCATCCCCGCAGCGTAGGGGAAGTTCAACACGGTCTGTGGGAGTCGGCTAGCTCCACTTAATTGCTGACGACGTTAATTTCTAACTGCCCCCGCCCTACCACTCACAGTCCCCAGCAAGCCGTCGTTCTATTCACAGTTGGGCCCGTCGCTTGCAATCCGCTGGCCAGAGCAGGATTCTAGACGTTATGACCTCAACCCTCGACGCACCCGACGTTGGTACAACGCCGTTGGCGCCGAAGAATCCGCTGCCGTTGCGACGGTTGCTGAAGACGCGCCAATTGCACACCGGGCTGGTTCTGCTCAGCGAAGTCGGTGGCCCGGTGAGTCGCATCGCAGTGGTGCCGAAGGTGATCGCCCCGCCCATCGTGCTGGTCTCCTCCCCCAGCGGGATCCGCGATGTGCTGGGCCGCACAGACAGCCTTGCCGAGCGGTCCACGATCCACGAAGAAGTGCGAAATGTGGTGGGCGACAATCTGTTTGTCGTGCCGAATGCGGTTTGGCCGGCACGCAGGCGCGCGCTGCAACCGGTGTTCACCAAGCAGCACGTTGACGGTTTCGGCGGACACATGACGCAAACCGCCAAAGCGCTCGCCGATCGCTGGATCCACAGCGGTCAGGTCGACCTCGACGCCGAGTGCCGCCGGCTGGCGATGCGTTCGCTCGGCCATTCGATCCTCGGTCTGGACATCAACGAACACAGCACCACGATCGCCGACAACATGCATGTGGCCTCGCGCTACACAGCCGACCGCGCGCTGCGGCCGATCCGCGCGCCGAAATGGCTGCCGACACCGGGCCGCCGTCGCGCCCGTGCCGCGGTCGCAGCCATGAAGCACATGACGATGGGCATCCTGCAGGACTGCCGCGCCAACCCCGACCGCGACGCGCCGCTGGTTCAAGCACTGCTCGCCGCCACCGACCCCGACACCGGCCGTCCCCTGTCCGACGACGACATCTGCAACGACCTACTGATCTTCATGCTGGCCGGCCACGACACCACGGCGACGACGCTCACGTACGCGCTGTGGCAACTTGGACGTAATCCCGACATCCAGGACCGGGTGGCCGCCGAGGTCGCCGCAATCGGTGATCGCGAGTTGACTCCTGCCGACGTGTCACGACTCGGGTACACCGCGCAGGTGCTCAACGAGTCACTGAGGCTGTGCCCACCGGCCGCCGGTGTCGGCCGTACAGCCATGCAGGACATCGTGGTGGACGGCTACCGCGTGGAGGCGGGCAGCACCGTGGCCATCGGGATCAGTGCCGTCCACCGTGACCCGACGCTGTGGGACCACCCGTTGGCTTTCAATCCCGACCGCTTCAGCCCCGAGAATTCCAAGAACCGCGACCGCTGGCAGTTCATCCCGTTCGCCGCTGGGCCGCGGTCGTGCATCGGTGAGCATTTCGCGATGCTCGTGACGACGCTCGCGCTGGCCACCATCGTGCGTGAGAGTCGCATCGAGTCCCTCGACAGTGACTTTCCGCTCGAATCGCCGTACACCACCGTCGCCAAAGGACCCATCCCGGTTCGCGTCGACGCACGCTAGACGCCTCCCGTACGGTGTGCCTGTGAGTTATGTGATTGACAGGTCAGTGGAGATCGACGCACCTGCCGAGGTGGTCTGGCAGGTGCTCACCGATGGGGCGAGCTACGGCGAATGGAATCCGTTCGTCCGCGAATGCTCGTCGACGTTCGAACCTGGCAGTCCGATCGATATGAAGGTGGTGCTCGTCGGCCCGCCGAAGAAGCAGCGCGAATTCATCCGCTCCTTCACCCCGGGAGTTGAGTTCAGCTACAACATGAAGCCTGCTCCGCTGGGGCTGCTGCGTAGCGAGCGCTCACACACGCTGACGGCATTGCCCGACGGCCGGACGCGGTACGACTCGCACTTCCAGCTGGACGGACCGGTGGCGCCGATCGTCTCCGGCTTGATGGGCCGTGCGCTGCAGAAGGGCTTCGGGGGCATGACCGATGCGGTGAAGACTCGCGCGGAATCGATCCGCTAAGCGGGTTTTCCGCTTGGGCAAGCTCGGACTGCCGAGCATCGTTACCTCTGTAGGGACTTGATGCAGTCCGAGGTCCTATGCCGAGCGTGGGCCGTAAGTAGACGACACACCGTGCGTCGTGTGCCCAAGGCCCACTCTCGACGTAGCACCCCACCCGAACACTGCCCGGGTGACAGCGCTTGAGGCATGGGACCTGCGGCCGGCATCGGCAGTCGAGCTCGCCATCGAGATGGACGAGAAAACCTGTTGACCCAACCCCCATTCGGTGCGATCCTGTCCTACTGCCCTGTTCCCGACCCGCACCGAAATCATGACTCTCACAAACGAATTCACTGCTGACGACGCAGAGCTTCGTCGGCCCTTCTCTGACGTCACCGCCTGGCTCGACGACAAACACCCGACGGTGCGGTTCACCTTGCGCGCCCTTGGTGAATTGCTGGCTGGTGTCTCAGATGAGGTCACGGCGGAGACCGCCGACCGCTTCACTGCCCGCACGCTCGGGGTAGCCGACTGCAGCCAACTGATCGACGAAGCACGCGACTTGAACCCGGTGTCGGGGCTCACCACCGCACTGGCCTTGGGCGAATGGATCGATGAGCACAGCCAGGTATGTCAGATCGGACCGGGCGAATATACGAATCCCCCAGCCTGGACCCAGACCGCCGTTGGCGGCGAGCAATACCGCCACCCACTATGCCTGCGGGTGCATTTCCCGTCCGGCACTGTCCTACCCGACGCCGGGTGCGTCATCGCGATAGAAACCCGCGAGTCTTACAGCCACTCAGCAGAAGTGAGCGCATATGTGACGCCCGACCACCAGACCGATGCTCGTGTGCTGCTGGACCGCCTGGCCGACCGCGCCAACGCGCTGAACCCGTATCGAGGCAGGACGCTGCGCGCAACCAGCTCCCGCGGGCTGCAGCTGACGGCGATCGATATTCCGCCGACGGCCGTCCGGTCGAATGTGATTGTGTCCCAATCGGTATGGGACGAGGTAGATCTCGGAATCGCTGCCGTCCGCGACCGCCATGGTGTACTCAACGCACACGGCCTCGGTGCGCGCCGCGGAGTATTGCTGTGCGGTCCACCTGGTACCGGTAAATCGGCAGTGAGCGCGGTCGTTGCCGGTGAGCTGGTCGGGGAATTCACGGTGATCTACGTCGAAGCCCGGGCCGGAGCGCAGCTGTTGACCGTCGTCGTCGAAGAGGCCCAGCGCCTGGGCGGACCGGTGCTGCTGGTGCTCGAGGACGTCGACCTGTGGTGCGGGGATCGCTCGACCGGCGGCGGTGGGTTGTCAGAACTGTTGCAGGCCATGGATATTGCGCCCGATGCCCGAATCCTGACAATTGCCTCCACCAACGACGCAAGCACCTTGGACAAGGCCGCGATCCGCACCGGTCGATTCGACTCGGTTGTCGAAGTCGGTTACCCCGACCGCATTGGCGCAGCACGCATCCTGTCGGCCTTCGTCCGTGACCTGCCCGGCGGTGCCGATGTCAACGCTGCCGCCGTCGCAGCAGCGCTGCCGGAACACACGAGTGGCAGCGATATCCGCGAAATCGTCCGCCGCGCGATGCTGTCGGGGACCGACGGACCGATCAGCACGGCAGCACTGCTGAATGAAGTCAGCAGCGGTCGTTACCGGGCCGAGCCACCGCAGGGCCTGTACCTGTAAAACTCCCGCGAGAAAAGTGTGGGAATTGGGACACCGGATTGCTCCTAGTAGTCGAACGCAACCCACAGGGGTTGTAACGACCCCAGGAGCATCCCATGAATGCCACCGACACCTTCCAAGGTCGCCGAATTCTCGCCGCTTTCCTGTTCGCCTTTGGTGCCGTATTTGCCGGCGGTACAGGTACTTTGTCGCTTGCCAGGGTGATGGGACCACCTGATTGCCAGGGGTATGGGACCACCGTGGCGCGTTATTGAGGATGCGCGTTGGCCCGGTCGGGGTCAAGACCGGGTCGGGTGCGTTGGCGGTAGGACGGTCCTTCGATGACCAGGGTGTGGGCGGTGGCGGTGAGCCGGTCGATCGCGGATTGGGCCAGCAGGGTGTCGGCGGTCATGGTTAGCCATTCGGCGGGTTCTCGGTTGGAGGTCACGATGGTGGTCTTGGCGCGGTGACGTTCGACGACGATTTCGTAGAAGTCGCTGGTTTCGGTTGCGTCGAGGGGCCGCAGGGCGAAGTCGTCGATGATCAGGACGTCGACGGTGGCCAGTCGGCGGATTTCGGTGTCGACGGTGTTATCGAGGCGGGCGGCGCGCAACCGGGTGAACAGTTTGTCCGATCGGGCGAACAGTACGGTGCGGCGGCGGTGAATAGCCATGTGTCCCAACGCTGTTGCCAGGTGCGTTTTGCCGACTCCGACGGGGCCGAGGATGATCGCGGATTGGCCGGCGTCAAGGAATCGCAGGGAGGTCAGGTCCCCGAGCAGGGTGCGGTCATAACGCAGGTCCTCTTGTGCGGTCCAGGTGTCGAACCGCATGCTCGGATCGAGCCCGGCTTTGGCCGATCGCAGTGCCGCTGAACGGGATTCGCGCCGGGTGACCTCGTCGGCGAGCAGTGTTTCGAGGAACCCGATGTGGCTGAGTTTGTGTTGACGGGCCAGTGCGGCGCGGTCGGGCAGGGTGTCGGCCAGGGCGCCGAGTTTGAGGGTCTTGAGCAGCCGGAGCAGGTCGGTGCCGACCGGGTCTGCGGCGCTGCGGTGGGTGCTGGTCATGTCAGTTCTCCTCGGTGACGGCGTTCGGGACAACGGTCAAAGTGTTTGTGGTGGTGGTGAATTCAGATGGATCGCGGGCGAACCGAGTGGCGCCCTGGCCGACTGCTTGTGGTAGTGCCGGGGCGGTGTTCTCGGTGGCCCGCTCCAGCATGGAGGCGATCTTGTTGACCGAGACGACATCGAGGTCCAGCGATAGCGCACAGGCCGCCTCGACCCGGTCGGCGCCGTACCGGCGCACCAAGCCCTGCAGCCGGTAGACGGTGCGCATCCGGGTCCAGGGCAGCGGGTCATCCAGGACGCGTTCGGCGTAGATCCCGATGCTGGGACCGGCCGCGGCGCAGGTGGCGATCAACGCCGACAAGTCCCGTAGCGCGTAACCGGCTTTGTGTTCGGGCAGGTCGGCGCGGTCGGTGCTGCGGCCACCGGGGCGCTGACGGGTAGAGCTTGTCAAGTTGTTTGTGTAAGTAGTTGTGCTCGTTGGGGTTAGAGGTAGGGGTTGATTCTCTCGGGGTAGGCCAGGGCGAGTTGTGCGAGGGCCTGTTTCCAGTTGGTGGTGGTCTGTCCTTCGACGAGGCGGCCTTCGGCTGTGCGTTTGGCGCCCCGCCCGAGGCCGCGTTCCTTCTCTCGATCACGGGCCCGTTTGTCCTCGATGTTGCAGATCGCCAGCCACAGCAGCTTTACCACGGCCGCGTCGTTGGGGAAGTGACCGCGGTTCTTGATGATCTTGCGCAGCTGATAGTTCAGCGATTCGATCGCGTTGGTCGTGTAGATCACCCGGCGCAGCATCGGCGGGAACGCCAGAAACGGGGTGAACCGCTCCCAGGCGTCCTGGAACACCCGCACGGTGTTCGGGTTGCGCTGGCCGAGTTCGGAGCCGGCGAACGCGTCCAACGCCACCTGGGCGGCCTCGGCGTCGGCGGCTTGATACACCGTCTTGAGTGCCGCGGCGACCGCTTTGCGTTGCCCGTAGGACACAAAGCGCATCGCCGCCCGGATCAGGTGCACCACGCAGGTCTGCACCAGCGACTCGGGCCAGGTCGCCTCGATCGCCTCGGGGAATCCGGTCAACCCGTCACAGCACACGATGAGCACATCGGCGACACCACGATTGGCCAATTCAGCGCAGACTCCGGCCCAGAACTTCGCGCCCTCGGTGGCCTGAATCCATATCCCCAGAACGTGTTTCACGCCGTCCATGTCCACGCCGACGGCGATGTGGGCGGCCTTGTTGCGCACGTGCGCGCCGTCGCGGACCTTCACCACAATCGCATCGAGATAGATCACCGGATAGAACGATTCGAGCGGGCGACGCTGCCAGGCCAGGACCTCATCAAGGACCTCGTCGGTGATCTTGGAGATCGTCTCGCGGCTGATCTCGGTCCCGATCGTGGATGCCAGATGATGCTCGATGTCACGAACGGTCATGCCGCCGGCGTAGAGCGAGACGATCATGTCATCGAGCCCGCCCACCCGGCGAGAACCCTTGGGCACCAAGGCCGGGGTGAACGTGCAGTCGCGATCGCGTGGGATCGCCAGTTCAACGTCGCCGACACTGGTGGCCACCGTCTTGGGATACGAGCCGTTGCGCGAATTCGGGAACAGCGCGGCCTCGGGGTCACCCTTGTCGTATCCGAGATGATCACTGAGCTCAGCCTGCAGGCCCCGCTCCAGGCCCGCCTTGATCAGCTGCTGGATGAGTCCGTCTTTGCCGTCGAGTGTCACTTCGCCGGCATCAATCAACGCGTAGAGCTCATCGAGAGCGCCCGAGGCCTCCAGCGCCTCCACGCCCGCTCGTTGCGCTCGCCGTCGTTCCAAACGGTCAAAGTTCTTATCCACCACAGTCATCAGTGTCTCGGCTTTCAGTCAGGAGCACCGCACCTCACACAAACCATCTGACACCCTCGACGGGTATGGACTTTCACCAGCGTGCCGCGGTGATAGAACTTCACCAGCTCACTGTCGGCACGCACATCCAGCGTGGTGCCGATCCACTGCTCGGGCAGCGAGTACAGGGCTTTGGCGACCTCGGCATGAAAATCGCGGTGCACCTTCACCTGTTTGAACACCGGCACGTCATAGACCCCCGGCACCGCCAGCAGACGGGGTTGTTCTTCGGTGGCGAACATCTCGGCCGGCCGCGCGCAGGTGGTGCCGTGGATACGGGTGCCGGCGGTCTGTGAGCACCACGTGGCCGCGGCCCGCTGCGCCTGCTCCAGACTGGTGAAAGTCTCACCATCCCAATAGTTTCGGCGCACATACTGCACTACGCGTTCTACCCGGGGTTTGTCTTTCGGGGATCGCACCCGGGCCGGATCGGTGAGGAACCCGGCATGGGCGGCGTAGTCGAGCCACCCCTGGGTGAATCTCGGATTGAGCGCGTCCGCGGCGGCGATCACCGGCTTCAAGTTGTCCGGGATCAGCACGGCGAACACGCCGCCGAAGAATTCCCACGCCGCCTGGGCGCCGGCGATCACCGCGGCCAGGGTCTGCGAATAGGACAGCCACACGAACATGTGCCGGGAGTACACGGCGGTGAAGATCAACGCATACACCTTGCGGCGCCGGCCATCAGCGGCGTCGGTGAGCATCCCCAGGTAGCCGAAGTCGATCTGGCACTCCACCCCCGGGTCCCCATCGGCGACCCGCACCGTGGTGCCTTTGCGGCCGAAACCGCAACGCTCACTGGCGAATCTGTGCAATGTCCGGTACGGCACCACACACCCCTGCCGAGCCAGCAGGGCATGGATCTTGGTGACCGTCAACGGCCGCTGCTCACCGTCGCCGGCCACCCACGCGCTGATCTGCTCTTCGAACCCCAGCAGTTGCTCCCACGCCGCACCATGGCCGTCTCGCCGGACCGGACGCACCGCCTCGGCGACCGCCCCGACCAACCCGTCATCGATGGCGCTCACGTCGTCGCTGCGACGCAGACCGGCCGCCTGGGCGGCTTCCACATAGCGGCGCACCGTTTTTCGGTCCACGCCGCAATGCGCGGCGATCGTGCGGTACCCCGGCACCGGGAGCCCCGCCACCCCCAGCCACACCCGCAGCACTTCCCTGATTTCGTTCACACTGACCTCCCTGAAAGCCATGCCCGCCGCCTCCGTGACTCGAACCGTCACGACGATCGAACGAACAAACGAAGGGACCACCGACGCGACGCGCCGGTGGTCCCATAACTGGCAATCCAGGTGGTCCCATCACCCTGGCAAAAATCAGGTCATGCTGGTCCCAAGCTCATGGCAGGCGACATACTTTCGCGCCGACCGCAGGTGCCGAACCGCCCGACCCAAATCAGGCAAAGCAGCAGATGTATGAAGCCTGCGTATTGGCCGCCGAGTCAATCTCAGTACCGGGGCACGACTACATGAAGATCTTGAGCGGCTGCTGCACCTCCTACGGAGGACAACCCACGGCGGATAAGAATGGCGACTTCGAATGCTGGTTCGGCCCAACAATCACACCTGGACGGCCATCGCACCCCGGCGCGGCCGCGGGCCACTTGCCCACCGACGCCACCCACTTGTGATCGTGCGACTTGCAATCGTGCGGCGACCAACATCGCGGAGCGTTGAACGCTTAGTCGCGTCGGCGCCCGACGCGCACCAGCCAGTCGGGTACCGCCAACCCGTGGATGATCCTTTGCGTCCGAAAGAACTGGCGTGGAAGCGATTCCGTATTGTAGGGCAGGTCGTACTTCTCGCACAGTGCCCGGACCCGGACGCTCACTTCAGGCAACCGGTTGCTCGGCAGATCAGGGAACAGGTGGTGTTCGATCTGGTAGCACAGGTGCCCACCCGAGATCGCCAGCAGCGGACTCGCGTTGAAGTTCGCCGTCCCGAGAATTTGTCGCAGATACCACTCGCCGCGAGTCTCTTCCTTGACCACTGCGGGGTCGAACGTCTCGGCCCCGTCGGGGATGTGTCCGCAGATGATGTTGACGTACACCCACAGGTTCCGGATCGTATTCGCGGTGAAATTCGCCGCGAACGTTCGTCGCCACCGCCGCATGCTTAGCGCCGGGAAGAACACATAGTCCTTGGCCAACTGACGGGCGCCCTTGGCGAGAAATTTCCGCTTCTCCACCGCGACTGCAGCCGGCGTCTCGCCGCGGAGCCGCTCCGAGTGCAGGCCGTGCAGGGCGATGCCCCATTCGAACATCGCCGCCAACACCAGGTTTCGCAGCGGAGTCAACAGGTAAGCCCAGCGCCACGGCTGGTCGGTCGTCACTCGTAGCAGGCGGTAACCAATGTCCTCGTCCATGCCGAGCACATTGCTGTAGACGTGATGCCGATAGTTGTGCGAGTACCGCCACTGCGCGGAATGCCCGACCATGTCCCACTCCCAGATGTTGGAGTGGATTTCGGGGTCGTTCATCCAATCCCATTGGCCGTGGGAGATATTGTGGCCGAGCTCCATGTTCTCGATGGACTTCGCGTAGGCCAGCGCGAACGTTCCCGCCACCCATCCGGCCTTGGACCGGCTGCCGGCGATCATCAGCCGCGCCGCGACATCGAGTACCCGCTGAAAATGGATCACCCGATGGATATAGGCCGCGTCCTTCGCCCCGAGCGACTCCTCGACGTCCCGGCGGATCGCGTCGAGTTCGTAGGCGATCTCTTCGACGTCCTCACTGCTGAGATGCATGTAGGCAGAGACATCGGCAATCGCCATCAAGGTGTCCTCGGGTGGGGGCAGTAAGACGGCGCCATCCAAGCCACCGCGAGCGTCGCACCGCAGCCTAGAGCCTGTGGCCAAACGATGGGTAATCGAGGCGCGCCGACCAGGCAAAGATGTCGGCCGACGGACTCGTCCTACGCGCACGCTCATCCCAGATAGCTTCGCGCGTGGCGCTCGGGACCGAGGTATCGCCGTTGTGTTGCGCTCGTCGTCGGGTCCCGTTCAGAGCGTCGCCATTGGACACAGCAGGCGAGCTTCGCCCACATTTGGATGACAGAAAAAAACCCACTCCGACACAGGTCAGAGTGGGTTTAGATTTGTCGGGCTGACAGGATTTGAACCTGCGACCACTTGACCCCCAGTCCACCAGAGAGCTTGTTGAGACATCTCTCCTGGTCTCCGAAATCACACCTACCTGGGAAAACGGTCTCCTGCCGTTCCACTACGTCTCAGTCTGTTTCAGGTGTCTTGTGACAGCCTCATGACAACGGCACTCCGCGTACGCAGCAATACGAAACGTATACAGGTACAGTTATCTGTATACGTTTCATTCCAATGCGGTCAGGAGGTTGCGGCACAGCGATGGAGGCCTTAACCCCGCGCACCGCCGAACATGCCGGCCTGTCACGCAGCGCACTTTATCGAGACGCACGCGAAGGTCGCCTCGACCGTATCGCGCGCGGCATTTATCTACCTGCCGATGCCCCGCCAGCCGATTGGGATCTGCTTGAGGCGTCAACCCGCCGACCCGATGCAACGATCTGTTTAACCTCCGCGCTCGCCCACTACGACCTCACCGACGAGATTCCCGCAGCGCTAGACGTTGCGATCCCGCGGGGATCTCGGACACCGGCAGGGCGCAGTGCAATCAGCTGGCATCAGTTCGACGTCGCCACATTCGAGATCGGACGCGAGTCGACGGAGATCCCCGGATCGGACCAGAGCATCTGGATCTACTCGGCCGAACGGTCAATCGCCGACGCGTTCCGTCTTCGAGGTGCCGTCGGATACGAGTTAGCGCGAGATGCGCTGCGACAATGGCTGCGCCGAGGTGGCCAGCCTTCGGTGCTCATGAGCACCGCCTCGCGCCTCCCCCGGGCGAAAACCCCTGTCCTGCAGGCATTGCAGATGTTGTCATGAGTCACGGCGACGCGACGTTCCGTCGTATCCAGGCCGTCGCCCGCACCACAGCAGCGCAGGACGGGATCGCTGTACCCACGCAGGAGTACCTGATTCGGCACACGCTCGAATCATTTTTGTGCCGGCTCACCCGCACCTCCCATGCAGACGATTTCGTCCTCAAAGGCGGAATCTTATTGGCCGCGTATGGAGTTCGACGACCAACGAAAGATGCCGACGCAAACGCGATCAGCGCAAACGTAACCGCCGAGCATCTCATCCAAGTCGTCCACGATATCGCCGCAGTCGATATCGATGACGGTGTGACGTTCGACCTCGGCACAATCAACGTGCAGGAAATCCGCGATCAGTCCAACTACCCGGGGCTGCGTATGCGCGTCTCCGTGTCGGTCGGCCCATGGAGGGGCGTCACTGCCTGGGACGTATCTACTGGCGACCCAATCGTGCCTGAGCCTCGACGAGTGAGCATCGATCGCATCCTCGGCGATCCGATCACGACCCTCGGCTACGCGCCCGAGACCACCATTGCCGAAAAGGGCGTCACTATCCTTGAACGCGGCATCACGAGCACCCGCTGGCGCGACTATGTCGACATCGTCGCACTCGCCAGCCGCGGTATCGACGCTCATGAGTTACTCCGCTCGGCACGGGCTGTGGCGCGCTACCGCGGAATTCCTCTCGAACCAGTCAAGCCGCGCCTCATCGGCTACGGCGCAGTTGGACAAACAAAATGGGCCGCATGGCGCCGCAAGGAACATCTCGAATCGGTCTGCGAAGAAAGCCTCGACGAGCAGATCAAGCTGGTCGCATTCTATCTCGATCCAGTATTCGAGAACGGCTCCGAATAGGATGCGGTTGCATCGATGACCAAAGATGTTGGTGCCGAACGATTCCCCGGTGAGTTGGACCCACATCGCGCCGACAACACACGACTACTGCACCTCCTCAAGCTGACCGAAGAGCAGGCACGCGCTGCGCGTAGCGACCAGGCAACGCTGACAGGTGCACCAGCTGCGCCAGTGAGCATGGAGTCCAGTCCGGCGCACAAAGTCAGGTTCTATTGTGACCTGTTCCGTTTGCCGCACTGACGCCTGTCGACCCACGGAACCTACTACGCACGATGGAGCGAGCCGCCGAAATGGCCGGAGTGACCGAAATCGGCCTACACACACTTCGGCACTCCGCGGCCGTCGCGTGGCTCGAAGCGGGTACGCACATCAAGGCTGTGGCCGATCTGCTTGGGCATTCGTCGATCGAAATTATATCTATGGGCATACAAGCGACGACACCGCCCGAACGGCAATCGAGAGCCTGAGTGCCGGACTCGGTATCTAAAACGAGCGGGATGATGAGGGAGTGAACGAGTCGAAGCCCGATATCGCGGCGCTTGCGTTGGAGTTGGTCGGCGAATTCTCGAAGCTGCAGGACACAGTCGACAACATGGTCCGCATGTACGCGGAAAAACGTGCCCCCAGCCTGGCTCAGTTTCTGGCCGATATGAACACGCTTGACCGTCTTTCCGACATTCAAAGACCTCGGCTGGTCATATCGATCGCGAAGGAACTCGAAACGACTGCTGACCTCTCGAAGTTCGGCGACGTGTTCCGGCAAGTAAAGGATGTCCGCGACTTCGTCGCACACGGAACCTTTACCGAGCGAGTCAGTGACGATGAGCTCCGGATATGGAACAACTACCTATCCGGCCCGAACATCAAACGTAGCGGCATCAAGAAGCTCGGTGATTCGCTTCTTGTTACCCGCCCCGAACTGACCGCGCGCCTCAAAGAGGCGCGTTGGCTCATTCTGCATGTGCACTACATCGTCGGATCGAGCGATCTAACGGAAGCCATCTACCTCGGCGAACAAGCCGTCACATTCGTAGAGCCGCCAGCAGACCCACGCCAATGGAACGAACAGGTGCTGACTTGCGAACTCTGACCGCGTTTCCATCCGCGTTGCCATCCATACCCCCCAAGGGTATGAAAAAGGCGACTCCCAATTTCTCGGAAACCGCCTCTGACCTGCTATTTCATCTGTCGGGCTGACAGGATTTGAACCTGCGACCACTTGACCCCCAGTCAAGTGCGCTACCAAGCTGCGCCACAGCCCGCGGCGCTACCGGTGCAACCGGCAACGGATCGAAAGCCTACCTCAGACCCGTCGCCGGACCCTAAACGGGTCCGGCGGCGCGCCAAAGGCTATTTCTTGACGCCCCGCTTCTCGCGCACCCGCACATTGATCTTGATCGGGCTCCCCTCGAAACCGAACTCTTCACGCAGCCGTCGCTCCAGAAACCGGCGATAACCGGCCTCCAGGAAGCCCGTGGTGAACAGGACGAACGTCGGTGGCCGGGAGGCCGCCTGCGTGGCGAACAGGATGCGTGGCTGCTTACCGCTGCGCACCGGCGGCGGTGTGGCAGCGACGATCTCCTTGAGGAAGGTGTTGAGCCGGCCGGTCGGAATGCGCGCATCCCACGACGCCAGGGACGTCTCGAGTGCAGGCACCAATTTCTGTACTGCACGACCCGTTTTCGCCGAGATGTTGACCCGCGGCGCCCACGGCACCTGGACGAGTTCGCGTTCAATTTCCTTGTCCAGCAAGTAACGTCGGTCTTCGTCGACCAGATCCCACTTGTTGAACGCGATGACCAATGCGCGGCCGGCCTCGATCACCATCGACAGCACCCGAAGATCCTGCTCGGTCAGCGGCTTGGACGCGTCGATCAACATGATCGCGACCTCGGCCGCGTCGATCGCGCCGTGCGTGCGCACCGAGGCATAGAACTCATGGCCGCTGGCTTGTCCGACTTTCCTGCGTAGCCCGGCGGTATCGACGAAACGCCAAGTCTTGCCACCCAATTCGATCATCGAGTCGACGGGGTCGACAGTGGTACCGGCAACGTCATGAACAACTGAACGCTCATCGCCGGCCAACTTGTTCAACAGTGAACTCTTGCCCACATTGGGCTTACCCACCAACGCCACGCGGCGCGGACCGCCAGTGGCGCCGCTGGATTCAGAAACGGTAGGCAACGCCTCGAGCACCGTGTCGAGCAGATCGGCGACACCGCGGCCGTGCATCGCACTGACTGAATGCGGCTCCCCCAGGCCCAAGGACCACAGCGCGGCAGCCTCAGCCTCGATCTTCTCATTGTCAACCTTGTTGGCCGCCAAGAACACTGGCTTACCCGAACGCTGCAACCGCTTGGCGGCCGCTTCATCGGCTGCAGTCGCTCCGACCACCGCGTCGACGACCATGATGATGGCGTCAGCCGTACGCATCGCCACGGACGCCTGCTCGGCGACGAGCATCTGCAACCCCTTGGCGTCGGGCTCCCAACCGCCGGTGTCCTGCACGACAAAACGCCGTCCGACCCACTGCGCGTCGTACGAAACCCGATCGCGCGTCACGCCGGGGATGTCCTGCACCACCGCTTCGCGACGACCCAAGATGCGGTTCACCAACGTCGACTTGCCGACGTTGGGGCGACCGACGACAGCCACCACAGGAGGCGGCGCCGAGTACTCCTCAAGGTCGTCCTCAAAGCCTTCCGAGCCGATCTCCCAATCGGTTTCGTCGGCCCAGGTTCCGTCTTCACTCACTGGCGCACACCTGCCTTCTGCTGCACGAGATCCAGGAGATGTGCCACCGTCCCGGCCTCGGTCATATCACTGGAGTCGACGACAACGGCGTCGTCTGCCGCGCGCAGCGGCGACACCGCGCGCGTCGAGTCCAGGTGGTCTCGGCGCTGCACGTCGGCCAGCACCGCTTCGTAGTTGTCCGCCAAGCCATTTGCGATGTTCTGTGCGTTTCGCCGGCGGGCGCGCTCCTGAGCCGATGCAGTCAGGAAGATCTTGAGGTCAGCATCGGGCAATACCACGGTGCCGATATCGCGTCCTTCGACAACGACCGAACCTGCCGCCGCGATCAGTTCGCGCTGTCGTTGCACCAAGCGTGTGCGCACTGCCGGAACTGCGGACACCGCGGACACCGCACGGGTTACCTCGTCACCGCGGATCTCGTCCGAAACATCTTCTCCAGCAAGGTAAGAACAGTCTTGATCCGGGTCGAAGCTCACCGAGAAATCGGTCTGATCACTGACGGCAACAACCGCGCCAACGTCCTCTGGAGAAACACCGGCCCGCAACACCGCCAGCGTCACGATGCGGTACATGGCCCCGGTATTGATGTGGTTGGCGCCCAACGCCCGCGCCAAACCCCTTGAAACTGATGACTTTCCGGTCCCTGCCGGTCCGTCAACGGCGATCACCAACGGCCCGGTCACATCTGCACCGCCGCATACAATTCGCCGATCTCCTTGCGGGTCAACGCACGCAGGCTTCCGGTGCGCTGCTCCCCCAGCGCCACCGTGCCGATGTTGATGCGCACCAGTTCTTTCACCGGGAACCCGACTTCGGCCAGCAGCCGGCGCACGATGTGCTTGCGACCTTCATGCAACGTCACGCGCACAAGGGTTTTGCCGGGCACCGCGTCGACGACAGCGAAGTCATCCACGTAAGCCGGACCGTCGTCGAGCTCGACCCCCTCGCGCAACTTCTTGCCCATGCCGCGTGGGACGGTGCCCTGAACGGTGGCCAGGTAGGTCTTCGGCACTTCGTACGACGGGTGCATCAACCGGTGCGCCAACTCACCGTCATTGGTCAGCAGGATCAGCCCCTCGGTCTCGGCATCGAGTCGACCCACGTGGAACAGGTTCTTGTTACCGCGTACGCGATGTTCGACCAGGTCTCCGATGCACGGCCGGCCCAGATCGTCAGACATGGTGGAGTGCATGCCTTTTGGCTTGTTCAACGCGAGATACACGAGCTCGTCGTCGACCTGCACCCTGGAGCCGTCCACCCGGATCACTTGAGTCTGCGGATTCACCCGGGTGCCGAGTTCGGTGACGATCTGCCCGTCGACTTCGACGCGCCCGTCGGTGATCATCCGTTCCGCTACCCGGCGGGAGGCAACTCCCGCCTGCGACAGCACTTTCTGCAGTCGCACGCCATCTTCGTCAGCGCTCATGTCAGTCCCGATCCACGTCGAATTTCACCGTGCTCGCCGAAGCGGTCGGTGTACCAGCAAGTTTGGCGAAACGCGGCTCCTCAGAGAGCGTTTCGGTGATGTCGTCGATGACATCGACATCGGGCAACAGCGGCGCGATGTCCGGAAGGTCAGCCAGCGAAGATAGGCCGAGCCGCTCCAAGAACAGTTCAGTGGTCGCGAAAGTTGTTGCGCCACTGTCAGAATCAACGCCGGCCTCGACGATCAGCCCGCGTGCGGCCAACGTCCGGATGACGGCGTCCACATTCACGCCACGTACGGCACTGACCCGGGCGCGCGTCACCGGCTGGCGATAGGCCACCACAGCGAGGGTCTCGAGCGCGGCACGCGTGAGTTTGGACCGGGCACCGTCGAGGATCAGTCGCTCGACATACGGCGCATACCGCGCGCGGGTGTACAGCCGCCAGCCGCCACCGGCCTCACGCAGGTCGATTCCGCTTCCACGCTCGGCGAATTCGGCTGCCATGTGGCGCAGCTTGTCCTCGACGCGTTCTACCGACTCATCCAACGCCACGGCCAGGGAATCGGTCGGTGCGGGAGAATCGACCACCAGGAGCAGGGCCTCCAAGGCCGAGCCGAGTTCTTCATCGGTGATCTCGGTGTCTATGGCGTCACTATCAGCAGCATCACCTTCAGCGGCATCAGCCGAATCGGTCACATCTGCAATCGGATCGGCGTCCTCGCCCACACTGGTTTCCGCGGTCTGGGCCGCGTCCGTCTCTGTCATGAATCTTCTTCCACCGCTGCTGCCAAATGCTCGTTCGTCGGCCGCTCGCCGGTCCACGAAACCTGCAGCACTCCAAGCGGATCTACTTGCTCAAATGCTACCGCCCGCGCCCGGTACAGCTCGAGCAGCGCCAAGAACCGGCCAACGATCTCCATGCCGGTCCCACAATCGGCCACCAGATCGGTGAACGAGGCCCACTCGCCAATGCCCTTGGATTCCAGCAGACCCATCAGCTTCATCGCCTGCTCAGGCACTGAAACCGCCTGCACATGCAGGTGATCTACCCGCAGTTCGGGTATCGGACGCGGAGTGAAGGCGGCCGCCGCTATCTGCGCGAACCGGTCGGCATCTACCCCGAGCATCACCTCGGGCAGCAGCTCGGTGAAGCGGTCCTCCAACGCGACTGCGCGCGGATAGCTCCGCATCGCGGCGGCTTCAAGCTCAGCGAACATCAACGCAATGTGCTTGAACGCGCGGTATTGCAGCAGGCGCGCAAACAGCAGGTCCCGCACTTCCAGCAAGGCGAGGTCATCCTCGTCGTGGACGTCGCCGGCAGGCAGCAGCCGAGCCGCCTTCAGATCAAGCAACGTGGCGGCGACCACCAGGAACGCTGTGGTCTCGTCTAGTTCGAGCTGACTGCCGATCGATTTGGTGTACGCGATGAACTCATCGGTGACCTGATGCAACGCCACTTCGGTGACGTCGAGCCGATGCGCGAAGATCAGCTGTAGCAGCAGATCGAACGGCCCCTCGAAATTGTTCAGCCGTACCTGGAATCCCGAGGGCTTCGTCTCAGGCTCACCAGCCGGGGCCGCGGTCACCTCCTCGGGGGCCTCGACCTCGGATGTCACGCGCCGAACCGGTCTATGACCTCGCATGCCAGCGACCGATATGCCTGTGCCCCAGTGGATTTGGGCGCCCAGGTGGTGATGGGCTCGCCCGCGACACTGGTCTCGGGGAAACGCACGGTACGGCTGATGACGGTGTCGAACACCAGATCCCCAAAGCGCTCGACGACGCGCGCCATCACTTCGCGGGCGTTGACAGTGCGGTTGTCGTAGCGGGTGATGAGGATGCCGCTGATGTCGAGCTTGGGGTTCAACCGGTCGCGCACCTTGTCCACTGTGTCAGTGAGCAGCGCCAGCCCGCGCAATGAGAAGAACTCGCATTCGGTGGGGATGATCACGCCGTCAGCACAGGCCAGCCCGTTGACCGTCAGCAGACCCAGGGACGGCTGGCAGTCGATGAGTACGTAGTCGTACCGGTCGAGCACGGGATACAGCGCACGCGCCAAGGTCTGTTCGCGGCCGACCTCGTTGACCAACTGGATCTCGGCGGCAGACAGGTCGATGTTGCTGGGCACCAGATCCAGCCCGCTGACGCGGGTCTTGATCACTACGTCGTCGATCGACACCCGCGGCTCGACAAGCAGGTTGTGCACGGTGTGCTCAAGTTCGTAGTGCGGAACACCGAGTCCGGCCGACAGCGCGCCCTGCGGATCGAGGTCGACAAGCAGCACGCGGCGGCCGTATTCGGCCAGGCTGGCGCCCAGATTGATGGTCGACGTGGTCTTGCCGACGCCGCCCTTCTGGTTGCACATCGCGATGACTTTGGCCGGGCCGTGCGTGGTCCGGGGTGCAGGTTCGGGAATGTGACGGGCGGGCCGTCCGGTCAGCCCGAGCACGGGGTCCGGTTCGGGTGGTGTCACGGGCCCACCGACATCGGGCACCAGCGGTTCAGGCTCCACCGGGCTCAGGCCCCCGAAGACTCCTGGGACATCGGTCATGCGTCGCCGATCAGCGGCGTGACTCCCATAGCGAACATCCGCGCAAGTTTAACGGTGCCACGCCGTCATCGATGGCAGACCCGCTGTCCTAGTGTGGGTGATATGAGCTGGAAGCAGCGTGTTCCGTTCCTTCGGTGGTCGATGCTGCGGATGGCGGTGGGCATGCCGACCTTCCTGCGGACCGGACAGATCGGTGACGGGCGGGAAGCCGCGGCGGCGGCATACGTGGAATCACACGCCCGCCGTGGCGACATCGACGACGTGCTTGCGACCGTCGACACCTTCGCTCGCGAGAAGTCGATGCTGGTCAACGTCGGCGATGAGAAGGGCGAACTGCTCGATGCCGCGATACGCCGGGCCGACCCGTCGCGGGTGCTGGAGCTGGGCACCTACTGCGGATACAGCGCCCTGCGCATGGCCCGTGCCGCACCCAACGCTCAAATTTTCTCCGTCGAATTCGCGGCGGCCAACGCCGCAGTCGCCCGCAGGATCTGGACCCACGCCGGCGTCGCCGATCGCATCACCTGCGTCGTCGGCACCATCGGCGACGGCGGTCGGACCCTGGACGCGCTGGCCGAGCACGGCTTCGCCACCGGCAATCTCGATTTCGTGTTCATCGACCACGACAAGAATGCCTACCTCCCCGACCTGCAGTCCATCCTCGACCGTGGCTGGCTGCACCCCGGAGCGATCGTCGTCGCCGACAACGTCAAGGTGCCCGGGTCACCCAGATACCGGGCGTACATGAAAGACCAGCAGGGCAAGACCTGGAACACGGTGGAACACAACACACATGTCGAGTACCAGAACCTGCTGACCGACTTGGTCCTGGAATCCGACTATTTGGGCTGACGCGTCTGGCTGCTGTCGGATTGTGTCTGGCGCTGCCACGGCCAGGCACCGGTCATCTCGACCTGCAGCGAGAAGCTCAGGAACGTTCGAATCACCACAATCCCGGCCAGCACGGCGACGCTCTGGGCAGTGGGGGTGACGGCGACGGTGCGGATGATGTCGGCTGCGACCAGGAATTCAAGACCCAGCAGGATCGAGCGGCCGAGCTGTCGCCTGAAGGCTTCATAGGCGCCGCCCTGGGACCCGCGCATCCGAACGACCGTCGCAGCCAGGGCGATCACAGCACCGCCCACGATCACCGCGACGCCGACGACGTCGATCACCTCGCCGATCGTCTCGATGAACTGCAAACCCATCACCGGATGCTAGCTCGCAGCAATCGGCACCCTCACCTGGCGCGCGGATGCGCCCCGGCCCACACCTCGCGCAGCGCGCTGACCGTCACGAGGGTGTAAATCTGCGTGGTGGTGACCGACGCGTGCCCGAGCAACTCCTGCACGACGCGGACGTCGGCGCCACCTTCGAGCAGATGCGTGGCGAACGAGTGCCGCAGCGTGTGCGGTGACACCGCGGTCGTGATGCCGGCGTGGTCCGCGGCGTCCTGCAGCACCTGCCAGGCGCTCTGCCGGGACAATCGGCCACCGCGCGCGTTGAGGAACACCGCAGGTATGCCCTTGCCACGGAGCGCCAACTCTGCACGGCCACGCACCAGATATGCCTCCAGTGCACTGATCGCGGGACGGCCGATGGGCACCAGGCGCTCTTTACTGCCTTTGCCGTGCAGCAGCACCGAGCGCGACCGCACGTCAATGTCGTCGACGTCAAGGCCGACGGCCTCGGAGATCCGACAGCCAGTGGAGTACAGCACCTCCAACAGCGCCCGGTTACGCAGCGTCAGCGGACCGTCAGCCTCGCTGTCGCCGCCAGCGCCTTCCAGCAGTGCCAGCACTTCGTCAACCGACAAACTCTTGGGCAGTCGCCGCCCAGGCGTCGGAGGTTTGACGGCCCGCGCGACGTCGGTCTCGGTGACGCCTTCCGCGGCGGCGAACTTGTGTAGCCCACGGACCGCGACAAGTGCGCGTGCAGCGGACACCGCGGATAGCGGGACGACATCGTTGTCGACGTCCCCTTGGCGCAGTGCGACGAGAAACTCACTGACATCGGCTTCGGTGGCGCGGCCGAGGTCGTCGACGCCGCGACCGGTCAGGTGCTCGATGTAGCGCCGCATGTCGCGGCGGTAGGAACTGAGCGTGTTCGCGGCCACACCCCGCTCGATGGTCAGATGGTCCAGGTACGCCTTGACCTGATCCTCCAGTTTCGAGCGGACCGCAGCTGTCGACGACATCAGCCGCCCGACCTCCGCGCGCGCAGTGCCGTGGGCCGGTCGGTCCAGGGCGCATCGAGCTGCCGCAGGTTTTCGGGGCGATTCGCCGCGGCCAGAATGCCAACCACCGCAAGCGAATTCACGATCTCGCCGGCAAACACCCGTTGCACCGCAACATCCAACGGAACTCGTTCGATGACCAGGTCGGCCTCTTCATCGTGTGCCTCGGGGCGGCCGATGTCGGTGAGCCCAGTGGCCAGGAAGATGCGTACGCTCTCGTCGCTGAAACCGGGTGCGGAGTCGACATCGACCAGCGTCTGCCAGTGCGCGGCAGCGAGCCCGACCTCTTCTTCGAGCTCACGTGCTGCGGTCAGGTGTGGCGCTTCATCGCCCATGTCGAGCAGGCCCGCGGGCAGTTCCCACAACCGCCGACCGATCGGATGCCGGTACTGATACACCAGCACGACGTTGCCGTCGTCGTCGAGCGCCACGATCGCAACCGCACCGAAATGTTCGACGACTTCACGACGCGCCGAGCCACCGCCCGGCATCGCGACCTCGTCGGCACGTAGCGCGAAAATCTTTCCGACGTATACGGTTTCGCTGCTCAGCGTGGCGAAGTCGTGATCAGTCACGAGACTCCTGCAACTCGTGATCATGCTGTACCGCCAGGTCTTCCAACGGCAGCCGCTCGGCGATCTTGTAGTCCAGCGATGCGCCCACGAACGAGCTGAACAACGGATGCGGACGCGTCGGACGGCTCTTGAGTTCCGGATGTGCCTGTGTACCAACAAGGAACGGATGCAGCTCGGCGTCGTACTCGACGAACTCGACGAGGTGTCCGTCCGGCGAGGTGCCGGAGAACTTCAAGCCGCTCTTGGCAATCCGGTCGCGGTAGACGTTGTTGACCTCGTAGCGATGCCGGTGCCGCTCGGAGACCTCGGTGGCCTGATATGCCTGGGCCACAATCGATCCCGCCTCCAGGACCGCCGGGTAGGCGCCGAGGCGCATGGTGCCGCCGAGATCTGCGTCACCGGAGACCGCGTCGATCTGATCGGCCATGGTGGAGATCACGGGATCAGGTGTGTGCTCGTCGAATTCGGCCGAGTTCGCACCAGCGATACCGACGGAGCGCGCCGCCTCGATCACGATGCACTGCAGCCCCAGACACAGACCGAGCAACGGCAGCTTCTGCTTGCGCGCATAGCTGATGGCGCCGAGCTTGCCTTCGATGCCACGAATGCCGAAACCGCCTGGAATCAGTACGCCATGGACATCACCGAGCGCGGCGGCAGCACCGACGTCGGTCTCGCAGTCATCGGAGGCCACCCAGCGGATCTCGACCTTGGCGTGGTGGGCGAACCCGCCGGCGCGCAGTGCCTCGGCCACCGACAGGTACGCATCGGAGAGGTCGATGTACTTGCCCACCAAGGCAATTCGCACAGTCTCCTGTGGCTCGTGCACACGACGCAGCAGGTCGTCCCATTCGCGCCAATCGACGTCGCGGAATGGCAGGTTGAGTCGGCGCACCACGAACGCATCGAGTTCCTCGCGGTGCAGCACCTTGGGGATGTCGTAGATGGACGGCGCGTCCGGGGTGGAGATCACACCGTCGATGTCGACGTCACACATGAGGGCGATCTTGTTCTTGAGCGGCTCGGGCACGTCGCGGTCGCAGCGCAGGATCAACGCATCGGGCGAGATACCGATGCTCCGCAGTGCAGCCACCGAGTGCTGGGTCGGTTTGGTCTTGAGTTCGCCCGACGGCGCGAGATACGGCACCAACGACACGTGCAGGAAGAAGACGTTCTCGCGACCGACGTCATGGCGCACCTGGCGCGCGGCCTCCAAGAACGGCTGCGACTCGATATCGCCGACGGTGCCGCCGATCTCGGTGATGACGACGTCGGGACGCTTGCCTTTGGCGTCGGGGCGGGCCATCTCCAGGATGCGGGTCTTGATCTCGTCGGTGATGTGCGGGATCACCTGCACGGTATCGCCGAGGTACTCGCCGCGGCGTTCCTTGGCGATGACCTCCGAGTACACCTGCCCGGTGGTGACATTGGCCGACCGGGACAGATTGCGATCCAGGAAGCGCTCGTAATGCCCGATGTCGAGGTCGGTCTCGGCGCCGTCCTCGGTGACGAACACCTCGCCGTGCTGGAACGGGTTCATGGTGCCCGGGTCCACGTTGAGATACGGGTCCAGTTTCTGCATCGTCACGTGGAGTCCGCGCGCAGTGAGCAACTGTCCGAGACTGCTGGCGGTCAGGCCTTTACCCAGCGACGACGCGACGCCACCACTGACAAAAATGTGCTTGGTCGCGGTCTGCGGATGCCTGCGTAACGATGACAAGAACAACCTCCGTGGCAATGGGGCAGGACGGGTACACGCTGAGTTCAGCGCTGGGATGAACCCAGGTCGGGGCCTGCCGACCCACGGAATCTCACCTTAACACCGACCCGGGCCACCTGTCGTTGCCGCGCCGGGCGCGACGGCCGAACTTGTCGGTTACTGCGGGACGGTGACCGCGGCAGCACCGTGACCGATGCCGTATTGGGCCGCGTGTGCGCCGGTGGCGAGTTGTTGCAATGCCAGCACCGACGTGATGCGGCCGGCCTGGCTGTCGATGTCGTCGACGGTCGTGACCGCGCCGGCGAGTCCGGAGTCCGCACGCACGACGGCCACTGCGCCGGTGCCCGACGCCGAACCGTCGCGCCCCACCAACACCGTGCCCTGGCTGTGCGGGGCCAGGCCCGCCGCGAATCGGGCGACCGTCGCACCCCGATTGCCCGCATCGTCGCCCAGTGCGCCGCCGGTGACGACCACTGCGCTGTCTGCGACGCCGATGCGCTGATTGCCCACCGTGACGAATCCGGTGTCACGCAGTGTGGCCAGCACTGTCTCGCGCTGATTGTCATCGACGACGGGAACTGCCGGGTCCCGGCCGCGGAGCAACGAGATGCCCAACAGGTCACCTGCTTGTGATCCCTGATCCACCGACTTGGTGCTCAGTTGCCGGCCGGCCGGCACGATCGGTGAATTCACCACCGACAGAAGCTTTTCCGCAGCATTGGCGTCGACGAACTCATTGGTGAGGGTGACGGTACCCGCTACCGTTCCACCTGCTGCGGCAATGGTTTTCGAGACCGCATCGACGTCGTCATTGACGGCATCCGGCGTGCGGAACAACACCACCGACTTGCCCGCAAGTGCGTCACGCACCATGCGTGGCGTCATCTGGCGGTCGAATTCACCTGCGGCATTGAGCTTTTCGTTGACCCGATTCTTGTCATCGGTGAGCTGGGTGACCTGATTCTGCAACTCGTGCTTGTCGTCACGCAAACCCGACAACAGCGTGTTGGACAGCAGCCCGGATCCGAGCATCACCCCCACGGCAAGCGCCAAGAACACTGCGGCAAGTGAAATCACATGCGACCGTAGGGAAATCACGGCAAAACTCCAGTCGGTAGGTGCACCGGGCCTAGCTGACCAGGTTCTGAACCCAGAGCAGGAAGTGGTTCCAGTATCCGGAAACCCATTGCAGGACAGCAACATCGGCGCGCGAAACCCACAGTGCCACGATCACGGCGACAAGTACGGCGAGCACCAACAGCGCGATGGCGCCGCCGGAGACCCGGCTGCGGTACAGCGTCGAAACCGCCTTGGCGTCGACGAGCTTCTCCCCCACCTTCAGGCGGGTCATGAACATCGACGGAGCGCTCGACTGCCGCGAGCGATCGAAGAATTCTTCGATGTTTGCGCGGTGACCCGCGGTGACGATCAGCGATGCCCCGTGGTGTTCGACGAGTAGCAGAGCCAAGTCGGTGGCGGAGCCGGCTGCGGGGAAGGTCATGGCACCTATACCCAGATCCTGGATGCGCTCAAGGCCTTTGGCGTGGCCATCGGCATCGGCCGGCAAGACCACCTGGGCACCCGAGCGCAGCACTTCAGCGCTCATCTCCTCGGGGTCTCCGACGATCAGCGCGGGCCGGTAACCAGCCTTGCGCAGCACGTCGGCACCGGTACCGACGCCCACCAGGACCGGCTGGTACTCCTTGATGAACGGCTTGATGGACTTGAGATCGTCGACCGCACTGGGATCGTCGGTGACCACGACAACATGCCGACGGTTCACGTCGACGTCGATGTCCGGGATGCCCATCCCGTCGATCAGCAGCGGGCTCTCACTGCGGATGAACTCGATGGTGTTGCCCGCGAACGCTTCCAGGTGGGCAACCAGACCGCTCTTGGCGTCGTGCATCATCTCGTGGATCTGCTGGTCCGTGCGCTCGGCGCCGAGCACGATCCGGCGATCGCCGGAGTAGACGCCACCGTTGTGCAGGCGCACCTTCGAACCGTCTTTGACCTTCTTGAAGACGTCGGGGCCGGTCTCGTCGATCAGCGTCACCCCGTTGGCGACCAGCACCTCGGGGCCCAGGTTCGGGTAGCGACCCGAGATGGATGCGGACGCGTTGACCACCGCGGCGACGCCGGCCTCGACGAGTGCGTCGGCGGTGATGCGGTCCAGGTCCAGCGCGTCGAGCACCACGATGTCACCAGGGCCCACGCGGCGCAGCAGTCGGTCGATGTCGCGGTCAACACGCGCAGTACCCACCACGCCTGGCTTCGGTTCGGCATTTCGGCTGAGCAGCGCTGACATCTTCATGGCGCCGATTCTGTCGATCAATACTGCACATCGCGCGGAGGCGCGCCGTAACACCAGTCACACAAGTTTAATTGCGTCACATCTGCAACACGTTCTTGATCTTCAGTCCCGCTTTGCTGCGTAGTGCCGCGCCGCCTTTGCCCGATTGCCACAGATCGACATCGAGCACCATCGACGGGTGCCGTTCTTGGAGGTGTCGTAGAACCAGAGAATGCAGTGCGGGTGGGCACAATGCTTGATCCGCATCGGCGTCTCAGCGAGCAGCCGCAGCAAGTTATCCGCCGCCAACCATCCTGGTAGCCAAGAAGATTCAGATACCTCAGCCTCGTCCAGCGGCCCGGATTCACCGAGAATGCGCCGCACCCTGCCGCGGCCCAACACTGCGTTCAACCCATCGGCGGCATCCACCTCGGCCGACACCACCCGCAGGATCGCTGCCCTGGTCTTCACCAGTGCCACGCGCGTCTTCTCATCAGCCGCGCAACGGTTGCTGAGAGCATTGGCCGCCAGCCAGCACTGCAGGCCCGCCAGATCCGCCAGCAGATCCTGCGGCCCAGCAGCCGACATCCACGTGGTGTTCAGCAGGTCAAGCGCAAGAGGTTCTCCGATGAGCGGCCGCGGATCGCGCATGGCTGTATCTAACCGCCTCTCACGTACCGATCCATTAACTAACCATCAAATTACATTTTGCTGGTTGACGACGCCATAGGATCGACCTAACCTGCAATTGACATATCAACGGTTATCTCGGAGGACTCGCATGACCGCCGCCAGCATCCCCCAACTCACCCCTGGACACGTCGGGCTCAACGTCACCGATCTCGACAGATCGATCGACTTCTACCGGCGCGCACTGGGTTTCGAACAGATACAGGTGAACAGCGACGGTGACCGCAGATATGCCTTCCTCGGCCTCGAGGGCACCCTGCGCCTGACGTTGTGGCAGCAAAGTGAGGGCGAGTTCTCCGCCACCACACCGGGCCTGCACCATCTGGCGTTCCTGGTCGACGGCATCGAACAGGTCCGTGCCGCCGAGTCCGCACTCAAAGAACTGGGGGTGCCCTTCAGCTACGACGGTGTCGTCGTACATGCCGACGGCATGGAGTCAGGTGGCATCTTCTTCACCGACCCCGACGGCATCCGACTGGAGGTCTACGCCCCCACCGGAGTAGCAGCCCAGCCATCGCCACACGGGGCGGACCCGTCGTGCGGCTTCTTCTGAATCAACCGTGAACGCCTACCACGCCGGCGAACTGGCGGTGCAGCAGCGGCTGGGCCAGAGCGTGATCGCGCACCGCGTCGGACGGATGATCCGTTCGGACACACCGGATGCTGCAGCAGCGTTCCTGGCCGAGCAGCCGATGGTCGTCCTCGCCGCAGCCGATCACCGGCAACAGATCTGGGCGAGCCTGCTCACCGGCCCCACCGGATTCGTCCACGCCGACAACACGACCATCGCCATCGATGCCCGGCCGGCACCCGGTGATCCGCTACGCGAAGTCCTGCGCCAACCTCATCGGCACATCGGCATGATCGCCGTGGAACCGCAGACCCGGCGCAGAATGCGAGTCAACGGAACTGCCGAACCAACTGCACGCGGCCTGCTGATCACGCCCGACCAGGTGTATTCAAACTGCCCGAAGTACATCGCGCGCAGAGAGATAACGCATCGTGCCGAAGTACCCGAGCACCCCGCCTGTCGATATGCCGACCGCCTCGACATCCGCACGATGGAGGTCATCGAAAGAGCCGACACCTTCTTCATCGGCTCCGCAGACTCCGAGGGCAACAGCGACGCATCGCACCGCGGCGGCAATCCTGGTTTCCTGCAAGTACTTTCACCAACTCAACTACGGTGGCCCGACTATCGCGGCAACTCGATGTTCATGACGCTGGGAAACATCAGCGTCAAACCCGCGTGCGGCCTCCTCATCCCGGACTGGCAGACCGGGTCCACGATCCAGCTCAGCGGCACGGCAGAGATCATCTGGGGCGCCGACCCCAGTACCGGCTCACAATGCTCGGTGGAGTTCACCGTGACCGAGCTGATCGAGTTGACCGCAGTGAACCCCCTGCGTTGGGGCCCAGCAGAACTGTCGCCCGCCAACCCCCGCTGACTACTTCAGCAGGTGTTCTTGCTGAGCGGCCTCAAGCAGTTCACGCGCGTGTGCCCGACCACTGTCGGTATCGCCCAAACCGGCGAGCATCCGGGCCAACTCGGCAATCCGGTCGTCGTCTTGCAACCGGACGACCCGACTCGATTTCGGTCCGCTCTCGACGACGAGGTGCACATCGGCATAGGCCGCCACCTGCGGTAGGTGGGTCACCACGATCACCTGATGCGTTCGCGCCAAGCGGGCCAACCGTTTTCCGATCTGCACCGCCGCCCGACCACCGACACCGGCATCCACTTCGTCGAACACCATCGTGGTGCCCGCTGCAGACGCGGACAGCACCACCTCGAGGGCCAGCATCACCCGGGACAACTCGCCGCCGGATGCACTCTTGGCCAACGGAAGTACGTCAGACCCCCGGTGCGGCGTGAAGCCGAATTCGACGGCGTCGACGCCGTCATGACCGGCGTGCACCGCAGTTCCGTCGGGCAGCGTCAGGGGCGCCGAATCGTCGGCCCGCGCCTCCAAGGGCAGCACCGCGATGCTGAATCCGGCGCCCCCCATCGCCAGGCCGGCCAATTCTTCGGTGACGGCCTTGGCCAACGACTTCGACGCTTTGGCACGGACCTTGGTCAGCGCCGCACCGGCCGCTACCACTGTGTCGTGCAGTTCATCGACCCGCTGCTGCAGGCCCGCCAACGCCTCCTCCGAGACGTCCAACTGCGCGAGCCGCTGCCGGGCATCTGCCGCCCACTGCAGCACCCCATCGACATCGGCGGCGTACTTGCGCGTGAGGTTCCGCAGCTCGGATTGACGCGCCAGCTTTGCTTCCAATGTGCTTGCGTCGCTGGGTAATTCGGCAAGGTAGTCACCGAGTTCGCCAGACACGTCGCCGATGACAGCAATCGCCTCGACCAGCCGCTCACCCAACGTCCGCAGCGCACTGTCGTCAGTGGCCGCCAGCGCCGCTCGCGCCTGGGCAGCGGCATCCAAAGCCGACGCCGCATCATCGGACGGACCATCATCGAGCGGGCCTGCCAGCGCCGCTCGCGCAGTCTGGGCGGCATCGCGCAACGCGTCGAGTTCCGACAACCGGCGGATGTCGGCGACCAACGCTTCGTCTTCGCCGGCCTCTGGCGCTACCGCGTCGATCTCGGTGAGCCCGAACTGCAGCCGGTCGGCCTCCATCGCCAACTCGCGGGCCCGCTGCCGACGATCGATGAGGTCTCGACGTGCCGTCAGCCACTGCTCGCGCGCCGCCCGATACTTGGCCAACAATGACGTCACATCGACATACCGGTCGAGCGCGCCGCGTTGTTCGTCGGGGCGCATCAACCGCAGCTGATCGTTCTGACCGTGCAGCGCAAGCAATTCCGTGGTGAAGGTCGCCAACGACTTGGCGGGCACGCTGCGGCCGCCGAGGTAGGCGCGCGACGGCCCCTCCTTGCTGACCGACCGCGCAGCGATCACGCTACCGTCGTCATCGCGCTCGGCACCTGAGGCATCCAAGATCTCGTCGACGCGACCGATCACGTCGTCGCCCACGTCATCGGTGGTAAAGCGCCCCTCGACGACCGCCTTGGCCGAACCCGAGCGCACCCGACTGGCATCGGCCCGCGCTCCGCCCAGCAGATGCAGGCCGGTGACAACCATCGTCTTGCCGGTGCCGGTCTCGCCGGTCAACACAGTCAGGCCACGGCCGAATTCGGCGGTGGCCGCATTGATGGCGCCGAGCGCCTCGATGCGAATCTCGGTCAGCATTACTGGCCGCGCCACCCTTTCACCGGCAGACGGAACTTACGTACCAAGCGGTCGGTGAACGGCGCACTGTCCAGCCGAACCCATTTCAGCGACGTACCGCAGCGCGTGACCTCAAGACGTCCGCCCGCGGGCACCACCATCTCGCGGCGACCGTCGCAGAACACCAGCGCGTCGCTGCCGTCCGCCTCGACTTCGATGGCAATGGCGGCCTTCGGACTGGTGACCATCGGACGTGCGAACAATGCGTGAGCGTTGTTGGGCACCACCAGAATTGCTTCTAGGTCAGGCCACAGAATCGGACCACCTGCGGAGAATGCATACGCCGTCGAGCCCGTGGGCGCCGACACGAGCACGCCGTCACACCCGAACGTCGACACCGGTCGTCCGTCGATCTCCAAAACGACGTTCAAGACGCCGAAACGACTGCGCTTTTCCAAGCTGGCCTCGTTGAGCGCCCAACCCCGTTGGACGATCTCCCCGTCGGCGCGCACAGCCACATCGAGCGTCATGCGCTCTTCGACGCGGTAATCCCGGGTGACGATGCGGTCCAACACATGGTCGATGGCTTCGGCTTCCGCCTCGGCCAGAAAACCGATGTGGCCCAGGTTCACCCCGAGCACCGGAATCTGGACGTTGCGGGCGAATTCGGCTGCGCGCAAGAATGTTCCGTCGCCGCCGAGCACCAGAACCAGCTCGCAGCCCTCGGCTGCGCGGGCATCCGCGTCGACAACGTCGATGTCGATGCCCAGCGCACGCATGTGATCCGGCGCGAGCTGCAGCGAGCCGCGGTCAACCGCTTCAGCAGCCAAGACACGCAGACCAATCCCGTTGTCGCCCAAGACTTTTTCGACCCTGCGAGCAGTGTCGGTGGCTTCGTCGCGGCCAGTGTGAATGACCAGCAGCACCGTCCGGTCGGTGGTCATTGCGGCCCCTCTGCAACTGCCCGATGAACAGAATCGACCAAAGCCTCGTCCGCCAACGGATGCTCGGTCGTCTTGCGCAAATGCAGAAAATATTCGACGTTGCCCGACGGCCCCGGCAGCGGACTGGCGGTCACATTCACCGCATGCCAGCCCAGCTCCTGCGCCCGATTGGCCACGGTCAGCACGGCATCAGCCCGCAGCGCGGGGTCAGAGACGACTCCTCCGGCGCCGACGCGCTCCTTGCCCACCTCGAACTGTGGCTTCACCATGGGAACGATATCGGCTAGGTCCGACGCGCAGGCCGTCAGTGCCGGTAGGACAGTGGACAGTGAGATGAACGAAAGATCGGCCACCACCAGATCGACTTCGCCGTCGATAGCCTCGGCAGTGAGCTCGCGGACATTGGTCCGCTCGAGAACAACCACCCGGTCATCCGAGCGCAGGGACCACGCCAACTGGCCATAGCCCACGTCTGCGGCGACGATCTGGCGTGCACCCCGGTCCAAGAGGACCTCGGTGAAGCCGCCGGTGGACGCCCCGGCATCAAGGCAACGACGCCCCTCGGGAGACACCGCGAACGCATCGAGTGCGCCGATCAGCTTGTGCGCGCCACGGGACACCCAGGTGCGTTCTGCAGATTCGATGACGATCAGGTTCGCTGCGGGGGTAACAGCAGTCGACGGCTTCGATGCCCGCATTCCGTCGATGGTCACCCGCCCGGCATCGATCAGCTCAGCAGCCTGCTGACGTGAACGTGCCAGTCCCCTACGGACCAACTCGGCGTCGACACGTGCGCGTCGCGTCACGTGCGATCAGCCCTTCTCGACCGATTCCAGCGCCCGCACCAACAGGTTGTGCGCCTGATCAAGACCGGCTGCGATGGCGTCCAAGTCGATGCCCTCGGCCTCGACGTCGGGCAAGTGGGACAACAGGACCGCAATATCGTCGCGGATCTGGCCGGGATCAGTACTCATGACGGTCTTTACGCTAGCCGATCGGCGTCGCTGAGCAGTGACCACCGCGCCAGCGCTTCGCGGGCCGTGTCGTCGCCGGCCCGGATCGCTACCCGACGTCCGTCCGCGACCGACCACACCGCCGCCGCCGTCGCACGCACCACCGACAACAGATCAGCACTGATCTCATCTGTTGCAAACACCGTGACGCTGTCCCCGTCGAGCTCCACACGCCACGCGTCCTGCGGCCCGATGGCCAGTTGCGTGGCCGGTTCGAACAATGCACGCAGATCGGCGCCGACATAGTCCGGACGTTCCGCCGGAATCGCGTGCACCATCTCCGCGGCGGTACTGACACCGGTCAGCACCATCAGGCTGGGCAGCTGCGCGGCCCGGGCCCCAGCGATATCGGTATCCATGCGATCACCGACCACCAACGGGGTCGCGAATTCGCCGCGGGCCAGCGCGTCACGCATCAACGCCGGCGCAGGCTTCCCGGCGATCTGTGGCTGTTGATCGGTAGCAGTACACAGGGCCGCGACCATCGATCCGTTACCCGGCAGCAGACCGCGCTCCGACGGCAGTGTCTTGTCCACGTTCGCGGCCACCCACAGAGCACCCGCACGGATGGCCAACGCCGCCTCGGCCAGGTCAGCCCAGCCGGTCTGCGGCGAATGGCCCTGGACAACACCGATCGGGTCATCGGAGAATTCGCGAACCGGCACCAGACCGACGAGCGCCACCTCGGCCGCACACGAATCCGTACCGACCACCAAAACCTTTGCCCCCGAGGGCAACTGTTCGGCCAACAGCCGTGCGGCGCTCTGCGCGCTGGTGACCACATCATCAGCGGCGGCAGCGAAACCGAGGTCGTTCAGGTGCGCAGCGACTTCATCGGATGCACGCGAGGCGTTATTGGTGACGTACAACTTGCGCGCGGTCACGCGGTCCAGCGCCTCGACTGCGCCTTCAGTCGGCTCATGCCCGCGGAACACGGTGCCGTCAAGATCCAGCAGCAGGCAGTCATGGCGCTGCGCGAGCGATGTCACGTCAGCTCAATTCAGTGACGCGGTCTTCTGCGTCCGTTATGCCTTCCACGTCCGCAGCGGCGGCATGCAGGAACCATTGCACCGCGTCAGCACGACGATCCAGCGACAACAACACCTCGGCGTACACATAGAACAGGCGGGCTGCCGTCTGCCCGGTCTTCGTCGGATCCAGCGGAGGCGTGGACAGCAAGGCCAACGCCTGATCGAACTGACCCACGT